>OJGU01000003.1_pt1 | contig 389732 bp, 330 predicted proteins | sample 1594741 | NCBI WGS metagenome assembly OJGU01 (sample SAMN05416841, study PRJEB24817) | seawater metagenome | isolation source: Sea water | place: Canada:Atlantic | collected 2013-07 | reverse complement strand
GGCTTTGTGATGATAGGCTGCGAAGGGTCGTTACCAAATACAGCGTCAGCAGGAGCCATAGTATTTTCGATAGCCGGTTCGTTGGTTTCGTCCATAAGTCCTGCATCGGTAACCGAAGCGCAAGCAAATGAAAGAGAAGCGATAGCAAGTAGAGCAAAAAGAGATTTAAATGATTTCATGATGTTGGTATATATGTTTTGTTGATAAAATTATAGTTAAGTACAAGAGAACGCCGATGTCCAATTGTTACAAATTCTTATGTGTTATTAAATAGTTTTTAAGCATATTTATAATCCACAACAAGAGTTTGAATAAGGTTCTTTGTTACACCATTAATCTACCGTTAAAATTATTTTACATCCAAATAATCATTAAAATAATTTAATATTAAGGATATAATCGCCCTGCAAATAGTCAAAAAAAGGTTTTTGAAGTCAGCTACTTAGTTTTATATTCAGGCATAAATAAGCTAATTGAATTAAAGATTAGCAAAACAATAACGATCAAAGTCTTTAATTGACAAAAGCTAGAGTTGATTATTCAGAGCTGGTTGAAGCTCTACAAAACGGGGATGATTCTAAAGCCAATGAACTTGTTTCAGAAGTAATTGGTAGATTAGAAGACTATCTTATTGTTACTATGAGTGCGGATGCAAATGATGCAGGTGAATGCGTGCAACAGGCTTTTGTGGATGTATTTGAACAAGTCCGTAAGGATAAGATCAAAGAGCCGAAGTACTTTTTTAGTTATTTAATAAAATCTTGCCGACACGAGTATCTTAGATACATAAAGAAGAAGCATAGATTTAAGTACGAAGAAGAAGCTCTTAATGAGCAATTTGTACCTGAACAGCAATATCAACGACTGATTGATAAAGAGCGACAGGAAATCTTAAAAAGATGCCTCGAAGAACTCCAGGAAAAATCAAGAGAGTTCATTGAGCATTTTATAGATAAACCGGATACAACTACTGAAGAAGCCAGCGAAGAATTTGATATGTCCAGCTCTAACGTCCGTACAAAAAAGCACAGGATATTGAGTAGATTGCACCATTGCTACAAAAGAAAGGCCAACGAATAATCAGAAACTAAGCAGGAAGCCATTTCCTGTAAAAGCTAGTTGATCTGACCATTTAACTAAATTTTTGGTGTGCTTACGATGAATCAAGTACAGGCTGATATCAAACAGTAACAGAAAACTTCCTTGAAGGGCGACAGACTTCCCATAACCGGTTAGGCGGTCATCATTTTTTTTAATTCCCTGATTCCAAAGCCAGGCACCACTTCCGATATAAAGCAGATCTAATCCCGAATTTATGAGTAACAGATTCTCAAAATGTTGCATTTTATCAAGCGCAGCTTTGTAACCAAGATTCGGATCAATCTTTGAAGCGCTATGGTAGCCAAATCCTGCAATCCCGAGATTTACCAGATTCCAAGCTGAATTCATTTGGTGAAAATATTTAGAACTGTTGTCAGAACTATAATACCCAACTGAACCCGAAAAAATATTTAGAGTCGCCCAGCTTCCGAGCACAATCATTCCGGATTTTTGTGTAGAAATGGATTTTTTTAGAGCAGATTTTGTGTAAAATCTTTGATTTTGAGAGTGTAACATACTCTGGCCGGTGCACAAAAAAGTGATCACGAAAAAAATCCGGATGAAGTAATTTTTTTTGTAACAAATTTTAGATGCTGCCATATTTTATGTGAAATTGGATGGTTTTTCCTTCTTTTTATTAGAGAAGTAATTTAAAAAAGCAGATAAATTGTACGGTATTTTGAAAACAGCAGTAAGAACCTGGGGTCAATTTTACAATCTTTTGACTTGATTATCCGCGGAAAAAGCGACAACATCAAAGCCTAAATAATAAAACTAAATCACGTATAGAATGTGGCTGAATATTAAATCGTTCGATGAGTACAAAGAAACCTTTCAAGAAAGCGAAAAAGATCGGTTAGCTTTTTGGGAACACGAAGCCGGAACTTTTTACTGGAGAAAGCGATGGGATAAGGTTCAATCGGGTGGATTTGAAACAGCAGACATAAAATGGTTTGAAGGCGGAAAACTTAATATTACAGAAAATGCACTAGACCGCCATTTGAATACTATTGGGAATAAAACGGCTTTTATATTTGAGCCCAACCATCCTGATTCATTCCGCAGAACGATTACATTTAAACAGTTGCACGAAGATGTTTGCAGGTTCAGTAATGTGTTGGAAAGCAAAGGTGTTAAAAAAGGAGACAGAGTTTGTATTTATATGGCGATGACGCCTGAGCTTGTGATCGCTGCATTGGCTTGTGCCCGAATTGGTGCAGTTCATTCTATTGTATTTGCAGGATTTTCAGCTCAATCTCTTAGTGATCGAATTAATGACTGTGATGCAAAAATGCTGATCACAAACGATGGATTGAGAAGAGGAGATAAGCATGTTCCGCTTAAAGATATTTCTGATGAAGCGCTGAAAACCAGCCCTTCTGTTAAAAGCGTGATCGTTTGTCAACGTACCAACCGTGATATTGATTGGGTAGAAGGTCGTGACGAATGGTGGCATAATTTGATCAGAAATGCTTCCAAAAAGCATGAAGCCGTGGAGATGGACGCTGAAGATCCGTTATTCATTTTATATACATCAGGATCTACAGGAAAGCCAAAAGGAGTTGTTCATACTTGTGGTGGATATATGGTGTACACTAGTTATTCATTCCGGAATGTATTCCAGGTTGGGGCTGATGATGTGTATTGGTGTACTGCCGATGCGGGCTGGATCACGGGACACAGTTATATTATTTACGGACCACTATTTACAGGTACAACCGGAATTATTTTTGAAGGAACGCCTACTTATCCGGATGCGGGACGATTTTGGGAAGTAGTTGAAAAGTATAAAGTGACTCATTTTTATACTGCGCCAACAGCCATTCGAGCACTCATGAGTTACGATCTGGATTTCGTGAAGAAATATGATCTGAGTTCGCTCAAGATCCTCGGTTCTGTAGGGGAGCCGATCAACGAAGAAGCATGGCACTGGTATGACGAGCATATCGGAAATGGAAAATGTTCGATTGTAGATACTTGGTGGCAAACCGAAACTGGGGGAATCATGATATCCCCGTTGGGCGGAATTACGCCTACAAAGCCGGGTTTTGCAACACTTCCTCTACCGGGAGTTTTTCCTGTGTTGATGGATGAGGACGGTAAGGAAATTGAAGGAAACGATGTGCAAGGAAATCTTTGCATCAAACACCCATGGCCATCTATTGCAAGAACAGTGTATGGAGATCATGAGCGGTATAAGCAAACATATTTATCTACTTACAAAGGTTATTATTTTACCGGCGATGGTTGCCGTAGAGATGAAGACGGTTATTACCGAATTACCGGTCGTGTGGATGATGTGTTGAATGTTTCAGGTCACCGATTGGGAACTGCTGAAATTGAAAACGCACTTGACGAACATGATAAAGTGGTAGAAACGGCAGTAGTTGGATATCCACATGATATTAAAGGTCAGGGCGTATATGCGTTTATGATCTGTGATGAAGAAATAAAAGACACTGATGCATTTAAGAAAGAGTTATTGGATCTGGTAGTAAAGATCATTGGACCAATTGCCAAACCTGATCAAATTCAGATCGTTTCGGGATTACCGAAAACTCGATCCGGAAAGATCATGCGACGTATTCTCCGAAAAATTGCTTCCAAGGATATGGACAATTTAGGAGATACTTCAACTTTACTCGATCCAAGTGTTGTGGAGGAGATCAAAGAAGGGAAGGCGATTTAGATTTTTCAGTCCTGACAATTAGCGGGACTGAAGTCCCTGCTTGCTTATGTTCGTGGTATCAGTCACTAATGGGTCTTAATCCACAATGTGTAGAGCTCGATTGTAAAGTGAATGAACCGTAAATTTGATTCGAAAATAAGCAAGAAAGGGTTTCAACCCATGAACGACGTTCAGTTCTCTGTAAAATTTAATCGTGGGAGAAGAGGTGAGGGAAGTAAAGGCGATTCAGGAGGTTGAATGTGACAGTAATTAGGTCATTATCTAGAGACTTTTCCAAGTACTCTATGAATTATAGGTTGATTTATGTCAACCTCTAACAAGATTTCATCTCCAATTTCCAGAGAAGTAGAATCTTTGTGTACTCTGAAATATGATTTAAGGATTTTACCGTCATGCTCATATTGATAAGACTGATTTATTAATCCCGTATAATAAGTGTCCCCCATTGCATATCCTGGCGAGATAATCCCTTTAATTTCTGAAGTATTTCCAAAATTTTTTGATGAATCTTGAACTGAAAATAGGTTTTTGTTATACCAACCGCCTAAAATCCTCGAATACTTTCGTTGATAGTCAATTTTATTTATTTCTACATCAATGCCATTTAGATTTTTATTTAACCTAAAAAAGTCAAGTGTATAGGAATTGACATTCAGATCAAGCTGAATTGAATTGTTCGTTGTCCATCTACCAAATAGTACTGGGTTTTCAGAATATTCATAGTTAGTATAAATATTTCCAAATTTAGGGAGTGTAGAATTGCGTTCAATTACAGAAATTTCAAGTTTAGAAACACCGGAATATCTATACGCCACCAACAATTTCTTACCGTTTGGCGACAATGCATAATGCTCAATGTGTGGAAGTGTATTTAACTTCTCAACTTGAACTTTGAATTCTATGCCATCTAAATAAAAAGAAGTAGTATCAATTGGAATATTTTCTTTAGCAAACGGACGAGGCTTAACTTCTAGAAGGAAAATATTCTTGTCGACCCACCCAATTGGGTAATATTTTGAATTGACTGGATCTGGTATATCAGGTATCAAAGTTTTATTCAAAACTCCCAGAGTATCAGATACATTCAGTAAAGCATTCCAAGAACGAGAAAAACCTAAAGCACCAATATCTAGATGATATGTATAAATTACTTTAGAGCTATCAGATGAAAAATATCTTTCAGTTACTATGACATCATCATCACTAAGTTTTATTTCTCTATCAACAATAGTACAGTTAAGTACAGAGATTGATGTCATGAAAATGAGAAGGTAAGCTTTCATATCACAACCCCAACAAATACCCAACCGGTAAAAAAGCCAGACTAATTACCAACAAGATCATTCTAAATCGGGTGGAAACCAGAACGGGAAAGAAAAACAATCCGTAGGTGAAAGAATGTTTGTGTAGCCAGTCGTAATAATGTTGGCGGTGAGCTGATCCCAGAGCCATGGTTACGTGTCCGTGCAGAATGGTGATCATAAAAGGTAGAGCGAACATAAATGCTCCTATGTATCTAAAGCTTTCATCCATACCAACGAGCATAGCAGCATAATAATACGGCCAGGCAAAAAGAACCATCATAGGCACGCTCAACAACCAGTTGATGATGACGATACGTTTATAATTGGATTCAGAAAGTTCGGACAAATCAGTTAAGAGTTATTAGTGATTAGTTTTGAGTGAGTTTTGTCATATCGAGCGGAGCGAGATATCTAAGAATCAACCTAAAGAGAATCCCTAGATTTCTCAGTCGGCGAGCTCCTTCGAAATGACAGATATTTATATTTTAGAAGCAATCAGCATTTCAATTTCACGGTAATCCATGTCAAACATTTTAGCCAGAGACTTTTTGGTAAGATGTTTTTTATACGAATATGTTCCGCTTCTTAAAGCAGTATTATCCCAAAGACATTCTTTCACGCCGCCGGCATCACCGATAGCCAAAATATAAGGCACTAACACATTATTTAGCGCATAAGTAGCAGTTCGGGCAACATCAGAAGGCATATTGGGAACGCAGTAATGAGTTACATCAAAAGCTTTATAAATTGGGTTTGAATGCGTAGTTGCACGACTTGTTGCAATACATCCGCCCTGATCAATAACCGTATCTACGATCACACTTCCGGGTTTCATTCCCATCACCATGTCTTCTGTAACCCAACACGGAGAGCGATCTCCTTCAGCCATTGCTGCACCAATAATTACATCAGCGAATTTTAACGCAGAACTTAAGTACTGCTCATTTGCTACAGCAGTAATTATTCTTCTGTCCAGAGCATTTTCGAGGCGTCGGAGCGCATTCAGGTTGGTATCCATAACAAAAACCTGAGCACCATATCCTAAAGCGGTACGTGCAGCATATTCACCGGTGATTCCTGCACCAAGAATTACAACTGTGGCCGGAGGAACTCCTGAAATACCTCCAAGCATAATTCCCTGACCGAGGCTCTGATTTTCTAAATAATGCGCAGCTTTTTGGACAGCGAGTGATCCGGTGATCTCGTGCATCATTCTGACAATCGGAAATTCTTTGTCGCTGTCACATATAAATTCGTATGCTATCCCAATCACAGATTTTTTGAGCAATTCCTCAAAGTAATTTTCTCTTTGAGTGCCAATATGCAAAGCAGAGATAATAGATTGATCCTGATCCAGATATTCCAATTCTTCATCGGAAAGAGGGGCGACCTTAAGAATCAATTCAGATTTCTTAAAGACATCCTCAGCAGTATAAGCGATCTCTGCTCCGGCATCGGCATAATCGCGATCAGAGAAATTAGCTTCTTCTCCGGCTCCTTTTTCTATAAAAACTTCATGCCCGTTTCCCCTTAATATGGATACTCCACCCGGAGTAAGCGAAACTCTGTGTTCATCATTAGACATTTCTTTAGGAAGTCCGATTCGAAGCGAGACCTCACTTTTAGAGCGAATGAGGTGTTTTTCGAGCGTTTTTAAACCAATCTGTTCAGTATCCAGAGGGTTGATTTCCATTAGCAGCAGAGTTTATTTTACATGAAATATACTAAAACGGGGCTGTCATTTCGAACGAATGTGAGAAATCCATAGATATTTTAAATGGATTTGCAGATTTCTCTGTCGGCAAGCTCCTTCGAAATGACAAAGTTGTCAGCCTCCATTGATCATCGACAAAAATAGTTCTTCATCCAAAATCTCTACACCTAGATCTTGTGCTTTAGTAAGTTTGCTTCCGGCAGATTCACCTGCTAAAACATAATCAGTGTTTTTACTTACGGATGAAGCGGTTTTACCTCCATTTTTTTCGATGAGTTCTTTTGCTTCATTTCTAGACAATTTCGGTAATGTTCCCGTCAACACAATTTTTTTCCCTTCAAGAATATTTGAAGCCAGTTCTTTTTCTTCAATTTCAAACTGTAGTCCGGCAGTCCGAAGTTTTGCCAGGATCTTTTGATTTATCTCATTGCTGAAAAACTCAATCACAGATTCCGCTATGCGTGGTCCGATCGAATCGACACCAAGGAGCTCTTCTTCGGTAGCAGATTGTAAATTTTCCAATGTTTTGAAGGCTTCAGCGAGATCTTTTGCCACTGTTTTGCCTACAAACCGAATTCCGAGTGCGTAAAGTACTTTTTCGAATGGTTGGTTTTTGCTTGATGCAATTCCGTTAATCAAATTCTGGGCACTTTTTTCAGCCATCCTTTCCAATGGGATGATCCGGTCAATAGTTAGATCATAAAGGTCGCCATAATTGGAGATCAAATTCTCTGACACCAATTGATCTACTACAGATTCTCCCAAACCTTCTACGTCAAGGGCGTCACGAGCGGCAAAGTGTTCAATTTTTATTCGCACTTGCGGTGGGCATTCAGGATTAATACATCTCCAGGCTACTTCTCCTTCGTATTTAATGAGTTTTGCATCACAGGCCGGACAAGTTTTGGGAAACTCAAATTCCTTCGAGCGATCTTTTCTATCCGGATTTACTACGCTTATTACCTGAGGAATGATCTCTCCGGCTTTTTCCACAACAACAGTATCTCCAATTCGGATATCTTTACGATGAATTTCGTCTTCATTGTGAAGAGAAGCGCGCTTTACTGTAGTTCCGGCCAATAAAACAGGTTCCAGTTCCGCTACGGGAGTGATGGTTCCCAATCGGCCAACCTGAAGAGTGATATCATTAATGACGGTGGTCGCTTGTTCTGCTTCAAATTTATAAGCTATAGCCCATCGGGGGAATTTAGAGGTGCTTCCAAGTTGATCTCTTAAATGAGTTTGATTTACTTTAATAACTACTCCGTCAGTTTCATACGGAAGTGTGTGACGGAGCTCATCCCATTCTTTAATTACTTCATGGACTTCAGAGATGGACTTACACACTTTTGGAAACTCATTAGCAGGCAACCCAAATTCTTTTATGAGTTCATTTATTTTGTCTTGAGTGAGTGAAGCATCTTCTTCATCAAACAACAGATCAAAAGCGAAAAAACGAATGGGTCTTTGAGAGACTGCTTTGGGATCCTGCATTTTCAGAGATCCTGCGGTAGAATTACGAGGGTTAGCAAAAGTGCTTAACCCTTCTTCCTCTCTTTTCTGATTTAACCTAGCAAAAGCTTCGCGTTCCATAAAAGCTTCGCCCCGAACTTCAACGACATCAGGGAAATTCCCACTAAGTTGGAGAGGAATATCACGAATGGTGCGTACATTTTTGGTGATATCATCGCCCTTTTGGCCATCACCCCGTGTAGCTCCTACAACGAGTTTGCCGTTTTCATATCGAAGTCTGAGAGAAGCTCCATCAAATTTTAATTCAACAAGATATTCATAATCAGAATGCTCCAGAATTTTCTGAACTCTTTTGTCAAAATCATTCAGCTCTTCTTCATTATAGGTATTGTCCAGACTCAGCAAAGGAACCGGATGTTGAACGCTCTCGAAAGTTGAGGAAGTTTCTCCACCTACTCTTTTTGTAGGTGAGTTAGGGTCATGAATATCAAATTCATTTTCCAGAGATTCTAATTCCTTAAGCTTTTCATCAAATTCTTTATCGCTCATAAAAGGCTGAGCGTCGTTGTAGTAAGCTTTATTAGCTTCCCGGAGCAGATCTTTCAGCTCCTTAACACGTTTCTGAGCCTGATCTTTATTCATGAAAAACTAAAATTGGATTCTGTAGATGATGCTGTCCGGAGCGGCTACCCCAAGGTTTGGAGGAAAGTTGTCTGTTGAGTTTTGCTGATACTCAGGAGCGCTTAAAATTTCTCTTGTGAGAACAATAGAATCAAAATCCGGATCAAAGTGATTTTGGCGAGGATTATTGATCACATTTCCATTATACATCAGTAAAAAGCGGGAGTATTGACCTCTGACTCTTAGACTGTCCGTAAAATCAAAATAGTAAGCTTCACCCTGGTCCATCCAAAAAGGATTAGTTCGATTATTAAAATCACTGGTTACACGAACAGGTTCAAGTTTGTCATAAGCCGCATATAGAACCACAGTTAAGGTTTCAGGAAGGACAAGGTTTTCGGATGTATTCAGGGAGTTGTTTTGAGAATTATCGTCTACAGTTGTTGAATCGTTTGGAACAGTAGTTACATCCTGGTTTGATGTAACAGGATCCTGTGCAGTTGTTGGGGGTTCTGAAACTTCTTCTGAAGAAAACATTCCAATAAGGTCTCCTCCGTAGAAATATCCTGCCGTGCCAAGACCACCAATTATCAGAATTAGAATTAATAACAAACCGATTTTAGAATTTGCAGGGGAAGCATATACTTTCTTGCTCATGTCTGCCCAGTTAATGGTATCAACTGTAGGTCGGGTAGTTTTTGGTTCTTCTTTAATTATTTTTTCATTACTGGAATCAATTTCCTTCTGATAAGTATCAGCTGAGAGCTCTTCCGGATTAATGCTTTTTTCATTATCTACTTCCACTTTGTCTTTCTTAAGACTATATGCTTCTGATAGGGTCTCGGGATTGATAAGCTTGATCAAGTCATGGTCATAAGTGCCATTTTCTGTAGCTTCCAACGCTTTTAGAATATTAGCATCGGTTATTTTCAGAGCTTTAGCATATGACCGAACAAAGCTACGTAAATAAGTTTTACTTTCGCTTGAACTCTTAAAAAGAGTGTCTTTTTCGATAGAATTTAAAGTATGTACCGGAATCTTCGTTACCTCAAAAATATCTTCGAGACTGAGGTTTTTTTCCTTCCGTATTGTTTCAAGATCACTGCCCAAAGACATAGTAAACGGCTTAATTAATTCCTTTTGTAATTGTTGAAGCAAACTAAGTAATTAAAGTAGACTGCAAAAGCAATTTTTGTTAATTAAAATGAAATTTATTGGAACAGGTAATTAACTATATAAGGAGTTCGATTTCGGAACTTATGTTTCCGAAAGTATGTGCTATTTGTGGCTTTTCTCTATCTAAAAGACAGAATTTTATATGTAATGATTGTTCCCAAAATAGATTTGAGCGCGCAGTTAGCGGAAGAGCAGATAAAATAAATTTACCTGAATCTGTAGCAGGTCGTTTCGCTTTATGGCAATTTGATAAAGGCGGATACTTACAGGATCTATTGCACAAATTGAAATATCATCGGTTAACAGGGGTAGGAGAGGACTTGGGTGTTATTTTGGGAAACACCATAAAAAATGAGCAAATACTGAATTCATTCAATGCTAATGAGACAAGAATTTTACCGGTGCCGCTTCATCGCAAAAAAAGAAAACTCAGAGGTTTTAATCAGGCTTTTTTTATAGCCAAAGGGTTTTCAAGTAAGATGGAGTACGATATACTGAAAAAAGGAGAGGTAGAGCGTGTCAAGAATACAAAAACTCAAACAGGATTTACGCTGAACAAGAGAAGAGAAAATATTGCAAATGCTTTTAGAGTTGCACAGGAAAAAGAAATATCAGGAAAAAACATAATAATTATTGATGACGTATTTACAACCGGAGCAACGGCCTTTGAATTGGTGACCGAGCTAGAAAGAGCTAAAGCAGGTAAAATTTTTATAGTAACTGTAGCTCAGGCATGAATTCGGTTATTGTTTAGGCTATATTTGAAAAATGAGTAGAAAAGTATCTAAATTTGAATGGAATATGGTGGAACTCCCAGATGGGATCACTACATCAAATGGGAACTGGTATCATACAACCAGTGAAGCTATTCAGCAGTATATTCCCGGATTGCTGAAAAAATATGAAATCGAGAAAATCATAAAGAATGCAGATCACTGGGTAAGCAGTTCAAACGGACTATCTCTCATCCTTTATTTGGTACTTGTACTTCTTGGTGCTGATGCTTTTATATCTGCGGGGATAGCTTTGTTATTTTTTTTGTTTTGGTATTATAACACAAGCGCATTTGTAACCCCTGTTTTAAATGCAGTGGCGAGGTTATTTCATTTTGATGGTTTCTTATATGTTGCTACAGCTGCTTCATTGATTTATTTATCAATGCAGGGAAATCAAACTCCAATGTGGGTTGGACTTGGATTGTTCTTTCTATTTAAAGTGGGGTTGCTAAAAATGTTTCTTACATGGATCTCATCAAAGAGAAGTGCGCAAAAAGCAGCTCGTCAGGACAGAATTCTTAATATGCTATTGGTGAGATATGGAATCAAAGAAGGGCTTTACTCCGGAAATATTCAAAATATGCAGGATTCGCTTTTCAAGACTATAAATTATCATAAAACAAGAAAGAAGAACAAGTGAGAAAGTTATTTTTTGCAGGACTCTGTTTATTTGTTCTTACCGGTTGTTCATCAACAGCATCTGTAGTCTCAAATAATACAAATGCCAGAACTGTATCTTTGAATGCATCTGAAGCTGATCTTGGTGATCCATCAAAGTGGTTTGCTGATGATGCACAAGAAAGTATTGTGGAACTCAATTTACCAGATGAGATTGGAAAACGAATTTTAGGTCAGGTGATAACAGGGTATAAAAACCAAACGGGGGATTTAAAGCAGGTAGAGAGTACAGAATCTCCAGATATTATTTTTGATATAAAAGAGATTACAGTAAAAAGAGGAAAGTTTACTTTTAATTTTTTGAAGCCGGGACCTGTTTATGTTATGAATTTGAAAGCTGATATTGTTATTGATGGTCAAATTGTATCATCTGAAGTTAAAAAAGCTGTAGTTAATATGGCTTCAGTCATTTTTCCTGAAGATCCGATCAAGTTTATGAAGCCAAGCGAAAAAAGAATTACAGAATATCAGGTAGAAACTTTCAGGTCGGGACTCAGAAAGCTGTACCAAAGTCTATATTTTGATGCATTTGATATCTCACTCCGTTTATGAAGCAACTGTATATAATTCGTCACGGGGAAACCAAATTCAACAAATCTCACCTGATGCAGGGAAGAGGGATCAATGCTTCATTAAATGATACAGGTCGTAAACAAGCCGACGCAATCAGCGTTTATTTGAAAGATAAGCCGGTTTCCAAAATTATAACCAGTAGTTTAAAAAGAGCTAAGGAATCCGCAGAACCTTTGTGCAGGTTATTCAACTTGAAACCGGAAGCATACACAGAGCTTGATGAAATGGATTTTGGAGATTTGGAAGGTAAATCATTTAATGAAGTTAAGTCAGACTTGGTTCATCTACATGAAAGTTGGAGTTCGGGAAAACTTGAGACCGTGCCTAAAAATGGAGAGACTCCGATTCAGGTTTTTAAACGAGCCAATTCAAAAGCAGAAGAGATCCTTAAATTGTCTGATGATGAATGTATTGTATTTATTCTTCACGGAAGGTTGATCAGAATCTTACTATCAGAATGGTTAGGATTGGGTTTAAAGAATATGCATCAAATTGAACATCAGAACGGGGCAATAAATTACATTACGTGGCAAGAAAATAAATATACAGCTGTGGAATTAAATATGATCTCACATCTGAAATAAAGATCATGTAACAGATCAAGCCTAAACCTCATCCAAAGGCTTTCTTTTTGAAGTGATTAGTTTTCTGAATTCAGTAGGAGTGAGACCTGTTTCGCTTTTAAACTGATTGGACAAATATTGCGTGCTGCTGTAACCCAATTCATGAGCGATCTCGCTTACTGTTTTCTCACCATAGATAAGCAACTCTTTCACTCGTTCTATTCGCTGCTGAATAGAGTATTTCTCTATGGTTCGTCCTTCATTTTTTGAGAAGAGTGTACTTAAACTGGAGTAACTTTTACCGATCTCTTTTTCCAGATAGTCGGTAAGGTTATGGAATGATTCCCCCGTCGTATGATGATGTATGTGATTGATCACAGAAATTTTGATTCTGGAGATAAGCCTGGAAGTTTCATCATCAATTAATTCAAATCCTTCTTCTTCCAATATTTTTGCAAGTGCTGTGTTATCGATTTCTACCGGGTTATCGAATTGCACTCTACCTAACTCTATCTGTTGAACTGGCAGATCTTGTTCTTCCAATTTTTGCCGAACCACTTTTATACAGCGGTCACACACCATGTTTTTTATTCGAATTTCAGAAATAGCACTCACAGGGGTAATTGTTTTAATTCTGCTAAATGTAACCAAATTCTAAGGAATAGAATTCAACCGATTCTTGCCTGCTCATCATTAATAAAAGTGTTATCTTTTAGAGAACTTAAAAACTTGATGAGACTATGAGCGATTTCAGAATTGAAAAAGATTCTATGGGAGAAGTTAAGGTGCCAAAAGACGCACTTTACGGAGCCCAAACCCAACGTGCACACGATAACTTTCCAATAAGCGGTATTCGTTTCAGCCGTGAATTTATTCAGGCATTGGGATATGTAAAGAAATCGGCAGCACATACCAATTCAGGATTGGATCTTTTAGACAAAGATATCGCTGATGCTATTTCTGAAGCAGCTCAGGAAGTAATTGACGGAAAGCACGATAAAGAGTTCGTTATCGATATTTTCCAGACCGGTTCAGGAACGTCATCAAATATGAATGCCAATGAGATGATCTCTCATCGGGCAAACGAGTTGAGCGAAGACCTTGGAATTCATCCGAATGACCATGTGAATTTTGGTCAAAGTTCCAATGATGTAATTCCTACTGCCATCAGAATATCCGCTGTTCTGGCAGTTACAAATAACCTGATTCCGGCGCTTGAGCATCTGCGTGATACGTTCATCAGCAAAGGAAAAGAATATGCTGATGTAGTAAAAACAGGGCGTACACACTTGATGGATGCTATGCCTGTAACTATTGAGCAGGAATTTGGTGGATATGCACGTCAGGTTGATCTGGGAATAGAGCGAGTTAAATCAGCACTAGTCAGAATGACGGAGTTACCACAAGGCGGTACAGCTGTAGGAACCGGAATTAACACACATGCTGATTTCGGTAAGAATTTTGCAGCAAAAGTTTCAGAACTTACTGGAATTGATTTCAAAGAAGCTGAAAACCATTTTGAAGCTCAGGCCACGGTTGACGCTCCGGTAGAACTTTCAGGACAGTTAAAAACAATTGCTGTTGGATTGATGAAGATAGGGAATGATCTGCGTTGGATGAACTCAGGTCCAAACGGTGGATTAGGAGAAGTTCAATTAGCAGCTCTTCAGCCGGGATCTTCCATTATGCCGGGTAAAGTAAATCCTGTGATCGAAGAATCTTTGACGATGGTATGTGCACAGGTTATCGGAAATGACAGTACCATAACTGTTGCAGGACAAGCAGGGAACTTTGAGCTGAATGTTATGCTTCCTGTGGTAGCGCATAATTTACTTCAGTCTGTTGAAATACTTGGAAATGCCGCAAGAAATCTGGCTGACCGTTCTGTTTCAAGACTGGAAGTAAGTAAAGATGTTATTGCTGATATGGTTGGAAGGAACCCGATCTTAGTGACGGCTTTGAACCCGATCATTGGTTATGACCTTGCAGCTAAGATCGCTAAAAAAGCGTTTGCCGAAAGCAGACCTTTGAAAGATGTAGCAAAAGAAATGACAGATCTGTCTGATGAGGAACTGGATAACGCTCTGGACCCCATCAAGATGACGAAAGGCGGATTTACAGAGTAAATCACAGCAAACAGTGTTTATTGGGTTAGTGTTAATCAGGCATTAAATAATGTTCTGTTTTTGTAAGAAAAGCGCTTTTCCCGTATTATTGAGACCCCAGATTCGGGCTCTATTCTATTTATTTTGAACGATATAATTTTTGAAGATGGCAGAAACAAAGACGAAGAAAAAGAAGTCAACTTTTAGCGCTGCTAAAAAGAAAGAAATTCTTTCTGATTATAAGCTGGGCTGGTTGAGCCGACATATGTCTTTGATCGGCAGGAAAGAAGTACTTACCGGAAAAGCGAAGTTTGGTATTTTCGGTGACGGTAAAGAAATGCCGCAGATTGCCATGTCGAAAGTGTTCAAGAATGGTGATTTCAGATCCGGCTATTATCGGGATCAAACTTTTATGCTTGCCATTGAAGGAGTTACACCGGTTCAGTTTTTCGCTCAGTTGTATGCTACTCCGGATACAGATTTGGAACCAAGTTCAGGTGGTCGCCAAATGAACGCTCACTTTGCTACACGTTTGTTGAATGAAGACGGTACCTGGAAAGATCAGACTAAAATGAAGAATACTTCGGCGGATATGTCACCGACTGCGGGACAAATGTCCAGATTGCTTGGATTGGCTCAGGCTTCCAAAGTGTACCGAAACGAAAAAGCACTGAAAGGAAAAGAGTGGAAGAAATTTTCGAACAAAGGAAATGAAATTGCATTCGGTACTATTGGTGATGCAAGCACATCAGAAGGTGTATTCTGGGAAACCATAAATGCAGCCGGAGTTTTACAGGTCCCGATGATAATGTCGGTTTGGGATGATGGCTGGGGAATTTCAGTTTCCAAGAAATATCAGACTACAAAAGAAAGTATTTCTGAAGTGCTCAGTGGTTTCCAAAGGACAAAAGATCAGGCGGGCTATGAAATTTTGACTGCAAAAGCATGGGATTATCCCGGATTGATGGAAGCCTATGAAAAAGCAGAGAAGATCGCGCGTGAAGAGCACGTTCCTGTTCTGGTTCATGTTCATGAAGTTACACAGCCACAGGGGCACTCTACTTCGGGTTCACATGAGCGCTACAAAGATGAAGAGCGTTTGAAGTTTGAGGAAGAATTTTGCTGTCTTCAGAAAACAAAAGACTGGATCTTAGACAATAAGATCGCCACTAAAAAGAAATTAGAAGAGCTGGAAGAAGAAGCTTCCAAAGAAGCCGCAGAAGCCAAAAAAGAAGCGTGGGATAATTACATCTCCCCAATCAAGGAAGATAAAAAGCAGATGTTGGAATGGCTGGCTTCTCTGAAAGATGAATCCGGTGCTGAAGGAATTGATGATCTCATTAAGAGATTGAAAATGGTTCAGAATCCATTTAGAAAAGATGTGCTTTCTGCCGGTAGAAAAGCATTATACGCAACAGCAGGAAAGACCAGCTCCACCAGAGAAACGATCAAGAACTGGGTAAACGAAAGTACAGAAGCAAATAAAGAGCGATTTAATTCTCACTTGCTCAGCGAGACAGAATTTTCTCCGCTTAAGATCGAGGAGATCAAGCCGAAGTATACAGATGATTCAAAAAGAGTTGATGGTAGGGTTGTTATCAGAGATAATTTCGATAAGGTCTTTGAAAAATATCCCAATACATTGGTTTTTGGTGAGGATGCCGGAAAGCTCGGTGACGTAAACAAAGGTCTGGAAGGTATGCAGGATAAGTACGGTGAAATTCGTGTTTCTGATACCGGAATTCGGGAGGCTACTATTCTTGGTCAGGGAATTGGGATGTCGTTACGTGGACTTCGTCCGATTGCAGATATACAGTATTTGGATTATGTGTTGTATTGTTTTCAGGGAATGAGTGATGATCTTGCTTCATTAAGATACCGAACTAAAGGCGGACAGGCGGCTCCGTTAATTGTAAGAACCCGTGGACATCGCCTGGAAGGAATCTGGCATTCAGGTTCGCCGATGGGTGTTTTGATCAATGGGCTAAGAGGTGTGCATATTTGTGTGCCAAGAAACTTAACTTCGGCGGCCGGATTTTATAACACGTTGATTCAGGGCGATGATCCTGCAATGGTTATCGAACCGTTGAACGGATACAGGTTGAAAGAAATACGACCTGAAAATTTAGGGGAATTTACTACTCCGCTCGGAATTCCCGAGATCGTTAAAGAAGGCGATGATATTACTATTGTCTCTTATGGTTCTACTTTCAATATTATTGAAGGAATGACTTCTCAGTTTGATGAAGCTGGAATTTCAGTTGAATTGATAGATGTAAGAACTCTGCTTCCTTTCGACAGAAACCACATGATCGTGGAATCGCTGAAAAAAACAAACCGGTTGTTAGTTGTAGATGAAGATGTTCCGGGTGGAGCGGCAGCATACATTATGGCACACATTGTGGAAGAGCAGGGCGGATATCGTTATCTGGATTCGCGACCTCATTGTTTAACAGCTCAGCCACATCGTCCGGCATATGCCACGGATGGAGATTACTTCAGCAAACCAAATGCAGAGGATATCTTTGAAGCGGTGTATGGAATTATGCAGGAATGTGAAAAAGACAGGTTTCCTGATATTTATTGAAGTGCGAAAATAAATTAGAAGTCTGTTGAAGTCTCTACTCAGATGATCATGATTAGTTTTGAAATAAACCCCATTTTTTTTCTTCTGAAATGCTATAAAAGAATAAACCACTAGTTGAACCAACGGCAATTAGTTCCTCTGAAGGTGAAAAGCGTAAATCAAGTACTTCTCCTGAAAAATGATGGCTTAATACGAGTGTTTTAGAATCCAGTTCGAAAAGTTTTAGCAATGAGTTATTACTTGTCACAAAATATTTGTCATTGAAACTAATAGAGATGTGTTCCGCACCTGTACTGAAGTATTTAGTTGAAGGATTTGTAGAATGAATTTCTGCTTTATCAAAATCGCTAACATTTGAGATGTATTTCCCACTTTTTGAGAAATCAACTTTCTGAGCAGTACTTCCATAATCTAAAACATGAGAAAATTCAATTTGTCTAAAAATGGAAGAATTGAGAAGTCTAAAAAAACCATCACTGTTATAGGCAATTGAATCACCTGTAGGACTTAGGGAGATATTTCGCAGAGAGCTTGTTGTACTAAATGGTGGTTTTCTGGATTTAAGAGATTTGTTAATGAGATCAATTTTGTAGACTTCATCTCTTGCTGAATTCGTATATACAAATTTGTTTTCCGGACCAAATTCAACATCAAACACATTTATACTAGCATTGTATTCTATAGCTTTTGTGTCAAAATTATAGATAGTCACTAGTTGATTTTCATATGACGCAAGGGCCATTAGATTATTCTCCTCATCTATATCTACACCGTTGATAGGCTTTCCTATTGGAGCGTCATTATATAGGGTGGAGTTGTTTTTAATGTCAAAAATACCAACTTTTTCCGTATCAGTATCACCTGAGAAGAACGCTTTTGAAACAATAATTAAATTACCGCTGTCACTGAACCTGATATTTCGAGAATTAGGGAATTGAAACACTTGCTCTTCAACTAAATAATTAGTGTGATTTAATACTACTCTGTTTGAATATTTTGATGTTTCAGTTTTTATTCGGAAATATGCCGGAGAATCTGTTGAAAAGCTGTTTTCAACAGATTTGGTTGTTCCTTTTTGAAACGTTTTATAATCATAGAAAGAATTACCGTTTGAGCTTGCTTGTAAAGTGAACTGACTTACCTTCTCAAAAGAGTTGGTGCTCCATTGTAATTCAAAAGAGTCTTCTGTTAGATTGGAAACAGAAAGAGTGATTTCGGGGGGTGTAAAATTCACTTCTGTTCCAAAAGATCCAGACTGTGTCTCATTTTTAAAAGCTTGAATGCCATAAAATGTTTTAACCTCACGCTCAATACCAGATCCATCTAAAGCAAAACCTGTTAAAGGATTTAGAGTATCGGTAAATGAGGTAATATTTGGATCGATTTCAGCAATTACTACGGGATCGATAGACCCGGTTCTATCAAAACTCTTACTTCTAAGAATTCTAAACCCGTCTTCAAAACTTGAATTATCCTCCCAATTGATTATTACTTTTCCTTCGTTAACAACTTCAATGCTAGTTATTTCCGGAGCGAATTCCATTCCTCCGTAATAACCACCAGCTATTCTGCCAACAACTTCATCCTCCTCTGTAGAAGTTAGATCAATCCTTGAAATCACAGAATAATATCGCTCAGCAAAATCCAGCTCAAAGGTTGGAGATTGATATATGCTTACTCCATTATATAAAGTGTCTACAGGAATATTGAAACTTTCATTATAAGAATAGACAATTGAAGTGTAAGGCCATAAGGTTTCAAATTCCCAGTCTACTATTACTGCATTTGAATCAGCGTTAAGTCCAGAAAAAAGATAATTAGTATCTCCAAAATCAATTTTAGTATAACTTGTATCAGATTCGTTTAATCCATTTTCATGTTCTATAATTTTGGATATTCCATAAAGTGTATTAAAAGAGATATTTTCAGACGTGTCTGTAAAATTAACATCACCAATCTCCAATGTATCCAAAATTTCCAAATCATTTATTGAGCCCGAAACTGATTTACGGATTACATACCCAGTTCCGTAATTGGCAGTATCTTTCCAACTGACTTGAATTAATCGATCTGCTAAGATTTCAGTTTCAAAATTTTCTACTACGTTAACGGTAAAATCTGGATTAAATGGATCATTAGGATTAACTCTTTCAATTGAGGTAGGTGTTTTAGAACAACCAGTGAAGATTGCAATCAAACAATAAATAAAAGAGAATATCAAAAGATTAGAGAATTTCATTTCAGACTAATTTTAATAGTTGCTTTTGGGATCAAATCTCTATCAAAATCGACATAGGGGTCAATATCAAATGGGGTATGTCTGAACCCTAATTTTGGCGGCTTTAAAGCATCAAAGATATTTAATCCATATACAGCTACGAAACTTAAAAGAGATAGATTCCTCTTTCTCTTATCCGACTCGATTTTGTCCCGTTTCATATCTGCTTTCTCTATTAAGGTCAAGATTTCGGCAGGATCTGTAGCAGTGGAATATCTTTGTTCAATAGTACGGTACTCATTAGTTCCACTTATGATTTGTATATTGTAGTAAACAAAAGCGGCACCAAGACCGGCTGAAACGGTTCCAAACAAATAACCTTTGAGCTTTTGCTGCTTTGTGATTTGAGCATATCCGGGTAAAAAAGAGCGCCTCAATACTAATGATCTGTCTGGGCGGTAATAATTACTAATGACTTGAAGTTCATCAGTAGCTGCAAAATTTAATTTTCTGGTAAAATCATCATTTACTATTGAGGCTTCTACAGTATTTGAAGGATCTGTTTTAAACCGAACCCCTGATTTATAATCTTGACCTTCAAAGGTTACTTTAGAATCTGAATCTGTGAGTATGATGATATTGGCATCCCAAAAGCAACGAGGATATGTACTGAGTTCTTTTTTGGCTGAATTCTCAGTAATAAATTTTTGATTAAAGGTTAATGGCTTTTCTTCATTTACATCCAGATTAACTCTTACCTGAGAATCCTCGAAGTCTTTAGTAACTAGTTTAAGTGTGCTTTTTCCGGCTGCTACAGACACCTTTTCATTGCGATTAAATGGAATACATTGGTTGTAATTATTATTCTGCACCAAAAAGCCATTTTCAGCAGAAACATTTACAGTAACAAATGCAGAGTCAACTTGAGCGATTATAAGATGGGAACAGCCAAACAAGACTATTGCCGATAGAATTATTTTTTTCATTAATAAAAAATATAAACTTCTATATTTAATAAATACTTAAAGTTTAAATTAAGCCTCTTGCCTTCAACTCTAAGTATTTATTGATCGCATTCACGGATAACTCTTTGGGGGGAGTTAGGATAGTGTGAATGCCTCGCTGGTTCAACGCTTTTACGATCTGTCGTTTTTCATAGCTGAATTTCTCAGCGATGGTTTTGGTGTATATATCTTCGATGGTTTTTGAGTCTTGTTCTATCAAAGATGTCATCTCTGTATTTTCAAAAAATACTACAACCAACAAATGATCCTTAGCCAGCCTTTGTAAATAGGGGAGTTGCCGTTCCATCCCTGAATAGGTTTCAAAGTTGGTGTACAGAAGGATCAAACTTCTTTGATTGAGATGCGTTCGCAGGCTTACCAACATTCTCTGAAAATCGGATTCCAGAAAATTTGTTTTCAGATTATAAAGAGCTTCCTGAATTTTCCGGATGTGTGTTCTTTTCTTCTCCGGTTTTACAACTACAGATCTGTTATTGGAAAAGGTGATCAAGCCGGCTTTATCTTCTTTGATCAATGAAATATTGGAGATCACCAGGCTCGTATTAATGGCGTATTCAAGCAAGCTTAATCCATCAAAAGGAAGTTTCATAACCCGCCCCATATCAATCACATTCACTACCTGTTGTGATCGTTCGTCCTGATATTGATTGATCATCAAAGAGTTGGCTCTTGCAGTTGCTTTCCAGTTTAAGGATCGGATGTCATCGCCTCGTACATATTCTTTTATCTGATCAAACTCCATAGTATGACCCAGTCTCCGGATCTTTTTAATTCCGATGTCAGTCAGTCGATTTGAGATAGCATACATCTCAAATTTTCTCATTTGTTTGAAAGATGGGAATACAGGCAGGATGGCTTTCTCAGAAAAAACAAATCGTCTGCTAAATAAGCCGATCTTTGTTTCAGCGTACAATTTAAGTGCTCCAAATTCGAATTCGCCTCTTTCAGTCGGTCTTAATAGATAGCTTAATTTTTTGGAGTCATCTGGATCGAGAGTTTTCCGGATCTTGAAATCTCTTACCTGAAACTGAATCGGAATTTCATCAATTATAGTCAGAGAAACCGGAAAATTATATTGGTTGGAGCATGAAATATAAATTTCATTATCATCACCATTAGACAACTTTTTAGGAAGAAGGCGTTCAGCTTTAATTCCATTTTTTGAATACAAAAGCAATAAATCTGCAATGGAAGAAATACCCAGAATAATTAATAAAATATCGCCAATAGCTTGAATTGAACTATAGAAATAGCCTAACACATAGCTGGAACTAACCAAAGCTATGGACAGAAAAAACCTATTATTAAAAAATAAGCTTTTAATGAAATTCACTATCTGGGGACCTCAACTTTATCTGCTAGTTGTTTAATGATCTGATCAGGAATTATGCCTTCCATTTCCTTTTCAGGGGTGAGCGTAATTCTGTGTCGGAGTGTCGGCACGATTATCTGTTTCACATCTTCAGGGGTGATAAAATCGCGACCTCTCATGGCGGCCCATGCCTGAGCTGCTTTTAAAATAAACACGGATGCTCTTGGAGATACTCCAATATAAATGGAACCGGAGTTTCTGGTTTGATGAACGATCTTAGCGATATATTCCATCAATTCTTTTTCAACGTGGATCTCTGAAATAACTTTTCTTTGAGCATTTAACTCTGCAGCATTTACAACAGCATTAAGTTGTTCAATTTCAGAAGCCAGTTTTCGGTTATAGCTTCCTTCAAGTATTTGAACTTCTTCTTCGATACTAGGATATCCCACATCGATCTTAAACAGAAAACGATCCATTTGCGCTTCAGGAAGTCGGTAGGTTCCTTCATGTTCGATCGGATTCTGTGTAGCCACAACCAGAAATGGAGCTTCCATCTTGTAAGTATTTCCATCCACGGTTATTTGCTTTTCCTGCATCACTTCAAAAAGTGCAGATTGAGTTTTTGCTGGTGACCGGTTTATCTCATCAATTAAGACCAGATTAGAAAAAATCGGACCTTTTTTAAATTCAAAGTCTGTGGTCTTTGTATTGAATACGCTGGTTCCTGTAATATCTGCAGGCATCAGGTCAGGAGTGAACTGAATTCTTGAGAAACCGGTATCAAGTGTTTTAGCAAATAAACGAGCTGTCAATGTTTTGGCTACTCCGGGAACACCTTCCACCAGAATATGTCCGTCAGCTAATAAAGCACAGATCATGAGATCGATCATATTATCTTGACCAACGATAATTTTTTTGATCTCTTTGCGGATATTAGAGATCATATTTTGAAGCTCAGTCAGATCTAAACGACTTTCAAATGGAACTTCAGAACTGGAAGAAGTTTCTTTGTTTTCAGCTTCCGGATTTTCATTGTTTGTTATTTCTTCACTCATCGTTGCGAATTTTTATAAAAATTATCGATTTGCTCGGTTATGGATTGGAGCTCTTTATCGGTTACAGCTTCTTTTGTTGAAAATAGTTCAACTCTATGGAAGAGTTCTTTGGTTTGTTCTTCCGGTATCCCGGATCTTTGAGATACTTTTTTAATAGTTTCTTCAGTCAGTTTGTTTGTATCTATATTCAGATTTGTTCGGAGATAGTCTAAGAAGAAGGAATACTTTTTTTCAAACAGATCTTTATGAGAGCCTTTATTTAGATGAAGGTTTCCAATAGTTCTGGCAAATTCAATGCTGGTATTGGAAAGTGGTTTAATCTCCGGTATGGCTCTTTGCATTCGTTTACTCTTGAATAACAAATATAATATCAAGCCTGTCAATGCCAAAAACCAGGCTCGTCTAAGATTAGGTTTTGAAACTATAAACCTGAACGGAGAAGAATAAGCGAGTTTGCCTACTTTGTAATATTCATCCCAGTAAGTATCAGTTTCCGGCAAATATGAAAGTGCCTTAAAAGCATAATCATATTTCTCGGGATTTTTCAGGAAGTAGTTGGTGAACAAAAAGGGACTTGTATGTAAAAAGAAAGCACCCTCACCATGCTCTATCTTTATAAAATTGATATTGTCACGATTATCGGAACCCAGAATGACGGTTCGTGAAGTATCAAACACAGAGAAATACACTTCATTTAGTGTAATTGGAAAATTCCATCCGTTTGGTTCTTTTAATTCCGGATTCACAAAATTGAGAGGCTTTTTAAGAAGAGAATCAAGCGAATTTGCCGAAGGATTTATTAAAGGAAGTTTTTGGTTAAGTTCAAATCCCAGAGAATCCGCAAAACTGTTTTCCATTTTCCGCGCAGATATAAAAACATGACTTCCATAATTTACTTCATCCATTAATAACTGCGTTTCAAATTGATCCAAACTGAATTCTGTGTTAATGAAGATCCAGTTTTTTTGATCATAGTTGAGAGGTGCTTCAAAAATGGGAAATTGGTTTTCATTGATCTCTTTATTTGGGAAGAGAACCGGGAGTTGCTCACTGAGGATATAAGCACCAAAAGGCTTTTTATCGGTTGATGAATAACTTTCGGACCAGTCCACGGGTGTAGGTTGCATCAACTGATACATTATGGCAATTAAAGTTAAACAGCCTAAAGTAAACAGGTACTTTTTTTCTTTCTTATTCATGAAGACAGTTCCTCCCTGAGTTTAGAAAAAAGACTGTCTACTTTGGAATATCCTGATCGGTCGATCTCGAAATCACCATATTCAACAAATTCATAAAAAGTAGTGAGCTTACTAAATAATGGATTAACAGGGTGATCTCCTAACTCTCTCTCATAATCGAGATTGGTTTTTTCGATCGTCCATTGGATGAGTTCCTTTTGATTCAACAGCTTTAAAGTCATCAGATATACATAGCGTGTTGCCGCATGAAAATCAGAGTTTCTCAATGCTTTTTCTTTAAGTTCCTCCAGATTCTTTTCTTCAATGTCCTCTTCGGATATCTGAAAAGAAATTGGTTTATCCGCACTTTTTCCTGTAAACACGGATGTGAGGTTTCCTTCCAGCAACTGATTCAGTAATAGAATAACCACTATTGCTATGGAAATGATCAATACAGCCTTGAAAATAAAATTACCGACAGGGTTCCCAATTATCGCAAAAAGAATACCGTATAATGCTGCTTTAATTCTGTCGAAAAGAGAAGTTGGATTTTCAAGTGCATCACCGTAAATAAAATCAGGATCGTTGTTATAGCTCTCAATGATTTCCGGGTGAGTTAAACGCACATCAACACCGGATGAATCGTAAACCACAGACTGAGGTTCCGATTGTCCGTAGCTTTGCTTAGTACTCAAAATAACTATGAACAGTAAGCACAGAACAGAAATAAATCTATATTTAGATACCGGTGTTTTAATCAGATAAGCCTTCAATTCTGGAGCGTAAATTTCCGCCTTCTTTTCGTTCATCTATATTATAAAAGTGAAGTGCAAAGGCAATGTGCATAGCAGCATAAAATCCGGTGGTTATGACGGAACCCAATGCTGTGAGTATGGAGATAATTGTTGAGAAAACTCCTGAGCTTGATTCCACTAATCCTCCATCAAAAGCGAAGGCATATATAAAGCCAATTGGAAGTCCAACGGCCAGACTTGCAAAATAGACCATGAAGTAGATCACGATCAATAGTGCAAAAGTGATCCACCAAAATCCTTTTGAAATTTCCCACGATCGTTTCATTGAATCAAAAATATCTTTTTTCTCAAGGATAAATATTGCAGGGGTAAAACTCAGCTTAATGGCTATATAAATCCCGGGAATTATAAACAGGAAAAATCCAATAGTAATACTCAGGTAGATTACAATAAACAATAGTCCCATCCATACTATCAATGGGAAGATTCCTGAAGTTATGTGTTCCAGATCATTCTCTTTTCCTGATGAAGTTAATTTAAAGTGCTTCAGAGTAATTACAGACAATGCTGAAACAGCAACCATGGAAAGTATCAGGTTTAAGAAATACTCCCATCCGAATAAACTGTTCAAAGAGGCGGAGGTAGTTCCGATTTCAGAGATCGAATCGAACAAACCGGATGAATATTCCTGAAGAATAAAAGCCTGAACCACATAAAAAGGAACTACAAAGTATAGAATAGGTTTGCCTAAGGAAATATAGTTCTGCCTTATATAAAGAAAAGTATCTGATAAGATTCCACCCAGATCTCTGGGTTTTTTGAAAATGAAATTACTCATATAGTTTTTTCCTTTTTATATAAATTTGGATCGGCAAGTAAAAATAATAACCAATAATAAAGGTGAAAGATGTAAGAATAATAAGCAAGCTTAAAGCTAAAGGTATTTCGGTATATCGGGTTACAAAACTTTCCAACAAGCCTGCTATTATAAATACTGGCACCAAACTTATAAGCATTTTCAATCCTTCTTTAGCGCCCTTTATAAAAGCAGTACTTCTTTTATATGTTCCCGGGAACACAAAGCTGTTTCCAAGAACAAAACCGGCGGCTCCTGCAATGGCTATTGCACTAAGTTCCAATGCGCCATGAATAAAAATAACGAGCATTGATTCGGAAAGAAGATCAAAACTGCTAAAAAAAGTAATAAATGTTCCGACCATTACACCGTTTTTCAGCAAATGATAGGCAGTTCCCAAAGCGGTAAAGATTCCAAAGGCAAAAACTATAAAAGAAACCCGAATATTATTAAAAGTGATTTGGAAGAACATATTAAGCTGGCTCTGCATCTTATAAATAGCAAGAGGATCCTGATTCTCAATATTTGTCATTGTAAGATTTATGTAACCGTCTCCGAGGATCAATCGGGCAAAAGAAGGGTCATTCATTTGTGAAATCACTCCAACAGCGCAGAAAAAAATAAAAACCGCAAAGGCTATGCTTAGCTCTTTCAGTTTATAGGAAAACAACTCAGGTATTTCCCGGGTCCAGAAAGTTATTACTCGTCCGGACTTTTCTTTTTTATTCTTATAGATCCTGTTATGAGCCTGAACAGAGAGGTCATTGAGATAAAGAGTAGTATTACTCTTTGGATAAAGGCTTTGTGCAAATGCAAGATCGTTATTCAACTCTATATACAGATCAGCCAGTTCATCAGAAGAGCTCTTGGTATTTTTTTTAAGCAACTCCTCGAAGTTCTTCCATTTTTCAGCATTTTTTCTCAGGAAAGTGACTTCGCGCATGAATTTTTTTTGGGATATTTCTATGGTGTGTTGAAATCGTGTATCTTCGCTAAAATACTATCTTTTTACTAACAATTAATAACGAATTTTTAATGAGCAAAGTTGGAATTGAAACATCTCAACATGTACAGTTAAATTATAAACCTGCGGAAGTTGGCGACAGAATCATAGCTCATTTTATAGACGGCTTCGTAATTATAGCATATTACTTTATAGCGTTTATGGCATTTGGTTATGTTAGTTCTTCCTTTCAGGGAACATCGGAACATTGGGGTAGTCAGGAATGGATATTGATTGCTGTTCTGGCCATTCCGGTATTCTTTTACCATCTGATTTTTGAGGTTGTATGGAATGGAAAATCGATCGGGAAATGGATGATGGGATTACAAGTAGTAATGTTAGATGGCAGCAGTCCGTCTTTTGGAAATTATTTAATTCGGTGGATGCTTAGGCTATTAGAAGTATCATTTACAAATGGAATTCTGGCATTTATTACGGTTTTAATTAATGGAAAAGGGCAGAGGCTTGGAGATATTGCTGCTAAGACGTGTGTTATAAAGACAAGGAAAAAAGTAAAGTTGAGTGACACCATTTACTCCGAGATTGAAGAAGATTATGAAGTTACTTTTGAACAAGTATTAACTCTTTCCGATGAAGATATTACGACAATAAGAGAAGTATTGGCTTCAAAAAAGGACTACGAATACAACACTTGGTTTGTGATGGTTCAAAGAACGGCTAACATCATTCAAACCAAATTAGGGATTCAAAAAGCTGACCTTAAAGCAGATGATTTTCTAAGAAAAATCATAGCGGACTACAATCATCTGCATGGTTCTTGATGAATATTAGACAGGAAATCAATTATGGGAACTAATGCACTTAAGGATTTTCAAGTTGTTGCTGTAAGTGATGTTAGTGGAAGAGATGGAATGGGAATTGAAGTATGGTCAAAGGAAAAAATATTGATTGAGATATTCAGAGATGATGAAAATGAAGACTTTAATATCACTCTTTTTGAGGAATCCCTACCTTTAAAACTAATTGAAGAAAGTATCGAATACTTCAAACGTGAAATTCCAAAGGAATTCGATAAATAAATGTTGCCCTAGGTCTATGTGTAAATGAAGAGGAAGATATAATCCATAATAGCGCACTTCAGCATTGAATACTCACTATTGGATATTCGCTATTGTACTTAAACTAATCTATCTATAAAAACCGCTACCCAAACAAGAGGAAGGTAAGCGATTGAAGCAAACATCAACTTGCGGGAATTTTCTTTAGTTCGTTCGCTCAGGAATTTAATGCTGTAGTAAAGAAATCCTGTAGCTAGTAGTAAACTCAGAACTAGAAATATCATTCCGGAAATTCCCATCACAAACAGAGCAATGGAAACCGGGTAAAGAAGAATAGTACAAACCAAAGACCAAAGAGCAGTTTTTCGTCCGGTCTTATCATTTTTTGGAAGCATTTTAAATCCGGCGCCAAAGTAATCATCTTTTAAACTCCAGGCGATCGCCATAACGTGCGGTACCTGCCACAGAAAAACGATTCCGAATAAAAGCCACATTCCAGTACTTTCAATAGTTCCCGAAGCTGCTGCCCAACCACCAACCGGAGGCAATGCACCGGGAACTGCGCCAATCACGATATTGAAAGCAGAAACCTGCTTCATGGGTGTATAGGCGATCAAATAAATAAAAGTGGTTGCAAAAGAAATGGCTCCGGCTAATGGATTAACCAATATGAACAGGTAAACGAGTCCCGAAAAAATTAAGATCAATGAAAAAAACATTCCGGAAGAAGCTGCAATACGATTGTCAGGAAGTGGGCGTTTTGCCGTACGCTTCATCAAGCCGTCCAGTCGACGCTCCATAAATTGGTTATACGCTCCTGTTCCGGCAGCTATCATATATGTACCGATGATAGCATGAATCATCAGTACAAAATTGAAAGCATTTCCGCTGCCTAGCACAAAGCCTACCAACATACTAGCCAAAACCGCCAGAGTAATACCTGGCTTGGTAAGTTGGTGATAATCAGAAATTACATCTGTGAACGAACGTTCGATCTGAATTTTTTCTTCAATAGAACTCATAGAAAAACAGAAAATCTTGAAATTTTTAGCAAGCAAAGTTAATCATTTTCAAGGAGTATTGTTACCTTTAAGTATGAAATTAAATTCCTTTCAAAAAACAGCCATCACTACCGTTTTTGCAACTCTTTTTCTGATACTTGTTGGAGGAATAGTAAGAAGCACAGGTTCAGGAATGGGATGTCCAGATTGGCCAAAATGTTTTGGAAGCTGGATACCACCCACTTCAGTTGATGAACTCCCAAGCAACTACAGAGAAGTATTCGTAGAACAACGAGTGGAAAAGAACGAAAAAATTGTAAGCTATCTTGAAGCATTAGGGTTTAATGAAGTTGCCCATCAAATTGAAAATGATCCTAACATTAAAAGGGAAGAAGAATTCAATGCTACCAAAACCTGGATCGAATATTTGAATAGATTAGTAGGTGCGGTAATCGGAATTCTTGTCTTTCTTACATTTTTACGATCTCTTAGTTATTGGCGCACGAAGAGATCTATAACTTTTTTATCTGCTTCCGCAGTTGTATTAACAGGTTTTCAGGGATGGTTGGGATCTATTGTTGTAAGTACAAACTTACTACCCGGTATGATCTCTCTGCATATGGTTTTAGCCATGGTGATAGTAACTCTACTGCTTTACTGTGCTTATAAAACAAGTGAAGATCTTGTCAAAATTAATATCGACAATTCGCTACGAAAGAAGCTCTACGTTACTACGTTGATCATTTTGGTGCTTTCAGTGCTGCAAATGATACTCGGAACTCAGGTAAGGGAAGAAATTGATGTGATAAAAAATAGCATGACAGATGTAGTGCCGCCTCGTTCAACCTGGATCGATTCACTCGGTCAGATCTTTGAAATACATCGAACATTTTCATGGCTGCTTGCAATTTCAGGTGGTTATCTGGGATTTATTTTGTGGAAAGAAGAGATTGGCGGTCAGCTTAAGAAAGTGGGAGTCACTAACGTGGCTTTGATCTTTGCACAGATTTTGATCGGGATAGGGTTAGCTTATCTGGATGTCCCGAGAGTTCTGCAGGTTCTTCATCTTGTGGGAATTGCACTTATGATCTGTTGTCAATTTTTGATGATTCTGATGACCGGAAAGCAAAATCAAACGAAATCAGTTTAAAGCTTTTCTAAGAGATCATTCAGGAATACTTTTACTTCATTCAGGTCTTTTCTTACGTCGGAAGGTATCTCTGTTGAAGAAACAGATTCCGGTTCTTTTTCCTTTTTGAGCACTTTCTTTACACCGGCTGAAGTATATTTCTTTTCCTCAAGCAACTCTTTGATCTTGAATATGAGCTCGACTTCTTCTTCTTTATAAGCTCTGTTTCCGGCGCTGTTTTTCTTGGGATTAAGTTCGGAATAATTTTTTTCCCAACTTCTTAAAACATGTGGAGCAAGTCCGGTAAGCTTACTAACTTCGCCCATCGAGTAATACAATTTTTTCATAGCGGGTATAAAGTGTATTTTGTCATCTTTAATTCACCAAAGAAAATCATTTCTGAACTATTTTAAAAGAAAGCATTTTGGAAAATTCAAAAGAAAGTCCTGAATTCGATATCAGTATTGTAGTTCCATTGTTTAATGAAGAAGAATCTTTAGCAGAATTAGTTCAGGCTATTGAAGAATCAATTTCAGGAACATACTCTTATGAGATTATTTTTGTAGATGACGGTTCAACCGATACTTCGTTTCAAGTAATAAAAGAACTTGCTTTAAAACACGGGGAAGTAAGAGGTATCAGTTTTGGTCATAATTATGGAAAAAGTGTAGCGCTACAGGCTGGTTTCGAGGAAGTGAGAGGGAGGTATGTTGTTACCATGGATGCCGACCTTCAGGATGATCCTAATGAAGTTCCCGAAATGATCCAGATGCTAAAAGGCGGTTTGGATATGGTGAGTGGGTGGAAAAAAGAACGTTTTGACCCAATCTCAAAAACAGTGCCCTCAAAGTTTTTCAATTATGTGACACGTAAAGCTGCAGGTATTCATCTGCATGATTTCAATTGTGGATTAAAAGCTTATAAACGAGAGGTTATCGATAATATTTATTTATACGGAGAGCTTCATCGATATATTCCGATGCTTGCCAAGAAAGAGGGCTTTACCAGAATCGGTGAAAAGATCGTAAAGCATCATCCACGAAAGTATGGTACTACCAAATTCGGATTATCTCGTTTTATAAATGGTTTTTTAGACCTTATTACAATTCTTTTTGTTCAACGCTATTTCCAAAAGCCGATGCATTTCTTTGGTACGTTTGGAATAGTTTTATTGTTATTCGGAACCGGGATCAACGCATATTTAGCAGTTCTTCGATTATTTTTCAATAAAGGAATTGGGGATCGACCATTACTATTCCTTGGTATTCTGTTGATGGTACTTGGTATTCAATTACTTTCTACCGGATTGATTGGTGAGTTGATCAATATCAATCATGTGAAAAAGCAAAAGCCTAAGATTCGGGAGACGGTATAACCGGAGCTTCAGAGCCAAATTTCGCATACCAGCTAATGTATAAGTAGCAAAGTATTGGAATGAAAAATGCTACTTGTAGCGTCCATATATCAGCAAAGAAACCAAACAGAGGTGGAATAAATGCTCCACCTACTATAGCTGTACATAAAATTCCGGATCCTTGTGCAGTATGTTTTCCAAGCTTTTTAATAGCAAGAGTGAATATGGTTGGAAACATAATGGAATTGAAAAGTCCGATACAAAGTACAGTCCATACAGCAAGTAACCCGGATGAATTCATTGTGATAAATAATAATCCGACATTAATTAAGCCATACAATGCAAGCAGTTTTGATGGTTTGATAATCAGTTGTAAACCCGATCCTATAAATCGACCAACCATGGCTCCACCCCAGTAAAGTGCTACAAAAGAACCTGCAAGTTGAGCCGGTGTTGCCTGATCGATTCCTGTTCCGGAAAGTAGTTCTGCAAGTCCGGGCATAAATCCGCTATTCCGTATTAATTCAACGATATCGAGCGTCAGGAAATAGTTCACCATATAGCTGCCAATGGTTACTTCGGCACCTACATATACAAATATACCTATAGCTCCCAGCATCAAATGACGTGTTTTTAAAGCAATTTTGTAGCTACCGTTTTTGTCTTCATCTCCTTCAAGAATTTTGGGAAGCTTTATAACTGCGAAAATTATGGCCAGTAAAATGATCACGCCGGCCAGAATCAAAAATGGGCTTTGTACAGCGGCAGCTTCTGCTACATAATAAGCTTCTTGCTCTGATGTAGATAGATTTGAGACTTCTTTGGAACTCAAAACACTACTGCTCAGTATAAAAGCCGCACTGACCAAGGGTGCTATAAATGTTCCGAGAGAGTTAAAAGCTTGAGACAAATTTAATCGACTTGAAGCAGAGCTTTCGGGACCCAGAGCTGCTACGTAAGGATTAGCCGCAACCTGTAAAATGGTAATGCCACCTGCCAGTACAAACATTGCTAAAAGAAAAACACCGAAAACTCTGAAATCAGCAGCGGGGTAAAACAAAAAACAACCCAATCCCATTGTAAGTAGTCCGATCACTACTCCTTTTTTGTATCCAATTTTGGAAATGATCTTTCCACCGGGAATCGAAAAAACAGCGTAGGCCGTAAAGAAAGCGAACTGTACTAAACCTGCTTCAAAATAACTAAGCTCAAAAACATCTTTTAATCTGGGAATAAGAGCATCAACTAAAACAGTGATAAATCCCCACATAAAAAAGAGGGAGGTAACAATGATAAATGCGGAGCGATTGGTTTTGTTGGTTGTACTCATCAGGTAATAGGCTCTTATTTCGGGTTTTTCAAGTTCCAGAAAGTACTCACTATAGTTATTTCAACAAAGTCATCTTTTTGATCATAATTTGACCGTTAAATTTCAATCTATAAAAATATACGCCACTTGATAAGGAAGAAGCATCAAACTGAATTGTATGTGTTCCTGCTGATTGTCTCTTACTAACTAAAGAGGCTAATTTTTGTCCCAATAAAGAATACACTTCAAGTGAGACATTACCTGCTTTTGGAAGATTATATGTAATATTCGTTTCAGGATTGAAAGGGTTTGGATAATTCTGAGATAAACTGAAATCCTGTGGTTTTTCATCAAAATCATCTATTGAAACAGGAGTATCTCCGGTTGCAGTATTCATGGACTTTGGTTGCACCATCATTGAAAAGCCGTCGGAGAAAGTAACCAATTGTTCTGCTGCAGATGGATTGTAAGCAACATAGGTGAGGAATCCTTCTTTATCCATAAAGACAGAATAAGACGGCGTGTCAGCAAAAACATTCATTACCGGAGTTCCCATTTTTTTCAGGTTGTATAGCCAATGCAAAGTATGCGCTCTGGATTCTCCGTCAAACGGTTTATAATTAGGATCAGCTAAATAGTAACTCAGTGCAAGATCGGGATCAGCCAGCGCCAGATATTCCCAGAACACATCTTTCCAAATAGTTGGTTGACCACCCCGTTCAGCAACAACCTCATTATAGTTTGCGATTACATAATCAGAATTTCTTCCCAAATACATGGAAGCACTGGTTATTGGGAGAATATTGATTCCGTGAATAAATTCGGGCTCTCCGCCAAACCATGTTCCGTGAACTCCTTTGCTTCCCCAAACGATTCCTAATGCTTTGTGGGAGTAATTCTGTGGAAACACTTCATCTTCAACATCAAACCAGTATTGATCGATGGCAGTTGCCTCGGTAGAATAAAGAAAAATTCCGAGTTCGCGAATCTCCTGCTGACCGGTAGCTTGCCCCCAAAGAAAAGCTGCAGCAGCAAAATTCATTGATTCAGAACTGGATTCCTGATTGTTGCCATCTCCGAAAGCTCCATGGCCTGAAGCCCAGGAGTGGCCTGCATAGATATCATGAGATCTTAAAAACGGGAATTGTGTATCGGTTCGATCCCAGTTGTTAGCGTCTTTAATAAGAAGATTAACCATTGCTCCCCAATTTTCCTGAGATGCCCAACTGCTGTCATATTGAGCAATAGTTGCAGCGCTCATAACTGCATAACTTGCATGAAAATGATGATCATTAATTTGATTGTCTGCTCCAAAACCGGATGGATATCCAGTTAGCACATCCCATTCTTCATTATAAGAATATTCCTGAGACCCCCCGGCAGTAAACCAATCTTCTAATCTGAATTTCAGCTGATCTAAAAAATAATCTCTTTCGGTTGTTGCTCCCAGTTGATCAGCTATATGAACCAAATGAGAAAAACGCCCCATGGCTTTTCCATTTTCATAAGTTGGGCCTACCGGCAATGATTCATTTGCCACTTGTTTTACATAAGTAAGTAATTGAGATCGGTCATAATCTCCCTGATCAGGAAGTGTCGGTAAAATCCCGGAAAAATTTAGCTCGGTCGAAAATACATTTCCTTGTTTAAGCTTCATTTCACCTCTTGGAGAAGTGTAAGAATAGCTTGTCAGTTCATCATCAGAATACTTCCATTGGTGGCGGTATAGGACGGTAAGAGTTTCATTTACGTTTCCATCAGCGCTGTCCACAAGTTCTGACTCATAAGTATATGTGCTGGTTAATTCGGAAGAAATTTCATCATAATTCCATTCTATCACACTATTAGTGACATGAGCGTATGCATGTTTTTGGAAAAATTCTATTGTTGCCGTTTGGGAATCAGGTAGTAGGGCGACAGTTAGATAATCTTTGCCATTTAGAGAAGACTGAAAAGTTGATGAGCCTGACCAAGTAGAGCCCGATGGAGCAAAAATTCCATAATGTTTGCCATCTATAGTCAAACCTAAAATTTCATTTTGTCTGTACCATATGAAAGGAGTTTGTTGAGAAGCAACAACAGCATCCCCTCCGGTTATTTTAAAAAACACAAAAGGTAAACCATGCCCCAGAGTAGCTTCCATAGATTTCGAGTTATTTTCCCAGCGAGCTGTAACAGTCCAGTCGCCATAGTCAGATGTTTTTGTTTCGGAAACGGCTAGTCCGTCAACGCCTACTCTGAGCTGAGGTGAAAATGGATAAATATAATCTCCCCCGGTTAAGAAAGAGTTTGTTGTATATCCTATCTGAAGTCCTGAGCTGATGGCCTTTGCATTTAAAGGATGTGCATATAGAACGCTGGAGTGGGCGTCATCAAAAAAAGGGAATATCAGGCTACTCCAAAAGTCGTTTGTTTGAATAGGTTTTGAAAAATCAGAACTTACTTTTGGCGAAATATTTTGACCATGTACATTTTGTGGCCCCACTGCTGCGGCAGGTAACGCAGTGCTGTAACTTCCTTTGCCGATGTTTACGGATTGAGCATTTACCATTGAGTTAATAATGGAAAAGGAAACTAGAAAAATCACAGTGTTAACTCGTGAGTTTTTAAAAAGCCTAAACCTGGAAGTGGAATGTGAATAGAAAGAAGACTTCATAAATTTTTATCCAATAATTAAGTGACTTTCTACCTCTTAAAACTTCATGACTTTTGTGGTAATACTAAAGAGATAAAATTCTGTCTTTGATAGTTAATGTCTCTAATAATTAAGCCAAATATTTGTGCACTTACCTTTATAAAGTATATACAACCAGTTTAAAATGAAGGATGCTTTAAAATGAACTTGGTTTAATAAATCCACTCTTATTAAGAATAAAACGCACTTTAAATAACAGAAAAGCGCTTTTTTAGTAGCTGTATATACATTGTAAATATTGGAAATCTGTTCTACTGATTTTACACTCCAATAAATAAATGAAATAGTTGTCGTAAAAAATCAGGAACTGCTAAAACGTAAGCGCTAAATCCAAACAGTTATGAATATGAAAAAACCCATCTTGATTTTAACAATTTTGCTAGGTGTTACTACTTCAGTAATTGGTCAAGCTGAACAGGTGGTTGTCCAAAATACGGATGAGGGTTGGGAGCTACATGTAAATGGCGAACCGAAGGTAATAAATGGAATGAATTGGGATTACTTTCCAATAGGTACAAACTTCAACTATAGTTTATGGAATCAAACTCCGGAATTTATAAAGCAAGCACTTGATGATGAGATGGCTTTGCTTCAAAATATGGGGGTTAATTCTATTCGTGTATACACGGGCATTCCTAAAGAATGGATCACTTACATCTATGAAACTTATGGTATCTATACCATGCTTAACCATTCTTTTGGTAGATACGGATTAACTATTGATGGAGTTTGGCAACCCAATACAGATTATTCTGATCCACGTGTGAAAGCGCTTTTAATTGATGAGGTCACAGAACTAGTTCAGGAATATAAAGATACGCCAGGGTTACTGTTATTTCTTTTAGGAAATGAAAATAACTACGGACTTTTCTGGGATGGGGCTGAAACAGAAGACATTCCGATAGAAGACCGCAGATCTACAGTAAGAGCACGAGCTATGTACAAATTGTTCAACGAAGCAATTGTAGAGATGAAGAGGATAGATACAGGACATCCGATTGCGATTTGTAACGGAGATTTATTATTCATGGATATTATTGCTGAAGAAGTACCTGATGCTGATATCTTTGGTACGAACGTTTACAGAGGGTTAACTTTTACCGATCTGTTTGACAGAGTAGCTGATGAATATGGAAAACCCGTTTTACTTACGGAGTTTGGCTCTGACGCCTTTAATGCAAGAACGGTACAGGAAGACCAAGCTGCCCAGGCCAGATATCAGCTTAACAACTGGAAAGCTATTTACGAAAATGTAGCAGGACTTGGTGGCGCAGACAACTCGCTAGGTGGATATACCTTTCAGTTCAGTGATGGATGGTGGAAATACGGACAAACAGTAAATTTGAGCATTCATGATGTAAATGCTTCTTGGGCAAATGGCGGATATCAGTTTGATTTTCAGGAAGGCGAAAACAATATGAATGAAGAATGGTTTGGAATTACAGCAAAAGGTACTACCAACTCCCAAGGGTTTTACGAATTGTTTCCAAGAGCAGCTTATTACGTTTTAAAAGAGGTTCATCAGTTTGATCCTTTTCAAGAAGGAGTAACCCAGAACAGGTTAAATCAATATTTCGGTGATATTTCACTCGGAGATGCACAACTGAAAGCCAGAGCCGATAAAGCAGCTTTGGAGGGAAAGTCAGGCGGAGCAATTAAACTCAGCAGATTTACAGCAGACTTCGAAACGTACAATACGGGTGGAACTTTAATCACTACTCCGAAAGATGCAGATGCCACAGAACAAGTGTATCCAAACGAGCAGGGTTTTGACCATATGCAGTCTATTTACTTTGGAATAGAAGCGAATCCTGCGCCTAACGTTAGAGCTAATGTAGATTTCAATGTATTAGGAAATGTTCCTCTGAATCCAATTGATGAGGTTTTTTATGAAAACAGAGGTCGGCCGGTTCAACTTGAAGGCAGAAATGGTCTAATTACAGATGAGTCCATGAACAGGGTAGCTATCTACAGCTCAAGTTTTAACTGGGATCAGGAGTATTTTAATCTTACCGGATTTTACAGAACAGGTCATTATCACTGGGCTTATGAAGGAGATTTCTTTGGCTTATATCCTGAAGCTAATTATGGACCTAATATAGATATATATAACGGAGCAGCTCCGGCCGGAGTTGAAGTAGAAGGAAAGAAACAGTTTGATGGATTGAAGTTAGCGTTCGGACCAGAACTTTGGTGGGGAGCCAATCCTGCTTTCTTGATAAAGTATTCAAAAACTTACGGGAAGACAGATTTCACAGGAATCTTCCACGAAGATCTTGAGCAGCAGGGAACAGATGTGAATAGTTCTTTTGCTATTCCACAGCCTAAGACCAGACGACTTTCACTTTATGCAGACAGAGAGTTTGGAAAAGTTGGCGTAGAAGTTGGAGGTTTATGGGCAGGTCAACCGCTAAACGGACGTGAATTCCAACTCATAAGAGATGAAGGCGATACCACCCGTGTGTATCAGGATGAGATCAAGCCAATGGATAATTTCGGTGGAAAGTTAAAGTTCACATATACCGGCGGTACTTTTAATTGGTATGCTCAATCTGCAATCATGGGTTTAGTTGCTAACGGTGGGGCAGATCCAACAATTACCTACACAGGCTGGAGGCTAAAAGACAGTGGAAGTGGTAACCAATATAATTTCCTGACAGGTTTTACTTATTCGATCGGCAACCTTCAGATAGCTCCTAATTTTTTGTGGCAAAAACCTATCGAAGGACCAATTCCAAGTGATGTTGGTGCTCCCGGACGCCCACGAAATATTTTGGCAGATCCTTTTATTGTAAGGTCAAACCGAGAGCAAATAGCCGGAGAGATTCTGTTTACCTATGATCAAACTCCGGGTTCATTCTTCTATGAGTGGAATAACGATATGATGGAGGAATCAAAGTTTTCTGCAAGTCTGGGTTTTGTCTATCGTCATCTGCCAACAACACAGGATGCTGCAATAGGTATTCTGCCTGATGGAAGAACATTGTTCCCATTTGATGGAGCTCCACCAGCAAGAGATCTCATAGAAGTTAATGCGAGAATTGTATCAAAACTAAACAGAGAAACGGGAATAATTGCTCTTTTATACGGTGGAAATGCACAAGCAAATGGAAGTGACCCAAGAATGTTGGAAAGATTTGGCGCTGATGTTCGAATGATAAGAAAAAAGCTGATGCTGAGTAGTTCAGTAAAAGTTAATGATTGGGGTCCATACGATTATCATAGAGATTTCAATCTTACATATCCACTTCAGTTGATGGCAGACTTGTCAATGAGCTTAGGTAAACCGGATTGGTTCAATGTTCCGCAAACTCGATTAGGTGTAAGAGGGACTTTCAGAACACTTAATGATTTTTCACCTCGCTATGCTCCAACCTACACTACAAATGATGCTGGGGAACGTGTTCCGGAGCCAACTGCACCAGGCTTTGATAATGGAACTGAGTGGCAAATCAGTACTTATATCCAAATCGACATAAGAAATTAATGAGAGGCAAAAAGATGAATACAAGCACTACAAAAATTATGACAAAGGTTATTTTTTCAGGCTTATTGCTAATTTTAATTACAACAGGTTGCGAACGATCAGTAGATGGACTAGAAGAAGCCGACCTGACAAATAATCCTAATGTTTTTGTTGACGGATTTAGTGGAGGGTTAGAATACGCAGTTTTTCAAGGAGCTGTTCTTAATGCTTTTCAAGTAGATACCGAAGTTACATCAGATGGAATAGGTTCTTCTATGAGGTTTGCAGTTCCTGATGTAAACGATCCAAGAGGTTCTTATGCCGGCGGTACATTTTTTACTACAAGCCCAAGAGATCTTTCCGAGTATAATGCATTGACATTCTATGCAAAAGCAACAGAATCAGTACCGCTAGGAGTTGTTGGCTTTGGGAATGATCTGGATCAGAATAAATTTACTGCTGAGGTTACTGATTTCAGAGCTAACACAAACTGGAAGAAATACGTTATCCCAATTCCTGATGCTTCTAAACTAACATCAGAAAAAGGAATGTTCTTCTACTCTTTTGGTCCAATAGAGGATAAAGGATATACGGTTTGGATTGACGAAGTAAAATTTGAATTTCTTGGTACGATTGGTCAACCACGCTTCGAAATGCTTGATGGAGAAGATGAGACAACAAGTACTTTTACAGGGGTTAGAACTTCGTTATCGGGCTTAAACTCGATCTATAATCTGGCAGATGGTACAGATCAATCCGTTAATTCAGCAGCAGCTTACTTTGAGTTTGCATCCAGCAATACTTCAACTGCCGAAGTTGACGAACTGGGAAATGTATTAGTAGGAGCTCAGGGATCGGCTGTAATTACGGCTTCTGTTGGAGGGATAGATGCAGATGGATCATTGACTGTAGAATCCCGTGGGACTTTTGTTTCAGCCCCCACTCCAACAAGAGATGCTGCAAATGTAATTTCTGTTTTTAGTGATGCATACGATAATGTAGATGTAGATTATTACAATGGTTTCTTTAATGGCGATGGACAAACTACACAAGGTGGTACAGGGTCAGGCGGCGCAGATCTTATCGTAGACGGAAATGGTGTAATAAACTATACACAACTAAATTTTGTAGGCATTGGCCTGTTCGATAGCGTTCCAAGTATTGACGCAACCGAAATGACTCATTTTCATGTAGACATAAAAGTTAATGAAGCCGTTCAATCAGGTGATTTTATCAGATTGCTATTACTTAACTCAGTTGGAGATGGTGAGACATCAGGTTCATTTACAATAAGCTCAAGCATATTGCTACAGGATTCATGGTTAGGATTAGATATACCGCTTAGCAGTTTCAACGGACTCAATGACCGTTCTGAGATCGGATTGATTTTCTTCGTTTCCGACAATACAGTTTCAAATATTTTTGTAGACAACATTTACTTCTTCAAAAATTGAGATTGGGGATCAGATAATTATGAAATCAATGCGATCACAAACAAAATTAAAGAGTTTAGCGATTCTGTTTTTACCACTACTCCTGTTTTTTAGATGTACTTCTACAGATGAAGGAACTGACTGGCAGTTGATTTGGAGTGATGAGTTTGATGGAGCAGCAGGCGCTACATTAGATCAATCAAAATGGAATTTTGAAATCGGAAGAGGGCAGAATGGTTGGGGAAATAACGAACTTCAATATTACACTGATCGAACAGAGAATGCAGCTTTAGATGGTGAAGGGAATCTTATAATTACGGCTCGGGAAGAAAGTTTTGATGGCGCAAATTATACATCATCCAGAATAACTACTCAGGATAAACTCGAGATAACATACGGGCGTATTGAAGCTCGAATTAAAACGCCGTTCGGACAAGGGTTGTGGCCTGCTTTTTGGTTACTCGGAACACCTAATGGTGATGAGATATGGCCACAGATAGGTGAGATTGATGTTATGGAACTCAGAGGGCAACAGCCAACCAAAATTGCCAGTACGGTTCATGGTCCGGGATACTCAGCAGGAAACGGTATCTCCGGTGACTACAATCTAACAAATAGTCGTTTTGACACTGAGTTTCATGTTTTTGCAGCCGAGTGGTTTACAGATAAAATAGATTTTTATGTAGATGGATTTCTTCATCACACAGTTACTAAAGAACAAATTGAAAACGCAGGAAATGAATGGGTTTATAATGATCCTTTCTTTCTGATACTGAATGTAGCTGTTGGGGGTAATTATGTAGGCTCACCTAATCAGGCAACCAGGTTTCCTCAAAGTATGACTATCGATTATGTCAGGGTTTACTCAGAATAATAGAGCCGTTTCACAAACAAAAATTTAAACTAGCTAACTACTTTAATTTCCGTGTCCACTTCCTTTGAAAAAATAAATGAAGAATCGTGGTTTAAAATATCAAACCATGATGCTATGCGGCCATTTTTTATGAGCATAGTGAGTGATTCTAACCATTGGATCTTTATTTCAAGCAATGGAGCACTTACAGCAGGACGAAAGAACTCCGAATACGCACTGTTTCCATACTATACCGATGATAAGATCACTGATCTAAAAGACATCACAGGGAGCAAAACTATATTCCAGATTGCTACTGACGGTGATATTAAGATCTGGGAGCCTTTTTCAGTTAGAAATGAGAGCAAGTTTAAAACGACCAGAAATTTATATAAGAATCGATTTGGCAATAAGATCATGTTTGAGGAGATCAACCATGACCTGGATTTAACTTTCCGATATCAATGGAATACCAGTAATCTGTACGGTTTTGTAAAAAAATCTAGTTTGACCAATTCCGGTTCAAAAAACAGAAAAGTTACTGTTTTAGATGGCTTGCAAAATATAATGCCATATGGCGTTAGCGCTGATCTGCAAACCAGAGCAAGTAATCTTGTTGATGCTTACAAAAGAAGTGAGCTAGTTAAAGATTCAGGCTTAGGTATTTTTGCTTTAAGTGCAATTATAGTTGATAAAGCAGAACCAAGTGAAGCTCTGAAAGCAAATGCGGTTTGGTCATATGGATTAGAGAACGCCAACTATCTGCTTTCCTCAAAACAATTAGATGAATTCAGAGCCGGCAAAAGAATTCAGCAAGAAACAGATATAAAAGGCGAGAAAGGCGCTTATTTTATTGAATCTGAAATCGATCTGTCCGGAAATTCTGAGAAGAAATGGTCTTTTGTTGCAAATGTAAATCTGGATCAAGCTCATGTGGTAAGGTTGAATCACGAAATCAAAAATGATTCAGGTTTAACCAAAGTGATAGATGAGGATATAGAACGAGGTACTCAAAAATTAAAGCAACTAGTAGCCGGCGCTGACGGGCTTCAACTTACCAGTGATGTCCTAAACGATACACGTCATTATTCGAATGTATTGTTCAATATAATGAGAGGTGGAACTTTTGATGAAAATTACAAGATCGAAAAAAAGGATTTTGTTACTTATCTAAGAAAAGCTAGTAAGCAAGTAGTTGACAGGAACTCTGATTTCATAAACTCATTAAAAGATTCCTTTGATAAAAAAGAGTTAAATCAATGGTTGGTAAACATTTTAGATGTTGATCTGATAAGACTTGCCAAAGAATACCTACCACTGAAATTCAGCAGACGTCACGGAGATCCGAGCAGACCTTGGAATCAGTTTTCCATCAATACGCACAGTGAAATTGATGGATCAAAGATCTTAGACTACGAAGGAAACTGGAGAGACATCTTTCAGAATTGGGAAGCACTGGTTTATTCATACCCGGATTTTTTAGAAGGGATGATCTTCAAGTTTTTAAACGCGACCACTTTTGACGGCTACAATCCTTATCGAGTTACTAAAGATGGTTTTGATTGGGAAACCATAGAACCGGATGATCCGTGGTCTTACATAGGATACTGGGGTGATCATCAGATCATCTATTTGTTGAAGTTCCTTGAGTTCTATGAGAAATATGATCCCAAAGCTTTAAGAACATTATTCGGAGAAGAAAGCTTTGTATACGCAAATGTTCCTTATCGTATTAAGTCTTATCAGGATATTGTAAGTGATCCAAAGGACACGATCGAATTTGATGAAGAATCAGATAAGTCAATTCGACAAAAAGTAGCAGAAAGAGGAGCCGACGGAGCCTTATTTGGTAGCGAAAAAGAAGAAATCCATCACGTTAATTTTTTAGAGAAGATCCTTGCTACTGTATTGGCAAAAATTTCCAACTTTATTCCTGAAGCAGGTATCTGGATGAATACTCAGCGTCCTGAGTGGAATGATGCAAACAACGCTTTAGTGGGTAATGGTGTGTCAATGGTTACTCTCTATTATCTGAGAAGATTTTTGAAGTTCATAGAACCTGTTTTGGCAGACGTTGAATCTAATTCATATTCAGTTTCTGAAGAGTTAGCAAAATTATTTAACTCCATTAATGATGTACTGGTGAACAATCAGACATTATTAAACAGCTCTATCAGTGATTCAGAACGAAAAAAGATCACTGACAAGCTTGGACTTGCCGGTAGCGAATACAGAAATCAAATTTATGATCACGGTTTTAGTGGTGAGTCGGTTAAAATCGAATTAGATCAGATCAAGGGTTTTGTAAGTACAGCGTTGGAATTTTTGGAGCATTCTATAGAAGCTAACCAAAGAGAAGATGATCTGTATCATGCCTATAACCTGATGAGTATCAATGTTGATCGGATTTCTATTTCTCATTTGGATGAAATGCTGGAAGGTCAGGTTGCAGTACTTAGTTCAGGATATCTTAGCCCGAAAGAAGAACTTAACGTTCTGGATGCACTCCGTGCTAGTGCGTTGTATCGTGATGATCAAAAGAGTTATATCCTGTACCCGAACAAAGAATTACCGGGTTTCCTCGATAAAAATACTATTCCCAAAGAAGAAATAAATAGATCAGAGCTTCTTAAAAAGCTTGAAGTGGATGGAAATCATCGAATCATAACAAAAGATGTTAATGGTGAATACCATTTTAATGGAAACTTTAGAAATGCCCGCGACCTCAAAAAGGGATTATCTGACTTATCAGATAAATACAAATCATTAGTAGAAAAGGAAGAACAACTAATTCTTGGAGTTTTTGAGAACGTATTTGATCACAAATCATTTACCGGCAGGTCAGGTACTTTCTTTGGATATGAAGGACTCGGGTCTATTTATTGGCACATGGTTTCTAAACTACACCTCGCTGTCTATGAAGTATGTGAGAGAGCTGATGAAGCCAATGTTGATAAAGATATTGCAAAAGAACTAGCCAAACACTTCGATGAAATAGGAGAGGGCATTGGTGTTCACAAATCACCGGAATTATACGGGGCTTTTTCTACTGATCCATACTCACATACACCGGCACATCGTGGAGCTCAGCAACCGGGAATGACGGGACAGGTTAAGGAAGATGTTTTGGTAAGAATCGGAGAACTGGGCATAGAGATCAAAGACGGAAGACTAAGTTTTGATCCTTCATTTCTGAAAAAAGAAGAGTTCTCAACAGAAAAGAAATCATTCGATCTGGTATCAGTAGATCAGAACGAATATAGGATCGAATTACCTGAAAATGCTTTAGGATTTACTTGCTGTCAGGTTCCCGTGATCTACCGGATTTCAGACAAAAGTAGATTAGATGTGGATCTAAGTGATGGATCTTCGAAAAGCTTTGAAACACCGGAGTTGGATGAAAATTTAGCGAGCGAAGTATTTGAAAGATCAGGAAGAGTAAAACAGATCACTGTTTCAATACAAGAAAAAGATCTTCGATAAACCACACTCAGAAATAATAACCGTAAACAAATGACAAAACTATTAACTGTAATTACACTTTTGGCTTCTACGCTTTTGATGGCTTGCGGTAATAGAACGGATAAAAAAATGAGTTCAAAAAACATTTCAGCAAAAGAGATTCTGAGAAATCCGGAATACCAGGCAATTTCATACAGTGGCTACAGAGAACTTTCCAGAGATATAGTTCCTGCAATAAAAGAATTAAAAGAGGATATGCTTTTGCTGGAAGCAATGGGCATCAAGATCGTTAGAACTTACAACGTATATCTGGATGCTGTTCCCAGATTGTTGGAGGCAATTTCTGAGCTGAAAAAAGAAGATCCCGAATTTGAAATGTATGTGATGATGGGAGCCTGGATCGATGCAAAAAATGCCTGGACTGAAAAACCTGATAGAATTCGTAATGAAGACAGCCCGAGAAATGTCAAAGAAATTGAAAGGGCTGTTAATTTAGCTGTTAAATATCCTGACATCGTTAAGATTATAGCAGTTGGGAATGAAGCAATGGTTCACTGGCAGGAAGAGTATTGGGTTGAACCGGGAATTATTTTGCACTGGGTAAGCCATCTTCAAAATTTAAAGAAAGAAGGAAAACTACCAAAAGATCTGTGGATCACAAGTTCAGATAATTTCGCTTCATGGGGCGGTGGCGGTGAAGAATACCATAAAGAAGATCTGAATGAGCTGATCAGATCAGTAGATTACATTTCCATGCACACTTATCCGATGCATGACACTCACTACAATCCGGATTTTTGGGGCGTGAGAGATAATGAACTAAATCTTTCTGATGAAGAAAAGATCGAAGCCGCAATGCAACGATCATTGAACTATGCCACATCTCAGTATCAAAGCGTAGTTGATTACATGGAAAGCATCGGAGTCAACAAACCTGTTCATATTGGAGAAACAGGATGGGCAACCATATCGAATGGTTTTTATGGAGATAACGGATCCAAAGCTACAGACGAATTTAAAATGGGCAGATATCACGATCTGATCAGAGATTGGTCAGAAGAGAATAAAGTTTCTGTGTTCTATTTCGAGGCTTTTGATGAGAAGTGGAAAGATGCTGAAAATCAACTAGGGTCAGAAAATCATTTTGGATTAATAAACCTCCAATCAGAAGCAAAGTATCCTCTTTGGGAAATGGTGGATGCAGGTGTTTTTGAAGGATTGACCAGAGACGGAAAGCCAGTCACAAAAACATTTGGTGGGGATGTCGAGGAGCTGATGAAAACTGTAAAAGTGCCGCGAACCAATGCAGAAATTCAAGCTAAGAAAAATCAGTAGAACTGAAATATGAAAGAAATAACACATTACATATTCCTGCTTTTTTTAATGATCACTTTAAGCTGCTCAAATACTGAAACTATGGACATTGAAGTATATGAAACATCGAAAGAAGGGAACAGCTTAACCAAGTTAGATAGTTTTCCTGAAGCAGATAAAGTTGTGAACATTTCTATCAATCCTGAACAAACATTTCAGAAGATCACGGGCTTCGGAGGTTCTTTCACAGAGGCTTCGGCCTATTTGTTAAATGAGTTAAGTCAGGAAAACAGAGATAAGATCATTGAAGCTTATTTCGGAGAATCCGGCGCAAAATATTCATTAACACGGACTCATATCAATTCGAGCGATTTCTCTTTGGGTAATTATTCTTATGCGCCTGTAAAGAATGATATGGAGCTGGAGAATTTTTCTATCGAAGAAGACCGGGATGATATCATTCCGATGATCAAAGATGCAATGGAAGTGTCAAAAGATGGATTTAAGATCATTTCATCGCCATGGACTGCTCCACCATGGATGAAAGACAATAACGACTGGAAAGGCGGAAAGCTGCTTCCAAAATATTATGATACATGGGCGCTGTTTTTCTCAAAATACTTAGATGCTTACAAACAGGAAGGAATTGACATCTGGGGAATTACCGTAGAAAATGAACCACTTGGCAACGACAGTAACTGGGAGAGTATGCATTTTTCTCCTGAGGAAATGAATGAGTTTGTTATCAACCATTTGGGGCCACAGTTAGAAAAAGATGCGCAAGACGTTGTTCTGTTGGGATACGATCAAAATCGTGATTCCGAAATGATCGAGTGGATCGATGCTATGTACGGAGATGAAGAAGCAAAAAAATATTTCGATGGAGCTGCGGTGCATTGGTATGGAAGTACATACGACGTTTTTCCGGAAGCTCTTCAATATGCACACAATGCCGCGCCGGATAAATATCTGATTCAAACCGAAGCAACCGCAGACGCCGAAGTTCCTGTATGGAAAGATGATAAATGGTACTGGAGCAAAGAAGCAACAGATTGGGGTTGGGACTGGGCTCCGGAAGACAAAAAATATTTACACCCGAAATATGTACCCGTTTACCGATATGCAAGAGATATGATCGGAACCTTGAATAATTGGGTAGATGGTTGGGTTGACTGGAATATGGTTCTGGACAGACAGGGTGGACCAAACTGGGCAAAGAACTGGTGTTTGGCTCCGGTTATAGTTGATCCTGAGCAAGACGAAGTTTACTTCACGCCTTTGTATTACACGATGTCTCACTTCAGCAGATACATAAGACCAGGCGCAATGAGAATAGGTCATTCTCACGACGATGAAGAGATTTTATTGACAGCAGTTGAAAACCCGGACAAGTCAATTGTAGTAGTAATTCTAAACCAGAGTGAAGAAGCAAAAAGCTTCCAGTTGGATTTGAAAGGAAAGAAAACAGAGTTCGCAATCAGTGGTAATGCAGTACAAACGGTAGTGATCAATTAAAAAAATGAGCAAAAGTTAATGGCTAATCAACAGGCATCAGTAAGAGGAAAAGTCCCTCTTTTACAAAAATCTGCATTTGGCGCAGGTCATTTGGTTCTCAATTTACTCCCTGGAGCGTTGGGAGTATTTATGTTTTTCTTGCTTACAGCATTTGGAATGAATCCTTTCTTGGCTGGTTTGTTAGGCGGGCTTCCTAGAATTTTTGATGCGCTTACAGATCCAATAATGGGTTTTATTTCTGATAACACTAAATCTGATTGGGGACGTAGAAGACCTTACATCTTTGTTGGTGCAATACTGAGTGGCCTGTTTTTCATCTTGCTCTGGCAGTTGGATGAAACCAATTCTCAAACTTACAATTTTTGGTATTTCCTGATCATGTCTATGGTGTTTTTGGTCGGGAATACCATGTTTGCAACTCCGTTGATTGGTCTCGGTTATGAAATGACATCTGACTATAACGAGAGAACGCGACTAATGGCTTTTTCTCAAACAGTAGGTCAAATAGCCTGGATGATAGTTCCATGGTTTTGGGTATTAATTGCTGATCCTGATTTATTTGAAAGCCAAGCAGTAGGAGTGAGACAACTATCAGTAGTTGTAGGAGTAATATGCTTGGCTTTAGGGTTATTACCCGCAATTTTCTGTAAGGGAATTGATGCTTCGAATATGGAGAACCGAAAGGACATCAACTTTAAGTCGGCGCTTTCTAACCTTAAAGATCTTTTTGCAAGTATTGTTGAAGTATCAAAAAACAAACCTTTTGTAAAGCTTTGCGTCGCAACATTTTTAGTGTTCAACGGGTTTCAGTTAGTCGCTTCATTTAGCTATTTCATTATAGTGTTTTATATGTTTAACGGGGATTACGGACTGGCAGGGAACTGGCCTGCTTGGTTCTCTACTATAACCGCAGTTGCTACTGCATTCCTGGTTATTCCTATAGTTTCCTGGATTTCAAATAAATTCGGAAAACGTAAAGCTTTCATAATCTCTACAGCACTTTCTATTGTAGGATATATTTTGAAATGGTGGGGATTCAGCCCCGAAAATCCATGGTTAATTTTTATGCCTATTCCATTTATGGCTTTTGGTCTTGGAGGGCTTTTCACACTCATGATGAGTATGACTGCTGACGTTTGTGATTTAGATGAACTCGAAAATGGAATGCCGAGAAAAGAAGGCACATTCGGAGCTATTTATTGGTGGATGGTAAAGCTTGGACAAGCCCTTGCATTAGTTCTAGGTGGGTTGGTTCTGGAATTGGTTGGGTTTGATCAGAATTCAGCAACACAAACTGTAGAAACATTGACGAACCTGAGAATAGCTGATATTGCAATACCTGCAATTACAGCTGGTTTAGCGATTTGGGTAATGTTGACCTATGACTTATCAGAAAAAAGGGCAAGAGAAATTCAGAATGAACTGGTAGAAAGACGCGGCGAGCTATAAAAATTAATCTAGAGTAAAAGAAACATGTCATTTAGAAAAGAAAAATATCTCAAGTTTAAAGAATCGGACAGCGTGGCAAAACTGGCTTATATCGATGAGCTTGCCGGTGACGAGACTGTACATCTATTCCATGAAGTTTTAAGCGACGGCATAAATGGGTTCTGCTTCAGTATGTATGAAGAAGGGCAGAAACCGGGAGATATCATATCAAAAGATCAGATTCACCGGAGAATGCTTAAGCTGGAACCGCATACACAGTCAATTCGGTCTTTTTCGTGTACCGAAGGAAATGAGCTTGTTCCTGTTGTGGCTAAAGAATTAGGGATGACTACTTTGGTTGGTGCCTGGCTGGGCAGTGATAAAGAGAAGAATAAAGAAGAGATTGATGGGCTGATCAAACTTGCGAAAGAGGGCTATGTAGATATAGCAGCAGTAGGAAATGAAGTACTTTACAGAGACGATCTGAATGAAGAAGAGCTTATTGAATACATTAAGTATGTCAAAAGTGAGTTGAAAGACATACCCGTTGGCTATGTAGACGCATATTACGAGTTCGTGGAAAGGCCGGCTATTACTGATCTGTGTGATGTGATTTTATGCAACTGCTATCCATACTGGGAAGGAACCAGTTTTCAAGATTCCTTTCAGCATATGAGACAAATGTACTATCAGGCAAAAGAAGCAGCCGGAGATGATAAGAGAATCATTATCACTGAAACCGGATGGCCAAGTCAAGGTGAAGGTTTAGGAGGGGCATTACCCGGAAAAGAACATGCTATGAAGTATTTCATTAACGCCAACCTCTGGTGTCATGATGAAGGCATTGAAATTTTTTACTTCTCGTCTTTCGATGAATCATGGAAAGTGAGTGACGAAGGTGAAGTTGGAGCTTATTGGGGCGTTTGGGATAAAAACGGAAAACTGAAATTTTGAACATGAACACATTTCATAAAATAGGTATTAAGCCGGGACAAGCAATTTGTTACTCAGGATTCAGAGATGGGCAACAACCGGGAAAGGTATCCCCAAGCTATGAGGAGATTAAAGAAGATTTAATTCTACTAGACGGTTATTGGAAATATCTTCGGCTTTATGATTGTGATCAACATGCAAAAACGGTTTTAGAAGTAATTAAAAATGAAAGCTTCGATTTTCAGGTAATGCTGGGAGCTTATATAGAGGCTGAGAAAAACAATTTTAATTGCCCTTGGGATGGTGGTGTTTATCCAAAACCGCGTTTAGAAAAAAATAAGATCAGTAATCAAAAGAAAATTGAAAAGCTGATAGAATTAGGAAATAAATTTCCGGAAATAATTTGTGCTCTATCAGTAGGAAATGAAGCCTGTGTAGATTGGACTGATCACTACGTCCCTGAGGACAAAGTTCTTAGCTATGTAAAGCAAGTTCAGGAAAGTGCATTTCAACCGGTGACTTTTTGTGAAAACTATGCTCCCTGGTTAACAAAATTAGAAGAGTTGGGTAATTCAGTCGATTTCATTTCGATTCATACTTATCCGGTTTGGGAATACAAGAATATTTATGAAGCGCTCGAATTCACTAAAGAGAACTACTACTCAGTAGCTAAAAAATATCCGAATAAACCTGTAGTAATTACCGAAGCAGGCTGGACTACTCATTCCAATGGAAATGGAATCGATCCGGCTAATGTGAATGAGATGTACCAGAAGATCTACTTCGAGAAATTAAATGAGTGGGCTATTCAGGAGAACATACTCACTTTCTATTTCGAAGCTTTTGACGAATCATGGAAGGGTTCGCCTGATCCACTTGAACCTGAAAAGCACTGGGGGCTTTTTAGGTCGGATAGGTCTTTGAAGCTCGCTTTACAAAGCAAGAATCTACAAACAAATATGGTCTTTAAAACAACAAATAACACAAGACAAAAAAAAAAAAACAAAACGATACAATCCTCAACAACAATTATAAAATTATGAAACATCTAACATTTTTAATCGCTTTCCTGTTTACTGCTGTAAGCAGTTTCGGACAAGCTCCATCAGATAATGCAACAGACCCGCCGGCTAGAGATTCAGAGAATGTGATCTCAATATTCAGCGGTGCATATACTGATGTATCAGGAAGCAACTATAATCCTAACTGGGGGCAATCCGGTTTTTCTACGGCAAACACCAGTTTTGACCCAGGAACCGGAAATATTGTATTGGCTTACCCAAATTTTAATTATCAAGGTAACGTATTAGGAACCGTTCAGGATATCTCATCAATGGAGTTTATGCATGTTGATATTTGGGTAAACAGTACTTTTAATCCAAACGTATTTGCAATAAGCTCTGGCGCTGAAATAGCTCATAGCATTACAAATACGGGGGCACGCACTTGGATAAGTGTAGATATTCCAGTTTCAGGAATTACAGGTGACCCAACTCAAGTTAAAGAATTGAAATTTGACGGCGGAAACGGTAGCACTGATTCTATTTATGTTGATAATATTTATTTCTGGAAAAATGCAACGACTCCTCAAAGTGACGCTACATTAAGCGATCTGAAAGTTGATGGGGAAACTATTGCTAACTTTAGTGCAGGCGTAGAAAGTTATAAATACGGATTAGTGGCAGGTACTACAACTATTCCACAAATCACAGCTGCAACGTCTACAAACGCAAATGCCACAGTAACAATTACACAAGCTTCAGCTATTCCGGGTGATGCTACAGTAAAAGTGATTTCCGAAGACGAAACTGATTCAACTACATATACTGTTTCATATGCGATCACTTCTCCTGCTATTGCTGCTCCGGCACCACCGGTTAGAGATTCTTCTAATGTAATTTCTATTTACAGTAATGCTTATTCCAGTATTGCTCTGGATGCACTATCTGCCGGTTTTGACGATTCAGATGTAACTGAAGTAATGATTGAAGGAAATTCAACGCTTGAGATAGACTTCACAAACTTTATTGGAATTGATTTTTCAAGTAACAAACAAGATGCATCTGCTATGACGCATTTCCATATGGATTTCTGGACGTCGAGTGATGATTTAGTAGGAAAAGTATTCAATTCTAAATTTTCTCAATGGGGTGGAACAGGAGGAGAGGTTTCAGCTTTTGAACTACCAATAAATACAGGAACTACACCTGCAATCGAATCAGGTCAATGGGTATCTATTGATGTCCCGATTTCAGATTGGACCAATGCTCCACAAACCAGAGATGATATTGCTCAGTTCTTGGTTACTTCAAATATGGACTTAGTATATGTAGACAATATCTATTTATACAAAGAGGGTGGAAGTTCTGTTGGAAACCAGCCGATGGTAGCTGCTCCGGCACCTCCGGTTAGAGATTCAGAAGATGTAATTTCTATTTATAGTGATGTATACTCAAATATTGCTCTGGATGCTTTGTCTGCAGGTTTTGATGACTCTGATGTTGCTGAAGTTATGATTGAAGGAAACTCAACGCTTGAGATAGACTTCACAAATTTTGTTGGAATTGATTTTTCAAGTAATAAGCAAGATGCATCTGCTATGACACATTTCCATATGGATTTCTGGACCTCCAGTTCTGATTTAACAGGAAAAGTATTCAATTCTAAATTCTCGCAATGGGGTGGAACAGGAGGAGAAGTTTCTGCTTTTGAACTGCCAATCAATACCGGAACATCACCTGCAATCGAATCAGGTAAATGGATTTCTATAGACGTACCGATTTCGGATTGGACCAATGCTCCACAAACAAGAGATGATATTGCTCAGTTTTTGATTACATCAAATTTAGATACAGTATATGTTGATAACGTTTATCTGTATAAAGAAGAAGCTGTAGTTGAGCCTGGTGGTGAACTGTTAACCAACGGTGATTTTGAATCAGGAGATGACGGTTCATGGTTTGGAAATGCATTAAACATCCAAACGGAAGGTGGAAACAGCTTTAATTTTGCAGATGTTGCTACTGCAGGAAATGCCTTTGATGTAAACCTGAGCCAAGGAGTTGCAATTACTCAAGGTGAGACTTACATCTTAACTTTTGATGCATCTACTTCTACAGGAAATACACGCTCTATACTTGCCGGGATTGGATTGAACGAAGGAGAATTTACTTCAGCTACAGAGACAGTGAATCTTACAGAAACAAACCAAACGTTTATGTTCGAGTTAACTGCTACCGGATTTGGCTCTGCAAATAGCCGTGTGTTATTTGATATGGGAGCTGAAACGGGTATTGTTGTAATTGACAATGTTTCTCTAACAGTAAAGAAAGATGAAGATCCTACCGAAGGGCTCTTAACCAATGGTGATTTCGAATTGGGAGATGATGGATCATGGTTTGGAAATGCTCTTAATATTCAAACGGAAGGCGGAAACAGTTTCAACTTTGCTGATGTAGCCACAGCAGGAAATGCGTTCGACGTAAACCTAAGTCAGGGTGTACCAATCATTCAGGGACAAACATACGTCTTAACTTTCGAAGCATCCACGTCCACAGGAAATACACGTTCTATACTTGCAGGTATTGGATTGAACGAGGGAGACTTTACTTCAGCTACAGAGACAGTGAATCTTACAGAAACAATTCAAACGTTCGTTCTTGAGCTTACAGCTACCGAGTTTGGTTCTGCAAATAGTCGTGTGTTATTTGATATGGGAGCAGAAACGGGTATAGTAGTAATCGATAATGTAACACTTGATGTAAAAGTGGATACAGGTGGCGAACTTCTCACCAATGGTGATTTTGAATTGGGAGACGATGGCTCTTGGTTCGGGAATGCATTCAACATCCAAACGGAAGGTGGAAACAGCTTCAATTTTGCCGATGTAGCCACAGCCGGAAATGCATTCGATGTAAATCTTAGCAACGGAGTAGCGATCACTCAAGATGAATCTTACATTCTGACCTTTGAAGCATCGACTTCACCTGGAAATACTCGTTCAATAATTGCTGGTATTGGATTAAATGAGGGAGATTTTACTGCTGCAATAGAAACGGTGAATCTTACAGAAACAACCCAAACATTTATTCTTGAACTTACAGCTACAGGGTTTGGTTCTGCAAATAGTCGTGTGTTGTTTGACATGGGAGCAGAAACAGGTATCGTTGTAATAGATAATGTTTCTCTTATTGTTGATGATGGAAGCACAGCAGACCCTGCACCAATGGTCGCAGCTCCGGCACCACCTCAAAGAAACGCAGAAGATGTTATCTCTTTATATAGTGATGCATATGCTGATATTGAGGTAGATACCTTATCTGCTACTTTTGATGACTCATTCGTTGAGCAGATTATGATAGAAGGAGACAATACACTGAAAATTGATTTCACAAATTTTGTAGGAGTTGACTTTTCAGGTGACAAGCAGGATGCTTCTGGTATGACCCATTTCCATTTAGATTTTTGGACAGCGGAAGAAGACCTGATTGGTAAAGTATTTAACCTGAAATTCTCTCAGTGGGGAGGGACTGACGGAGAAGTATCAGCGTTTGAATTGCCTCTAAACACAGGTACTACACCGGCAGTTGAATCCGGGAAGTGGATTTCTGTAGATGTACCAATTTCGGATTGGACAAATGCACCTCAAACCAGAGACGATATTGCTCAATTCTTAATTACATCCAATCTGGACGTGGTTTATGTTGATAATGTCTATTTGTATAAAGGTATGCCGGTAAGCATTGAAAACCCGAATGATGTGCCTGCAACATTTGCTCTGAATCAAAACTACCCTAACCCATTCAATCCTTCAACGAATATTTCATATAGTATTCCTGAAACTGGAAAGGTTTCACTTGAAGTTTATAACATTCAGGGACAGAAAGTGACTACTCTTGTGAATGAACAAAAAAGTGCAGGATCATACACTGTTACTTTTGATGCTTCTAATCTGGCTTCAGGGGTATATATGTACAGGTTGGTATCTAAAAACTCTGTGCAGGTAAGAAAGATGTTACTAATTAAATAATAACATCTGATGGTATTAATAAGCCGGTCCCATTTTTGGGATCGGCTTTTTTTTGTTCAGATAATGTATAAAAGTAGTTCAATATTTATTTCTTTGAAGTGTCTCTAAAAGGAATGTATATGTGGATAAATACATTTAATATTAGTATCTGATTTAACAGATGAATATCAGTACTTATAAAACTTATTTCTATTTGAAAAGAGCTCTTACATATATTTTGCTTCTTTTTGTAAGCATTTCAATAACTAATGCTCAGGATATCCCAACGAAAGGAGTTCCGGCACTTAGAAATTTTACACCCTCGGAATACAACAATAAAGGAAAGGTTTGGTCTATTGATACGGCCCCAAATGGAATTGTTTACTTTGCCTCTGATAAGGGATTATTGGAATATGATGGCAGAATTTGGAAAAGCTTTTCAGGAAGTGATGGAATTACCAGATCTGTTTATGTAGAAAGTGATTCAGTGATTTACACAGGTTCAGATCTTGATTTTGGAATTTGGACCAAAGATATATACCAAAATTTCGAATACACATCTTTATATCCGTTTAAGGAAGATCTGAATACACTCAATGAGGAGTTTTGGGATATTCATTCTATGAATGAAAGCATATTGTTTATTTCATCAAATAATATTTATGTCTATAAAGAAGAAAACCTTACTAAAATTCCGGCTCCAAACCATATCGTTAATAGTTTTAAAGTCGACGATGAAATTTACTTTGTAGATGAAAAAGAAGGCTTATATAAACTAAACAATCTTTCTCCAGAACACCTTTTTCATTTAAACGGGAAAATAAGTCTTGAAATTGCGGGGCTCTATAATGATAAAAAAGGGTTGGTAATTGTAACAAATAAGAACGGGTTATATAGGTTTTCTTCAAACACACTTATCCAGGTTCAATCACCAATATCTGAGAATTTAAAAGTAGCTAATGTATTTAGTCTGGAACAAATAGATAGCTCTTATATAGCATTTGGGACTATTCTTGAAGGATTGTTTATCACTGATATGAGTGGGAATATTGTACATCATATCAGTAAGAATAAGGGAATACAGAATAATACCATATTAAGTCTGAATTATAGCGAATCCGGCAGATTATGGCTAGGCATGGATTATGGGATTTCTTTTCTGGATCTAAATAGTGCTTTCACCTTTTTTTATGATTTTAGTGGAGAGTTCGGAACGGGTTATACCGCAGTAATTAAGGAAAACACATTTTATTTAGGTAGCAATCAAGGGCTTTATAAAATAAAATGGGAAGAATTAAATAACAGCGCTGAGTTTAATGATTTTGAATTGGTTTCCGAAACTGAAGGACAGGTGTGGACATTAGAGACTATAAATAACCAAACATGGATGGGACATGATAAGGGCTTGTTTGTTTTAAGTGACGATGGCATAAAAAGTGTCAGCAACGAGCCGGGTTATTGGGATGTACAACCTTATAAGGAATTTTTACTGGCAGGCACTTATAACGGTATTTTAATATTTAATAAAAGTGATGATGATTGGCAGTTTCTGAAACAAATGGATCTTTTTGTCGGGTCTTGTAATCAAGTAATTGTAGATGGAGAAAATACTCTTTGGGTCAATATTCCAAATTATGGAATAGTAAAAGCTGATTTAAATAAAGAATTATATCCTGAAGATCGGAAAATATTTTTTTCAGATGAATTTAAGGGAGATGATCATTTTTTGATTCAAAACGAAAATGGGATCCAAGTTCAAACAGGGACGCAAAGCTACTCTTACGATTCTGATGAAGGTAAATTTTTAGAAGACTTAAGCACGGAGACTAAGCCAAAATTTGAAAGTATACTACTCAGAAATGCACAGCCTGTACAATTAAATGATAACTTTGAATTCTATCCAGTTTACAATGGATTTGCATTAAAAGATTTGAGAATTGGGAATAGAAAAAGTAATTCATCTTATAATCTGGTACTCAGGAGTATAAAGGCGTTTAATAATGAAGATCATATCTCGGTTCATAACGGATTAGAAATTCCATACACACATAATAACCTGATAATTGAGAGTATTGTGCCAAATCAGGAGTTGGTACTTTATCAGTTTAAATTGGATGGTTCAGATATTTGGACTGAATGGACTCCTGAAAATGAATTTGAGTTAGTAGATCTTAGTCATGGAAGTCATGAATTGAATGTGAGGGCTAAATTGGATGGTATAATTACCCCAATAGAAAAATTCATATTCAGTGTTGCTACACCCTGGTACCTGACTGTATATGCTTTTTTAATGTATCTGGCAGCTCTGCTTATTTTACTCTATTCGTTTTATAAATGGCGCCAAGCATCTTTGAAAAAACTCAAAAAAAACCTTTTGGTACAGCAACAAAACACTCTTCGTGAACAAGCAGAACGTTATAATAGAAAACTTAAGCGTGTGGAGGATGAAAACCTGAGACTAGAGTTTGATCAGGTTAAAGCACAGCTAAAAAATAAAACCATTGAGCTTGCTACAAAAGCCAAAGAAAACGAAGAAATAAATAAGGTTTTGCAAGAGTTGAAAGTCAAATTCGAGAAATTAGAACAAAATCCCAACTCTTTGAAAAGCAGGACGAAAGAGATTCGAAATATAATTGAGTCTCACCTTAGTCTTGAAGACAATACCTTTGAAATTCAAATGGATGAACTTCATCAGCAATTTTTTGAGAATTTGAGAAATGGTTATCCTGAATTAACAAATTATGATCTTCGTTTGTGCGCATATATAAAACTTGGATTCAATTCTAAAGAGATTGCAAATATGTTAAATATAATGCCATCCAGTATATATATAAGCAGATCCAGATTAAGGAAGAAATTGGACCTGAGCTCAGATGCAGATCTAAATAGTTTCTTGAATTCTATATAGCATAAAAAAAGCACTAACTCTTTCGAATTAGTGCTTTGTGTACCGCGTACGGGATTTGAACCCGTGCTACCGCCGTGAAAGGGCGGCGTCCTGGACCCCTAGACGAACGCGGCATTTAAAATCAATATGTCAATAGTGCAAACATGTAAAGTGAGGCGACAGGCGGATTCGAACCGCCGTACGAGGTTTTGCAGACCTCTGCCTAGCCACTCGGCCATGTCGCCTTGTTAAAACTAGTATAGTACGCCCGTCAGGACTCGAACCTGAAACCTATTGCTTAGAAGGCAATTGCTCTATCCAGTTGAGCTACGGGCGCTCATTTCAATACGTCAATAATTGTCGGGGAGACAGGATTTGAACCTGCGACCCTTCGCTCCCAAAGCGAATGCGCTACCGGGCTGCGCCACTCCCCGATTTTCCAAAATTGGAAAGGCAACAAAGATAAGGTTTTCTCTGTACCATTACCACCTAAAATTGAACTTTATTTTGTAAATTTTTCAAGATGTTACTTAATCAGCCAGAATAGCCGTTACGTAATTATCCCAACTCATTTTTGAAGCAGATTTATACACGTTTTCTGATGGTAGTGGAAGCTCCAGGTACTTCAACATTTGTTCAGCCATGGAGTCAATATCTTCAGGTTCAGCTAAGTATCCGTTGAACCCATCCTGAATAGTTTCGGGAAAATGTCCTACCCGGGTTGCCAAGATCGGTAAACCGAAGTTGTAAGTTAGCGATTCTACTCCTGAAGGTGTGGCTGTTAAATAATAAAGTACACTGCAATCTGCTACCTGAAAGTATTTGTGAACATCTTCATTGGGAATAAATTCACTTTTGACCAGAGTGCTATCCTGTAGATCCAGCTCTTCAACAAGAGATAACGGACGATAATCCTGTTCACTTTCTTTATTCTTGAGGAATAATTTCTGAGCAATCCCAAACAAGCCACGCTTTATTTTGGTGGATAATTTAGAAGTATCCAAAGTAGCCCAGAATTCTTCACCACAGATTAAAAAGGAAACGTCATCTCTTTGTTCTGCTACTTTTTTAAATGCCCTTATCGCATTGTGTAAGCCTTTGTATTTCCTGATGAATCCGAAATAAAAAAATACATTTTCTTTGAGACCCAGATCCTGTTTAAACTTTTGAACATCAAATTGCGGATCAGGTTGATAAAGATCATATACAGGATGAAATAACTTAATTACTGTAGTTGAATTATCCTGAGATCTTTCACCGGTTTCATTGACTGAAAATTCTTTTTTAGGAAGCAATGCTTTTAACTCATCCACTGTTTTGTAAGCGTGAGCTATATAGGTATCCGAATGTTTGATTCCCATTTTAGTAAAACGCTCATCAATAGTGCTTCCTTCTTTCTGAACTACAAAATGTAGATCAAAAATGATCTCGGCATCAGAGTTTTTTTGCAACCATTTAGCGATCGATCCCATCGGTAAGCCCTGAATGGAAATTGCCCACTGAAAGATCACTTTGTCCGGATTAAGCGACTTGATATACTTCGCAGTTTTCTTCCAGCTTAGCGGGTTGTTGTAATTAGTGAGATACTCAATTTTGATATTCGTGCCTTCCATAAAGTCGGAACGGCTGGATTTATCAATGAACTCCCTGGGAATAATAGAAGGATACTGATTAGTCCAGGAGACAATATGCACCTCGTTATCAGGATCTTTATCGAAAGTCTTGGCTAGCGAAGTATTATAATTGGAAATCCCGCCCTTGAATTTAGGGCCCGGACCAAAGCAAACAATTACAGGCATTTCTTTTAAGTATATTTTTTAACGGCTACATCATACACCCGACGCATACCTTCTTCAAGAGATAATTTAGGCTCCCAGCCCAATCGTTCTTTTACATAATCCATTTTTCCATATCTGGAATGAACACCAACCGGTTTGTCGAGTAGTGTTTTGATCTCCGGTGAGTAATCAGCGAAAGAAGTAAACACTTCAATTAGTTCTAAGAATGTTGTAAGTCTTCCACTTCCTATGTTGATGGCGCTTCCATCAGTTATATGATCCATGGCGAGTAATGTACAGTCCATTACATCATCAATATGAACAAAATCTCGTCCTTGTTTTCCGGTTCCCCACACTTCAAAAGGATTTTCTTTTAGCGCTGCACGACGAGCAATAGCAGGAACAGGGTAGGAGAGGTCTTGGTCTTCTCCATAGCCACTGAAAGGTCTGATGCAGGTTACAGATACATCATAGTATTCCGCAGCAATGCTGGCCAGATATTCACCGGTTAACTTAGACCAACCGTAGGTCATATCCGGTTGACCCATTTTTTTGAAATTGATATCGCTTTCAGAAAGAGCGATTGCATCTGATTCCGTCTGAAGATCAACAGGGTAAGCAGCACTTGAGCTTGGATACAGAACACGAGTTGGTTTTTGTCGACAGACCCACAAAAAGAATTCTGCATCAATGGAAAGATCAAGAGCAACCATCATAGGATCGCCATCAATCTTTGCTCTGCCACCTACAATTGCTGCAAAATGAAATACATCTTCAAAAGCAGTAACGTCAAGCTTATATGTTTTCTTGATGTATTCCTGATCGTCCAGCATTTCACGGATAAAATATCGGGCGTCCTGTTTAAGAAATATCATTCTCTCATCTTCACCAAAAAACTCGAGTCCGTTCTCTGAGCGAGAAGGAGTTCCTTCAGGAAGCCATGTAGATGGATGGGTTCCAACAGAGAGATCATCAATAAAAAGTATAGTTTCGTTCGTAGTTGAGTGGAGGCGCTTAACAAAGTTTCTGCCTACAAAGCCGCATCCACCGGTAATAAGGTGATATTTCATGAATCAATTATTTTGAAGTTTCCTAAAGATAGACATTTTGCAAAAAAGGACGAGGAAAAGCAGAAATATTCTTTAAAAATCCCGTTCTTTGGTACGAATTAACTTCTGAAATATATATGAAAACTTTTTCACTCTTTTTTTTAGCGGGATTATTATCCACCTCACTCATTAGTCAATCGTTGAGCATATCGGACGGAGTCTCCGGTGCATCATATCTAAGTGGAAATATAAGTTCCAATATGATACAAATTATGGAGCCAAATGGTGCGGTTATTAATTCCGGTGAATATAAACCTATGAGTAATGATCCTTCGTTTAAGATCTATCCATTGCAAAACGGAGCGTATATTGTTCGTGAAAACATTGCTAATTTTGTGTTATTTGATTCTTTTGGAAGTGTAATTCGACCAATCTCTAACAATTCGAATAGTGAAGATGGCGAAAAGATTTCTGAACTGGCCACAGATCCAATGGGCAAAACCATTGTGCTATACAATCCACAGATCAGGAATGGAAATAAAAGAGGATCGCGAGCCAAAGTGATAGGCTTGGAAAATTCTGAGCGTGATATTTTCTTTAGAACTGATCAGGAAATCAGAGCAGTGAGAGTTTCTGAGTCAGGAGAGTTTATAGCTATTGCAGCAGGTACAGAAGGGAGTGATGATGAAATCACGGTTATGGATCGTTATGGAAATGAGATCAGAAAAATTGCTTTTGACAGAGAGATAAAAGGGCTGAATTTATATGGAAGCGGGTCTACTTTAACTGTTTTTTCAGAAGGAAGAGTAGCAGTTTATAATGTACAGAGCGGTGAGAGAATCGGGAGCAGTAGTTTCAGAAACGGGACACTCCAGTTTGCAAATTACAGTGCATCTGATCAAACTATCGTTGGTTTAACCGGAGATTTGAACGGAACCACTTTATCTGATATCGAAGTTAGAATTATCAATGTTGCTGCCAGAAAAATAGCCAGTCAAAAATATTCAGGTACGGTTCAAATTGCTGAATTGGATAATATCTCCATGAATAAAAACAGCAGATACAATTACACCATTACCGGTATGAGTAAAAACCTGAACCTGAAAGCAAGTTTCTAAAGAGAATAAAAAAAGCCTCATCAAGTGACGAGGCTTTTAATGATCAAGCTTCTTTTTTGGCTTCTTTAGAAGCGTCCTCTTCCTCAGAGGCTTTGGTTTCTTTTTCCTTAACCGTTTTGGGATCAGGTTTGGTCCAATCAAATTCTAATCCATCTCTGGATTTGTTCATTTTGATCTTAATGGTAGATCCTATTTCCCTCTTATTTTCCAGAAGCTCTTCGGCTAACGGATCTTCAATGTACTTTTGAATTGCACGCTTAAGAGGTCTGGCTCCATACTTAGGATCAAAACCTTTATCAGTGATAAATTCCTTGGCTCCTTTAGTAATATCAACGGTATATCCGATGTCTTTAATACGAGCAAATAAATCGTCAGAAATGATATCTATGATCTCAAAAATATCTTGTTTTTCAAGAGGCTTGAATGTGATCACATCATCAATTCTGTTCAGGAACTCAGGATTGAATACTTTCTTTAATGCATCCTGAATGGTAGACTTCATCTTAGCATAATCAAAAGTGCCTTCGTCCGGTCCGCCGAATCCGATTCCTTTTCCAAGGTTGCGGATATCACGCGCTCCGATATTAGAAGTCATAATAATGATCGTATTTCTGAAATCAACTCGTCTTCCTAAGCTATCAGTCAGAATCCCATCATCCAGAACTTGAAGCAAAATGTTAAATACATCAGGGTGTGCTTTCTCGATCTCATCAAGAAGAACTACACTATACGGCTTACGACGTACTTTCTCGGTAAGAATTCCGCCTTCTTCATATCCCACATAGCCCGGAGGCGCTCCAACCAATCTGGATACGGAGAACTTTTCCATATACTCACTCATGTCAACCCTGATCAAAGAATCTTCCTTATCAAAGAGATATTTGGCGAGTACTTTGGCAAGTTCTGTTTTACCAACACCGGTTGGCCCTAAGAATACGAATGAACCTATCGGTCTTGAAGGATCTTTCAATCCGGCACGGGTTCTTTGAATTGCTTTGGTAAGCTTAACAATAGCTTCGCTTTGTCCAACCACTTTTCCTGCAAGACTCTCCTTCATTTTCAGAAGTTTCTGTCCTTCATTCTGGCTGATCTTGTTCACAGGAACACCGCTCATCATTGCAATAACAGAAGCGACATCGTCTTCTTCTACATCAAATAAAATGCTTTCAGATTCTTTGTCCCATTCTTTTTGGGCAACTTCAAGATCTTCGATCAAGCGTTTTTCGGTGTCTCTTAAACGAGCAGCTTCTTCGAATCTTTGCTTTTTGACCATGCTGTTTTTGTCATGGCCGGTAGATTCTATTTGTTCTTCCAGATCAATGATATGCTTTGGAACAGTGATATTCGATAAGTGGACTCTTGCACCTGCTTCATCCAGAGCATCAATAGCTTTATCCGGTAAGAAGTGATCAGTTACATATCGATCGGTCAAAGAAACGCAAGCTTCAATGGCGTCATCTTTGTAACGAACACCATGATGCTTCTCATATTTTGGTTTAATCTGCTTTAAGATCTCAATGGTTTCTTCAGGAGTTGTTGGATCAACCATGATCTTCTGGAATCTACGTTCGAGTGCGCCATCTTTTTCAATAAACTGACGATACTCATTCAGCGTAGTTGCTCCGATGGCCTGTATGTCTCCACGAGCTAAAGCCGGCTTTAACATGTTTGAAGCATCCAGTGAGCCACTTGCTCCACCTGCTCCAACAATAGTATGTAACTCATCAATAAACAGAATTACATTATCTGTTTTCTCAAGTTCTGTCATGATCGCTTTCATACGTTCTTCAAACTGACCGCGGTATTTTGTTCCTGCAACCAATGCAGCCAGATCAAGAGCGATCACACGTTTGTCGTATAACACACGAGATACTTTTCTTTCTATAATTCTATCTGCCAGTCCTTCGGCAATAGCAGTTTTACCAACACCGGGTTCACCTATAAGAACCGGGTTATTTTTCTTACGACGGCTCAACACCTGAGCAACACGTTCAATTTCCTTGTCACGACCAATGATCGGATCTAATTTCCCATCAATAGCCATTTGAGTGAGGTCCCGACCAAAGTTATCGAGGACCGGTGTTTTTGATTTTTCCATTTTCTTTTCTCTAGAGCTTCCGGAACCTTGTGAACCTCCTGAAGGCGCAACGCTTGCAGAGAGGGAAGAAGAATCTAAATCTTCATCTCTGGTTTTTCCTGAGATAATAAGATCTAATTCTTCACGAACAGAATCATAAGAAACGCTGAATTGCTGCAAGATTTGGGCAGCTATGTTTTCATCGTCTCTTAAAAGTGACAGTAATAAATGCTCTGTGCCGATGGTGTCACTTTTATACAGTTTTGCTTCTAAATAAGTAATCCGTAATACTTTTTCAGCTTGCTTCGTGAGTGGAATATTTCCCACAGTAACGGAACCACCTGTTCCTCTTACTGTATCTTCAATAGTCTTTTTTAATTTGAAAAGATCGCAATCTAAATTTTTAAGAATCCGAATCGCAACTCCATCGCCTAATCGTACAATACCCAGAATGAGATGTTCAGTGCCAATGTAGTCGTGACCCAAACGCAGCGCTTCTTCTCTGCTGAATTGAATTACGTCCCTAACTTTACTTGAAAAATTGCCCTCCATAATGGTAGGTCCTTCTGTCTTTTATTATGTTTCTCTTATGTGTTACGCCTATGCAAAAAACGAGCCCGACATAACTTTAGTTCATTCTTTTTTGAATGTAGCAGGGCGTGTAGCTAATTGCAAAAAAAATGCAGACAGAATGGGATTAAAAAAGAGGAGTTCCCGACATTTCTTCAGGTTGATCGGTTTTCATGCACTTTAAAAGGGTAGGAGCTACGTCAGCAAGGATTCCCGGGTGCATTTCAGGTGAATCAGGGTGATTTACTAAAATAGCCGGAACAAGCGCTGTTGTATGTGCGGTATGAGGACTTCCGTCAGGTTTGATCATTTGATCTGCATTTCCGTGATCAGCAATGATTAAAGATGTATAACCGTGTGCATTTGCAGTATCAATTACCTTTTTTAATTCCTTATCGATGGCCTCAACGGCTTTGATTGCAGCTTCCATAACGCCTGTGTGTCCAACCATGTCGGGGTTGGCAAAATTCAGAATTACGAGATCATACTCTTCAGACTCTAGACGTTCACATAGAGCTTGGGTAACCTGATCGGCGTTCATTTCGGGTTGCAGATCGTAAGTAGCAACTTTCGGGCTAGGAATAACCAGTCTGTCTTCACCTTCATTGGGAATCTCAACGCCACCATTAAAGAAATAGGTTACGTGAGGGTATTTTTCGGTTTCAGCAATGCGGAATTGTTTTTTCCCTTGCTTACTTACCCACTCTCCTAATGTATTTTTTAATTCTTGTGGGGGATATGCTACGTGAGCAAACTCAAAAGTCTCATCGTAAGAAGTGAAGGTAGCGTAATGAAGATTCAAATCTTTGATTTCAAACTCATTGAACCCTTTCTCGTTCAGTGCTCTTGAAATTTCCCTGGCTCTGTCGCCTCTGATATTGTAGAAAATTACTGAGTCATCTTTTTGAATACGAGACTCATCTGAAGAATCGAGAAGTATAGGTTTGATGAACTCATCAGTTACTCCATCAGAGTAAGAAGAATCAAAAGCTTCATCAGAACTCTCAAAAATCTCTCCTTCACCATTAACTAAAAGATCATAAGCCAGTTGAACGCGTTCCCAGCGGTTATCTCTGTCCATCGCATAATATCGACCAATAACTGATGCTAATTTCCCAACGCCGATCTCTTCGGCTTTTCTATTGAATTCCTGTGCGTATTTTTTTCCGCCATTTGGAGCGGTGTCTCTTCCATCTGTGAAAGCATGTACGTATACATTTTCGATGCCTTCCTTTTTACAAAGTTCTAAAAGCGCGAACAAATGATCGTTGTAGCTGTGAACACCACCATCAGAAAACAGTCCGATAAGATGGATCTTGTTTTTTGGCTTAGCTTTTCGAATAGCTTCTAAAAGAACTTCGTTCCGGAAAAAATCACTTGATTTGATAGCCAGGTTAATTCTTGAGAGTTCCTGACGTACAATTCTTCCCGCACCAATATTAAGGTGACCTACTTCGGAATTACCAAATTGTCCTTCGGGTAATCCAACGTTATCTCCGCTCGCTGAGAGGTGAGTATTCGGATACGTTGCAAAAAGATGATCTAAGAAAGGCTTGTCAGCTTTATCTATAGCGCTGACAGTAGGATCTTCGGCCAACCCGTATCCATCTAAAATTACTAAAAGTGCTTTAGATCGGGAGCTGGCCATCAAATAAAGATCTTATAAACTGTTTACGTGCTTAGTAAGAGCGGCTTTCTTGCGTGCAGCATTGTTCTTGTGAACGATACCTTTCACACTCATTCTGTCAACGTAAGAAACAGCTTCTTTTAACAGCTTTTCTGCTTCTTTCTTATCAGTAGCGGTCATTACGTCCTTGATAAGCATTCTCATTTTTGATTTACGAGCGCGGTTGTGCTTCTTACTTTTTTCAGCTTGGCGAACTCGTTTAATCGCTTGTTTAGTTTGTGGCATGACTTATAGTCGAATTTGATGTAAAGTTTTTCAGTCACCAAAATTACGGGAATGTAAAACATTATTCAACATTTGATTGAATATTTCCGGGAATAAGTTTAATTTAGCCTTTCTATTATGATAGTGGTAATCGATGGGCCTGCAGGGTCGGGAAAAAGTTCAACAGCTAGGGCAATTGCCGAGCAACTTCAGATCCAATTTTTGGATTCCGGAGCGTTGTATCGAGTAGCAACCCTCGTCTATTTAGAATCACTTAATAATGGAACCTCGTTCTTTGATCGCCTGAAAGAAAGTGATATTTCATTTTATTTCAAAAATAAAAATTTCCATTCTTTTTTGAATGGGGAAGAAGTGTCTGATGAAATCAGAGAAATGAAAGTTTCTAATGCTGTAAGCAAAGTAGCATCCGATCCAATGGTAAGGTCTCACATAAATAAATTGATGAGAGCTGAAGTTGAAACCGGAGTGTATATTGCAGACGGCAGAGATCTGGGAACAGCAGTGTTTCCGGATGCAGAACTTAAATTTTTTATGGTTGCTGATCTCCATGAAAGAGCAAAGCGACGATTAGCTGAAATGGAAGCCCAGGGTTTGGATGCCTCGTTAGAGGAAATCAAATCAAACCTTGAATCCAGAGATAATGCTGATTCAAACAGAGCATCTGATCCGCTGAAACAAGCAGACGATGCCATCTTGATTAACACTTCGGAACTTAGTTTTGAAGAGCAGGTATCACAGATCGCAGAACGAGTACGGCAGAAAATGCCACCAAACAAACAATAACCTTATCCCACAGTTGAAAGCCAGTTGTGAGGTAAAACATTAACAAAACTTATAATGACCGAAGAATTAAATAAACAAGAAACCGAACAGGAAGAAACTACTACAACTGAAGCTGTTGAAGAAACAGAAACTGCAGTAGCAGAAGAAGAAACTACAGAAACTGAAGCTACAGCCGAAGAAACTGCTGAAACTTTAACTCACGTATTTACAGGTGAAGTTGAAGGCGATGTATACACTTACGACCAATTAGCTAGTCCATCAGATGAATATACTGATGACGAGTTCAATGAAATGATGGGAATGTATGAGAATACGCTCAATCAGATCGAAGAAAAAGAAATTATTACAGGTCGTGTAGCATCTGTTGATGACAAATATGTAGTTATCGACATCGGATTTAAATCAGAAGGAATCATTGCAGTAAATGAATTCCCTAATTCTGTACTTGAGAGCATGGCTCCAGGTGACGAAGTAGATGTATTCCTTGATCGCGTTGAAGATAAAGACGGTCAGTTAATCCTTTCCAGAAGAAAAGCAGATATCCTGCAAGCGTGGGAGAAAATCGAAGCTTCTCACGAATCAGCTACTATTATTGAAGGTTACATCAAGCGTAGAATTAAAGGTGGTATGGTTGTGGATGTATTCGGTATCGATGCGTTCCTTCCGGGATCACAAATTGATGTACGTCCAGTACGTGACTTTGATGCTTATGTAGGCAGAACCATGGAATTCCAGGTTGTGAAGCTTAACATGGCTGCAGAAAACGTAGTTGTATCTCACAGAGCTCTTATTGAAAGTGATCTTGAAGAGCAGAGAGAAGAAATTCTTGAAACGATCGAAGCAGGTCAGGTTCTTGAAGGTGCTGTTAAAAACATTACTGATTTCGGTGTATTCATCGATCTTGGTGGCGTTGACGGACTTCTTCACATCACTGACCTTTCATGGGGACGTGTTGACAATCCAAACGAGATCGTTCAATTGGATCAGAGATTAAACGTTGCTGTTATCGACTTTGATGAGAAGAGCAAGCGTGTTTCTCTTGGACTGAAGCAATTACAACCGCATCCGTGGGAAGAAATTCATGCTAAGTATCCAGAAGAAAACAAAGTACAAGGTCGTGTGGTTTCTATCGCAGATTACGGTGCTTTCGTTGAGCTTGAGAAAGGTGTTGAAGGTCTTATTCACATCAGTGAAATGTCATGGACACAGCATATCAAGCATCCATCTCAGTTAGTTCAGAAAGATGACGTTGTAGAATGTATCGTGTTGAACATCAACGAAGACGAGAAGAAAATTTCTCTTGGTGTTAAGCAATTGACTAACGATCCATGGGCTGATATCCTTGAAAGATTCCCTGTTGGTTCTAAGCATGACGGTGTGATCAGAAACCTTACTAACTTCGGTGTATTTGTTGAGCTGGAGCCAGGTATTGATGGTTTGATCCACGTTTCTGACTTAAGCTGGACTGAAAAAGTTGAGCATCCAAACGAGATCGTTAAGAAAGATCAGGAAATCGAAGTTGTGATTCTTGGTGTTGATTTCGATAACAGAAGAATTACACTGGGTCATAAGCAAGTTCAGGATAATCCTTGGACAAAATATGCTAAAGAATATGCTCCGGGCGTATCTGTAGAAGGTGAAGTAGTGAAAGCAACTGACAAAGGCGCTTTTGTGAAATTACCTCTTGGCGCTGAAGCATTCTTAAGCTACGGAAAAGCTGTTGAGCCTGAATTTAAAGAAGGCGACAAAGTAGAAGCATTTGTACTCGACTTTAACGAAGAGGCAAAAAGCATCAACTTGAGTCAGTTAGACAAAGACCAGAAGAAAGCAAAAGAAGCTAAGAAGAAGATCGAAGCTGCTGATGTTGAAACCGGTGCACCTACTTTAGGTGAGATGTCCGGACTGGCTGCTCTTAAAGACAAAATGGAAGCAGAAGAAAAAGAAGCTGCTGCTAAAAAGTCTACTAGCAAGAAGTCTAAGAAAAAAGACACTGACGAAGACTCTGCTGAATAATATTTAGCTGATTAGTCTCAGATTTTAGAAAGGCATCCAATTAAGTTTGGATGCCTTTTTTTGTGGGATATAGCCACGAAAGCACAAAATCACAAAAGAATACTAAATGCGTCTAAATTTCCTTTGAAGCTTGCCTGTCCGGTAGGCAGGGGAGATGATCATCCAAACAGTTACTTTGGATGATCCGACGGATGGGTGAAGTTTGCGAACTGTTAAACTACACAGCATTCTGTAAGGACATCCCTTTAAAATGGGGATTATCTTAACAAATATATAAGAGTTGCCAAATGTGCAATCTTTACATTTTAGGTAAGAGGAGAGGTAAATAATATGTTTTAATCGAAAAGTGAAATCCTAGATACAAAAGTATTTCTCCCTTTACTAAGTCCAAATTTTATTCCATTCAAGTTGCTTTTACCATCAACACCACCGGAAATAATAAACGAACCGTCATTTAACGTATCAACGTTTATTGCTCTACTACCATATTCAGAATTATCTGAAATTACCCTTTGATACTTTCCGTTACTGTCTATAACAGCGATGAAGATACCTCTCTTACCAACTTCTTCTGTAACTTTTCCCAGTGAAAATTCACCAAAATTAACTTGTTCAAAATAGTCACCGGCTACAACTAATTGATTATTATTGTTGACTAACATGTCCCAAATATAATCCGACCCTGAGCCACCTTTAGTAGTAAGGCCCCAAACATAATTAAAACTCGAATCGAGCTTTGTAAAATAAATAGTGTTGTTTTTGATTCTATAGCTTTCATTCTTATCACTATTCAAAATTATATTCCCCAACTGGATTTTTCCTTTATAGCTGCCTGTAATATATAAATTACTATTTTTGTCAAAAGTTATTCCACGCGTTGTATGACTTTTGTAATCATTACCGATTAATTTTAAGTCGAAAAATTTATCATTTTCTATTTTAGCAATAAAACCATTGCTATAACCTTTAAAGATTAATTGCTTACCATCAATGGCGATATTTCCTAAACACTCATCTTGATCAAAAGGAAATGTGAGTTTTTCAGGGCAATAGGCATTTCCAGATAAATATATTTTACCCTCTTTAGAAATTTCTATATCTGTAATTTCACCTAAGTAGTTACCATCTAAAATGTAATTTTTCTGAATTTTAGCATTTAAGTCAAACTTGAGAAATATGGCTTTGCCAGATAAAAAAGTTGGTCCGGAATCACTAAGTTTAGATATGAATTCATCCACTCTGTCTGAGCCCCCTCCCACATATAGATTTTCATTCCACACTTTGACGATATTAAACTTCGCATAATTATAGTTTGAAAGCTCTTGAACCCATTCAATTTTTCCAATTTTGGAAATCTTAACTATAAAAGGAGTCCTCCCATTACCCTTTATTGTAGAATTATTGAAGTTCATTTCACCTTCTTCTCCGGTTAAAGGTGATTTAGATAATTCAAGTAATGCATAAATATTTCCATGTTCATCAGTGTCAATATCTTGAATAGAAACTATTCCGTTTTGCCCAAACTTTACTGACCAAATCTGATCTCCAAATGAATCAAACTTTAAAAGAAAAGCGTTCATAGAACCATCCAAAGATAATGTTGTATTTCCAAATTGAGTTTCTACCCCAGTATAAGTTCCTCCAACGATGATATTTCCCTCTTTATCAATGGACTGAGCAACTATTTTAGTAAGAGAAGAGCCTCCAAATGTTTTGATCCAATTACCATTTTTATGGTTCGAGTCACACGATAATACTATCAGCAGGAAAGGAATGAATAGTTTGTGCATTTTTTTAATATCCGGAACTCGAAATTTATGGGAGATAAGTTAAGTCAATTTAAAATCATAATAATATTAATCATTTAAACTTACCCATAAAAAAAGCTCCGACGCAGAGCGTACGTAGGTAGTTAGAAGCTTATATAAAATCTCCCTTTGAAGGGAGATGATCATCCAAATAGTTACTTTGGATGATCCGAGGGATGCGTGAAGTTTGCGAACTGTTAAACTTCACAGCATTCTTTTAGGACATCCCCCGCAAAATCTTTGGACGAGATTATGCCTACATAAAAGGGGGATTATCTTAAAAAATTTACAAGAGTTGCCAATAGTGCAATCTTTAGTGAATGAATGAATCATAAAAAAAGCTCCGACGCGGAGCGTGCGGAGCTAGTATCAAGTGCCATAAATGTGATGAAAATTCTAAAATAAACTTATCACTTATCACTATTCACTTCATCACTAATCAAAAACCCTAAGGAACCTGCACACTTCCCATGATCTTCTCTACGATATCTTCCGGGCTGATGTCTTCCGCTTCTGCTTCAAAGGTTGGGATGATCCTGTGACGAAGCACATCCATTGCTATGGTGCGAACATCTTCCGGAGTGACATACGCTCTGTGTTCCATAAATGCCTGTGCTCTGGACGCTAAATTCAGATTTATGGTAGCTCGAGGCGATCCACCGAAGCTGATCAGGTCTTCGAGTTCTTTAAGTCCGTAGTTAGCCGGCTTTCTGGTAGCAAAAACCAGATCCACAATATACTTCTCAACTTTTTCATCCATGTAGATGTCGTTGATCACTGCTCTGGCATCCATGATCTTTTCAGTGGAAACTACCGTATCAAGCGTTGGCTTTGGACCTGTACGAGCCATACGTCGCATGATCTCCATTTCTTCTATTTCAGTCGGGTAACCGATCTTCAGTTTCAACATAAAACGATCCACCTGAGCTTCCGGCAACGGATACGTTCCTTCTTGTTCAACCGGGTTTTGCGTGGCTAGTACAAGGAAAGGTTCTTCCAGTTTGAAAGTGCTTTCGCCGATGGTCACTTGTTTTTCCTGCATAGCTTCCAAAAGTGCACTTTGAACTTTTGCCGGAGAACGGTTGATCTCATCAGCTAAAATGATATTCGCGAAAATGGGTCCTTTTTTAACGAGGAACTCAGCTTCTTTCTGATTGTAGATCAAGGTACCGATCAAATCTGCAGGTAAAAGATCAGGTGTAAACTGAATTCTTTGAAAATCTGTATTCAGCACCGTTGCAAGAGAAGAGACGGTTAAGGTTTTTGCCAAACCGGGAACACCTTCCAGTAAAACATGTCCGTTGGTGAGCAAACCAACCAGTAAACGGTCGATCATATAGTTCTGACCAATGATCACTTTGTCTAATTCTTTGCGTATATCTTCGATAAAAGCACTGCTCTTTTCAATTTTTTCACCGAGTGCTTTCATGTCTACAGCCATTTCGCTCATATTTCTTAATATTCCGTTATAATTTTCCTGATGATATGGTTAATTTCTCGCCTTCCAAAAAGCCATCAAATATAATACATGGACATTTTACAATCTTTTTTATTAGGACTGCTACAAGGACTCACCGAATTCCTTCCAATTAGTAGTTCAGGTCACCTTGCATTGGGTAAATATTTCCTCGGGGAAAATAACGAAGCTGGACTAACTTTTGAAATCGTAGTTCACTTTGGAACACTTTGCAGCATTTTAATTTACTATCGAGCACTGATTGGGGATATTTTGAAATCCGGAGTAAGCTTTTTAGCTGCTCCTAAAGAGAAGAAAGACGACCCGAATGTAAAAATGATCTTGTTTGTGCTGATCAGTATGATTCCGGCTTTTATTGTCGGCTTTACACTCAAAGACAGTGTGGAATCTATTTTCGATAGCCCATTTTTAGTTTCCATCATGCTGGTTGTTACAGGATTTATTCTTTTTCTAACCAAGTTCGCAAAAGAAAAAGATGGAGAAGTCACGCTTGGCAGAAGTTTTATTATTGGTCTTGCTCAGGCTTTTGCGATGATTCCAGGCATCAGTCGTTCGGGTTCCACTATTTCGGCGGCGCTGTATTTTGGAGTAAAAAGAGAAGACGCTGCGAATTTTTCTTTTCTGATGGTAATTCCCGTGATCGGTGGAGCAATGCTTCTTCAGATTCTGGATCTAGTCGAGGTTGGTATTGATGCAGTTCAGGTTACAAGCTTATTAGTAGGATTTTTTACTGCATTCATATCAGGATATTACGCTTTGAAGTATCTGATCGTGATCCTGAAGAAGAAAGGGTTTCATTATTTTGCCTACTATTGCTGGTTAGTTGGTGGAGCCGGACTAATTTATTTCTGGATTTAACGAATAATCACTGTTTTAGTCTTGAAGACGGAAGCAAATAGTGCTACATTTGCACTCCAATTTTATAGGATATTATGATCGTTTATCTATTTATACTATTAGCTGTTTTAGCCATCGGATCAGCACTTGCTATGGTGATCAACAAGAATGTGGTTAACAGTGCGCTTTTCCTTGTTATCAATATGGTTTCTCTAGCAGGAATTTATCTGCTTTTGAACGCACAATTTTTGGCAGTGATCCAGATTCTGGTTTATGCAGGTGCCATTATGGTGCTTTTCCTGTTTGTGATCATGTTGTTGAATGTAGAAGATGAAGAAAAGCTTTTCGATAAATTCAGAGTAAAGTACTTCTTAGCATTTATTCTGGGAGCGGCTGTTGTAGGACAGATCTTTTACAGTATTGCGGGAGTTACTGATATGCTTCCTGAAATTTCTTCCAACATGGCAGAGATCGGAACAGTTGAAGCAGCAGGAGATGTGCTTTACACAAAATATTTATTTCCATTTGAAATGACCGCGATCTTATTAACGGCAGCTGTTGTTGGTGCGTTGATGGTTGCTCAATACAAAATTAAGAAAGGGTAGAACAGATGTTAGAGATCGATTGGTTTTTAGGACTTAGTGCTATCATGTTTTCGATTGGTATTATCGGTGTATTAATTCGCCGTAATGCCGTTGTGATCTTTATGTGTGTGGAATTGATGTTGAATGCTGTAAACCTGACGTTGGTTTCATTCAGCAGTTTTCACGGAAACATAGACGGACAGATTTTTGTGTTTTTTGCACTTGCTGTAGCTGCAGCTGAAGCAGTGGTAGGACTTGCAATTATTATTGCTATCTTCAGGAATAACCTTACAGTTGATGTGACAGAGATCAATTTACTGCGCTGGTAAGAGTTAACCACAAAGAACACAGAGAAGTTATATTTTAACTTTGTGCCCTCTGTGGTTTAAGAGACTTTCAAAAGCATTCATTTCGAAAAGAGATGAAAGCTTTTTTTGTAAATGTGAGATTGATTACATTAGCAGAAATCAAAAAAACTAACTGCTATGTTTAAGAGATCTATCCTGTTTCTGTTTTCAATTGTATTGCTGATGGCTTGTGCATCTTCTGAAAAGTACTTGCAAAAAGGTCAATATGATAAAGCCATTGACAAATCTGTAAAAAAACTCCGTAAAGATCCCGGAAATGATAAGGAGTTGTATGTGTTGAAAGAGGCTTACGGCAAAGCTCAGGACTTCGATAAGGATCGTATCGACTTTCTGGAAAAGGAAGGCAGAGAGGAGAATTATGTAGAAATCTATGATCTGTATGTTCGGTTAGATCGGAGGCAAGATAAGATCAAAACATTGCCATCATCCGTATTAAGAGAGTTTACAATTGTGAATTATGATGATCGTTTGATAGCCTCCAAAGAACAAGCTGCGGAAACGTCATACGCATTGGGAATAGATTATCTGGAACGAGGAGGCAGGGAAAACGCGAGAAGAGCGTACAGAGAATTTGAGACGGTGAAATCCATTTATTCCAATTACAAAGATGTGGATGCGAAACTCAGTCAGGCAAGATACGAGGGAACCAATCAGGTTTTATTTGTGATCGAGAACAATTCTGAATCTGTACTCCCCGCACGTTTTGATCAGGAATTGCGGAAGATTGGTTTGGGTGATCTGAATGGCACATGGATCCAATACAGTGTGTATGAAGATGAAGAAGTGGATTACGATTATTTCGTTGTGTTGAATATCAAAGATATTATTGTGTCACCTGAGCAGGTCACCAAAGAAAAATATACAGATTCCAACGAAATTGAGGACGGAACAAAGTACGTGCTCGACGAAAACGGTAATGTGAAAAAAGATTCACTTGGGAATGATATGCGCGAACCCAACTTCATCACGGTTGAGGCGGAAGTAACGGAAACTCGTCAGTATAAAGAAGGAATTGTTGGCGGAACGATCGAATACATAAACATTGAAACTGACCAGCTGGTAAAAAGAGAAGACATTTCGGTAACTGCTTTCTTTGAGCATTTTTCAGCAAATTATAATGGAGATGAAAGGGCGCTCAGTAAAGAGTCTAAAGAGAGAGTCGAGGTAAATCAATTAGCTTTTCCAAGTAACGAATCGCTGTTGATGGATGCGGCCGAATTACTGAAAGACAGAACCAAAGATGTGATGTATAGAAATCGAGGATTGCTCAGCTCTGTGAATCAATGATCAATGTTTCAATTATCAATTAAGAATGTTTGGAATTGATAATTGAAACATTCTTAATTGGAGCCATTTATGGCGATCAGAACATATATCCCGCAGTAAAGTAAACCCCAACACCTTCTTCGGAAAAGCCCACATCGCATCTGAGTACAAAATCGGGGGTGAAAAAGGAACTTGTTCCTCCAAGTCCGTACGAATATTTCAGATCGTTGAATATATTATCAAAAGACTCACCGTTAGGATAAGTTCTTCCCATATCAAAGAACAAAGTCCCGCCAAATTCTCCTTTAATAGCTTCTATGTTGAACAGCCAGCTTCTTAGCTCTGTATTGAATAGAACAACGTTATCGTCTAAAAACCGGGTTGAGGGATAACCTCTGAGAGATTCTTCATCTCCCGCATAAGCCATTTTCCAATAAGGCACTTCTCCTGAAGTATTTTTAGTGTAAAATCGGTTCGCCCAGGTTATTTCTTTCAGTAAGAAGAAAGAAGAGTATTTCCGGATATCAGCCTGAAAAACGAATGTATTGTATGAACTTCCGAACCAGGTTTGTCCAACTTCTGCAGAGGTTTCTATGTAACTACCGTGAGTAGGTCTGAATTCGCTGTTTCTGCTTTCAAGAATAAAACCTGTTCCAAAGTGGAGTGTTTGTCCTCCGTCAACTCCGAGTGGTTGTTCCTGAGTTATTAGTCGATCGGGACCATTGTCAACCGGGGTTGAGTAATCAAAATTCAGAATAGCCAATACATTCAATGAAGATTTGTTCTTGATCCTGAGAGGAATTCTGAGTCTTGCATCAACGCCAAAGCCAAAAGACTGAAAGGAGTACAACTCGTTGTTAGAATTAAAGGAGTCTTCGATCTTTTGATAAGATCCAATTCCGTAGTAAGTATCCTGTAGAAACCGGGACGCATAAACCTGACTTATGAATCTGTTGTTAGAATTAAAAGCATAAGGTTTGTCATACTCAAACAATCCGGAAAGTAGTCCTTTGGTAGAGACAATAGCTGCAACCTGAGTAAAAGAGTGAAAGGGTTCTACATCTTTTTTGTAATGAAATCGATGAACCAAGCCCCCGAACAAAAACCCGAAATCACTGTTGAAGGATAAAGCAGGAAGAAATGCAGTTTCAATGGAATCTGTTACAACTACATTTTGGGGTTTCTGAGCAGAAAGTTCTGCAGAACAAAAAAGGAGCAGTAAAACTGCTCCTTTAAATAAATAATTAAGCTGTTTGATCACTTAAATGAATAAAAAGGTAACGATTAAATAGATCGGCACTAATATACCAAACGACCACAGCATATAAGCTCCGAACGACGGCATTTTTACGCCGCTTTGCTCTGCAATAGACTTAACCATGAAGTTAGGCGCATTACCAATATAAGTAAGCGCTCCAAAGAATACGGCACCACTGGAGATTGCTACAAGGGTTTGTGTCATTTGGTTCATTAGAACCTCAGCACTTCCGCCGGCAGCATTAAAGAATACCAAATAAGTTGGTGCATTATCCAAGAATGCAGACAGTAAACCCGTTATCCAGAAGAACATTTCGTTGACCGGGTCGCCATTTTCAGCAAATACAGCATTGTTTACGAACTGTAGAGCTCCTTGGCCATTGTTTGCAGCTTTCAGCATAGCAATCGGTGCGATAATGGTAATGAAAATACCCGCGAATAATTTTCCAACTTCCTGGATCGGGAACCAGTTAAAGCCATTTGCGGCTCGACTTTCTTTAGAAGTAAAGTGCCAGCTTGCCCATGCAAGAAAAAGAAGCGCCAGATCACGGATCAGGTTCTCATATGTTACATGAACATGATAAACTTCAAATTCTCCTAGGTGAACCAATCCGGAAAACAGCACCGCTACTACAACTCCTAAAAGCAGCAATAAATTAAATCCGCCTTCTATGCCTAATGGTTGATCGCCCGGATTCTGAGGCTGTTTATTTGTTTCTTTTTTATAAAGTGCTTTATCCCAGAAATAGTAAAGTGCTAGTAGTATGGCTGCTACAAATGCCATTTCCCAGAATAAATGTGTTGTAGTCCAGAAAAAATCTACTCCTTGTAAGAAACCCAAGAATAACGGTGGGTCACCCAGTGGAGTTAATGAACCACCTACGTTCGCTACTAAAAAGATAAAGAATACAACCATGTGCACTTTCTTCTCTCTCCAGGCATTAGCGCGCAGCATGGGACGGATAAGTAACATCGCAGCCCCTGTTGTTCCCATCCAACTTGCTAAGATCGTTCCTAAAAGTAATAATCCGGTATTTACTTCAGGTGTTCCTTGCAGATATCCTTTTATTCTAACCCCACCTGATACGGTAAAGAGAGCGAGTAATAAAATAATGAAAGGGAAATATTCCAGCAGATAAGCATGCAGTACTTCATATAATGCAGCATTAAAACCGAATGTAATTACCATTGGTATCAACAAAGAAAAAGCCCAAACTGCGGATATTTTTCCAAAATGATCGTGCCAGAAGTCTTCAGCGAAGAGAGGGAAGAGCGCGATTGAGAGCAGAATTCCCGCAAAAGGAATTACCCAATAGAGGCTTAAATTACTTCCGTCGATACCGTGTCCGGAGGTTTCAGCTGCAAAAGAAATGGTAGAAAGTAGCAAAACAAGGACAGGAGCAGCAATATACCGGACCGCGTTAGTTAGCTTTTTTAAATTCACGTATGGATATTTTTTTTTAAAATTTCTTTGTCTCAAAATAATAGATGAATAAACACTTCAAAAGTATAACCATTCCATTATTTAAAATTTCCTGTAAAAAAATTGTAAAGCCCGGAATTACTTACTCAATATTTTACCCGAAAATTGTCTTTACCTTCCTGTACTTTTTTGTATCTTTGCCAACCAATTTAAGCCGTCAGGTTTAGGTTTTTGGGTTTAATTCTAAAACAAGTTAAATGGAATCCGCTACGGCGCTGTTTTCTCTAATTATTGCTCTTCCCCTTTTGGGCTTCCTGATCAATGGATTGACAGGTTTATTTGTAGAGAGCTACAGAAATAAAAAACAATTAATTGGTAGTATTGCCAGTACGGCAGTATTTATACCTTTCGTAATCGCTGTTTATTTCTTCATAAACATGAATGCGGGCTCAGAAGCCCTCATCTATAAATTGTTCACATGGATGGATGTGGGCACTTTCAGTGTGGATGTTGCCTATCGTGTAGATCAATTATCTGTAATGATGACCATGGTTGTGACAGGAGTCGGTTTCCTGATCCATATCTATTCCATGGGCTATATGTCTCATGACGAAGGTTATTGGAAGTTCTTCGCTTATCTGAACTTGTTCATCTTTGCGATGTTAAACCTAGTTTTAGGTAATAACCTTCTTCTTTTATTCTTAGGATGGGAAGGTGTAGGTGTTTGTTCGTATCTGTTGATCGGTTTCTGGTACACCGACATGGCGAAATCTGACGCAGCCAAAAAAGCTTTTATTTATAACCGTATTGGTGATTTCGCATTTTTGATCGCGATGTTCATGGTCTTCCAAACTGTTGGAAGTTTAAATTTTGATGTGATCCTTGGTAACCTTGACAGCTTTACTGAAGGGTATATGGTAGCGATCGGGTTATTGATGTTTGTAGGTGCGACCGGAAAAAGTGCTCAGATTCCATTATTTGTTTGGTTACCCGATGCGATGGCAGGTCCAACTCCGGTTTCTGCATTAATCCATGCGGCTACGATGGTAACATCAGGTATATATCTGATCTCCAGAATGTCGCCAATGTACGCGATGATTCCTGAAGTGATGATCATTATCTCGGTAATAGGCGCATTGACTGCAATTGTAGCGGCAACTATTGCGATCACACAAAATGATATTAAGGGTGTACTGGCTTACTCAACGGTTTCTCAATTAGGATATATGTTTTTGGCACTTGGAGCTGGTGGATTTACAGCTGCAATGTTCCATGTTGTTACACACGCATTTTTTAAAGCATGTTTATTCCTTGGATCGGGTTCTGTGATTCATGCCATGGAGCATGTGGAACACGGATTGCACAAAGAAGGCAAAGACGTCCATTTCGATCCTCAGGATATGCGTTTTATGGGCGGACTTAAAAAATACATGCCATCTACATACAAGACTTTTTTAATTGCTACAGTAGCTATTGCAGGTATTCCTCCACTGGCTGGTTTCTTCTCAAAGGATGAAGTTCTTGCAATGACGATGAACGCAGGTTTCGTTGATGGCGGGAGTTGGGTGTACATGATGCTTTGGAGTGTTGGAATCATTACCGCATTCCTGACCGCATTCTATATGTTCCGATTAACACTGACCACTTTCCACGGTTCATTCAAACTTCCAACTAAGATCAAAGAAGCTGTTGGGTCAGAAAAATTCTTACATGAGAACCCTTGGACAATGACAACACCACTTTGGGTATTGGCTGTTCTTGCAGTATTTGGTGGATTTTTAGGAGTACCGAATTTTATTGTTGAGACTTTTACACATGAACCTGCTCACATCAATTTATTACATGACTGGCTGTATAAAGTAAATGCAGATTACAGCATTGTTATGAATCATGCGCTGGAATGGGGATTAATGGCAGTTTCAATACTAATTGCAATTTCCGGAGTTTGGTTGGCATTCAGAATGTATAATAACGATCAGCAGGAAGAGTCAGATGCTAAGATCGCTTCCAGATTCGGAGGATTGTACAGTGTTTGGAAAGACAAGTACAATTTGGACGACGTTTATGAAGGATTAATTGCTAATCCTACTGTGAAATTCTCTGATAAAGTACTTGCCGTATTCGACATGAAAGTTGTAGACGGTATTGTAAATGCTATTGCAGGAACGGTTCGATTGTTCGGTAGCTTATTCAGATACTTGCAAACCGGTGTGGTTTCAAGCTATGCTCTTGCTTTTGTAATCGGGGTGATTGTCATCCTGTATTTAATGATTTCGTAATTTCTTCAAACACTTGATGGAAACACTACTAAATATCACCATTTATCTTCCGCTTTTAGGAATCCCCCTTATTCTGCTTTCAAAGAATGAGAACATGAAAAAGTGGAGCGCACTTCTTGTAACTAGTGCTACGTTCTTAATTTCACTTCCATTGATGTTCAATTTTGATGTTGTGAATTCAGGAGCAGCTCAATATCTCACCGAAGGTGGAAGAATAAGCTCAACTCTGGATATCAAATATCTGGTTGGTCTTGACGGACTGAGTTTATTGCTCTTTATGCTTACAACCTTCATGGGGCCGATCGTAATTATCTCTTCATGGAATTCTGTAGGAAAGCATTTGAGTGGTTATCTGGCAATGTTGTTGTTGCTCCAAACTGCTTCTTTGGGAGTTTTCGCTTCTCTGGATCTGTTGGTATTTTATGTATTCTTTGAGCTTTCGCTAATTCCTATGTACTTCCTGATCGGGATCTGGGGTGGAAGCGACAGAATCCGTGCAACTTTAAAGTTCTTTATTTACACATTAGTTGGTTCGCTGATCATGTTAGTAGGTCTGATCTACGTTGGATACGATGCCGGTTCTGTAATGAGCGGAGTTAACTTTACATTAGATTGGAGATTCTTATCAAGTGATATCTACCAGATCGGATTGGTTGAGCAAACGTATTTATTCCTGGCTTTTGCACTTGCATTCTGTATCAAAGTGCCACTTTTCCCATTTCATACCTGGTTGCCTTACGCGCACACCGAAGCTCCGACAGCGGGTTCTGTTGTTCTTGCAGCTATTATGTTGAAGATGGGAACCTATGGTTTGATCAGAGTTTGTTTACCGCTTTTCCCGAATGCTTTCATGGAATTTGCACCATATATGGCAACGCTTGCAGTGATCGGAATTATCTACGGCGCATTGGTAGCGATGGTACAGAAAGATGTTAAGAAATTGGTTGCTTACTCATCAGTAAGTCACTTAGGATTTGTAGTTCTGGGAATTTTCGCATTGAACACAGTAGCTGTTCAGGGAGCAATTATCCAGATGGTAAACCACGGACTTTCAACCGGAGCGTTATTCCTTATTGTTGGAATGATCTACGATCGTCGTCACACAAGAATGATCAAAGACTTTGGCGGAATTGCTAAAAGGATGCCGATCTTCACAGTTATGTTTATGATCGCAACTTTGGCTTCCATCGGACTTCCGGGACTTAACGGTTTTGTAGGTGAATTTTTGATCCTGAACGGTTCTTTCTTCTCTGAACTATACGACAACAAAGTATTTGCAATATTAGCTGCTTCAGGAGTGATCTTAGCAGCAGTATATATGCTGTGGATGTTCCAAAGAGTAATGTTTGGTCCACTTGAAAACGAAGAGAATAAGAAATTGGTAGATCTGAATGCACGTGAGATCGGATTATTAGTACCGCTCGTGATCTTCATGTTCTGGATCGGTATTCACCCGGTTAATTTCACTAAGTATTCCGAGAATCAGGTTACTGAATTGATTATCACATCCAAAGAAAAGAGTCTTGCAGTACTGGAAACTTCAAAGACGGAAGATCTTCCGGAATGGGCTAATTCTTTTTACGGAGTAGACGAAGAAACGGAATCAGAATCTTTAATGGTCTCAACTAACTAAGGTAAGTATGGAACCACTTTCAGAACAAGAAATTCGAAATGCAGTTTCAAACCTCAATGGATGGGAACACGGCAATGACAAGATCAAAAAGAAATTTGAGTTCGGAGATTTTAAAGAAGCGTTGGCTTTTATAGTAAGAATTGGGCTTGAAGCAGAAAAATTAGGTCATCATCCCGGTTTGTTTAATGTGTACAATACGGTTAAAATTGAATTAAGTACACATGACGCAGGCGATAAAGTCACTCAAAAGGATATTGATTTAGCAACCGCTATAGAAGGTATTATTTAAACTACGAGAATGGATTATTTAGGCGATTTACAAGCATTTTTACCGGGTATAATTACAGCTGTAGCCGGTTTGGCAGTAATTACGATAGAAGCACTCAAAAGCGGGCACAAGTCGGCACACTGGGTTACTTCTTTTTCACTGATCGTAGCTCTGTTTTTTGGAATCCAGTCATTGGGAACTCCATTACAGGAAGCTTTTTCAGGAATGTTGGTTCACGGCGGAATTGCAGCTTTTGGTAATGTAATTATACTTCTTGGAACGCTTTTCTGTGTTTTCTTATCCAATGATTATCTGGAAGGAATTGATCACAACTACAATGAAGTTTATGGAATGATCCTTTTCGCAACTTCAGGAATGATCTGTCTTGCCGGAGCGAACGATCTTATTTCTCTTTTCTTAGGATTGGAAACTATGTCCATCTGTTTATATGTGATGGCAGGTTTGATCAAAAATGAGAAGCAAGGAGCGGAAGGAGCTCTTAAGTATTTCTTACTAGGTGCATTCTCTACAGGATTTTTATTGTACGGGGCAGCTCTTCTTTATGGCGCAACAGGAACTACTAGTATTCCCGGAATCGGCGCAGCTGCAAGCAGCGATCTTTTATTCTTAGCAGGAGCGGCTTTATTGTTAATCGGATTTTTATTCAAAGTGTCAGCAGTTCCTTTTCACATGTGGACGCCGGATGTGTATCAGGCTACACCAACTACTCTTACCGCTTACATGGCTACGGCTTCAAAAGCTGCGACTTTCATGGCTATGATCTTGGTTCTTTCAAGAGCGCTTCCATCGGTTGAAGGATTGGATTGGCAAGCAGTGCTTTCTGTTGTAGCGATCATCACGATGATCTTTGGTAACATCATTGCGCTTGTTCAGGATAACATCAAGAGAATGTTGGCTTACTCAAGTATCGCTCATGCAGGTTACGCACTCGTTGGATTATCAGCTGCAACACAGGAAGGTTACAGTGCTGTGGCGTTCTACTTATTTGCTTACACTATCATGAATGTTGGAGCATTTGGTGTGGTAGCTTATTACGAAAGAAATAAAGGACTTGATTTTTCTGATGTCAACAATCTTGCCGGACTTGGTTTCAAAAAGCCAATGATGGGAGTGATGATGTCACTTTTCTTATTCTCACTAGCAGGAATTCCTCCATTTGTAGGCTTTGTTGGTAAGTACTACGTATTTGCAGCAGCTATTAATGCAAACATGGTTCCACTCGCTATTGTTGGTGTGCTTGCCAGTGCTGCAAGTGTGTACTATTACTTACGAGTGATGGTGTACTTATACTTCCGCGAAGCGCACAAAGAAACAGAGATGATCGATGCTTCTTTCCTTTATAAAGGTGCGTTGGTAATTCTGGCAGTGCTCACTGTGTATTATGGCATTGAGCCTATCTTGCCTTTCGGTGGGTTGATGGAATTGATTACCGGTTTTTGATCGCTGATTTCGCTGATTTTTTCTGAATTTCGCTGATTTTTATTAATCGTATTACCCCTCGTTCCGTAGCTCCGCTGCGGAATGAAAGACTGAAGCTCCTGCTTCCAGTCACTTTTTGAAAAATTTAAATTAGTTAAAAATCAGAGACTTCTTATTTACGTTCAATGACAGTAGACGAATACATAAATTATTTGGAAGTTTTTTTAGAAGGTAGAGAAGGTTTTTTCTACGAGCTTAATGAAGAGGGTTTTTTTGATAAAGAAGACTTTCATAATTACACAAATGTAGTTTATGAACTAAGCCTCATTGATCTAACAGAAAAAGAAAAATATCTTTCTGCGATTTTAATTTGGGAAATCAGTCTAAAACTTGAAAGACTGCTTAGCTATTCCAAAGATTTGGATGATATTTTCCGGATTTCCAATCTTGAACCAGAAGATTTTATACAAGTTAGTGAGATATTGATATATACATCTAATTGGTTTTCATACAATAAACCGATGGAGAAAAAGAACTTAATTATCGGCTCTTGGTTTTAACCTCGTTCCGTATCTCCACTACGGAATGCTTGTTTAAGTTTCTTGAATGTAGATTTTTGAAGATTAAACAAGGAGGACGTTTACGTCCTGTTGGTTTGATGTCGATTCTTTAAAAGCATAAGAACTTAGTCACTCAGAGCGAGAGCGAAGAGTCTTCACAACTAAGAATCAGCAAGGAAAGAATTGTGCAAATCCATCGCTCCGCTCTGGATGACTTCTAATTTGTGACAATAATTCGGTCAGAAGATTTTGAGCCGTCTGACCGATTTCATTCTTTCATAATCTTATTCGAAGGTCTTAATTGGTTAAAAGCCTTAGGCTTTTTATTATATTCGATTTTAAACAATCAATAATAAATAGTGATCAGAAAATCGTTCAAAATTAACCATTATAGGAATGAAAGAGATCTTACAATCTCTGGAATAGTAAATTATATCCCTTTTATAATTTTGTGGGCAGTTCTAATTGTATTTTTTGATCAAATTGAGTCTGCTAAAGGAAAAGTTTTGTTAGTTTCAATGCTTTTAATGGCAACCTATTTTATGCCATATCTTAGGTTTTATAGAAATAGTCAGTTATTTATAGAATCGAATAGAATTTTAATAGAGATTCGAAATAAGGAGCGCTTTTATTTAGATTTTAATTCTATAAAAAGAGTTGAGATTTCAAAACAACCATTTAAGTTAGACTTTCTAAACAGTTTTTATTTATTCAATTTTGTTACAAATGAAAACCAAGTTTACCCTATCATTTTTGAATTTAGTTTTTTTTATAATCAAAGGATAAACGTGCATTTATTGATTAATTGTCTAAGAAAGCGAAATATTATAGAATCAGAAAAGGAAGTGGAGATTAAGATTGCTACCGAACGCTTGAGTAATCTCTATTTTAAAACATTCCCGAATAAATTAACCTATTAAGGTTAAGCCATTTTTAACCTCGTTCCGTAGCTCTGCTGCGGAATGACAATTGGAAGCTCCTGCTTCGCCTGTTCTAGATTTGAGCTATTTGTAACGCAATCCGCAGAACCTGAAGGATCTGCTTGTTTAAGTTTCCTGAATGTAGATGTGTGAAGATTAAACAAGGAGGACGTTTACGTCCGGCTGGTTTGATGTCGATCGCTCCGCTCTGGATGACTTCTATATAATCATTTGGGACAATAAATCGATCAGACGGCTTTGAGCCGTCCGACCGATGACACTGAACTGGTTAAACTTTCCTTAATACAGCCATTGTAATCAAATCAATAATGCTGTATATTTAAGGCTCTCTGTTGTTCGGACAAAGCGTCGGAATGACTGTCTTCACCTACGAGGACATCCAAAGACAAAACATACATACATGAGTACGAATTATTACGAATTCACTTATATCATCAATCCCGTTCTAGACGAGGATAAGTTTGCCGCTGTTGTTGATAAAGTGAACAAATTGATCGAAAAGCACGGCGGCGATGTTGATGAAGTTGAAGAGTGGGGCTTAAGAAAGTTTGCCTACGATATCGACAAAAAAAGCAACGGTTTCTATGTGAATATGTATTTCAACGCACCTGTTGATACAATTGCAAAAGTAGAACGTGCACTAAGAATTGATGACGATGTTCTTCGTTTTCTAACGCTTAAATATGATGCTAAGATGCTTCGCCATCGTGAGCTTCAAAAGAAAAACGCTGTTCCTGATGTATTTGCTGTAGAAGCAGAAGAGGAAGAAGCGAAGAAAAAAGAAGACTAAACCCTCATCAACTAAAGATATTTTATTATGATTAACAATCCTTCACATCCGAAGAAAAGTATCCGCAAAGTAAAGCAATGCAAGTTTACTCAGGCGGGATTAGAATACATCGACTACAAAGATGTTGATACGCTGCAACGTTTCACTAACGATCAGGGAAAAATTCTTCCTCGTCGTGTTACCGGAACAAGTGCTAAGCACCAACGTCAGCTTAACAGAGCTATCAAAAGAGCTCGTTTTTTAAGCTTGATGCCATACGTAGCAGAAAACCTTAGATAAGAAATTACAGAACCATGAAAGTTATCCTTAGAGAAGACGTAGAAAAATTAGGACAAGCCGGTGAGCTTGTTGATGTAAAAGACGGATACGGTCGTAATTACCTTATCCCGCAAGCAAAAGCTATTCTCGCTACAAAAAGTACTATCGCTGAGATGGAACTTAGAATGAGACAAGCAGCTGCACGTGCTGAGCTTACTGTTCAGGAAGCAAAAGATCTTGCTAAACTGTTAGAAGCTACTTCAGTAACAATTTCTGTTACAACCGGTGAAGACGACAAGATTCACGGTACCGTAACAAATGTTCAGATTGCTGATGCTCTTGCTGAAAGAGAGATCCTTGTTGACAGAAGAAACATTTCTATCGACGAAGATGTTAAAACTCTTGGCGAGTACACTGCTACGGTAAGTTTAGTTGGCGACTTAAACCCACAGATTAAATTCTGGGTTGTAAAAGCTGACTAATTGCTTTTGTGTTATTGAAACGTCTATGAAGACGTTAAACTTTTTTGATAACTAGAGACTTTTAAAAAGCCTACATTCACTATCAAATTAGCGAAACAATAAATACCCGAATGAAATTATCAAAATCGATATTAATGGGGATCATCTTCGCGATGTTATCCCCATTTTTTTTATACGCCCAGATTCCTGATCCGGTTAAGTACGAGGTTTCTGAAATTCCTGACACTGTAAAAGCAGGTGAAGTGTTCGAAATAACCGTAGAAGCTTCAATAGAAGGAAAATGGCATTTATACTCGGTTCTGAACGATCCGGATGCCGGACCTTATCCCACCGAATTTTCTGCAAAATCCCCGAATTTTGTATTAGCCGGAAAGACTTCGGAAACCAAAGCAGATATAGAATTCGACCCAAATTTTGAGGCAGAACTAGGTTGGCATACATCTTATGCCAGTTTTACTATTCCCGTGGCAGTAAAATCTGAGTTGCAGGGAAAACAGACCTTGGATATAGAAGTGTATTATCAGGTGTGTGATGATCGGGTTTGTTTACCACCAAAAAGAAAATCCATTATAGCGGGTGTTTTTGTTGATGGAGTCGCTGATGAAATTTATGAAGATGCCGTTGGCGGAGCTACCGTTTCGGACGGTGGCAGTTCATCAACCAAAAAAGGAAGTTTCTCCGATGATGGGATTTTTTCTTTTTTGTGGATCGCCATTGTAGCCGGATTTGCAGCATTACTTACTCCATGTGTATTCCCAATGATTCCGCTCACGGTTTCTTATTTCTCTAAACAGGAAGATGCCAAAAGAGGAATTAGTTCAGCGCTCATCTTCGGAGTAGCTATCGTAATTACATTTACGGTAATTGGTGCTGTGCTGGCTGCAGTTCTGGGAGCTTCCGGAGCACAGAATTTCGCTTCTAACCCAATTGTGAATTTATTCATTGCTCTGGTGCTGGTTGCGTTTGCACTCAGTTTATTGGGAATGTATGAGCTGCAGTTGCCGCATCAGCTTACAAACTTCTTAAACAGAAAAAGTAATGAGAGTTCTGGTCTTGCAGGAATCCTTTTCATGGCCATGACCATCAGTGCAGTTTCATTCTCTTGTACGGCTCCATTCGTTGGCGCTGTATTTACGGCAACCGTAGGCGGCGAATGGTTTTATCCGATCTTAGGAATGATCGGGTTTTCAGCGGCATTTGCAAGTCCTTTTGTGTTATTTGCCATGTTCCCGAAATGGCTTGAAGCACTCCCAAAAAGTGGTTCCTGGATGAACATTGTAAAAGTGCTTTTAGGTTTCATTGAACTGGCCGCTGCATTCAAGTTTTTATCAAATGCTGATCTTGTTTGGCAATGGGGAATCGTTTCGCGTCCTTTGACTATTGCATTCTGGATCGTCATCTTTTTGATCGCTGGATTTTATGTTCTCGGATTTATAACTCTGAAGCATGAATCAAAATCGGAACAAATTTCAACGGGGAGAATGCTCCTTGCAATGCCATTTTTGATGTTCAGTTTCTATTTAGTTCCGGGACTATTAGGTTCTTCATTGGGTTTTTGGGATGCTTTTCTTCCACCAAAACAACCAACAGATGTAAGTCTTGTCGCTTCAATCGGAGGAAGTGGAGGCGTAAGTTCAACCTCTGCCGATGAAGGCTGGAGCAAAGATTTTGAAGCTTCGATTGCATCAGCGAAAGAATTAGGAAAACCGGTTTTTATAGATTTTACGGGATATACGTGTACAAATTGCCGGGCTATGGAAAGCAATATATTTCCTCTGGAAGAAGTCCAGCAAGCATTTGCTGAAATGGTGTTGGTAAAATTGTATACAGATGGTGGCAAAGACGCCAAAGATAATCAATTGATACAGTTCGAGCTTACCGGAAATATCGCTCTGCCAACGTATGTTATCTACGACCCGGTCTCGGAAAGAGTGATCGATCAGGTGCTGGGATATACTAAAGAAGAAAAATTTACGTCATTTCTAACGGAAGGGCTGAACGAATTCAAATCAAGATAGAAGTTGACCCTGATCGGCGAAACCTTTAGCCTTAGATGACTTGAGTTCTATATAACAGAATTAATTATAAGTCATTCCTGCGAAGGAAGGAGTCTAAATTGTACTTTAAGAATAAGTTCGTACAATCTAAGTTCTATTTAGAGTCCAGGCATTGATCGTGGAATGATCCAGTTTTTTTGATTTGTCCGGTTTTTGAATTCAGGTACGGTAATAGTCACTAAATTTCGGCACACTGACGGCTTTACATTCAAAACAAAGAATCTACATCATATGTGCGATAGCAGGTATGATGTTGTTGTGTCCGGGAGTATCTAAAGCTCAGAATGTACTAGAAAGCCAAACTGTTATTGATTCGCTGAATGTTGATTTCGCATATTACATCGGAGAATGGGTCTTGGAGGAGTCCATTAAAATCTCATCTGATTCGATAGCTATTCCAACTCAAAATTGGTTATACGATCCCATTCGAGGAAACCTGATTTTCAGAGAAACAGATTCATTTTCTTTTCAGGGGATTTCTATCGTCACTGTTAGTTTTAAATACTATCCATACAGCCTGAGAAGGTTTTATAATGATAAAGCGGTTCAACCTCTGGATTCTTCCATTTTTGATAATGAGTCATCTAATAAGTTTTCGGGATTTAGTTCATCTAACCAAACAAACAGAAGCACAGAATCAGATCTTCAGCAAAGAGGAAGTCTGAGTCGTGGAATAATTGTGGGTACCAATCAGGATTTTGCCCTTGAAAGCGGTTTGGATTTCGAGCTTTCCGGAAAACTGACAGATGACGTAACCATTAGTGCAGTTCTCACAGATAAAAGTATTCCAATTCAACCGGATGGAACAACTCAGAATCTCAAAGAATTTGATAAAGTTTTTATTCAGGTTCAGGCTCCGAATACTACCATCGAGATGGGTGATGTGGACATAAGTTTAGAGAAAAGTACCTTTGCCAAGCTCAACCGAAGGTTACAGGGAGCTGCGGGATATAACACTACAAGTTTTACAGATCTGTCTGCTGCGGCTTCTGTGGTTCGGGGAGTTTTTAAAAGTGTAAGTTTACAAGGATTGGAAGGAGTTCAGGGACCGTACAGGCTTACAGGAAATGAGAATGAAGAATTTGTGATCATTTTGGCAGGAACTGAACGAGTTTATATCAATGGGCAACTTGTGCAAAGAGGTGAGGATGGTGAATATATCATCGATTATGGTTTGGGTGAGATCTACTTCACAAATAATCTGCTCATCAAAGATGAAACCAGAATTGTTGTTGAATATGAATACATCGATCAGAATTTTAACCGGACATTAGTAGCAGCGGAAGGAGAAGGAAATTTACTGAATAACAGATTTAAGATCGGAGCTACGGTAATTCGTCAGGCTGATGGAAATAATCTGCTTTCACAGCAAACACTTACAGAAAGTGATATCGATATTTTACGTCAGGCCGGAGATGACAGAAATGCAGCAAGAGTTTCCGGAGCTGAACGCATTGATCCTGACGAAGAAAATGGGAATGTGCTATATGCTCAGGTTGATACAGTTGTCAATAGCCAGACATTTACGATCTTCAAAAATATTCCCGGGTCTGATGAAACTGTTTTCAGAGTACGATTTTCGAATGTGGGGGAATTTCAGGGAAGTTACAGAAGAACAGGTACATCGGTAAACGGGTTATTGTTTGAATGGGTGGGACCGAATCAGGGAGAATATGAACCATTCAGGACTTTACCTGCTCCAATAGAGCAGCAAATGGCAGCATTGAACAGCTCTTATCAGATAAATAAAAATGTTCGCTTGTTTGGAGAATGGGCAGTAAGCGATTATGATCGAAACAGATTTTCGGATCTTGATGATGGAGATAATACAGATCATTCGTATCTGGGAGGCGTTCAAATAGATTCCTTAAAGACCGGAACAGGATTGTTCAGCTTGAAAGCAGAGAGAAGATATTCGGGATCGAATTTTGAATTCTTTGAGCGAACAAGAGATGTAGAGTTTGACCGGAAATGGAACCTGACCGGTTTTGAACAATCACAGGAAACAACAAATGAATTGGTAACACGATATGATTTTAATTCCAGTACTTCACTAAACGGGGAATATGGATTTATAGACAGGATCGGTTTTTCAGGTCAAAGACAAGCTTCGGCTTTTGCAACACAAAGCGAAAATGGTTTCCGGGTAAACTATGATCAAGAGTGGATACAAAGTGACGATGATCTGCAGATGATAAATGGAAAATGGTTCAGACAGCAGGGGAGGATTTCTAATCGATTCTCAAAAGAAAACCTGAATAAAAGTTTTACACCATATTTTAGTTTTGAGCATGAAGAAAGGATTCAGCGAGATCAGCAAAGTGATTCGTTAACTAATCAGTCATTAAGGTTTTATGAAGGCGCTCCGGGAGTGCGATATGAAGCAAGTAAATGGCTTCTGGATTATTCTGTGGCTTACAGAAATTCATTTCGGGTTTTTGAGAATCGATTGAGAGATGAGGCTACATCAATACAACATTCCGTTCAAATAAATTTATTTCCAAGTAATTATTTTACAACGCAGAATAATATTGCAGTCAGAAATAAGGAATTTACTTCTGATTTTAAAAGTGAAGGGAATACCGATAAGAGATCTTTGTTGATAAGATCCAATACTGATTATTCATCAATTTCGGAAAACTGGGAAGGGAATTTTTTGTATGAAGTAAATACTCAACGTCAGGCGTTGTTGCAGGAAACGTTTATAGAAGTTGGTCCCGAGATCGGTCAATATGTGTGGGATGACCTGAATGATGATGGTGTAGAGCAACTGGACGAGTTTTTTCTGGAACTCACTCCCAATGAAGGAACATATATAAGACAATTTCTTCCTTCTGATGAGCTTTTTCCTGTTATAGATCTTCGGGTCAGATTTAGAAATGAAATAAATCCTTTTGGCTTTCTTAAAAATGAAGATGGGTTCAGTGCCTTTTTAAATCAGATCATTTTCAGGTCCAGATTTGATATAGCAGAAAACTCCACCACAAATGATCTGTCTGATATTTATTTACTGAATATCAGCAGTTTCCGGGATTCAGCTACCACCATTCAGGGAAGGTTCGCATTTGAAAAAGAACTAGACGCGCTTCCTTCTTACGACAAATTCGATCTGAATATCAGATATAATCAATTGAGAAATTTGAATCGACGCAGTAGTGAACTTCAGACCATCTATCAGGATGCTTTTGCAGTTGATTTCAGATATAATATCACAAGCAGGATCCAAGGCGACTCGAAAATCTCTTTAGGTACGAACAGAACTTCCAGTAGCACAATTTCAAATCGAAATTTTAATATTAAATCTCAAACGATCGAACAAAGTTTTGGAGCAACAATAAACCGATCCTGGCGCACAGGTTTTTCGATTTCATTCAGTGATAAAAAAGATCGGATTAATGAAACCGACAATGTTGAAGCTCAGATTGTAAAACTTCGCAATACTAACAGATTCTTTTTATGGAGAAAAGTGCAGGCAAATTCTTCGGTGGAATACAGGAATGTGCAGTTGAATGGGGATACGAATGCAGTTGGAAATTTTGAGCTTACAGAAGGAGCAGGAAGAGGCGGTAACGTGATATGGTCGCTTAGCAGTAGTTATAGGGTGAGTAATCTCATAAGATTAAATTTAATGTATGATGGAAGAACTGTAGAAGACCGCCCAACTATACATACAGCTAAATTAACTTTAAAAGCTACATTCTAGTAAATTTCTCTTACTCAGAACTCTAATTAAAAGCAACCAAAAAAACTGTTTAAAGTTTGCTTAAAGTTAATTTTTCTATGCTCCAATACTTTGACATTTAGTATAAAATGAACTATTCTTTTGCCTCATTAAACTTAGACATTAACATTAAATATAAGCGGAGTGGACATGACATCGTCGATTGCTCTATTTTTTCTACAAGCCGATGCAGGCTTCTTTAACATCATCGTTGAGAAATTTAATCAAGGTAACGATGGTGGATGGATGTGGCCGGTATTGGTTACACTAATTCTTGGTTTGGCAATTTTTCTTGAAAGAATTATTACCCTGAACCTTGCAGATATTAACACACGAAAATTCATTGTAAATGTTCAGGAAGCTTTACAAGAAGGTGGTATTGAAGCTGCTGAAGAACTTTGTGCTCAAACTCGTGGGCCTGTTGCTTCTGTTTTTCAAGCTGGTTTAATGCGTTCAGATGAAGGTATTGACGCCGCTGAGAAAGCAATTGCAGCATACGGCTCTATTGAAATGAGTTTCCTTGAAAGAGGTCTTGTATGGTTGTCTCTTTTTATCGCTATTGCTCCACTCTTTGGATTCCTTGGAACGGTAATTGGTATGATCCAGGCATTCGATGATATTGAAGCAGCAGCAGATATCTCCCCAAGTATTGTAGCGGGTGGTATTAAAGTAGCCCTTCTTACAACAGCAGGTGGTTTGATTGCAGGTATTATCCTACAGATCGGATACAATTATTGTGTATCTAAAATTGACCGTTTGATTGCTGAAATGGAAGAAAGTTCAATTACTCTAATCGATTCTATCATTTTACTAAACGAAGGAAAGCCGTTGATTACTCCTTCTGTTGATGACAGCGCAGATTCAGAATAATAATCCCAATCAAAAAAAGTTAAACAGGAGATTATTATGAATATTGTAAGCTTAAGTGTTGGACTTGCCGGTTTAATGATTGTTGGTGGAGTTTTAGCCATGATCGTTTCTGGAATTCGAAGCCTCACACAAGGAAAACAAGATTTTAAAAGAATCGCTTTAATGCTGGTACCCGTAGTTGTTTTTGCAATTACATACTTTGCATTAGGTCAAGATTTTGCAAAAGCCGGTGTAATGACTGCCGGTGTAATGATGGTATTTATGATCGGAACGATCTTTCTTACCGGACTTCGTGGAACTTTTAAGTTTTAATTAGGCAATTATGCTATTAAAGAAACGTGAAAGAGAAAGTGCTGAAATAAATGGTTCGTCTATGGCGGATATTGCCTTTCTCTTACTCATCTTTTTCCTGGTTACAACTACAATTAACGTAGATACCGGAATTGGAATGGTTTTACCTCCGCCATTAGATCCTACTGAAGAACCACCACCCGTAAGGGAAAGGAATCTTATGAAGATTCTGGTGAATGAAACCGGTCTGATAATGATGGACGAAGAACCTACACCTATTACTGAGGTTCAGAGTAAACTTATTGAGTTTATTAAGAACCCTGAAGCCAGCGAGGAGCTTGCAATTAGCCCTCAGGCAGCAATTGTTTCGTTAAAAACAGTTCGACAAACACCTTATCGAATTTACATAGATATGTTAGATGAGGTAATTGGTGCATATGCTTTTTTAAGAAATGAAGCTGCTAATCAAAACTTCAGCAGAGATTATTCTCAACTTAATAAGGATCAAAAAGAAGTAGTGGATGATATTTATCCTAAGAAAATTTCAATCGCTGAACCAGATCCGGAGTAAATTCAATGGCACACTTTAAGAAAAAACAAGCAGGAACAAAACAGGAAGTACCTACATCGGCAATGCCTGATGTGGTATTTATGCTTCTTTTCTTCTTTATGGTTACCACTGTATTAAGAGAAGTGACTTTGAAAGTTAAAATTGATCTAACTAAAGCTACTAATATCGAAAAGATAGAAGAAAAGCGATTGGTTTCTTATATCTATATAGGTCCTGAGCGTCTCCCAAATAATAGATTGGGCAATGACAAAGTTCAGATCGACGATTCTATACAAGAAGATATCGGTGCAATCAGACAGATCATGTATGATAAGTTACTCGAAGAACAAAGAATGATCGTTTCACTTCGTGTGGATGAGAGTTCAGAATTTGGTCTTTTAACGGATGTACAGGAAGAATTGAAGAAAGCCCAAACTTTCAGAATTAATTATTCTACAAAAAGTGAGGCTACCAGAAACTAATTCTGGTTTACACAAATTTGAGGCATCCATGAAGTTCATGGTTGCCTTTTTTTATTTATTGGAGACGAGAAAAAATGGATCAGGAATTTAAGAGTATACAAAGTGTTGGCAGAGAAGGGTTGATCAAGCAGATCACAGATTATGATTCTCACACTAATCAGTCTACCATAAAAGGTATTGGCGATGATGCTGCAGTTTTGAAGACAGATGGTAAAACACATTCGTTGATTACATCTGATACTTTTGTTGAAGGAGTCCATTTTGACATAACTTATACTCCTCTTCATCATCTGGGCTATAAAGTTGTCAGCACTGCGATCAGTGATATATATGCAATGAACGGAAAACCAACTTCGGTTTTAATAAATATTGCAGTACCGAATCGCCAATCAACTCAAATGATAGATGATCTTTATAAAGGAATCTATTCCGCTGGTTTTGATTATGAGGTTGAAGTTGTTGGTGGTGATATTACTGCCAATCACTCAAATATGGTAATTACTGTTACGGCTTATGGAGAAGTTGATGGCAAAGTCGTTACCTATCGATCCGGAGCAAAACAAGGCGATGCCATTTGTGTGACCGGAGATCTGGGAGCAGCTATCGCAGGACTTAGAATTTTAATGCGTGAAAAGAAATTTTGGGAAGAACACGGTAATGAAGGCGCTCAGCCGGATCTTTCAGAGTATGAATTTGTTGTTAAGCGTCAATTGGTTCCGGCGGCAAGAAAAAACCTAATTGATTCACTTAATGAGCATGGCATTGTTCCCACTTCGATGATAGATGTTACACAAGGATTGGTTCATGAAGTAAGTCAGATTGCCAATGCGTCAGATTTAGGAGCTTACCTCTATCAAGCGGCGATCCCTGTTGCAGTAGAAACACGTCATGTTGCAGATGAAATGGAAGAAGATGTAGATCGATATGCGCTATTCGGGGGAGAAGATCTGGAAATAGTATTCACATTACCTGAAGAAGAAGTGGAAAAATTTGTAGAACAATTCAAGGACTTCTCTGTTGTCGGGCGAATGGTCCCCAAAGAAGATGGCATGAAAATGCAAACAGCAGAAGGAGATGTTATTTCTTTTGATGATTTGTCATAAAAAAACCTATGGCACGTTTTTTGACTTAACCTAGTTTAAATAAGCAGACCCCTCAAAGATATATTTAATGTGTATATTTGAGACTCACTAACATCAGTTTATATCATTTAGATGGCAGATAAAAAATCCGCTCCAAAAAAGAAAATTAAAGCACCTGAGAAAAATTCTGATTCAAAGGATAAGTCGAAAACTCCAAAGTTTCCGACATGGGGATTTCTTGTAATATTTTTAGTACTTCTTGTAGCTCAGTTCATTTATTCAGGAGTTCAGGTAACCAATAATATCAAATACAGTATTTTCCTGGAGCATGTGGAGAATGGGTATGTTGAAGAAATTCTCATCAAGAATGGTTCTTATATAGAGGGAAAGTATACCCAAAAAGCTCTTGCTGAAGGAATTGTAAATGCTCCTGCTCAAGAGGATGACAATAGCTTTAACCTGGGTGGAGAAGATGAATCTTACCTGAGATTCAGAACTACTATGTTGCGCGGCGATGATATCCGTCCCGTTCTGGATGCCAATGATGTAGAATATGAAGTAACTATTGAAGAAGATTGGTTCAGCGGTGTTTTTGTTTGGCTGATCATGATCGCTTTAGCAATCGGTTTTTGGGTGTTGATCCTGAGAAGAATGAATCCGGGACAACAGGTTCTGAACATCGGTAAAAACAAAGCTTCTCTTTACGACAAACAGACTGATACAAAAACAACATTCAAAGATGTGGCAGGACTTGATGAAGCGAAAGAAGAAGTAAAAGAAATTGTAGATTTTTTAAAGTCGCCAACTAAATACACAAAACTTGGTGGTAAGATTCCAAAAGGTGCACTTTTAGTTGGAGCTCCGGGAACCGGAAAAACATTACTTGCAAAGGCAGTGGCAGGCGAAGCCGAAGTTCCGTTTTTCTCACTTTCAGGTTCTGATTTTGTGGAGATGTTTGTGGGTGTAGGAGCTGCACGAGTCCGTGATCTTTTCAAACAAGCAAAAGAAAAAGCACCTTGTATTATTTTTATTGATGAGATTGATGCTATCGGTAGATCCAGAGGTAAAGGACAAATGCCGGGATCAAATGATGAAAGAGAAAACACTCTGAACTCATTACTGGTAGAAATGGATGGATTTGCAACGGATTCAGGTGTGATCATTCTTGCGGCTACCAACCGACCTGATGTTTTGGATAACGCATTATTGCGTCCGGGTAGATTTGACAGACAGATCAGTATTGACAAGCCCGATAAAAATGGAAGAGAAGCTATTTTTAAAGTTCACCTGAAACCTCTTAAGCTTAGTAAAGAAGTTGAGTCAAAGAAGCTTTCTGCACAAACACCGGGTTTTGCAGGTGCTGAAATCGCTAATGTTTGTAATGAAGCTGCTTTAATTGCCGCCAGAAAGGATAAAAAGGCGGTAGACATGGATGACTTCGAGAGCGCCATTGACAGAGTGATAGGCGGGCTTGAGAAAAAGAATAAGATCATTTCTCCGGAAGAGAAAAAAATCGTTGCATATCATGAAGCAGGTCATGCTGTTGCCGGTTGGTATCTGGAACATGCAAATCCGTTAGTAAAGGTATCTATAGTACCGAGAGGATTGGCTGCACTAGGTTATGCTCAGTATTTACCTAAAGAACAGTTCCTACATCAAACCGAACAGTTAATGGACGAAATGTGTATGACTTTAGGTGGTAGAGCGGCAGAAGAGATCGTTTTCGGAAAGATATCTACAGGAGCCTTAAGTGACCTGGAAAGAATTACAAAGATGGCTTACAGCATGGTTTCTGTGTATGGGCTGAATGATAAGATCGGAAACGTGTCTTTTTATGATTCCAAGCAAAGCGAATACAACTTCCAGAAGCCCTATTCTGAGTCTACAGCTCAGATTATTGATGAAGAGGTCAAGAAGATCATTGATGAAGCTTATCAACGAACAAAGAAACTTCTTCAGGGAAAAAAGAAAGAATTAGAGATCCTTGCTAAGGAATTGCTTGAAAAAGAAATGCTTTATCAATCTGATCTGGAGAAATTGATAGGAAAAAGACCTTTCGATACAAAGACCACTTATGAAGAGTACACTACTCCTGATGCGGAAGTGGTAGATGATGTAATTGAATCCGATTCTGAAGATAAAAAACAAGAAAACTCTTCAACAAACGGGACCGAGAAAACTTCGGATAAGAAAGACGATCCTGAGGAGAAATCCGAAAAGAGTGAACAATAAAGCAAATGAAGAAGGATTACTTGTTTTAAATTCCACTCCTTAACATTCCGGTAATATTGTAGTAACTAAACTATAAACTACACATAACAGTATAGCAAAGTGCTGTTGATATCTTTTGAACACCAAATAAAAGGTGATCAAAAATAAATATCAGCACACATGAAAACTTTAAACTCTTATCTGACTTTGCTACTCTGGTTATTCTCAGGTGTAGCATTTGCTCAAGGCACAGGCCAAATAACAGGAACCATTATTGACGCCGGAAATGGCGAAACAATAATAGGTGCAAGCGTTGGAATTTCAGGAACCACTAAAGGAGCAGCAAGCGACCTGGATGGTAATTTTACTATTCGCGGCCTGGAACCGGGTATCTACTCCGTAACCGTATCTTACATTTCTTATACAACACAAACAGTTACAGGAATTGTTGTAACCGAAAGTGAATCTGCAGTTCTGAATATTGCTTTGGAATCAAATGTAGCTGATCTGGATGAAGTTGTAGTAACAGCAGAGGCCATCAAAAGTGGTGAGGCTGGTCTACTTTCAATACAAAGAAAAGCTGTCGCAGTTCAGGATGGAATATCTTCCGAAGAGCTTTCACGTTCCACAGATGGAAATGTAGGTTCTGCGATGAAGCGTGTTTCTGGAGTTACTGTTGTTGGCGGAAAAGACGTTTATGTACGCGGGTTAGGAAACCGGTACAGTAATGTTCAGTTAAACGGATCTCCGATCCCATCAACTAATCCCAATAAAAAAGAAGCCCCTGTAGATATTTTATCCAGCGGTATAGTAGATAATATCGTAGTTCAGAAAACATATACTCCGGATCAATCAGGTGAATTTTCAGGAGGATCTGTTCAGATCGTTACCAAGGAATTTCCGAACAACCCGAATATTACTTTTTCATATACAACTGATGTTAATACAAACTCCACATTCAAAAACTATTTAGGATACAGTGGAGGAGGAACTGATTTTTTAGGGTATGATAATGGGTTCAGAAGCCTGCCTGAAGATGTTGAAGACAGCCAGATAACAAACACAGAAGAAGCCGGAAGAATAGTTAGCACTCTGAACAATTCGTGGGCATCAAAGAACATTCAGTCTCTCCCCGGTCAAAAATTCGGATTTAGCTATAGCAACCAGTTCAATCAAGACAAGATGCCAATTGGATTAGTTTCTAATTTGAGTTACAAATATGCTACTGAATCCAGAACTAACGAAAGCTTTCGGTACATAAACAATTTCAATGAAAATACAGGTGAGACTCTTCTTGGGTCTGATTATATCCGTAACTCAGGTGAGGAGAAAACCAGCCTGAACGGTATGTTGAATATATTTGCGAAACCTAATGAGCTTACAAAAATTGGGTTGAAGAATTTATATTCCAACTCTTCGAATAATCAATATTCAGCAATTGAAGGTTCATATTACAACTTCGATAATGACAACAGGCAAACGGTTGCAGAGTTTGATCGCAGAGCGATTTATTCATCTTCTTTGATTTTCGAAACTTATTTTCAGGATTTTATGGAGTCAAGCCTGGATGCATCCATAACTTATTCTAAAGCTGTTCGTGATCTTCCGGATCGCAGAACTACACAATATGTAAGAACAGATGCAGGAGATTTAGAAGTAATTTTACCATTCAGAGGCAACTCTCACTTCTTCTCTTACCAAAATGATAACAACTATTCAGCAAAACTGGATTATGACTTTAAGCCTGTCGAAAAACTTAATGTCAAAGTTGGTGGTTTCGCACTTTATAAAGACAGAGATTTTGAATCATACAAACTAATTTATGAGGAAAATCCATCAGCAAACGCCCCTGATATAGATAAATCTCTTTCGGCTGAAGAAATATTTACGGCAGAGAATATCCTTAATGAAAGCTTAATTCTTACAGAACGTACTAGTTCCAGAGATTCTTATAATGGAGAGCAGGAATTAGCTGCAGGATACTTTTCTTTAAATTGGTCTCCAACCAGTAGATGGAACTTTGTTTCCGGATTAAGAGCTGAAAATTCATCCCAATCTATAAATAGTGATGTTCTGGTAGATGAATTAGATCTTTTACCTGCGTTCAATGCTACATTCAGACCATCGGAAAAAACAAATCTTAGAGGAGCATTTTCGATTACGCTGGCTCGTCCCGAGTTCAGAGAGCTGTCTGAATTTAACTTTCAGGACTTTATAGGTGGAAGAACTGTTTTCGGTAACTCAGATCTGCAGAGAACCAAAATATATAACTATGATCTTAGACTCGAAACATTTCCAAATGTAGGAGAACTATTTGCGTTCAGTCTTTTCTACAAGAAGTTTGAGAATCCAATTGAAGTATTCTACCGAATTACCCAAAACAACGAGGTTCGTTACGATAATGTAGAATCTGCAAATTTATATGGAGTAGAAGTTGAAGGTAGAAAAGACATCACTGAAAAACTGAGATTAAGCAGCAACTTCTCGTATATCCTATCAGGTGTTGAATATGCTGATGGAGCCTCCGCAGGCCGTCAGGCAAATGCTGACAGACCTATGTTCGGTCAATCTCCTTATACACTGAATTTGAATGCATTTTACTTAATGCCTTCTATTGATTCTGAACTCACTCTTTCTTTCAACAAGTTCGGAGAGCGTATTTCTGCTGTTGGTAACAACGAACAACCGGATGATGAGTATGAGCAATCATTTAACAAATTAGACCTGAATTTCACTAAGAACTTCAGAAACGCGTCTATCAATGCCAGTATCGAAAATATTCTCGGTGATAATGTAGTGTATAAGCAAGGTGATATAATTACTAATCAATATGAGATCGGTACCAGTTTTTCAATCAGTTTTAGCTATTCATTTAATTAACACACAACAAAAAAAACAATACAAAATCATGAAATCTAATCTTAAGCTTCTAACTTTATTTGCTTTAGCGTTATCATTTTCATTCACATCATGTGATGATAATAACGGGAGTGATGAAGACACTGAGCTACCTGCAATCTACGCAGCTCTTCCGGGAACTGTAATTTCCGAAGACACAAGATGGTCAACAGATCAGGAATTAACCGGACAATACTACGTACTTCCGGGAGTAACTCTAACTATTGATGCAGGAATTGAAGTAAGCTTTACCTATCATAATAATGATGTAGATAAAGTAGGAGCGATCATAACGCTGCCTGCTGACGCTGAAAACTTTGAAACTCCGCAGCCTAGTGGAAGATTAGTTGCTGAAGGAACTGCAAACAATCCAATTGTATTTACTTCAGCTCGTGATAATAAATTACCTGGAGACTGGGGTGGCATCGTGCTGGCCGGAGAAGGGATCAATAACATCGACGGCGGAAAAGGAGAAGTTGAAGGTCTTCCGGATGCAATTCAGTATGGTGGTTTGAACAATAACGATGACAGCGGAATCCTGAAATATGTTCGAATTGAGTATGTAGGATTTTCGTTTGCTGAAGGTTCAGAGCTAAATGGTTTAAGCCTTTATTCAGTAGGCTCAGGCACTACTTTAGAGTACATTCAGGTATACAAATGTACTGATGATGGTTTTGAGTGGTTCGGAGGCTCAGTAAATGCAAAATATCTGATCTCTTCATTCAACGATGATGATTCATTTGATATGGATGAAGGTTGGAACGGAAATGGTCAATTCTGGTTGGGTGTTCAGGTTGCCGGAGCAGATAACGGTTTTGAGTCTGATGGTGTAAAGACATTGGGATCAGGTGGAGAGACTAACCCAACACTTTATAATGTTACTTTAGTTGGATTGAAGCAAGATGGTGCAACCAAAGATGCTGAAGATAAAAACTACGGGATGCGTTTAAGAGAAGAATTCAACGGAACTCTTGAAAACTTCATCATTACTGATTTTGATGGCTTGAATTTCAAACTTGAAGAAGATACAAGAGATCTTTTCCCGAACAGCCTTTCTATAGACAACACTATTGTCTGGAACAATGAAGGTTTTAACAATGCGGCTGATTCAACTGATTTCGGAGCAGTAACAATGGAACAGGCACCGGGATTCACAAATGCTGCTGCTTATGATTATACAGTTGCAAATCCGGTAACAGGTGCAACTCCTCCAAGTAACATTTTCTTCAACTCAAGTGCTACTTACGTAGGAGCATTTGGTTCCACAAACTGGGCAACAGGAAATTGGGTTCGTTGGAACGACAACTAAATTAGAGTTTGTAGCTAACTCTACATATTACGTCTCACAGAAATTGTGAGGTGTGCTGATCACATGAGAGTTCTGATGAAATCGGAACTCTCTTTTTTTTGTCATTACTTTTCTGATTCATCCTGTATTTTTCTTTTATTAGATATATAATTCGGGAACCGAAATTCTTACTATTCGGTTAAGTGAGTAAATCAAAAAAGGGTAAGTTTTGGTACTTGTAACAAGAAAAACACATTTTAACGCTGCACACCGATTACATAATCCATCCAAAAGTGATGAGTGGAACAAGAAGACTTTTGGAAAGTGCAATCATCCCAACTGGCATGGACATAATTACGTTATGGAAGTAACAGTAGCAGGAGAGCCAAGTCCGGAAACAGGTTTTATCATTGATCTTTCAGATTTAAAGCAGATCATTGAAGAAAAAATAGTAGAGCCTTGCGACCATAAAAATCTGAATCTGGATGTCCCGTTTTTGGAAGGAATCTTACCAAGTTCGGAAAATCTGGTAAAAGCGTTTTATAAAGAGCTAAAAGAAGAAGTAGAAGAAGCTTCTTCAGAAGGAGGAGTACTCTATAGCGTCAAACTCTACGAAACGGAAAGAAATATTGCGGAGTACTGTCCTTTTAAGAAGATTTAGTTTTTAAAACTTTACATCTAGTTCCGTAGCTTCGCTGCGGAATGCAATTTGGATGCTCCTGCTTCCTGTAATAATGTGCTTGTTGATGATTACGGATTTTGAAAGGCATGTCATAATTTAAAAATCATTGCCTGTAATGCAAGTTACAAACTTGCTGAGCTGCTACTCTTAAGTCACAGACTTAAGAGATCTTTGGGTTGGGAATGACTTGTTTGAAGCTCTGCCTCAATGGAAGCTGAGCTTCCAAATTAGCGTCACGCAGCAGAGCTACGTGACGAGGTAAAAGCGAGTTAATTTTACTGGTTTCTGATAGTTTCATTTGATAAAGTAATTAATGAACAGTTATTAATATCTATCACAAAATCCTTCTTTGGAAATTGAACAAGAACAATATCGTTATTGCTACGATCAGTAGTTATTTTAGGTAATGATGTTGAGGGAAGTCTTTGTTCAACTTCATAAACTTGTTCTGATTCAATTTGAATAAAACAAAGAGAGAAACACACATCTTTTCTCCATTTTGTTGGCATGTGACAACGAATGAAATAAATGCGCTTTGAATTCCTCTCCGTAAAAATGGTATCCATCATTACAGAATCAATTTTATGTAAATTTTTCCAATGAAGATTACCCATCCAAGGACCAGACATATGAAAGATTTCTCCCACATCTGAAAAAGTAATATCTTTGTTAAGACCTTTCATAGTTTGCGCCACATAACGACTCGGCGTTTAAACGGCTAGTCTGGTTTTGGTTATTAAATCTCCGAACACTAAACGAGTCCTTATTTTAAAGCTTTTTATGTGAACTTACCTTCAGGTTCAACCAATTTAAAATTCGGATTTAACCTAGGAATTGAATTGGATACTTCTTCAAAAGTATCGTGATCTAAATTGTCGATTTCTTCATTAGATAATTTAGAAAAGTGCCAAGCTTTATTAATGTGTTCCATTAAATGTGACAGATATACCTGAAAAGACAATTTGCCATTGTCATCATACTTACCTTTTGCTAAATCAGCAGTCAAAGTATCTATATGATTTTTAAGTTCATCAAGCTCTGAAATTGTCGCCAAAGAATTCATTATGTCTAGATGGTTAATTTTTTAAAGGTGCACATAACATACTATTGCTAAATATTTTAGCAATTAACTTATTTCTTCTTACCATTCTTTAAGGCAAGACTCGGCTCTGGGACATAATGCCCAAGTCCGCCGGCTCTCTTATCGTTAAAAGTAGTTGGGATGTCGTTATTGGCTGTTCTTTCAGCCCAGGTAACGTGCTCGGTGCCATCATCACGCTTTACCATGGTAATGCATTCTTCCACAGGACAAACCAAAGAACACAGATTACAACCCACACAATTATCCTCAATGATATATGGAACACGATTGTCAGGATCGTCCGACAAACCAATCGCCTGATGGGCTCCGTCTTCACATGAAATGTAGCAAAGTTCACAGCCTATACATTTATCGCCATCAATTTCGGCTACAACTTTATGCTTCAGGTTCAGGTCTTTCCATTCTTTCACATTCGGAAGTGCTTTGCCTTTAAAATCATAAATAGTTTCGTAGCCTTTGTCTTCCATAAACTGAACGAGTCCGGCTTCCATTTCTCTCACAATTCCAAAACCATAATGCATCACAGCAGTACATACCTGAACAGAACCACATCCGAGTAAAATATATTCGACAACATCGCGCCAGTTTTCAATTCCCCCAATTCCACTGATCGGAGTATCTTTGGTGATGGCATCCTGAGCAAGTTCCTTAACCATATTCAGTGCAATAGGTTTAACTGCAGGACCGCAATATCCACCATTTGAACCGGCTCCATCCACAACAGGGTAGGGCGCATACGAATCCAGGTCAATACCAACGATACTTTTGAAGGTATTTACCAGCGAAATAGCATCGGTTCCGCCTTCCACAGAAGCTCGGCCGGGATCGACAATATGACTGATATTCGGTGAAAGTTTAGTAATTACCGGAATATTTGCAGCTTCCATCACCCATTCCACAATGGTTTTCAGAACATCGGGCTCTTGCCCTACTGCAGAGCCCATTCCACGTTCACACATGCCATGCGGACAACCAAAGTTAAGTTCAATTCCATCAGCTCCGGCATTCTCACAATCTTTAATGATCTGTTCCCATTCCGCTCTGCTTTCCACCATCAGAGAAGCAATTACTGCATGATCCGGAAAGTACTTTTTTACTTCTTCAATTTCTTTGAGGTTGTCTGCCAATGGTCGGTCAGTGATCAATTCAATATTATTAAAACCAGCCATTCTTGTATCGCGGTAATCAACAGAACCATACCTACTGGAGACATTTACAACAGGTACACCAAGAGTTTTCCAAACGGCACCGCCCCAACCGGCTTCAAAAGCTTTCATTATCTGATATCCGGAATTTGTGGGAGGAGCAGAAGCCAGCCAAAAAGGATTCGGAGCTTTTATTCCTGCAAAATTGATTGATAAGTCAGCCATAATAAATTGATTAAAGGATATTCGTAATGTTTAAAATTCAGCTATCAGCTATCAGCTATCAGCTATCAGCTATCAGCTAGCCAGTTTTCAATTCCGAGTGCGGCTTGTTTTCCGTCATAAGCACCGTTAACTACTTCAGCTCCACCATTTACCGCATCGCCGCCTGCAAAATATTTCGGATTTCCGGTTTGAAAAGATTCTCCGTTTACAACAATTCGGGTGCTTCCGTCAATTTCCAGACCGTCAATCAAACCAAAGAAATCACCAAGTTTAGCTTGTCCGGTTCCTTTGATAACCAGATCACAATCTAACGTAAATTCACTGCCTTCTATATATTCAAGCTTCCCGTTCCTGCTTTCTGTTTTGATAAATTTGACCCCGGTTGCTTTACCATTTCCGGTTATTTCAACGGGTTGGACATTAAACAGCCCTTTGGCTCCTGCATTTCTGGCCAGATCATATTCAAAATCGTAACCACCCATTTCTTCTTTTGATCGGCGATATGCTAATATCACATTATTAGCACCCATTCTGGCTGATTCTGATGCGGCATCCATAGCTGTATTCCCGCCGCCAATTACGATCACGGAATCCGGGACCCTGACTTTGTGCTCAGTCATGCGGAGTTCTTCAACAAACTCTACTGCTCCGATCACATTTTCTTTATCCACTCCGGGGAGATCAAGATCAGCAGTTGGACCAAGACCAACTCCGATAAAAATGGCATCGTAATCCTTTTCAAGATCGTTTAATTGCTCTTTTGTAGTAATGGCTTTGCCATAATGGATACTGAATCCAAGCTGATCTTGCAGATATTCAACTTCATCAAGAACTTCTTTGTTGGTGATCTTATAAGGAGCCGTTCCGTGTACAGCAAGCCCGGAAGGCTTGTTTTTAGCTTCAAAAATATCCACAGAAAAACCCAAAGTTCGAAGTTCACATGCACATGAAATTCCTGCAGGTCCGGCCCCAATTACGGTTACTTTCTTGCCATTATCTTTGCCGGGTTTGAATATTTCTTTTTTTGATTTTATAACTTGATCAGTGGCAAAGTTCTGCAATCGTCCGATATCAATGGGTTTAACATCCTGATGGTTATAGACACAAGCTCCCTCGCACAGCACTCCGGTAGGGCAGACTTTTCCGCAGGTATTGCCAAACCAGTTTTTATCGAAGATCGTTTTTGCAGCACCTTCAGCGTTTCCTGTTTGAATTTGTTTTATAAATAATGGAATGTCAATTCCGGTTGGGCAAGCAGTGACACATGGAGCATCATAACAAAACAAACAGCGCGAACTTTCATAGAACGCTTCTGTCTTGTTCATCAGCGGTTTTTTCTGAGCAAAGTTTTTACGAAAGTCTTCGCTGGATTCCGGTCTTTTGTATTCTGCCATAAATAAATCCTGTTGATCACTGATTAATTTGAATTGAATGAACTGGTTAATTAGAGTTCAGTGAGTTTATCATATGTTTCAGGTCTACGATCTCTGAAGAACTGCCAGGTTGATCTCACTTCATCGATCATATCCAGATCAAATTCAGCTACTAATAATTCATCTTTGTCTTCTGAAGCTTCAGCGAAAATTTGTCCCCGCGGATCCACAAAATATGAGGTTCCGTAAAAACGACCGAGATCCCAGGGCTTTTCTTCACCCACTCGATTGATACATCCCATGAAATAACCATTGGCTGCCGCATGAGCAGGTTGTTCCAGTTTCCAGAGATACTGAGATAATCCTTCTACAGTGGCAGATGGATTATAAACGATCTCAGCTCCGTTCAGACCAAGAATTCTGGCTCCGTCAGGGAAGTGGCGATCATAACAAATATACACACCAACCTTAGCATACTTGGTCTGGAAAACGGGATAACCGAGATTGCCGGGCTTAAAGAAAAATTTCTCCCAAAATCCGGTAGTGTGAGGAATATGATTTTTGCGATACTTACCGAGATAAGTTCCATCAGCATCAATAACAGCTGCGGTGTTATAAAAAACCCCGGCTTGTTCCTTTTCATATACAGGGACAATAATCACCATTTGGTACTTCTTAGCATATTCCTGCATCATCTCAGTTGTTGGACCGGGAACAGTTTCTGCTGATGCGTACCATTCTTTATCCTGTCCCGGGCAGAAATAAGGCGTATTAAAAATTTCCTGCAAACAAAGAATCTGAACACCTTGCTTTCCGGCTTCTTCTATATATGGAATATGCTTATCGGTCATGGCTTTCATGATCTCTTTGATGCTTCCTTCTCCTTCGGTCATAGGAAGACTCATTTGAATAAGACCTGATTTAACTTTTCTTGGCATAATGTTTCTTTATTTGTTTTCAGTTTAATTGGCAGATCGGGTAAAAACTATCTGCTGAAATTTTTAGATCACGTAGGATGTTTTTCCGCGCTTCACGAATTGTCCGCTACCGGGTTCTAAATGACATTCTTCATTTTCGATGGCGATTTGTCCACGGAGCAATACCGTCTCTGTTTTTCCGGTTACTTCCCAACCTTCATAGCTCGAATAATCTACATTCATGTGATGGGTGTCTTTTGAAATAACATGTTCTTTTTCAGGATCAAAGATCACGATATCTGCATCAGTTCCAACAGCAAGTGTACCTTTCTTTGGATACATTCCGAAAATTTTAGCCGGATTGGTGGCAGTTACTTCAACAAATTTATTGAGTGAGATTTTTCCTTTCTTAACTCCTTCCGAAAAGATCAATTCCATCCGATGTTCAATAGCGGGATGTCCATTCGGAATCTTTGAAAAATCATCTTTCCCCATTTTCTTCTGTTCCCAGGTAAAAGGGCAGTGGTCTGTTCCGATCACATTCACCAATCCCTGCTGCAAACCCGACCAAAGTGCTACCTGATCTTTTTTCTCCCGAATAGGAGGACTCATTACCCATTTTGCTCCCTCAAAATCATCTTCATAAACAGAAGCATCGACCAGTAAATACTGAGGACAGGTTTCCACAAATATGCGTTGATTTCTAAGTCCCGCTCGTTGAACGGCATTGAGCGCGCCTTCGCAAGTCATGTGAACAATATACCCGGTACATCCTGTGTAATGAAGCATATCAGTAAAACGAGCGCTCGCTTCGGATTCAGTAACTTCAGGCTGTGAAAGATAATGGTAGAGAGGAGCGGTCTTTCCTTCCGAAAGATGTTTGGCAATCAGAGAATCAATTACGTCGCCGTTGGTGGCGTGTACTGTAACCAATCCACCATGCTTCTTAACAACTTTCATGAGTTGGATCATTTGTCCGTCATCGATCATTAAGGCTCCTTTGTAAGCCATAAATGTTTTGAAAGATGTAATTCCTTCTTCTTCGATGAACTCCACAATTTCTTTGGCTACATCATCATTGAAATCGGTAACTGCCATATGATAGGAGTAATCACCAATGGCTTTGCCTTCTGATTTTTTTTGCCAGGTTTTTAAAGCGTTTCTGAGGGTGTCGCCCTGCGTTTGGAGGATGAAATCAATGACAGTGGTAGTTCCGCCAAAAAGAGCTGCACGTGTTCCGGTTTCATAATCATCGCTGGAGTAGGTGCCCATAAAAGGCATATCCAGATGAACATGAGGATCAATACCGCCCGGTAATACTAATTTGTTGGATGCATCAATGATTTTATCAGCTTTAAAGTCCAGATTTGCTCCGATAGCTGAGATCTTTCCATTTTCTACATAAAGATCAGCGATGTAATCTTCTGATGCAGTGACAATTCTACCATTTTTAATAAGTACTGATGACATAATACAATTATACTAAGTGAGAATTTCTTCGGTTTCTGTCCCGGTTTGATGATCCCTCATTAAATAGTAATAGAGAATAAACGCTACCCCGAAACCTGTAAACCATGATAAACTATATAAATAACTCAGGGATGGAATCCAAAACCCGATAAGGGCTGTAAGTACACCCGCAGCTAAAGCAAACATTGCTGCTTTATTAAAACCTGATCCGCCATACGAGTATTTACCTTCAGGTTTATAAAGTTCATAAAGAGCCAGAGTCTTTTTGCGAATCAGATAATAATCACAAAGAAGTACTCCTAAAACGGGTCCCAGTAATCCGCTTACAAATACAAGAATAGCTCCGATATCATCGGCAAGCCACCATGGACATGTAATAATTCCAACAACTCCGGCGATAATTCCACCGGTTCTGAAGTTTAATTTTTGTGGAATTACATTGGCAATTGCATTTGCAGGCGCTATTATATTCGCGGCGATATTGGTACTTAATGTGGCAATTATCAAAGCGATCTGAGCAAAAATAACTATTCTGGGATGTTCAAATTGAGCGACTAAAGAAACAGGATCCCATGGCGTATCTTCCACGATCATAACATCTTTGAAGGAAATGATAGCAGCACAGGTCACAAAAATGGCTACGAATGAATAGAAAGTCATGGTGGTAGGTAATCCTAAAAACTGACCTTTAATTTGGTCGGTCTGGTTTTTTGAGAGACGCGTAATATCAGCGATACTGATTGCCATTGTAGCCCAAAATCCAACCATAGCTGTAAACCAGATCAGGTATGTCCAGATCGTTGGTTGTGAATTTGAAGCAGAATCTTCAGCAAAAACAGATATTGTACTGGAATAAACTCCGTCTGCATTTTTAAACTGAACCAAAACAGGTTCTCCACCGGAGGCATAGCTTTTAGAAAATGGAATTGAAATCTTTGATGAGATCGAAGTGATGGGTTGCCAGCCAAGGTCGTCATATCCTGAAGTTGTTGGAATCTTGACAGAAACTTCGGAAGCTTTTGCATTTCCATCCAGATCAGCAACTACATTTAAATTTAAAAGATATTCTGAAGAGTTGGATTCTGAGACCTGTAACGAAGCTGTAGTTTTTTGAAGCTGAGCTCCCTGATCCAGAACAGCAGAAAAACTGCCTGCATTATTATATCCCCAGCCAATCAGGATCAGACCGATCAGAATGAGAATCGGTGCTGAGTAATTTTCCAGCCATTTTATGGACTCTGTTCCTTTCCAGATAAAATAAATGTTGATACACCAAAACAGCCCAAAACATATGAATTTCCCAAGATCCAATTCCAGAGAGCCAGACTGTCCCGAAATAATATTCCATATAGAATAAAAAGCTAAACCACCGATCCAGGTTTGAATTCCGAACCAACCACAGGCAATAATACCACGAACCAGAGAAGCGATATGAACACCGTAGATTCCAAATCCGGCTCTTCCGAAAACAGGAAATGGAATTCCGTATTTCACTCCGGCATGTCCACTGAGAACCATAGGAATCGTAATCACTAAATTTGCAATCGCGATAATAATGAGTGAAGCCTGCCAACTCAATCCGGATAAAATCATGTTGGAAGCCAGCAAGTAAGTAGGAATACATACCGCCATACCAACCCAGATCGCTGTCATATTCCACATCGACCAGGTTCGGTCTTCATGCGGAAGTGGAACCATATCTTCACCACTTAATGGAGAAGATTCTAATTCTGCAGGTAGTTTAAGGTTTTCATTCATCCGATAAAGTTTAGTTACGATTAGTCACAGTATTCATCCGCAATAGAAATTGCTTGTGAGATGATGTCGAGCCCTTCATTAATTTGTTCTTTAGTTATACAAAGCGGGGGAGCGGTGAAGATCCAGTTCCAGCGCACAAAAGTGAACATACCTGCTTCTCGGATCTTTGAAGCCATACGATTTGTGGCTTCCATTTCAGATGGTTTTGCATTCCAGGGCGTAACGGGTTCTTTAGTGTCACGGTTTTTAACCAATTCAATGCAACCAAGTAATCCGGTGTTGCGATAATCGCCAATAGAAGGATGTTTTTCCTTGAGTTTTTCAACTTTCTGTTCCATGTAAACGCCCATGTTAGCGGCATTGGCAACCATCTTTTCTTCCTGAATGATTTTTATGTTTTCCAAAGCTGCTGCACAGGAAACAGCATGAGCAGAGTAAGTGAGTCCAATTACCAAAGGGTTATCATCAAAATGTTTAGAAATAGTATCGGTCAAAATTACAGCTCCAAGTGGCAAATATCCCGATGTTAATCCCTTTGCTGTACAAATTATATCAGGTGTAACACCGGAATGGTCGACTCCAAACATTTTCCCGGTTCTTCCAAAACCGCTCATGGTTTCATCGTCAATGAGCAGAATACCATATCTGTCTGCTATTTCACGAAGAAGTTTCCAGTAGTTAGATGGGTATTTAATACAACCCGAAGATCCTGATTCACCTTCAATTAAAATTGCAGCAATGCTATCAGGATTTTCATACTTAATAATATTCTCGATGTTTTTTGCAGCCATTTCTCCACATTCTTCCATCGATGAGGTGTTCCAGGGACAACGATAGAAGTAAGGATTTTCGACATGAACAAATCCCGGAGCAATTTGATCATCTACCGGAAATTTTCTTGGATCTCCTCCTGCTGAAATTGCTCCATATGTTGCTCCATGATACGAGCGATAATGAGAGATAATTTTGTGTCTGCCGGTGTACATTCTGGCAACTTTAATAGAATTTTCTACAGCTTCAGCCCCACCTAAAGTGAAAAACGTTTTTTTTAGGTTTCCGGGAGTTATTTCAGCAATTTTTTTGCCCAGTTTACCTCGCACTTCTGTTGCCATTCCAGGATATACGTAGCTTAGTTCCTGCATTTGTCTGGAAACGGCCTCTGTAATACGTTGATCTCCATGACCAATATTTACATTCATCAGTTGAGATGAAAAATCGAGGTATTTCTTACCATCACGATCATAGAAATATACTCCATTAGCACTTTTGGCATTCACAGGATTTAAACCTCCCTGCTTAGCCCAAGAAAAAAGAGTGTATTCCAGATTATCATTTAGAATTTGCTTGTCAGATGATTGTGAAGACATTTAAAAAAGGTTTCGGGTTTCGGATTACGAGTTTTGGTTTGTAGGCATATATTAGCTCAAAAGTTTGATGATTCAGTATTCATTATTTTTTTAGATTCTGTTGCTAATAGGTACTGCACCTAATTAATTGCCCTTTAATATGATTTCCTAAGTAATTGTTAGGAAGTGTGACTGCAACTTTTACACAAGCATGTGCAAATTCTTTAGTACGTTTTAAAAGTTGCTCCTTCATAATCAGGATTATTTTGTTATCTGAATCAAATAATCAATAGTAAAAATTCAATCATCAATTAATTCAACTCATCCAATTTGTACGGGCTTCGGCATTCCATTTAATCGATGTCTTTTTATTCTGAGTCCAAAACTCAATAGAACTTTTACCGGTAATATCACACACTCCAAATTTTGAGTCATTCCATCCGCCAAAAGGAAAGGGTTCTCGTGGTACAGGAACTCCAATATTAACTCCGATCATACCCGCACTGGCTCGTTCCATCACTTCTTTTGCTGCACCACCACTTTGAGTAAATACTGCAGCAGCATTTCCATATCCGGAGCTGTTTTCAATTGCAATAGCTTCATCCAGGTCTTTAGCTCTGATGATAGAAATAACCGGACCGAAAACTTCTTCTTTGGCAATGGCCATATCCGGAGTTACGTAGTCAACAACAGTTGCCCCAACATAAAAGCCACCTTCGCTACCTTTTACAGTTGCGTTTCTGCCATCAACGAGCACTTTTGCACCGGCGGCCTCAGCTTCTTCAATATATTTTTCTATTCGTTCTTTGGCTTCTTTGCTGATCACGGATCCAAGGTTATCGCCCGGAACTATTTTCTTAGCTTCATCCACCATTCGTGCAACAATATGATCTACTTTATCAACTCCAACCATTACAGCAGCTGCCATACAGCGTTGCCCGGCGCAACCAGACATTGAAGCGATTACATTCGAAGCCGTCATTTCTTCATTAGCATCCGGCAATACAATTAAATGATTCTTAGCACCTCCTAAAGCCACACATCTTTTAAGGGAAGAAGTTGCTCGTTTGTACACAATTTTTGCCACTTTAGTAGAACCCACAAACGAAACCGCTTTAATTTCAGGATGATCGCAGATGGCTTCTACAATTTCTTTACCACCATTTACAATATTGAAGACTCCATCAGGTAATCCGGCTTCTTTTAGCAATTCAGCAATTTTGACTGCACTTACCGGAACAACTTCGGATGGCTTCAGGATCATACAATTTCCAAGAACGATCGCATTTGGGACTGTCCAGTGCGGAACCATATTGGGAAAGTTAAAAGGAGCGATGGAAGCAACCACACCCAAAGGTTTTCTGTCGATACGAACTTCTACTCCACGGCTTACTTCCTGAACTTCGTTAGTTATGATCTGCGGCATGGAGCAGGCAAATTCCGTTAGCTCAATACTTTTTTCAACTTCTGCTTTTGATTCTCCCCAAGTTTTCCCGTTTTCAGTATGACATATTTCTGTTAGCTCATCCATATGCTTTTCGAGCAATTCCCGATATTTATAGAAAACCTGGACTCGTTCTTTTAGTGTTCGGCCTGACCATTCGGGAAATGCATTTCTTGCAGCTTGCACGGCGTCATCCAGCTCTTTTGATGAAGAAAGAGGCACACTTGAAATTCGGGACCCATTAAGAGGACTTATTACATCAAGTCGGGGAGAGCCGTTTGAGACAAACTTTCCATTAATAAAATTATGAGTAGTTTCATCGATCTTAGTAGCCATAGCACTATGCAATTATGATATTTACATTAGGGAAAGCCATTAATTAACCAATAAATGAAAAGAAATAAAAAAACTATTTCTGAAATCAGATATGCACAGGGCGTAATTTTGTCGTAATCAACTGCTGTATAGCGATGCTTTGAAGAAATGAAGGAAAACAAAAAAGGGACGATTCACAAGAATCGTCCCTTTAAATTCAAACATTCAAAAATGGAGTTTAATTAACCATCCACTTTAGTTGGGTTTTTATTAACACCCGGAGTTCTGTTTAGAAACTCATCATATAATTCAGTATGTCTGCTTGTCATCGGGATTTTATATCCGTCGATGAAAACATCCAGAATTTTTGTAGAAGTCTGGAAAGGATCTCCGGTAGAAACAAAGATATTTGCTTTCTTACCTACTTCGATGGAACCAAGCTGATCGCCCACGCCCATGATCTCAGCAGCATTGATCGTAATGGCCTTTAGCGCTTCTTCCTTACCCATGCCATAAGTAGCTGCAAAACCAGCGTTGTATGGAAGGTTACGAGAATTCTCAGTATCCATTGTTCGCAGAGCAACTTTAATTCCTGCTTTCTGCATCAAGCCCGGATTTTTGTATGCCATATCGTAAGCATCAGAACCGCGGGTTGGTGTTGAAAGAACAGGTCCTGTAATAACAGGAAATCCGGCTTCAGCTATTTCATCTGCTACACGCCAGCCTTCAGCCACACCTGTAAGAACTACATTTTCGTAGCCGCGCTCTTCAATCCATTCCAACGCACTCAGAATATCTTTAGCGGAGTTTACTTCTATGTAAAGCAGCACTTCGCCGTTTACAACTTTGGCGAGAGCTTCCATCTCCGGATAATACCGGGCAGCATCAGATTCTTTGATCTTTGCATATAGTTCTGCTTTATCAAAAGCATCATTGATTGTTTCCTGAGCTTTTTCACGAGCTTTCTCGATCTGTTCAGGAGTTCTTCGTCTCCAACCGCGTTGTGCGGAAGAAGGAAAGTTCATAACCACGCCTTTAGAACCTGCAAACATCTGATCCGGAGTGTAACCGAAAAGACTGATAGTTGCAGCTGTTCCCGGAAGCGGGCCACCTGCCGGCATAGTTAAGGCTGAAGTTACACCACTAACTCTTGTAACCGGAATAGCTACTGAATTTGGGTTAACAGCTGTTAAAGCCTGCATATTCGGTGTTATTTCACCAAATTCTCTGAAGTCATTAGCTTCGGATATACTGCCGATCTCTGATAGACCTAGGCGTGTTCCTGAATCGATCATTCCCGGATAGATCTCCTGTCCGGAATAATCAATAACCTGAGCATCGCCCGGAATGTTGATGTCAGCTCCAACAGCTTCAATAATACCATTGTTAATTATGATGGTACCATTTTCTATAACTCCGTTTGTTACGGTATAGATCTTAGCATTGGTCAATGCAAATTTTGAATTATCGGCTCGTACTATTCCCCCATCATTTTGCGCAACGGCAAATAATGGCAGCAGTACAAGTACACTTAATATGGATATAAATTTTTTCATTTGGTTCCTCACTTGTTATTAAAGAGGTCAGTGAAATTCACAACATTAGCATCTTCCATGCATCTGTCATGATCATTAGCGTAAAGGATTTGAACATCCTCAACTGTAGATTCAGGATCTATATAGATTCTCTGGTCAGCAACATCATTCTCGATATCAAAATATTTTACACCGTCTACAAAAGTCATTTGAGGTACAGCATAAATAGACAACGGATGGTTATCAAAAATAGCAATATCGGCATCCTTTCCTTTTTCCAGGGATCCAACACGATTATCAATACCGAGTTGTTTCGCCGGGTTAAGAGTGATCAAAGCTAAAGCTTGGTTATCGGAAAGGTCTCCGTATTTCTGGGTTTTAGCTGCCTCATGGAATAAATGCCTGATTAATTCTCCTGAATCAGAGTTGATTGAAGTAGTTACTCCGTTTTCAGTTAGAATTGCTGCGTTATAAGCTGTGGAATAGTAAACTTCCAATTTATAAGCCCACCAATCAGCGAATACAGAAGCAGAAGCTCCAAATTCAGCCAGTTCAGGAGCTACCTTATAAGCTTCGTTAGCATGTTGAAAAGTAAGTCTCTTGATTCCGAAATCAGAGAAAACTTTCATCAGCATATAGATCTCATCGGCACGGTAAGAATGGCAATGAACCAGAACTTCACCTTCCAGAATATCAACCATAGTTTCCATACGTAAGCTGTATTCAGGAGCTACTTTTCTTGAACTCTTGTTCGAACGATATGCATTCCAGGCATCACGATATTTGATGGCGTCATTGAATGTATTTCTAAGCATTGCTTCCACACCCATTCTGCTCTGAGGTTGAATACCTCTGGAACGTCCGCCTCTGGTCGGGTTTTCACCCAATGCAAACTTTATAGTTCTGGGAGCTCCTTCAAAGCGAAGATCTTCAGGATTTGTACTTCCCCAGCGTAGTTTTAAAGTTTCATTTTGTCCGCCTATCACATTTGCAGAACCATGCATTAAATGAATAGATGTAACTCCACCGGCAAGTGCTCTGTAAATAGAAACATCAAGCGGATCAACAACATCTTCCATACTTACTTCAGCAGTAACCTGGCTGGTACCTTCATTAATAGAAGTTCCTGCTATATGAGAGTGAGCGTCAATAATTCCAGGCATTACAAACTTCCCTGTTGCGTCAACTTCTTCAACGCCATTAGGAGTTTTTAGGTTTTTACCGATTCGGTCAATTTTACCATTGCGAACAAGAACATCAGTGTTCTCAAGCGTTCCGTCTGTAATAGTAATTACAGTTCCGTTCTTAATTAGTACATCTCCTTTTTTTGTTTGAGCCTGTAATGCAGAAACACACAGAAACAGAATAAAGAAGGAGGAAATTTTTATCATTTTGAATAATCTCATTTTAAGCCTCATCTTTTGTTGCTTGAATTGGGAAAGTAAAGTTAAAAGCTGCAACACTCGCTTCAGCATCGTAGTTTTTTCCATCTATAACACCTTCAACAACAATATCCACGGATTGACCACCTGCATCAATGGAGAAGTCAAATGTAAGTTCACTATTCAGAAAACTAATGTTTTGAAGATCTACATCAGGGGTTCCGTCATTGCTTGACATTACGCCGGTTAAAATTCCGGATTCATTCTTGAAGACCATTTTCCCTGTTTGAGTTCCTTGAGGTGTAGTAAATTCGTAACTCCATGAACCAATTACAGCTTCCATATTAGCAGGAGAGGCAGCACCATCTTCTGTTTTACGTGCGCCTGTTTTCAGATCATACTCGTATTTGTCACCATCAACAAAAACATATTTGATTTGTGATTCCTTATCAAAATAAGCGCCTTTGGAAACAATCAGATTTCCAATTTTTCCTTCATCAAGCGTTCCTGTTATGTCGCTAATTCCCAAAAGATCAGCTGCATTAGTAGTTAAAGCAGCAAGGGCTTCATCTTCACTCAATCCATTTTCAATTATGGTAAGCAGATTATCTTTCAATTGGTTCGAGCGTGAGTCAATAGAAGAAAAACCAAATTTGATTCCGGCTTTTTGAAGATCCGCATATTGAGAAACGTACTTTTTATAAAATTCCATTCGTCGTTCTTCGAGCTGTTTCACTTCATCAGATTTATCGTCCTCTTTACTGTTCTTAGGTTCTTTCGGAAGTTCCAGAGACATAAAAACTTTTGTGCCTGAACTTTTAATTTCATCAGCTAGATCCCAGCCTTCCTGAAGATTTCCAAGCACCAGATTAAATCGGAGTTCTTTCTGTAATCTCATTGCTCTTCTTGCTTCCAAAGAATTAGAAGCGTTATAAAAGATCGGTTGTTGTTTATCTATAACCGGATAGAAAGCTTCTGAAACTCTGTCTCTTGTAGGACGGGAAATTCCGGATGGGTTAGAAGCGTACAATTCAGAATGATTCTTAGAAAGCTCTGCATTCTTGTACAGATCTCTAAATTTCGCCATAATTCCCAAAGTATTACCCGGGTATGCTCCGGGAGCGCCAGAGAATTGTGAATAAAGAGAAGATCCTTCGGATAAGATCAACTTATCAGGATGGTCAGCATCCCGAAGAAGTATTAAAGCTCCTGAACCGGGAAGCATTCTTCCGTAGGGAACTGTATGAGAAACCGTAAAACCTACTTTACGCATAGCTTCAATACTGTTTTCATCTACCTTGATCTGTTCAATTACTTGATGCTCAGGTGTAATTCCTGCATAGCTGTTTGGTGGATCCGGAGTAAATAAATTATCAGGACGTTCCGGACTTTGAGGTCTGTCAGCACCCGTATTTGACATCCCGTCAATAAATCCTGGATAAATAAACATATCAGTGCCGTCAAGCACTTCTGCGTTACTTGGTATATTCACATTTTTGCCAATGGCAGTAATCAACCCGTCTGTAATTACAATGGTACCCTCTTCCATTACTTTTCCGGGAGACTGAACAATCGTAGCATTAGTTATCGCGTAAGTACGAGTTGCAGGAGATTCCCCGGTAGGATCGCTTTGAGCATGTGTATTGCTCATAAATCCGATCAACGGAAGAACGAATAACAGACGAAAAAAAGTTTTTCGTATTAGTTTCATTCTTGAATGTTAAGTTAGTTTAAGTTGGTTGGCGCTAATATATCTTATTGAAGCCGTACAAGCTAAATAATCACGAACCAATTAAGTAAAAATGTGTTTAACTGATAAGTGGAATTTTATTTACCACTAACAACTACTGCAAGTTTACCATCATGGTATGCGAGACGAGTGATGTCATCCAGTTGGTATTCGGACAGATCAGAAATTAACTGCCATTTCTTTTCAGTTTCTTTTGTAAGGTCGTAATAATAAAGTTCACTCCCTTTACCCATCACAATTGTGGTAGAATTTAACCAAACCATATCTTCAACTTCAGGAAGTGTATTGGCTAAGGTTTCAAAGGTCTTTGATTCGGGGTAATATGCTTTGATCAACCAATCTTCATTATTTTTGTTGATGAAACTTACAGCATCTTTTCCGGGGATTTTATGCAAGGACCTTCCCGGATTATCACCCAGCACTTTTTTTTCTCCGGTGCTTATGGTGTGTTGCTGAAAGGTGGAGGGTGTATCTGCATCGGCAAGTACAAAGCAGAAATAAATATCATTTGTATACCAGGCGTAATAACCTATAATAACTTCACTTTCAAGGATTACAGGTTCGGGTTGAGAATGAGTTGTTTTCCAGAATTGTTGTGTGCCTTCTTCTGATAAAATTATAAAGGAAACGCTAAATCTATCGGGAGTTTGTACTGGAGAATATTCACTCAATTCAGGGGTATTATTTAGATATGCCAACTCACCGCTTTCCAAACTATAGAGTGCTATATCTGTCTGTCCGTTACGGGCTGAGGACAAGAAGATTCCTGAACCATCAACTAAAAAAGAAGGTTGATTGTCGTACCCTTCATTATCGGAAATATTTTTCGGATTACTTAATTGATATCCTTCTTGTAGTTCAGTCAGATCAAATAAATAAACTTCAGTTGCTGGCTGTGCAAGAGCCTGGGAGGAAAGAATAAAATAAGCAAGAATCAGTAGTGAGTATATTTTCATGTTGTTATAGATATTATTATCGAAATGATTCACATAATAATAAAGCTGAGAGTTAAAAGGGTAATTATGGCTTGTAACGTAATTTATACATTGAACAAGTGGTGCTATAAAAAAGATAAGTATTATTAGTAACTTGTATATATGAAAATATATCTCCTCATATTTTTGTTAACTGTCTCGGCCATGCTGACGAATACCGCCTGCGATACCACCGGAACCAAAGATGAGCCGGAATACCTCGAATTCCCTCTTCCTGTAAATGAGAAGATCTCAAAGCTATACGATTGTTGCGATAAACCCGACAGGGTGGGCTACCGGAATTACCACTTTGCTGAATGGTATCCCGGAGAGGTGTACACAACTACTCAGATGCGAAAGTTGACCTTAGAACCCAGTATTTCTATTCCATTTGTCGTTGACGAAGAACTCATTGAAGGGGACGTAATGTATATGACCAAAAGCGAAGCAGAAAACAGGTTATATACTGTTCGAACAAAATTTTATAAAGAATCAGAGGGTTGGCTAAATATATATGATATAGAAGCTAAAACATTTACTACCATTCGCGACAGCAGCTACAACATTTCCTCCATTCGGATTCGAGAGCTTTCCGATGGTTCTTTGCTGAAAGTCTATTACAGCTACGGCAATGAAGACACCGGGTTAGAAGCCGGTTATTACCGCCTGAGCGAGACCGGTCCACCTGATGAGTTGCTGCTTGCGCATTCGAATCCCGATGGGCCCAAAGAAACCATTAATGGCTTTGATCTGTCTCCCGATGGTTCTACGCTGCTGTATCCGATTCAACCCGATTTAGTTCCGGGACCTGCAGCGTATGGAGGACCACGACCTGAGCTTGCAAAGTTGAACTTGAACACAGGACTCAGGGATACACTTCCGATACAATTTGATCTGCAACAATTCCTGTGGGCACGCTACCACCCAAGCGGAGAAAAGTTGGTGGTCAGTAACTATCCGCGGAACATCGTGGGAACTGCGAGAATATCGGTGGATTTAGATTCTATGTATGTTGTGGACTTAAATACTTTTCAGCGACGTCCTCTGGACACCCGCACCTGGGATCAGCACTACACAGCTGATATTTTTCCAAGCTGGAGCCCGGATGGCAACTATCTGATTTACAGCAGTGGGAAGGTGAATCCTAATAGTCCTTCTATAGGTACTTACTCCATTTATACCATGGATATGACGGAAGATTAACCAAAGCAACATTTAAAGAATGTGTTATTTATGTCTATTTTAATTAAGTGATTACAACCCTTATAGCATGAAAACTCCCATCTATATACTATTTTGTGCAAGCTTTTTTTTACTGGCTACCGCATGCGATACCACCGAGCCGGGGGAACCTGCTGAGCTTTTCCCTGCCCCTGTTAACGAAAAGATCAGTGAATTAAGATATTGTTGCGATGATCCATTCAATGAAGGACCTCCGGTATATGGAAGCGGTGACTATCATTTAGCCGAATGGAGTCCGGGGGAGATATACACAGTAATTCAATTGCGCAAACTAACTTTAGAACCCAGAACATCTGTGCCCTTTGTTACAGGAGAAGAGTACATAGGAAGCAATGCTATGTACATGACGAAAAGTCTTACTGAAAATAAATTATATACCGTACAAGTAGCAGTGTATGGTGAATCGGTAGGCCGGTTAGACACTTATGATTTAACCTCCAGGGAGTTTACCACCATCCGCGATAGCAGCTACAATATTTCCTCCATTCGTATACGAGAGCTTCAAGACGGTTCTCTACTCAAAGTCTACTACAGCTACGGCAATACAGACACCGGACTGGAAGCCGGCTATTACCGCCTGAGCGAGACCGGACCGCCTGATGAGTTGCTGCTTGCGCATTCGAATCCTGATGGGCCCAAAGAAACCATTAATGGTTTTGACCTGTCCCCGGACGGCTCCACGCTGTTGTATCCTGTCCATCACGCTTTCGTACGCGGAGATGTTTATGGCGGACCACCCCCAACGCTGGTGCGATTGAACCTGAGCACGGGACTCCGAGATACCCTTCCGGTAACCTTTAACCAACAACAGTTTTTGTGGGCACGCTACCACCCGAGTGGAGAGAAGTTGGTGGTGAGTAATTACCCGCGCAATATAGTTGGAATAGGTTATAGATCAGTGGATTTAGATTCGATGTACATTGTAGACTTAAATGACTACAGCCGCCGGGCATTGGACACACGTACTTGGGTACATTATTACTCAGCCGACATCTTCCCTGATTGGAGTCCTGATGGAAACTACCTGATTTATAGTAGTGGAGTAATATTTCAGTCAGATTTAGATATCGGTACTTATTCCATTTACACCATGGATATGACGGAAGATTAACCAAAGTAAAAAAGTGACAAAATCGCCAGAGAATTATTATAGTTTAGTGGGCTTCATTCGGGAAAAGGGGTAGCCATTACATCCGGTTTTGGGATTTGATCGATCTACCACATTAACTGCTTCAGCTGAATCTGGAGTAGCGGCGTTGTAAGCACTCAGGCAAAATCCCCATTCATAAGTAGCCATGTTTTCAAACTCTACCCAATCAATTCTGGAATACAGGTTTGGATCATATGAGTTTAAAGAATCATTTTGAGCTATAAAATACTGATCATCTAAATTCCATTTCAGGATATGGAAACGGGTACCCGGCTTCTGATAAAATACTTTTTCAGTTAATTCGTATTCAATATTGTAATCATCCTGAAAAGAACCGATCAGGTACTCAGGTACTTTTTGGGAGGTGGAGGTGCAACTGACGCATAGAGTTGCAGAAATAAACAAGAGAATAATATGCGAAGAAGTTTTCATAAACGAAGGTAAAGAAACTATACTTCATATTTTAATTCATTAATTTTTACGCAGAGTTAATAAGAGAATGGTATCTTTAAATCTGTTTTCAATACACATTAAATATTTATATGAAATTATTACGCTATTCATTTTCACTTCTGTTTCTAACTTTATTATTCACTTCATTAAGTCACGCTCAGTTCTTTGAGAATTTTGATGATGGAGAAAAAACCGGTTATTCAGGCGCTTCTGTCACTCTATCCACAGGGAACTGGTTTTTAGATGACGCACTTTTAGGAAGCTTAAGTAACGATAAATTTAATGGCTCTCAAAGTGTAAGAATGGATAGGAGAGACGGTAAAACCGGAAACATCTATATGCAGTTTGATAAGCCTAATGGTGCTGATGAAGTTTCTTTCCAACTGGCTCATTATGGCAATAACGCAGAAGATGCTGCACTTCAGGTTCAGTATTCAACAGATGGTGGCTCAAGCTGGACGAATGTCGGTGACGAAATAATAGCTCCTTCTGAGCTTACCGAGTATACTATTGCTGTAGAGGTTGAAGGAAATATCAGATTTAAGTTTGTTCAATCATCAGGAACAGACAGAATGAATATTGACGACATTCGCATAACTGATTATGTGGAAGCGGCAGCCGAAGCAACTATCAGTGTTTTAGTGGATAACGCTACAGCCAATAACTCAGATGTGATCTCTTTCGGGGCTACATTGGAAGGAAATCAATTGACAAAAACAATGGAAATCAAGAATACAGGAAATCCTGACCTTGTTATTTCTGATGTAACAGTGACGGGTGAAGGATTTTCATCATCAGTTCTTTCTGACAGTACTTTGGCGTTTAATGAAACTACAGAACTTACTCTGACTTTTGAACCAACAAGTGACGGCACATTTCAAGGAAATATTACAGTAAACAGTAATGCAGATAACGCTTCAAGCTTTTCACTTACATTGAATGGAGAAGGTTTTGTAGATGGAGATGTGATTTCTATAGTTAATGCAAGACAACTTCAACTGGGAACCAGAGTTACAGTTGCAGGCCGGGTTACTGTTGCAAATCAGTTTGGCGGTCCATTATATATGCAGGATGGCACAGCCGGAATCGCTGTTTTTTGGGAACCACTACATTTAGCAGCTGAAATTGGAGATTCTATTCAGGTTTCGGGACCGCTTACAGTATTCAAAGGAGGCGTGCCCGGCGCTGACGAAGATTTTTTATTACAGATCTCAGATACAGAGGAAGATGATAACATTGTATTTGAAGTATTTGATGTAGAGAAAAAAGAGGCAACTCCACGAATTGTAAATCTTGAGCAGCTTAATATGGAAGCTAACGAAGGTCAATTAGTGGTTGTTCAAAATGTAACTATTGATCATTCAGGTGCTTTTCAGGGAAATCAAAACTATGCTATTGCTGATGGAATAGGCACTGCAGAAATGAGAATAGATAACAATACAAATCTCGTTGATGCCATTGCTCCAACCGAGCCAGCAAATATAATTGGTGTAATTGGTCAGTTTGGCGGGACTTATCAACTGCTTCCAAGATTCACTGAAGATATGGGAGTTGAGGAAGTAAGTTATCCCGGAGATAATATCACTAAAGACCAGACATTAGACGTTGTAACATGGAATGTTGAGTGGTTTGGTGATGCTGGAAACGGACCTGAGGATGATGATCTTCAACTTAGAAATGTAATAACAGTGGTAGAAACCATTGATGCAGATATTTATGCACTGCAGGAAATTTCAAGTCCTAACAGGTTTAATGCACTTGTGGACAGCCTTGAAGGATATGGCGGTTTTCTCGCAGAATATTCCCAAACTCAGGAAACAGCATTTCTGTTTAAAAGAAGTAGTATTGATTCTCTTTCAGGAGTTACATTATCATCAAGTGATGGATTTACACAGTCTAATTGGGCTAATGGTCGGTATCCGTTAATGTTTAGATTTACGGCTGATATTAATGATGAACAACAGGAAGTTTATGCTTTTAACATTCATGCGAAAGCTTTTGGCGATCAAAGTTCATACAACCAACGTGTGGCAGCATCTGCAGAACTAAAAGAGTATTTGGATAGAAACAGAGCCAGTGATAATGTAATAATGATAGGGGATTACAACGATGAAATTGTGAATTCTACGTTCAATGACAATGTTTCTCCGTATAAGAATTTTGATGATGATCCTGAGTACACAATCGTAACTAAAAAGCTTGAAGAGAACGGGTTTGGGTCGCAGTCAAGCGGTTCTTTTATAGATCATATAACGTTTACTTCAGAACTTAGCGACGACTATTTTGAAGGCACAGAAAGAGTTGAAAATCCATTTTATGTCGGCAGTTACTTAAGTACTACTTCGGATCACTTTCCTATTTGGATGCGATTTAAGTTCGGTGTTCTTACAAGTAACGAAGATGAGATTATTGAAACCCCGACTACTGTTTCTTTAAAACAAAATTATCCCAATCCTTTTAACCCGAGTACAACAATTAGTTACACACTGGATTCTTCAACGAATGTAAATTTGAATGTGTATGATATCACAGGAAGAAAAGTAGCAACCTTAGTAAACGGCAGACAAACTGCAGGCGCTCAGGAAGTTAGATTTGATGCAAGCTCACTGGCATCCGGTGTGTATATTTACAGACTGGAAACAGTAACAGGAGCTAGTCTTACTAAGAAAATGGTTCTTATTAAGTAAGAGATCTGAAAAGTTATTCTATGGGGGCAGATCAAAAATCTGCCCCTTTTTTTATGCTAAACGGTTTTTTAGTTGCACAATAGAAAGAACGTGCATAAAAACAGCTGAAGGCATTAAAAATCCGGCGACAATTATATATGGATAGGTAGTGAACTCGATGGGCATAAGCGCAATGTCAGAGCCATAAATTTCAGGTAAATAAATGGACGAAGTAAAGAGGAAGATAATAGAAGCGATAACGATCAGTCCAAGATAGTTCCACCGGATTATGGCACGTTCGGATAAGAATTTAAACCTATATACAAGCAAACCAATTATTGGTGCAGTAAAGGCAAATACCAAATCATAATTATATCCTTCAATGGTTACATTGGTATGAAGTATTCCTTGAGCTACACTAAATACAAAAAGTGTTTCAATAAAAATTCTAAAGGATTGATAGTACACCAACCAGCTTGAAGGAATAGCCTGAATCCATTCTGAGTTTCTGTATTTATAGATAAATATTCCTGTAAAAATAAACACCGGCAGTATTAAGAACAGAACAAATCTTGGTGGAAAATCAAACGATTGAAGTATTCCGGTTTGAGATACCAAAAAAATATACAGATGCCAGAGCAGGAGGTATCCAACTAATTTGATCTTTTTCTTTTTTGCTTGTCCCGAATCCTGAGTTGTTTTATTGATGGCTCTAGAGCCTATTAGTGAAATAACGATCACCATCATTATTGATAAGCCAATGAAGGCAAGTTTTAAAGCCATTATTTATGATTTATTAGATTGTTGAGTAATGTACTTAGGGCTTCTTCACCGTCTTGGCCTATATAACTACGAATTTCATCCATCGCTTTTTGCCATTCAGGAATTACTTTTTCGATTAACTGTTTTCCTTCGTAAGTGATAGCAATTTTAGAAGCATCATTTTTTTTCAGATAACCTTGCTCCATCAAACGCCGAAGATTCCGGCTTAAAGTGGATTTCTCCAATTGGACGATTGTAGCAATTTGGTTCTGAATTAGTCCATCTTCATGCTTTGACAGAACAAACATTATACTGGTTTGACTGTCTGTAATACCAAAGGGGCTTAAGTATTTTCTAAAGATGTTCCCGGTAATACGATTCAAACGCATTACTTTACCGGATATACAAGTTGAAGGGTTAAAAGATTCTATATTTTTGAAGCTCATTCAAGAATATAAGAACTAGAGTTGTATATACAACTATCAATAAATTCCAGATTCTCTGATTTTTTCTAAAGATAGGACATGACGTTAGGGGAGAGTCAAGAAGAAAATAAAAAAAGCCCGATAAAATTAATTATCGGGCTTGAATATTTAACATGATCTGAGTTGCTATCTCTTCAGCGCGTCTTCAACTAAAGCATTTTGCTCAGCTTCATGTATTTTCTTTTGTCCGGCTGCAGGAGAAGCAGAAGCCTGACGTCCTGCATATGTAAGGGTTTGTCCTTTTTCAAGAAGCTCAACAAAACGAGGAGCCACAAATGACCATGCACCCATGTTCTTAGGCTCTTCCTGACACCAAACTATTTCTTTCACATTTTTGAAAGTTTTCAACTGTTCCGAAATATCATCATCAGGGAAAGGGTAGAATTGCTCAAGTCGAGCAATAGCTACATCTTTTATATCATTTTCCTGACGATATTTAAGCAGATCGTAATACACTTTTCCGGAGCAGATAACCAAACGCTCGGCATCAGTAACTTCTGTATCAGAAATAAATGGCTGGAATTTTCCTTCCGCAAGTTCCTGTGTATTTGAAGTTGCCATCGGGTGACGAAGCAAGCTTTTTGGTGTCATAAGGACAACCGGTTTTTTTGCTTCCTGGAAAGTTTGCTTTCTCAACATATGGTAATACTGAGCCGGGGTAGTCAGATTCATTACCTGCATGTTATCTTCGGCACAAAGCTGAAGAAAACGCTCCAATCTGGCTGATGAATGCTCCGGTCCCTGACCCTCATATCCATGAGGGAGATTTAAAACCAATGAAGTGGTTTGTCCCCATTTTGCTTCGCTGGATGAAAGAAACTGATCAATAATAATTTGAGCACCGTTCACAAAATCACCAAACTGAGCTTCCCATATAACAAGTGCATATTTTTCTTGTGCACTGTAACCGAATTCAAATCCCATTGCGGCATATTCACTCAATAAACTGTTATGAACATGGAAATATCCCTGATCATCCGACAGATTATTTAATGGCGTGAAAGTCTGGTTTGTTTCAGTTCCGTGTAATACAGAATGTCGGTGAGAGAAAGTTCCTCTTTCCACATCCTGACCGGTAATACGAATGGTTCTTCCGGATTTAAGAATGGAGCCAAATGAAAGTGCTTCAGCAAAACCCCAATCAATTTTCTTTTCATTCTTCTCAACAATATCTGCTCGTTTCGCTAATTGTTTCAGAAGCTTCGGGTTTGCATCAAAGTCTTTGGGAACAGTATTAATTTTAACTGCAATGTCTTTTAGCTCGTCCACAGAGTAAGTGGTGTCGGGAAACTTGGTACGGCTTTTCTGATCTGTTTCTGTGCGATCGAATATATCTTCTGTGATATCTACATTCGGTGATTTTTTTGCATCTTCAAAAGCTTCCAGAAGAAGTTTATCAAATTCATCAAAGATCTCCTGTGTCTCATCTTCTGTGAGCTCGCCGTTTTTCACTAAGAACTGAGTGTAAAGATCTCTTACCGGAGGCTGGTCGTTGATCTCTTTATACATGCCCGGTTGTGTAAATGCAGGTTCGTCACCTTCATTATGGCCATGCTTTCTATATCCGATCAAATCAATGATCACATCTTTTCCGAACTTCTGGCGGTAATCAACGGCCATTTGAATAGCATGAACTGCAGCTTCCGGCTTATCACCATTTACATGGAAGATCGGAGCTAAGATCATTTTTGCCAGATCAGAAGCATACTCAGTAGAACGTCCGTCTTTAGGAAGAGTAGTAAATCCAATTTGGTTGTTGATGATAATATGAACAGTTCCGCCCGTTTTATATCCTTCCAGTTGAGACATATTCAATGTTTCAGGAACAACACCTTGTCCTGCAAATGCTGCGTCGCCATGCATAAGAACCGGTAAGATCTTCTTCTCAGCGTCATCACCATCATAGTGATCCTGCATTGCTCTTACAGCACCTTCAACAACAGGGTCAACGGCTTCCAGATGACTTGGGTTTGGCATTAGTTCCAGCCGAACCTCTTTACCCTCTGCAGCTTTGTGAACGCCTTTTGTTCCAAGGTGATATTTAACATCGCCTGAACCCTGAATAGAATCCGGGTCCACACTGCCTTCAAATTCCGCGAATACTCTGTGGTACGGTTTGTTCAAGATGTTTACCAACATATTCAATCTGCCGCGGTGAGCCATTCCGAAAAATGCCTTTTCAATACCACTTTCAGCAGAGCGGTTAAGCATGAAGTGAATCATTGGGATTAACGTGTCGGCGCCTTCTAATGAAAAACGCTTGTGACCGATATATTTTTTATGAAGAAACTCTTCAAAAGCCATGGCCTGATTCAGCTTGTGCAGGATCTGCTTTTTATCATCTTTACTAAGATCAGCTTTATTGGCACTAGACTCCATCGTATTTCTTAACCAACGGCGCTCTTCCAGATCGAGCAAGTGCATATAATCCGCACCGATATTTCCGCAATAAGTATCACGCAGAAGTTTTACGATCTCGCGAAGAGGAGCTTTTTCTTTACCGCCGAATCCACCACAATAAAATTCACGATCCAGATCCCATAGCGAAAGTCCATAATATTCCAGATCCAGTTCCGGAACATATTTAGGGTCTTTACCGAGCGGATCAAGATCAGAAAGAACATGACCACGCATGCGGTACATATTGATCAATCTCCAAACACCGATAGCACGTCTGTCATATTCCAGAGAGTCAGATTTTCCACCAAACGGACCTGAATAAGTATCCGTTGAATAAGGAATCGGCTCGTAAGGAATTTCAAGATCGCTGAAAATTTCTTCATAAAAATTTTCCTGTCCTGTAAGCAGATCATTGATCTTTTTCAGGAAGGAACCGGATTCTGCTCCCTGAATTACGCGGTGATCGTACGTACAAGTCACCGTCATTACTTTACTGATTCCAAGTTGGTTCAGTATTTCTTTCGACATGGACTGATATTCAGCAGGATAGTCGATAGCACCGGTTGCAATAATTGCTCCCTGTCCCTGCATCAATCTTGGAACAGAAGAAACCGTGCCTATAGTCCCCGGATTTGTGATACTTATTGTTGTTCCCTGATAATCGTCAATTTGCAGTTTACCGTTTCTGGCTTTATTGATCAATTCAGCGTAGGCGTGTAAGAACTCCTTAAAGTTCATTTTATTTACGCCTTTTAGATTAGGAACTACAAGATTTCTGGTACCATCTTTATTAGGAAGATCGATCGCAATTCCAAGATTTACCTGATCAGGAACAACTTTAAAATGATTGTCACCATCAAAATGGTAAGCATTATTTACAGAAGGAAATTCATCCAGAGCTTTGATAATAGCCCATGCAATAAAATGAGTGAAAGATGCTTTCGGTTCATTGCGTTGAAGCAAATGCGTGTTGATGATGGTTCTGTCTTCGATCATCATTTTTACGGGAAGCACTCTCAATGATGTAGCCGTTGGAACCTCTAAACTGAGATCCATATTCTCAACGATCTTAGTAGCTACGCCTTTTATCTTTTCCAGCTCAGCATTTTTTGGAGCGCCTGAACTTGCCTCCGGTTTTTTGGGAGCCGGTTTTGCCTTTGGCTGAGGAGGAGTTTCAACCGCAGTAGCACTGCTTTCAGCTTTGGAGCCATTGGTTGACTTGCCATCATGCTCATCGAAAAAGTTTCGCCAATGCGCAGGTACTGAATTAGGGTTTTCTTTATACTGATCGTAAAGTTCTTCTACCAGAGCAGAGTTTGGACCGAAAACGGCTTCAAGAGATTTCAATGGGTGTTAACCTCGTGCGGATTTTGTATGCAACTAAATGAATCTGTTTGTTTATGCTGATAAATAATTTGTTCGATATCGAAGAAAATTTAAAAAGCGCTTAAAATTAAGGATTACAATCTTAAAAAACGATATTTCTTCTGTTGATTATCATCATAGGTAAACACAAAGATTTTTAAGGAATAGTTTCTCAACTAACCCTTTAATTCCCATCCTACAACTGCTATATTCAAAGCTTACATTTAATCTTTGAGAAAAACCTGTATGAAGGCTGAAAACGGCGCAGAAAAAATTAACTGGGACTTGAGTGATCTTTACAAATCTTCAGACGATCCTCAATTGGAAAAAGATAAAAAAGAGGTGTTGGCAGCTGCTGATACGTTTGCTGATAAATACAAAGGTAAAATAGATTCACTTTCAGCTGTTGAGTTTAAAGAATTACTTCAGGAATATGAAGCAATTCAGGATAAAGGAGGGAAGATCGGCTCTTTCGCTTATCTGCAATGGAGTACCAATACTTCTAATTCTGATTACGGAAAGTTAGTGCAAGAATCGAATGAGCTCTCTTCTGAACTCAATCAAAAGTTGGTTTTCTTTGATGTAGAATGGCTGAAAGTGGATAAGAAAAAAGCACAGACTTTGATCAATGATCCTCAACTTTCGTTCTATTCTCATTATCTGGATTCTTCAAGACGCTACAAAAAGCATGTTCTGGAAGAGCAACAGGAACAGATCATGTCTGCAAAATCAGTGACGGGCAGAAGTGCATGGGTTCGTTTCTTTGACGAAACATTAGGCGCGGCAGAATTTCATATTGACGGTGAATCGCTGACTGAGCAGGAAGCACTGAGTAAACTGCATGAAGGCGATCAAAAGATCAGAAAAAAAGCTCATGCTGCGCTTACAGAAACATTTAACGATCTGAGCAGAACACTGACTTTTATTTTTAACACTGTTCTGGCGGATAAATCCACCAACGATCGTTTCAGAAATTATAAAAGCTGGGTTTCATCCAGAAATCTTGCCAACGAAACCGATGATGAGACAGTAGAAGCTTTAGTTGAAGCAGTTACATCAAATTACGATCTGGTTCAAAGATACTACAAGTTAAAAACCGACTTGCTTGGTTTGGATGAAATGAAGGATTACGACCGGTATGCACCTATCATCCAAAATGAAGAAACGATTTCGTGGGATGAAGCCAAAGAAATGGTGTTGGACGCTTACACAAAATTTCATCCTGAAATGGGGGAGATCACCAAAAAGTTCTTTGAAAAAAATTGGATCGATGCAGCTATAAAGCCGGGTAAAAGAGGAGGAGCATATTCCGCAAGTACAGTTCCTTCTGTTCACCCATATGTATTTATGAATTTTGACGGTAAGATCAGAGATGTACAAACATTGGCTCATGAATTGGGTCATGGAGTTCATCAATATCTATCCAGACAACAAGGTCCGTTGCAGGCCGGAACGCCACTTACTACTGCGGAAACGGCGTCTGTTTTTGGTGAGATGTTGGTTTTTCAAAAATTGTTGAAGGAGATCAAAGATCCCAAAGAAAAGCTGGCATTAATCACCGGAAAAATTGACGATACCATTGCAACGGTATTTCGTCAGATCTCTATGAACAGATTTGAAGATGCGATTCACACTGCAAGAAGAGAAGAAGGCGAATTAACTACCGAGCGTTTTTCAGAATTGTGGATGGAGCAACAAGAGAAATTATACGGTGATTCGGTTACATTAACAGATGAATACGGAATCTGGTGGAGCTACATTCCTCACTTTTTACACACTCCGGGTTATGTGTATGCGTATGCATTCGGTGAATTATTGGTGATGGCTTTGTATCAGGAGTTTAGGGAGCGTCCTGATGGCTTTGCAGATAAATACATGGAACTGTTAAGCGCAGGTGGATCAGAATGGCCACATGAACTAGTAGCAAAAATGGGATTAGATATCACTGATCCGAATTTTTGGAACAAAGGGTTGAAGTCGCTTGAGATGATGATCGAAGAAGCAGAAGAGTTGAATGAGCAAATCTCAAAAAACAATTAAGACGAATAAAATGACCCTCTCCTTTGTTTCCTCTCCGTGGAGAGGAAGACTTTTTAAATAGGTCATATTTATAACAAAGAGCTTCCCCTCCACCGGAGGGGATTGAGGGGTGGGTTAATACTAACTATTATGATTTGTATATTGTATTTTAAAATCAATTTCTACAGAATTTAGATGGCATTAGACAGGCAGGATAAAGCACTACGGGAATTTAAACAGATCATGGAAGATCTGGTACACTTGTTGAGAACTTCAACCAGAGTGCAACTTACGTACATGTGCTGGGTAAATCATTCCAGACAACAATTTGTGTGGGAAACAAACAGCACAGTTTTGCCAAATGTGATGTTTCAGGATCGTGTGAATTTTGATCATCATTTTCTAAACGACTATAAAGAGATCGAAGAAATTACGGTCCTTAAAGTAGGCGAGGATATTGCCAAAGGTAAGTTGATGCATTATTTCGACTTTGTACAGGCGAAAACCATGGTGTTGGTACCATTCAGGAATAAAGGAGAAACAGTAGCAATTACAGTTCTTGAAAGCGATCTGGATATTGAAGTAGAGCGGATCAAAGATCAGATACTTTCATATAACAATGCTCTTGTAAATGTTTTGGACACCTATCTGGAAGTGGTAGATCTGCATGAACAACAGAAAGAATGGGAAGTGTATGAAAAATCTCTTTCGAAGTTCAATCCCCGTCAGCATAAAGTAGAAATTTTGAAAACCATGCTGAATGAAATGCAAAGTTGTATTCCCAAGGGAAATGTTTCACTGCTTTGTCATGGAATGGATACCTGGAATGTTGTTTTGAATTCAGAAAAGTCAGCTAAACCGGGTAAAATTGGACTCAAAGTTGAGGACAAAAGTGTTGCTTACGACGCACTGGAAAAAGGAGAGCCGGTATTTTCGATGCACTTCAACAATAACCCCAAGCGAATTTCCAGCGGAGAAGGAATTACAGAAGGGGCTAGTTATGCCATTCCGATCGTAATACATGATCGCAGACAAGCCGTGGTAGTTGTAAGTGATGAAGATCCGCTATCATTTAAAGATTCCACCAAACATAAACTTTCAAATTTAGTTCGTGTTGCAAGCTTAACCATTCAGGCTACGTTGAATAAAGCGTCAATGACCACTGATCTTCTGACTCATAGTTTTGATGCATATATGCCGGAATTATGGGAAGCAACGGTAGATACAGAATTAAAGAGAACAGACAGTGATTCCAGAACCAAAACATGGTTTGGATTGATTTCTCCGGATGATATTTCAGCTTTACGAACTAAATTTCGACTTGAAGAGCTTCAGAAAATTCAGGAAGACTTTGTTCGGTTTCTGAATCCGAGTGTATATGGTTTTCCGGGGTTCATTGGCTTCAACTCGGATTACGTGTACAGCTTCATCATTCAAAGTGATAAAGAAGATGCTGTTGAGGCATGGATTGAAAAATTTAAAACCCGACTTGCACACGGCCTCAGATTATCGAACGGACACACCATAAATATCAGGTTTAAAATTGGATTAACTCAGCTGAGTGAGGATTGCACAAACTCTTATCAGGTTCTTACAAAAGCGAAAAAAGCACATGCAGAAGCTGTAAATGATTCTGAAGTGGTGGCAGTTGTAGCTTGATGGGAAATTTTTATCTCATAATAGTTGATGGATTAGGTGTCGGTACTCAGGAAGATGCTCATCTTTACGGCGACGAAGGGATGAACACGCTTGGTAATGTGAGTGAAGAAACTCAATGTAAACTTCCGAATCTGGGCAAGATGGGAATTGGAAATATTATTCCATTGTCCTCAGTTCCTGAAGAAGATAATCCCACCGCAGCTTTTGGAAAAATGAGGGAAGTTTCAGCAGGCAAAGATTCCACAACAGGACATTGGGAAATAGCAGGTATTCATCTCGAAAAACCATTTCCAACGTACCCAAATGGATTTCCTGAAGATGTGATCGAGAAATTTTGTAAAGGAATTGGAATCGAAAAAGCACTGTGTAATCTACCTTATTCAGGTACAGATGTAATTCGGGATTATGGCGAAGAACATATTAAAACCGGTTATCCAATTGTATACACTTCAGCAGATAGTGTATTTCAGGTTGCTTGTCATGAAGATGTCGCCTCAGTTGAAATGCTTTATCAATGGTGTGAATTTGCCAGAAAAGAAATCTGTGTTGGAGAACATGAAGTTGGCAGAGTTATAGCAAGACCGTTTACCGGAACGTACCCGTACGATCGAATTTCTGATCAGCGAAAAGACTATTCAGCAATTCCTCCTGAGAATAATATTAACGAAGTGCTACAGGCTAATGGAATCAAAACCTACTCCATTGGTAAAGTAATAGATCTTTTTGCCGGGAAAGGGTTTTCACAATACCGTAAAACCAAAAATAATGCAGAAGGAATTTCTCAGCTTCTATCCGCAATGAGTGCTGTAGAGAACAGTTTCGTTTTTGTAAACTTGATTGATACTGATCAATTGTATGGTCACAGACTTGATCCTGAGGGTTTTGCTCAGAGTCTGGAAGAATTCGACAGAGCACTTCCGGCAATTCTTTCAAAGCTAAAGGAAGATGATGTCTTGGTAATTACAGGAGATCATGGAAACGATCCCTGTTCGAACTCCACGGATCATTCACGAGAGTTTGTACCATTGTTAGTATATCCGGGAAGTATCCGTCAGAAGGATAACCCGTCAGACAGATCTATGAATCTTGGAACTCGAGAAACTTTTGCGGACGTTGCTGTCTCTGCAGCTGATTTCTTTGAAGTAGAATCTATTTTTAAAGGCGATTCCTTTTTGAGAATAGTATGAAAACCTCCAAATTTTAAGTACTAAAGAACTTAAAAATTCGTATATTGGGTATTGCTTTCATCAGGAGCGTTGACTTTCGAAGCTTTGAAAAAAGGTTGCAACCATTCAGCTTATTTAATTTACGTCTCGCCCTTTGTAGCTTTAGTACTAATTTTCACCAAATATATTTACCGTGGCAAAAAGTTCCGGAATCTCAACTCGTGAGTCAGAATCCTTAGATCGTTATCTGCACGAGATTGGAAAAGAGAAACTTATTACGCCAGATGATGAAGTACGTCTGGCCAAAGAAATACAGAAAGGTAGCCAACGAGCGCTGGAAGATTTAACAAAAGCCAACCTTCGTTTTGTTGTTTCTGTAGCAAAGCAATATCAAAATCAGGGTTTATCTTTAGGTGATTTGATAAACGAAGGGAATCTTGGTTTGATCAAAGCTGCAAAGCGATTCGATGAAACCCGTGGATTTAAGTTTATTTCTTATGCAGTATGGTGGATTCGTCAGTCTATTCTTCAGGCACTTGCAGAACAATCAAGAATTGTTCGTTTACCACTAAACCGTGTAGGTGCATTAAACAAAATTGGTAAAGAGCTTTCAAAGCTTGAGCAAGAATACGAACGTATTCCTTCTGCTCATGAACTTGCTGAAAGTCTTGAAATGACGGTGGGTGAAGTTGCTGATACACTGAAAATATCAGGTCGTCACCTTTCAATGGATGCACCTTTTGCTCAAGGAGAGGATAACAGGCTACTTGATGTTCTTGAAAATGAGGAAATTCCGAATCCTGATTTCGAATTGATGGGCGAATCTCTGAAAGTGGAGATCGAAAGAGCGTTATCTAAACTAACAAAAAGAGAAGCAGAAGTTATCAGATTGTATTTTGGAATTGGTCGTGAGCATTCGCTAACCCTTGAAGAGATTGGAGAACGTTTCGATCTTACACGTGAGCGTGTTCGTCAGATCAAAGAAAAAGCATTAAGAAAACTTCGTCACCATAACAGAAGTGCTGCTCTTAGAGCTTATTTAGGATAACCAATCCTGACCGAATTAGAATTTCAAGCCTCACCAATTAATTTTGAGTGAGGCTTTTTTTTGCCTTATCAAGAATAAAATTAGCAATCACAAAATTCATTTTCAGATAGTCTTTTGTTTGCTGATTATCCGGATTTTGAAATAGTTTATGTACAGGGCCTTGTTCTATGATTTTTCCATCACACAGAAATACAAGCTGGTCAGCTATTCTTTCAGCTTGTTGAATGTTATGAGTTACAAACACAATGGTATAGTGCTCTTTTAATTTCAGGATGGTTTCTTCAATAAATCGAGTTGAAACCGGATCTAACGAAGAAGTAGGCTCATCCAGTAAAATTATTTCAGGTTTAATGGCTAGTGCTCTGGCTATACATAAACGTTGCTGTTGCCCAATAGATAGAGAACTTGCTTCATCGTTCAGGCGGTGCGAGACCTCTTTCCATAAAGAAACTGCTTTGAGTTGGTCTTCTACAATTTTCAGCTTTTCAATACTGTTTAGTTTCCTCTGATGCTGAACTCCAAACAGAACGTTTTCTGAAATTGATCGGGGAAAAACACAGGGCTTTTGAAATACCATTCCGATCTTGCTTCTCAATAATGCTGTATCTTTATCATTAGAATAGATCTCTATGTCATTATATTGTAAAGATCCCTGAATGTTAATCCCATTAACATCGTCGTTAATACGATTAAAACTTCTAATTAAGGTTGACTTCCCACTTCCGGATGGACCAATGATACAAGTGATTTCATTTTCAGGTATTGAAAGGTCAATGTCACTGAGAATGTGAGATTGATCTATCCATACATTTAGCCCTGAAGCTTTAAGTACTGATTTTGGTTCAGCGTCGTTTCTTGAACGAACTACTTGCAGAGAGTTATTGCTTTTCATGATAAGGAAAATTTGTTTTTACGAACTCTTATAAAAAGTGCGGATATACTAAATAACATGACCAGAATTATAAGAATGAAACTTGAACCCCAGGCATTCTGAAGAGCCACAGGATCTGTTGCTTGTTGAGCTAATGCTAAAATATGAGTTGGTAGTGTTGAAACCGGCTCACGAAGACCTGTTGGTAACTCAACTCCTGAAAAAGCAGTTGCAATAAACATAATAGGTGCGGTTTCTCCTATTGCTCTGGCTAATCCGATCAAAAGCCCGGTTACAGCTCCCGAAAATCCCTGAGGAAGTAAAACCTTAGTAATCGTCTGCCATTTATCAAGCCCCAAAGCCAACGCACTTTCACGGTAAATTGTAGGAATATTATTGATGGATTGAAAAGTTGATAAGATGATGGTTGGCAACATCATTATTGCAAGAATCACAGAGCCAACGAACCAGGAAATTCCAAATCCAAAAATATTTACAAATAGTATTAGCCCGAAAATGCCAAATACAACAGAAGGAATACCATTAAGACCAAATATCAAAATATCACTGAAGTTCTGACCTCTCGAGCTTTTCAAATATTCGCTTTTATAAATGGCGGCACCAATTGAGATCGGTAAACTCAGGCAAGCAGCTACAAAAACGATCAGGACACTTCCCAAAAGTTGATATAAAACTCCTCCCTCAGATCCAAAATTAGAAGCTTTCGTAGTTATAAATTCAAAACTAATAGCAGGAACTCCATTCCAAAATATTACTCCAAAGAGAAATATAAGTACTATAAAACAAAGAGTTACAGAGAGCTGAGTAATCCGTGTAAACAATATATTTTTTGAAGCTCTATTCATATAGTCGTTGCCCCTTTTTGGAATAATATTGAGCAGTGACTGTAAATAGTAATACAATGGAAAGAAGAATAAAGCTCATAAAGATCATGGCACTAAAATGTACGGAACCAAAAGCTGTCTCAGCTATTTCACGACCAAGCTTAGAAGTAATAGTTTGACCGGGTGTAAGAAAGTTAAAGAATGGAGAAGCTATTTTGTCTATACTTCCTATGACTAACATTACAGCCATAGTTTCTCCTAACGCTCTGCCCAATGCTAACAAAACAGCACCAATAATATTCGATTTCGCAATTGGCAAAAGAGTGCTGATAATGACCTCATATCGATATAATCCAAGTCCTTTTGATGCTTCTCTGTATTTGGATGGGATGCTCCTGAATGCATCATCTGAAAGCGTTATTATAGTTGGTAAGATCATGATCGAAAGCAAAATACCTGCAGTCAGTAAAGTTCGACCGGTTTGTAACTGAAAAAGATCTTGAATCCAGATACTAAAAAAAGCAATTCCTATGAGTCCATAAACGATGGAGGGGATGCCTACTAAAAGTTCTAGAAGAGATTTTACAGCATATCGATATTTTTGTGGCAGTATCTCAGCCGTAAAAACAGAAGCTGCAATCCCAAGTGGAGTTGCAAGGATGAGTGCTATGAAAGTGACAACGAATGTTCCATACACCATAGAAAGAATACCAAATTTTCCATGATATGGAGCCCATTCTAAACTCAGCAATGAAAACTTGCTAAACGTAATTGCTTCCCAACTATAAAAAAATAAAAGTACTAAAACTATAAATACTATAGCGGCGCTTAACAGAGCCGAGAATAAAACATAATTCTTCCCAAACCTACTGGTTAATGCGGACATAACCAGCCTCTTCTACTAATGTTTGACCTTGGTCACTCAATACATAATCAATAAATTGTTTTGTGATTCCTTTAGCTGGTCCGGCTGTAACAATCAGTAAATCACGAGTAATTGGAAAAGTCCCATTGACAATATTCTCTAATGTGGGTTCGATTTTATCACCGTTAGGCATTAAAATGGTTAAGCCTCGCACATCATCATTAAGCCATGCATTTGATAACATCCCTATGGCTGAATTACTTTGGGTAAGAGCGGTTTGTTCTTCATTATTAGATCCAAGTACCAAATCAGCTCCCGGAGCTTCCGCTTCTTTATCACCAAATACTGCTTTCATGAAGACGTGTCTGGTTCCTCTGGAAGTTTCTTTATCAATACAGAGGATGTCCATATCAGGACCTCCAAGATCACTCCAGTTAATTATTTTTCCTGAATAAATATCTCTTATTTGTTGTAACGATAATGTGGTTATTCCTGCTTCATAAATTTCAGAAGAAACTACCGGAACAACTGCATCTTTACCGATCGATATTACATTGAAGTCAATTTCAGGATATTTAGTTTTTTCCTGTTCAGTAATATCTCTGGAAGTCATCCCGATTTCTAATTTACCTTCTCCAACCTGATTAATTCCAACGCCCGAACCACCTGCATTCACAATTATTCTTATATCGGGATTGTTTTCACGGTAAGTTTCCGCTGCTTTTGAGATAACAGGAAGCACTGTTGTTGAGCCTCCAATATTTACGGTTTCTCTTTCGGTACAATTCAAGAGAAAAACGGAAAGAACAGTGATGGCTAGAATTCTCATAGAAAATTTAGGTTTTATGTTTCTGGTACAAGTACGAAAGTATAATAAACTTAGATTGGGGTATATCAATAGACAAAGGTAGAGTTGGACCTTTTTTAAAATGAGTGAAAGGGATATAAAAGTCCTAACAATTAGATAACATTTCTTAGATCATATCAAACGCAGAGACAAAAGCTGGTTTGTCTTTTAATTCAGAGGAATCTTCTGAGTTCATATCAATATCACGGACCATCAGATTGGCTTTTACGACTCCGTTGATAGTATGAAGTAAACCAAGTTTATTTTTTGTAACCAAAGATTTTGCTGTATTGGATTTTTCATCATGCCATATCATTCCCATAAAATAACCCAGATCCGAACATGCATGCTCCATAAGGTTTTGGGTCTTATTAGCATGTCCGGGTTTATACCATAGAGAGTCAAAGGCTAAAAATTTGAGTCTGTCCGGTTTAAAAAGTCTTTTAAAAAAAGGAATTTTAGGCAAAACTCTTAGCATCATAAATCCTTTCCATCCGGGCATTTCAACAATTTCCCAATGGACAGGGATTGCCCTGATTCCCGCAATTTCTTCACCATTCTGTTTAAACACATAACAAGTCCCAAAATCTTCTAAAGAGTCAGTAAATACAAAATTATGGTCGTTATAGAAATGTCGCAAAGAGCTACTAAAAGACTCATGCTTATCCTTATCTAATGATACAACTTCATCGCGGTTTTTTGGGAAAAAACGACTGAAAAGAAAAGTATTGATTACTCTGATTTCTTTAAAACCAAAAGACTCACACAATTCTTTTGAAAGTGAATTATCAGCTTCTACATACGCATAATAAAGTCCTTTTTGATCAACTTTTAAAAAAGGTTTTTGAAGCTCTTTCTGGAATAATTTTTCAATATTACTTCTTAGTACGTTAGGTTTCTTTTGAGTTGATACGTTTGATCTTGTGCGCTTTTGCTTTTTTAGAGGATTGTAAACGGAGAGGTACCTTACATAAAGTGCCTTCAGAGAAGTGGAATTAAATGTGATGTTTCTTTCGATAAATCCCGCAGTACCTAAAACCCTTTCTCTTTTTTTAATCTGGATAAAAGTTATATCCGAAATCTTTTCATCGTTTAGATTGGTTTGAACATGCCTGTATCTAAGCTTGCCGGGAGTTCCAAGAACGGTTTTGTTTAATAGATTCAGAATACTTTTAGAATGACCCTTTTTAGTGGTCACGGTTAAATCAGAATCAACTTTTCTGTGTTGGGAATTCATTAAAAAAAGAAAGAATTATAATTACCGGTTACTATTCTGCCTTGTTTTGCGTTACATTTCACATATGAAAAATACACTTTCCCTTTTATTTATCTTAATATTTTGCAGCATTACTGTAATGGGACAATTGTATCCATTCAGAACGTACTCAATTGAAGATGGATTAAGCGAGTCAGTAGTAAATGAAATAATCCAGGATAGTGAGGGTTTTCTTTGGTTGGCAACAGGGTATGGATTAAATCGGTTTGATGGAATTACCATTCAAAATTACTTTGAAGATCAGGGTTTGAACAGTAATAAAGTTCATTCTCTTTTTGAAGATTCGGAAGGGAAGATCTGGATTGGTACAGAATTTGGAGTTAATTATTGGTTCGATGATAGCATTTATGTTGCTGAAGAGTTGGAAGCACTTAAGAACCAAAGAGTAATAAGCATTTACGAAGATTCAGGCGGAGATATGTGGTTTGGAACAGACGGTGACGGAGCATGGGTTCTGGAAAAAAGCGGAGAACTTTATCAATACTCAATTTCTCAGGGTTTCAGGAATAACAGAATCCGCAGAATTAAAGAAGATGCTAATGGTGTACTTTGGTTTGCAACAAGGGGAGGGTTAACAAAATTAGAGAATGGAAATATACGAACTTTTACCACGGCTGATGGCTTGCCGGAAAACCGTATCAGAGATATAACATTCGATGAAAATGGTCAGCTTTGGATAGCTTCAAGAGAAGGTTTGGTTCATTATAATAATGGCAGATTTATTACTTATGATGACAATGAAGGATTGAATAATGTGCGTGTCCAAACTATGGTATTCGATAAAAACCAAAGGCTTTGGGTAGGAACTGAAGGTGGAGTAAGTGTTTTTGATGAAGGCTCATTCAAGAATTTTACTTCAGAAAATGGATTGTCTAATAACATTATCTACTCTTCTGCTCTAGACAGAGAGGGGAATTTATGGTTTGGAACATTTGGTGGTGGAGCAAACTTATTTCTGGGCGACTATTTTGAAAATCATACAATGTTGGATGGTTTAGCGAATGATGTTGTTACATCAATTACTGAAGGAGAAAATGGAGAAACCTGGCTGGCAACTTATGGTGGGGGTTTAAGTCTTCTGAAAGATGGGAAGTTCACAACCATGAGTCTAAAAGAAGGTTTATTAGACGATAAAGTATTTTCTGTGGACAAAGATTCAAGCGGTCGTATTTGGATTGGAATGAGAAACGGGCTTGCCTATCTGGAAAATGAGTTGTTAACTATTCTGAGTGAGGATGAATTTCCTTATCGAAAAGTCCGTCAGGTATACGAAGATTCAAAAGGTATAATCTGGATCAGTACCTATGATGACGGAATGGTAAGATACGATGGCAAAGAGTTCAGGTTGATCTCAACAGATGATGGACTATTGGATAATACCGTTCTTGGAACTGTTGAAGGGGATGACGGCAGTATGTGGATTGCTACTTATGGTGGTGTAAGCCGTTATTTTGAAGGAGAAGTTGAGAATTTTACAATTCAGGAAGGACTTCCGAATAACGCAGTTATGATGGTAATTAAAGATGATGTGGGTCGAATTTGGGCTTCAACTTTTGGTGGAATAGCGTGGTTTGATGGTCTGAAGTTTCAAAGCATAACTACAGAAGACGGCCTTCCGAATCGCGTATGCTATTTTATTCACCAGAGTAGAGACGGATCAATTTGGGTGGGAACAAATAATGGTGTAGTGAAATTCGATGCGGATCGTTATTTCAGTGACAATCCGAATGAACGAGAACAATCATTTCAGTTGATTACAAAAGAACAAGGATTGGTTTCTGATGAAATGAATCTTGGTGCTGTTTACGAAGATAGTAACGGACATCTTTGGTTCGGAACTGTGGAAGGGGTAAGTCACTTTTTCCCTGAAAATTATAAAGGAAACCCACTTTCACCTAAAGTAAAAATTGATGAGGTGGTAACATCAGGCAGAGCACATAAAGGCAAGAACCATTTTAATTTAAACTACGACCAGAACTATGTGGAAATAGCTTATTCAGGGATCAATTTTACTGCTCCAAATCAAGTTGTCTATGAGTATAAAATGGAGGGTGTTGATCCTGCATGGCAAAGAACTACTGACAGAGTTGTGAAATATCCTTCTTTACCCAATGGTGAGTATTCATTTACTGTTCATGCCAGAAACACAAATGGCTCATGGAGTGATGAAAAAACAGAGATCACTTTCTTAGTATACGCGCCTTTTTGGATGCAATGGTGGTTTATTACATTGGTTATTGTGACATTAGTAGGTATTATTTGGTTGTTTTATAACTACTATAAAGCCAGAAAACTAATTGATATCGAAAGGATAAGAGTTAGAATTGCCAGTGATCTTCATGATGATGTTGGAGCAAGTTTAACAGAGGTAGCATTGCAATCCGATTTTCTTCAGGCTAGTAAAATTGATCCTGAATTCAAACAGTCTTTAGAGCAAATTGGAAGACAGTGTAGGAAAATTGTAACAAGTCTGGATGATATAGTATGGTCTATTGACGCCAGAAATGATACCGTTGGAGATCTCACAGATCGAATGCAGGATTATATATTAAACGTATTGGAACCAAAAAATTTTCAGGTAAGCTATAATTTTGAAGATCTTAAAATGGAGAATAAATTAGAAGTTCCTGTTAAAGAAAATCTGTACCTGATCTTTAAAGAAGCTGTTAATAATATATCGAAATACTCTAATGGTGATGAGGTTGATATTTCTATGAGAACAGAAAATGGAGGTTTTAAATTTCAAATCCACGATAACGGTACTTCAGGAGCAGGGACTAAGAAAACAGGACACGGACTACGTAACATGGTTATGCGGGCAAAAAGAATTGGATCAGATATTGATGTTTCAACGAAAAATGGCTTTACTGTTTTAGTATCCGGAAAATTAAATAGCAATTAAAAGGGCACCAAACATGGCTATCATTGGAATAGTAGAAGACAATATAAAAATCAGAGATTTAATACAGCGTTATCTTGATATGCAGGAGGATATGGATTGCCCGGTTGCGAAAGACAGTGTAGAAGAGATGCTTGAATATTTGGAGAAGCATCAGGCTCCTGACGTTTTATTGATGGATATTCAACTACCCGGAATGACCGGTATTAAAGGAATGGAGATCATTAAATCAAAATATCCGGATATAGATATCATCATGTTGACTATTTACCATGACTCTCATAAGATATTTGATTCATTAAAAGCAGGAGCTTCAGGATATTTATTAAAACATACTTCTTTACCGGAAATCAAAGAATCAATAGATAATTTATTGAAAGGCGGAGCTCCAATGTCACCGCAAATAGCAAGAAAAGTAATTACACATTTCAATGATCAGGCTCCCCAAAAAAATCCTGACAGTATGCTAACAGATAGGGAACAGGATATTGTAAATGGATTGGTTGATGGTTTAAGTTACAAGTTAATTGCAGACAGATTTGATATTTCTATCGATACAGTGAGGGCGCACATCAGAAATATCTATAAAAAACTACATGTGAACTCTAAAGCGGAAGTTATCGCAAAATCCCTACGCGGAGAAATTTAGTCAGAGTAACATTATCATGTGATTTAATATGTGGGTTGATAGCTGCATTTTTGTATTGAAATTTGAATATTCCAATGAGGATGTCTTATGAAACGCTCAAATATATTATCTCTTTCCTTTATAATTACCACTTCTTTGTTTTTGTCAGGTTGCTATACTCAGTTCAGCAGCATCGACCGATACTCTTCTGATTCAAACAGGAATTCTAAATATTATTCATGGAATGATGATGAACTTTCCGAAGCAGGTTATTACTGGGATGATGAAGAACAAACAGCGAAGCCATATAGCTATTCTTCACAAACTCAGGATGATGAATATGTTTCAGCGGAAGAAGCCGGACTATACTACAAAGATTATGATGCAGAACAATGGTATAAGGATAACAACTTCGAAGGTGTTTATTGGGATGGCTATGACGAAGGATTTGAAGACGGTTATCAGGAAGGCTATTATGATGGATACGATGATGGTAGTTGGGATAGTGAATATTATTACACGCACTTAAGATATGGATGGGTTCAGATTTATGGACATCACTGGTACTACGATTGGAATTTAAGACATAATTCTTACTATACTTTTGGAGCTGGATTCGGATTAGGCTGGGATGTTTATAGTAATCATTACGGATTTGGATACCATAGGCCATATTACTACACAGCCTGGGGTTATGGACATCCATATTATCTTAATTACGGTTTCTACAGTAATCATTATTATTATGGCTATACAAACAACTACTATTACAACAATAGCAGAAGAAACAGTAGAAATTACTCGTATGGTCCAAGAAGTAGTGGGTTAACCCAAAAGAACGACAATCGTACACGTGGGTCTTCTTTAAGAAGCAGATCTTCATCGGAAGTTACAAAAAGAGGCAGAAGTATTGACTCAATAACAAGAACTTCTTCTAGAGTAAGATCTTCAAATGTAACAAAAAGAGGTAGTTCATCTTCCGGAAATACAAGAAGTAGAGTGGGTTCTGATTCGAAACGTAGCCGTTCTTCAGGTTCCGTAAAGAGAAGTTCAAGTTCTAAACGAAGCAGGGGTTCTTCCAACGTCAGAAGTTCTAGTTCTTCATCTAAAAGAAGTAGTGGAGTTTCAAAATCCAGGTCATCTTCAAGAGTTAAATCTTCGGGGAGCAAATCAAGAAGTTCCTCTGGCGTGAAGAGATCTTCAGGAAGCTCTTCTTCTAAGAAATCAAAGAGTTCCAGTAAAAGGTCAAAAAGTTCTTCGAGTAAGAAGAGAGGCAATTAAATTAAATATTTTAAATTCATCAGGATGAAAAGAATATTACTCTTCTTTATTGGAATCAGTGTGTCTGTGCATCTTCAGGCTCAGGATGGTGAATCACCTATATCGTATCAAAGTTTAGCAATCCAAATGAGTACAATCAATACAAACGGTGACGCTCAGTCTGCAGTGATCCCTTCCGTTTCAAACTTTAATGGATTCGGAAGCTTTCTAGATAACCCGGCTGCAATGGCATTATCTGATAAAAGCTTTTATAGTATTGGTTGGTTAAATCAAAGTAATAGTAAAGAAGATATTTATTTGGGCAACTCTACGAATAATGAATATTCGAATACTGAATTTGCAAATCTTGGACTTGTATACAAAGTTCCAACAGAAAAGGGAAGTTTTGTAATTGGAGGTGGCTATAATATTATTTCAGTAGTGAATGATGAGTCTTTTATTGATGGCTTCAATAATTCAAGTTCTATAACAGATGCTTTTGCCGATCAAGGAAGTGGGTACGAAGATATAGCATTTAATGCATTTGCGACTGATTTCAGGAATGAGATGAGTAATGAGATAGTGTCTATTTTAAGAGTAGACGACAGACCATCAGGTTTTGATGGGATTAGCCAATTCGCTGACATCTCAAATACAAAAAATACAAGTGATATATCAGTATTTACAGCCACTGAATTTCGTAAGAATTTATTAGTAGGCGTTTCTTTAGGGTTTCTTACAGGTTCAATAAACTATGATCGTAGTTTCCAGGAATTAGATGAAACAAACTTATACTCTGATGGAGCTATTCCTGCCAGTGGATCTAATCCTTCTACAGATATACATTCTATTGAGCTTACTGAAAGATTAGATACAGAATATTATGGTTTTATCGCTCGTGCAGGATTTATATATGAGGTAAATCCATCTCTTAACATTGGAGCAAGTTTAGCTCTTCCCTCAAAGTTGTTTGTAACAGAAAATTACTTTTCAGCTATTGAGACAGAATTCGATGATGGTACTTTTACAGAAGATTCCGATGACTTCCCAACTTCGTTGAGCAGTGAATTCAAGTATGCAGTTACTAAACCTGCAGAATTTAAGATAGGAGCAACCTTACAAGATATAGGAAACTTAAGCATTTCGGCATCGGCGGAGTATATCAGTTACAGTTCTACTAAAATTGATTTTACTATTGATACAGGAGATATGGAACCAAGTGAAGTTGCAATGCTAAAGGATGATGAAGAAGCTATAAATTCTATAATTTCTGATACATATAATGATGTTGTAAATCTGAAAATTGGTGCTTCTTATTTATTTTCGAATCAAGCTAAACTATTTGGTGGGTATGAATTTTATCCTGAGAAAGAGAATGTCTTTACCTTTGAAGAAGTTGTGTACTCTGCAGGGCTATCATTTCCTTTGTCAAACAGTATTGATTTAAATTTAAGTGGGCAATATTCAAATCGTGACGACCGTTCTATCTTATATGAGTTTTTTAATGATTCAGGTCAAGTAGCTAAAAGCGAAATATTAAAAAGCATTGAAAGAATAAACTTTCATGCTGGACTCAAGTTTAGTTTTTAATTGGTTGACAAGAATTTACCCAAATACCTCCGTAGTTAGTTGAGACCGTTAGTTTTGAACGACTTACGGTCTCTTTTTTGAGAAATGTATAGGAGTCTATTTCCTTTACATCCAGTCTTTTCTCTTGAAGTATATAACCATTCCAATGGTAACCGAGATCATTACGCCCCATGCGATAGGATAGCTATACTGCCAACCCAGTTCCGGCATGTACTCAAAATTCATTCCATAAATTCCGGCAATAAAAGTAAGAGGTATAAAAATAGTGGCAATGATGGTAAGCACTTTCATCACCTCATTCATTCTGTTGCTGATATTTGTTTGATACATATCATGCAAACTGGAAACCATTTCACGGTTATTATCAAGACTGTCTACAATCTGTAAAGTGTGATCAGAAACGTCTCTGAGAAACAGTTTGGTTTCGTCTTTTACAAGCGGTGATTCATCTCTGGTGAGTGAGTTTATACTGTCTCTTAACGGCCAGATACTTTTTCTGAATTGAAGAAGCTGTCTTCTTATTTTGTGAATGGAAGATAAAGCATTGCTGTCATCACCCGACCAGAGTTCCTCTTCAATTATTTCGATATTTTCATTTAATTCTTCGAGAACAGCGAAGTAGTAATCAATAATGATATCCATCAAAGCGTAAGACATATAATCAGGCCCGCCTTTACGCATACGTGTATTTTCTACTGCTAGGCGCTCTTTGATAGGAAGAAATATTTTACGTTCGGATTCCTGAAATGAAAAGATGAATTTCTCAGTAAACACTATACTAACCTGTTCCTGTTGAAGAACTCCATCTTCCATATAGAGCATTTTTAATACGATGAAAATTTGTTCTCCGTAATCCTCAATTTTTGAACGTTGAGTAGTGTTTAGAATATCTTCCTGAATTAATGGATGGAAATCAAATTCATCCCAAAGCTGCTTCAGATATTCAATATCGTGTAATCCTTTAACTTGAACCCAGGTCGGGTTTGAAGTATCAACATAGGGCTTACATTCTTCTATGGAGGTGATTTTTTTAATATCCAGGTGAGTATTACTGTAATCATGTATTTCAATGATCATATCTTCCAGTTTTTTCTCGCCAATGTGTGTTAGCGTGCCCGGAGCGCTACCGATCTCTTTTCTGAAGAACTTATTTTTGATCCTGACAGGAGATAATTTTTTTCTAAAACTCATAGATATCTGATTAATTATGAAGAAAGTAAGCAAAAAAAATCCCCACACATAAAAATGTGCAGGGATGAATAAAGAAAAATTAAATCTGTTATTCTATTTCTCCTTTCTCAGCAGCTTCTTTGAGCTTCTCATTTGCCCAAATACCTATTTCAACTCTTCGGTTTTGTTGGCGACCGGTTGCTGTACTATTATCAGCTACAGGATCTGATTCTCCATAACCTATAATAGTCATTCTTTCAGCATCCACACCTGTAAAGGCAGCGTATTCTGCTACTGACTTTGCTCTGTCTTCCGAGAGCTTTTGGTTGTATTCTTCACTACCTGTGTTATCTGTGTACCCGGAAAACATGATATTAGTGTCTTCATATTTTTGTAGAATTTCAGATAGCTCGGCGATATTTTCTCTTGAAGCATCTTTAAGCTGATAGGAATTAACATCAAAAAGGATTCCTGAATCAAAAGTAATTTTTATTCCTTCTCCGACTCTTTCAACTTTTGCTCCTTCAAGATCTTCTTCAAGTTCTCTGGATTGTCTGTCCATGTAATTACCAATAGCCGCACCTGATGCGCCACCCACTGCAGCACCGATGATTGCTCCGTTCGTGGTATTACCTGCAGCTTTACCTATTACCGCTCCTGCAAGAGCTCCTGCTGCAGCACCAATTGCAGTTCCTTTAGCGGTTTTGCTGATGCTGTCACAGCCTATAAAAGGCAAAGTTAATATGAGTGCAAAAATACTTAATCTGGATAATGTCTTCATTTCAAATGTTTTGTTAGTATTATTTACATAATGGAACTCATTCTAAGCCTATGAGTTCCATTTATTAACATCTTATCAAGATATCATCAAATGCTAAGCTGCTTGATCCCGTAATATTTCCAAAGGCGGGCGTGTGTGAATTCCTCTGGTATTCAATAACCCGATGGTGAGAACCAAACCAATTAGAATTAGTGTCTCAATTCCCAGAATGGCAAAATTCGGTACAAAGTCGATATCAAAATAGAAGTACCCTAACAGAGCGCTGGCTCCAACAGAAAGAGTGAGACCGGTTAGAGCTGCCATGATTCCCAGAAATACATATTCAATGACCTGTATTTTGATAACCTGCTTTTGTTTGGCTCCCAATGTCCTTAATAAAACAGCTTCTCGTATTCTTTGATATCTGCTGGTTGCAGCCGAACCGGCCAGCACGATCAAACCCGTAATAATGCTGAACAAACCAATGAACTGTATCACAAATGTAATTTTATCTATGAAATCACGAACGGTTTCAAGTACTTGTCCTATATCAATTGCAGATACATTCGGGTAAGCCTGAACGATTTTTTGCTGTAATTCTAAAGAAGCCTCTCTGCTTGGAGTATTTAATGTTGTTGCAAAAAATTGTGGAGCAGGTTCAAGTACTCCTGTTGGGAAAACCACGAAGAAATTAGGTTGCGGTGTTTGCCAATCAACAGTTCTTGTTCCAGCGATAAAGCTGGAAATTGGAATTCCCTGAACATCCCAAATTAAGGTGTCGCCAACCTGAGCATTTAAATCACTCATTAAATCAGTGGAGACAGAAATAGGAACAAGGTCTTCCGGATCTGTAACGGTTCCTATAAATGTGCCGGAATCTACGGTCTCAGTAGAAATCAGAGAATCTCTGTAAGTAGATCGGTATTCGCGATTCAACGCCCAGCTTCTTGGTTTACGACTGGAATCAGCCATAAACTCGGCAACGGTAGTATCATTAATGGATTGCAAGCGCATAGTTACAATGGGCACATTTTGAAGCAGCTCCATGTCATTATCCAGAATGATCTTGTTTACGCCTTCATTCTGATCGTACTGAATATCGTAAAGTGCAAGGTTTGGAAGATCCTGACCATCATCGAAATTAATGGTTCCCAAAAGCATGTCCTGCGTCAGATAAAGAGAACTTATTAATGTTACTCCCAGTCCAAAAGTGAGAAGTAAGGTAGAGGTTTGGTTATTCGGGCGATACAGGTTTGCCAACCCCTGTCTGAATTCATAACCAAAAGATTTAGGGTTAAACTTCTGTGCTCCTTTCATTATTAAAAAAGCAATTCCTGATAATAACAAAAGACAGAAAACGAGCCCGAGAGTAAAGAAAATAGCTGCTAGAATATCATTTAGCATTAACCAAGCATATCCAACTACAGAGATACCAATCAAACCAAATAAAGAGAACCTTGTTATCCAGCTAAGGAGTTTGGAAAGGTTTATATCAACAGAACGAAGAGTAAAAAGAGGAGATATTTTGCGAACGGCGAGCAACGGAAAAAGGGCAAAAATCAGAGAAATGGAGACCCCAGTAATTATTCCAATAAAAATTGAACTCCATGAGAGTGCTAACTCTATATCAACGGGAACAAAATCTTGTACCAAAACAGGTAGATAAAGCTGAATCAATGAACCAATAAAAGCACCGATTGAAGATCCTATAAATCCCATAAATACAGCCTGGATCAAATAAATACTCATTGCTTGATTGGATGACGCTCCAACACAGCGAAGTACAGCTACAGTACTTATCTTTTGTCGGATATAAACAAATATAGAGCTGGCAACACCAATCCCGCCGAGTAGCAATGCTATAAACCCAATCAAGTTCAGGAAGTTCGACAAATACAGGATAGCTTCGCCAACTTCTTCTTTTCGTTCGGCTACGTCATCATAACCAAAACGTACAGAATCGTTCATGGCATCCAGAGTCGCTTCCACAAGAATTGGATCTGTCCCTTCCGGATATTTTATATAGGAAATATATTCAAGCTGACTTCCGCGTTGAAGAAGTCCTGTTGCTTCGATGTTCTCTTTGGGAATATAAATTCTTGGACCAAAAAAAGAAGCAGCAACCGGTTGACCGGGAATTTCCTGTAAAGCTCCTGCAATTTCATATGTTAATAATCCGATCTTAACAGAATCACCGGGTTGTAATCCGAACTGAAGTAAAATTGGTTCATCAACCAAAGCTCCTGCAGTTTTTTGAAAAGTTTCAGAAGCAGATTGAGGATCGGTTTTAAGCTCGCCGTAATAAGGAAAATCGCCTTCCAAGGCAGTTATTTGAGAAAGTCTTGTAGTCCCTGATTTAGGGAAGTAAGCCATTGAAGTGAAACTTAAAGCATCCGAGCGTTCTCCACCTAAGGAATCGAGATAAGTCTCCAATTCGTCGTGGAACGGGGAATTTTTTTCAACTTCAAGATCGGCGCCAAGCAGTTCTTTTGATTGTTCATTTATACTATCATTGAGATTCTCTCTGAAGGAGCTGATCGCCACCTGAGCAGCTACACCAACGATTATAGCTGCCAGATAAAGAAATAATTTCTTTCTGTTGGAGCGGGAATCCCGCCATGCCATTTTAAAGATCCAGAATAATTTATTCACGCTACAGCTTCCCCTGAAGATTTAAAGACATCAGAATCGACTTCTCCGTTTTTCAATTTTATTACCCGATCACATTTATCCGCAAGGTCAAGATCATGTGTAACCAGTACTAGTGTTGTGCCCTGTTTTCTGTTCAAGTCAAATATCAGATTTTCGATATGTTCACCTGTTTCAGAATCCAGATTCCCGGTTGGTTCATCAGCGAAAAGTATTTTCGGGTTATTAATAAAAGCTCTTGCTACTGCAACCCGTTGTTGTTCACCACCTGAGAGTTGGGTAGGGTAGTGATGGGAGCGTTCCCCTAATCCTACTTCTTCGAGAAGTTCTATCGCTCGTTCACGAACCTGATTTGTCGCTTCGCCACGTAGCTCTAAAGGAACCATAACATTTTCAGCGGCTGTGAGGGTGGGAACTAACTGAAATGTTTGAAAAACGAATCCGACGTGTCGATTGCGAACTTCAGCTCTTTGGTCTTCATTGAGGGGTTTTAAATTGATTCCGTTTAGTGTGACATCTCCGGATGTAGGTTGATCTAATCCCGCAGATAATCCCAATAAAGTTGTTTTCCCACTTCCTGATGGTCCAACAATTGCGCAAGAGATACCTTCTTCAATTTCGAAAGTTACATTGTCCACAACGGTAAGTGTTTTGTCTCCGCTTTTAAATTGACGGGTTAAACTTTCCAGTTTTAAAATATGATTCACAAGTATGTATTTTTTTGTCAAATAACATTCAACTAAGATATATTCATTCCAAGTTTTCAGGTTATTTTAATATTGGTTAAACATCCAAAAGGGGAACAAATCCGTACTCTTAGAATAGAAATAGTAGCATAGATACTAATTTCATTTAATAGGGTTTTCGGTTACGAAATGTTGGCAAATAAGTTAGAAATAAATAAAAAGGATGAAAACTTGTCATCAAAGTTTAACATCGTTCTTATAGACCAGAACGAAATGTTGCTGGATCTATTGGATCATGAACTTACCAAGTACAAAGGCTTTTCAGTGACACATACTTCTAATGGCGCTGAGTTTTTAAATAGCAGTGAAGTTGAGCCTGATCTTATACTAATGGATATGATCATGGAAGGGGTAAATGGTATTGAATTAATAAAAAAAATTAAATCTGAGGATAGATTTGCTGAAACAAAGATCATAATCTTGTCCGAAAAACTTAATGAACCCGTTGTTGAGCAATTAAAATCATTAAATGTTCATGATGTTATTCAAAAGCCTGCTAACATAGGAGAAGTGCTTTTTAAGGTTAAAAGATCTGTAAGAGATCAGATTTAACAGGGACTTATATTATCTATTCTGAATCACAAATACTTTTTTTACTGCTTCTTGTATCGGTTATAATTTTGGCAATCGGTGCTTACTTAGCATTGATGGTCATAATCTCAAGGTTTCTAACATTAAGGGACAAAAAAAAATATCGGTCCCTAAAAAACAAATATTCTACTCTTGTTTTTGAATCGATGAGAAACAACAAAGCTCGTGAAGGCTTATTCGAGTTGCTAAGAACGAAATCGAAGCACATTCCTATAGTAAAAGAAGTATGTACTGAGCTTTTAAGAGATGTTGGAGGTGAAACTAAAAACAGTGTTATAGAGATTTTAGAGCACCCTTTGATCAAAGATCATTATCTGAAGTACTTTAATAGTTATAATAAAAAAAGGAAAGTTAAGAGCCTTCTTTATTTCAGAAGTATTAAAACACTTCCGGATGCGCAGGAATCTAGAGCGGTATCTCTACTTGATCATCGGTTACACTATTTGGCACATGCTAGTGCTTTGGTAATTTTAGCTTCTGCTAAAGATAATTTGCATGAATCTGTTTTGATAAAAATGAGCAAAAGATCTGAGGATTGTAAGTTTACTTTTGTTGAGCTTTTATGGGAATACTGGGATAATGAATTTATATCCAAACAAGATAAGTTTATTTGTTTTCAAGTTCTTTTGGGTTCAGAAGACATATCTGTTGAGATGAAAGCATTATTAGTTAGGATAATATCCAGCTTTAACGAAAAAGAGTTTTCTATTTACTTTCTTGATATTCTAAAATTCCTGATTGAGTTAGATTTACAAAAAAAACATTATCCTTTTATGGCTGCATTGATCAGTGCATTAGGTAAATTTGATTTTAAAACAGCGGAAAAGGAGATAATAAAAGCAATATCAGTTGACAACAAATCGGTAAAAATAGCAGCAATAAGAGCTTTAATTAAATTCAAAACTACCAGGGCAATTCAGGAATTAGCAACTATTTATAGTACTTCTAAAGGTTACTTAAAAAAAGAGATCAGTTATTTGATAGAACACGATTCGGATCTCTCGAAACTTATAATTGGATCAGAAGTTACAGTAAAAAATATTAAAGACACTGAACGAGAGCTTAATCATGATTTTTGAAACCATCTTATTTTCAAGTTTTATTGATTCATTCAGCGATTTTGTTCTTGTATATTTTACTGCAATAAATGGATTTTATCTAACATTGGTAATAATCTCATTCTTTTATTTGAAGCTATTTAATCGGCAGAGAATAGCTTATGAGAGTAAAGGATTAATGAAGTCTGATCTTTATAAATCTGTCACAATTATTGTACCTGCATATAATGAAGAAAAAAATATTATTGAGAATGTGAGGTCATTAATGCAGGTAGACTTCAACGATTTTGAAGTTATAGTATCGAATGATGGCAGTACCGACGATACGCTCCAAAAGCTAATAGACGAATATGAGTTAGAGGAGTCAGATCTCTTTGTACCTAAAGGATTGAATTCAAAACCGATAAAAAAAGTATATAGATCAGGAATACACAACAATCTGATTGTTCTTGATAAAGACAATGGTTCAAGAGCCGATGCTGTAAATGCTGCTATTAACATAGCTCATAAAGATCTGATCTGTACTATTGATGCAGATTCCTGGCTTGAACAAAATGTACTTCGAAAAATGTTGAGAGCATTTATTGAGGATGATAAAACTATAGGGGTTGGGGGAATTATTCGGGTATCAAATGGATGTGAGTTTGAGAATAATACAATGAAGGAGATTAAACTCCCCAAAAAATTGGTTTCAAAAATGCAGGTTTTGGAATATATAAGATCGTTTCTATTTGGAAGAATTGGATGGGATCAATTAAATAGCTTATTAATTATTTCAGGAGCATTTGGCGTTTTTGACAGAGAAGCAGTGCTAAAAGTAGGAGGTTATGATGTGGAGTCAATTGGTGAGGATTTCGAACTTACGTTAAGACTTCATAGACATTATAAAGAAGAGGGAATAGATTATAACATTCGTTTTTTCCCGGAACCTGTTTGTTGGACAGAAGTTCCGGCTACTTGGAATGAGCTTTCAAGTCAGAGGAACAGGTGGCAAAGAGGTCTTTTTGAAACTTTGGTTAAACATAAAAAAATGATTTTTAACCCTAAATATGGTTCAGTTGGGTTAATAGGTTTGCCTTTCTATCTCATTTTTGAATTGTTATCACCCGTAGTAGAATTTCTGGGTTATGCTTTGGTACTGTTTCTGTTGATGACAGCAACATTGAATACTTCATTTGCACTACTGTTTTTTATCGCGGCTGTACTACTGGGAGTGGTGCTTTCCCTGAGCGCTGTTCTTTCTGATGAGTTTACCTATAAACAATATCCCAAAGTTAAAGATGCGCTACAGTTGATAGGCTTGGCAGTATTTGAGAATTTGGGATATCGTCAACTCCATACCTGGTGGAGACTCAAAGGGATGTTTCATTATTTGAGAGGTAATAAGAATTGGGATTTAAAAGAAAGTGGTCTTTGGAAAAAAATTACAGAAGTCACTCACTGGATATGGTTAGTGGTTATAAATGTTATAATTGCATTTTTATTTTGGTTTGGAATCAACGGAGTAGGATTATGAGAAAATTATTTCTTCAAATATTCATAATGGCTCTGGTGTCTTTTTCTGCATTTGCTCAATCAGATACTGAATTTAGCAACTCTATATCTATTTCAGATGAATACGTTTTTGTAGAGGGAATCGATAATTGGAATATTGTGCAGTTGGGATATGAAAGGAGGATGAATTCTTTAACTCTGATTTCAAGACTTCAATATGCTGATAGGTTAGGACAGAATGGGACATTCTTATCTTTTATCGGTTATCCTGAATTTTCTGAGAATTCGTATGGATATGTGAACCTTGGTTTTTCACCTGATAATTCCAACCTTTTTCCTGAGTTGAGATTTTCGTCCGCTTTTTACCACTCAGTTACTGATCAGCTAGTTGGTGGAGCCGGGTTCCAATACACAAAAGTACCGGGAGAGGATGCGTTTGTCGCAAATATATATGCTAATTATTACTTCGGGAATTATCTGCTTTTGATCAGACCTTCTTATTTAATTGATGACTCGAACAGTTCGTTTTCAGGCGCAGTATCACTACGGAGATACTATAATTCAGCAAAAAGCTACGGGGAATTTTTAATAGGAGCAGGCAGGAGTATAGAAAATTCTACTTTAGAAGATGCCTTTCAGCAAACTTACCTGAACAGAATAGCCGCTTTGAAACTAGATCACTCACTTTCGGATGAATGGTCTCTTCAAAGTTCATTAACTTTAAGCCGAAATGATTTTTCAAGTGGAACGGAAAGAAATCAGTTTGGAGTTCGTTTAGGAGTTACAAGAAATTTTTAAAAGTTGAAAGCGTGAGAATGAAATCAATAGTACTTACAATAGTTTTGTCTGTTTTGATGTGTATTAGTTTAGAAGCTCAGCAGAAAAAGTCGATCTTGTTTTTTGGAGACAGCATCTCAGCGGGATATGGCATTCAGCCTCAACAAGCATTCCCGGCTGTCATTCAGGATAAGATAGATTCTTTGGGTTTGAATTACGAAGTGATCAACGGTGGATTGAGTGGCGAGACTTCGGCAGGCGGTTTAAGACGGATCAATTGGGTTTTACAAAGAAATATCGACATAATGATCCTTGAATTGGGAGGAAATGATGGACTTCGGGGTATAGATCTTTCATCAACAAAAGATAATCTTCAGCAAATTATAGATCGAGCTAAGGCAAAAAATCCGGAGATCGAGATCATAATTGCCGGAATGCAGGTTCCTCCTAATCTGGGAACAGACTATACTAAGGAATTTCAGGATCTGTATCCGGAACTGGCTGAGAAGAATAATCTCACCTTGATCCCTTTAATTCTGGACGAAGTAGGAGGGAGAGATGAATTCATGCAGCCCGATCAAATTCACCCAAATGTGAAAGGACATAAAGTTGTTGCTGAAACTGTTTGGGAAACGCTAAAGCCATTTTTAGATTAATTGAAGTCTGACAGGATCTATTGACTTTATAAGCATGGCTTGAAGTTTAAATCCTGTCAGAGTCACCAAAACTTAAATACATGAAAAAAATACTTTTCTTTCTTCTTCTTCTTCTTTCACCTTTTGGAATAGAAGCTCAAGACTCAACATTAAACTACCAACCTAAGATCTTGTTGATAACAGCACATCCCGATGATGATGCTCTTTTTTCTGCCACAATTTGGAAAACGACAAGGTTGTTGGGAGGAACTGTTGATCTTGCACTTATGACGAATGGAGAAGGTGGTTACAAATACTCTACTTTGGGAAATTATATTTACGGTAAAGATCTGGATGAAGAAGAAGTTGGAAGAGATTACTTACCCGGCATCAGAAAAAAAGAGCTGATGGCAGGTGGTGATGTTGTTGGGATCAGGAATTATTTCTTTTTCGATCAGCAAGACTTCTACTATACACAGGATATAGAGGAAACCTTAGAAAAGTGGGACACCGAAAGTGTAGAAGCAAGATTAGCTGATATTATGAAAGAGGAAGAATATGATTTTGTATTCATGATGTTGCCTTTTCATGGTAATCACGGACATCATAAAGCAGCTACTTTACTTGGATTAAGAGCGATTAAATCTCTTCCTGAAACTGAGCGGCCGATAGCTTTGCCATCTTTTGTAAGAAGACATGCTGAGGATGAAAGCATAGATTTTGGAATGATGGAAGGATATCCGATTACTAAAGTAAAGCCTGATATCCTGTTCGAATTTGACAGAAATCAAAAATTCGGGTTTGATGACCGGCTTGATTACAACATCATTGCAAACTGGGTTATTGCTGAACATAAAAGTCAGGGTACTATGCAGTTATTGATGAGAAATGGAGTAATCGAACAATATTGGTTTGCTGAATTAAATAGTGATGATGACCTTGACAAAACCCGAAAGTTCTTCGAGGTCATAAATACTGTTCAACCTGACTAACAGTCATAGCTAGTACCAATCTGTAAAAGCGTATGGCCATACGCTTTTACAGATAAGTGTGCATACCATACGCTTTTATCGGGAAATTGAAAACACTATTGAAATGTTCGAAGTAACAGAAACAGTCTGTGCAAAATCCATCATTGAAGGTGCTTCAGATTTAAATCGCACCATATCTGCTTCCATAGCCATTGGTGGATAATTTACTTGATGTTCTGAATAGTTGATGGTAGTTATCTCACCTAACTTCACACCCGATTGTTCTGCGATAAATGTGGCTCTTTCTTTAGCTTTCTGAATTGCTGAAACCAGTGCTTTATCTTTTCCTTCTTCCAGCTCTGAGGACGAAAAGCTCCCGTTAAAAGAATCAAAGCCATTCTCGATTAAACTTACTTGAATTTTTTCATAGATCTCAAAGTCGGAGAAACTGACTGAAACCTGCTGATTAGTATTAACTGTAACCTCTTCCTGGCGATTGTTATAGTTTGTTCTCTTATTTATTCTGATGGGTTCGAAGTTGATGTTCTCTTCTTTGATGTCAAATTCTTTTAATAGAGTAGTCAAGACTGCTTCTCGCTTTTTATGCGTTTCAAAAGCAGCTTCAGGTGTTTTTTCTTCGGCGTTAATATTAATGTTGAAGATGATCATATCTGCGGGAATCAATTCAGTTGCCGATATATTGATTGAAATAGTCCTTTGAGAATTTTCAATAACTGACTGAGCAGTTGTATTACAGTTCGCTAAAAAAATTAGGCAAAAACACGAGAAAATAAATTTGAATGATCTACCAGCTAATTCCATATTCTTGTTTAATTTTTTGAATTTCTTCATAGTTTTTTCCTTGATTTATCTTGAACGTTTTTTGCCCAACACTATTTGATTCATTGATATTGAGACCTTGTCTGTACCAACTATCCAAATACTCGAGATATTGTTTTTCCTGAGACTTGTTTTTAATAACAAAGCCAAAATTTGAGAATTCATCGTTCTTATCTTTCAGCACACATTGAATAATGTGATAGGCTGAAACCAAACGCAGCGAATACACATAATGAAACTGAATCTCGGTCATTTCTGTGAGCTTGACAGGAGAATCAGGTAACTCATCGACAGATTTTTTAGGTTTTAAACGGAATCCATTTCGCTCGAAAATAACAGCCCCAAAATTCTTTGTCATTGAATAGGGAACGATGGTAATTAGTAAAGAAGCAATTGCAATTATTAATCCCGGACCTTCGAACCATCCAAAACCAAGGTCGTCGGAGAAGGTTGCTAAAAGATAAAATAGACCATAACAAACCCATCCGATCTTATATTCTCTTGATGCAGTAAAAGTAAGCCGGCTTGAAAAGGAGTTATTATCCCAGGGCTTAATTTCTGTTAGTTGTAAAGTCATAAGCACCTCATCTAGTGTTTAACATCAATTTAACTTTCGGAAGAATCAAATCAACCCATTCACTGTATTGCTTTCCCGATGGATGTAGTTGATCAGAAGCTATGTATGATGGATCTTTTTTCGCTTTTTCAGAAACCGGAGTGATATTTACAAATGGAATATTCATTTCTGATGAAATAGAATCAGCAATTGCATCATAAACCAATAATTCTTGTCTTATTTTCTCTTCTCCTTTTTCTATACCGAAGGGAGTTACGCCATAATTAGGTATTGAAACTACAAATACTTTAGTGGTATCTCCATCAGCGAATGCAACAGCCTGAAGCAATAACTCTTTAAATTCTTTTTTGTATTGATCAATCGGATAGCCTCGGTATTGATTGTTTACACCGATAAGCAGTGAAACAAGGTCATAATCAGTTCCCGGTTTTTTTTCTGCAATTGCTTTTTGCAACTCATCGGTTGTCCAGCCGGTCTTGGCAATAATTAAAGGATCGTCCACATGAATTCCGGCGTCATTAAGTTTTTCAGTTAATTGAACAGGCCATCGTTGATCTTCAGAAACAGCTTCTCCGATCGTATAAGAGTCTCCTAATGCCAGATATGAAATGTTGTTTTTCTGAGCACATGAAATAGTCAGACAACAAAAAAGAAATAAGAAAGAGAGACGAGTTTTTTTAAACATGAGATTATTTTAATTATTCAGACAGATAATAATGATTTAAAATGAATTAAATCATGTATAAGCGTAGGACAGTTTTTCGATTTTTTATTTATGAAAGCGCTTGCATTATCCGACAAACCGACGTTTCTTTGCTAAAGTGTGTCATTTAATAAATTCATCGGTGACACAAAAAAGTTTAAAAGACTACAACATTAATAAATCAGGATTAGAACTATGAATAAATTGATACGATATATGCTTGGGTTAAGCATGGTTCTCGTATTTTCGTTTGTTTCTGTGGCTAATAATACTCTATCGCCAAAAGAAGCAATTACAGAAGTATCAGGCCAGGTACTGGATGTAGACGGAGAGCCACTTGCGGGTGTAAATATCCGCGTAAAGGATAAATTGATAGGAACGACTACAGACGGAAACGGAATGTTCTCACTTTCCATTAAACAAGACCCGCCACTAATTCTGGTTTTTTCTATTGTTGGTTTCCAAACTGAAGAAGTTGACATTACTAATGCCAATACCAGTGGTTTAGAGGTCAGAATGCAGGAGCAGACGTTTTTAGGAGAAGAGGTTGTAGTCTCTGCTTCAAGAGTTGAACAAAGTATTTTAAAATCTCCTGTCTCAATTGAGAAAATGGACGTTATTGAAATTCAGACTTCTGCCTCCCCAAGTTTTTACGATGGAATAGCAAACTTAAAAGGGGTTGACTTCAGTACTCAAAGTTTAACATTCAAATCTATAAACACTCGTGGATTTGGATCAAATGGTAATACCCGTTTTGTGCAATTAATTGATGGGATCGATAATCAGGCTCCCGGACTAAATTTTGCAGTTGGTAACATTGTTGGTATTTCCGAGCTGGATCTTGAAAGTGCGGAAATGATACCGGGTGCTGCTTCAGCACTTTATGGGCCAAATGCATTAAACGGTATTTTACTTATGAATAGTAAGAGCCCTTTTGAATATAAAGGACTTTCGTTCAATACTAAATTAGGCTTAAATCATTTTGACAGTAATGTTGAAGACGGACCCCAGGTCTATCAATCATATGACATAAGATATGCCGACGCTTTCAATGATAAGTTTGCATTTAAGTTTACAGCCTCCTATTTAAAAGCTCAGGATTTTGTTGCTCAGGATAGAAGAGATCAGAGTTTTGTAACAGGTGGAGTTGTAGAGCGCGGGGCTACAGAAAGAAACGGAGCACGTGTATTCAACGGTGTAAATATTTATGGTGATGATGTGTTTACTCTTGGCTCAATTGCTAATAGTCTAATAGCGGCTGGTGAAGAACCTGATGCTACTGCAGAAGAACAAGCAACTGCAGCTCAAGTTGAGGCGCTAAGATCTCTAATACCTGATGGAAGAGAAGGAGCTTTTTCAGCTTTTGGTTTTGAAGAAAATTCTTTTGTGGATAATACTACTGAAAGTTTGAAGTTAGGAGCCGCTTTACACTATCGTCTCAATGATAACTACGAACTTCTGGGGCAATATAACACAGGGTTTGGTAGTACGGTATACACAGCAAACGATCGTTTCGTATTGGATGATTTCAATATTTGGACTGCAAAGTTAGAACTTAGAAATCCCAATTTCTTTTTAAGAGCGTATACAACTCAGGAAGACGCAGGAGATTCTTATGCAGCAAATACGGTAGCAACAAGAATTAATCAGATTGCATATCTAACTCCTTATTTTGAGACATTTTTAGGAGCAAGATCACAGGGTGCTTCGGTTGAAGAGGCTCACACACAAGCTCAAGCTTCTGCACTGGCAAAGCAAGTTGGCGACCCTAGTAATCCGAACGATGGCTTTACACCGGGTTCAGATAATTTCAACCAATTAGAAGCAAGTTTAAGAGCTACACCTATCTCAGAAGGTGGGGCAAAATTCTTAGATAAATCCGATATGTATCATTTTGAAGGTTTATATAACTTCTCAAACGTGGTTGATCCTGAAACCTTAGAGCTAATAGGTGGTGTAAATTATCGTATATACGCACTTAATTCGGAAGGAACTCTTTTTGCACTAGACGATAATGGTGATGAGTATAGCATCAACGAGTGGGGTGCTTATCTTCAAGGATCTAAGAATCTGATGGAAGATAAACTTAATCTTTCTGCATCTGTACGATATGATAAGAATGAATACTTTGACGGTCAGTTTTCACCAAGAGTTTCTGCATTATACACTTTAGCAGATCGCCATAATTTCAGAGCTTCTTTCCAAAATGGATTTAGAATGCCGACTACTCAGGATCAGTTTATTAAACTTGATGTAGTAACCAGATTGTTAATTGGTAGCAATCAGGATTTAGTTGATCGTTATCGTTTTGAGTCAAACAGGGTGTATAGTGCTCAAAATGTAGCGGCTGCAAGAGCTGAATTCAACGAAACTGGAGATGAAGCAGAAGCAAGAAGATTGTTAGGTAGTACTGTGGAATTTGAAGATTTCAAAACAGAGAAAATCAGCACATATGAAGTAGGCTATAAAGGCTTTTTAACGGACAGATTACTCGTTGATGCGTATTACTATTACAGCCAGTACACTGATTTTATAGCTGAAATACAATTTGTACAAGGGATTCCGGAGGGATTAACGGAGGACCCGGGTGCTTTCAATTCCACAAACGATGATGGTAAGGATGCTATTATTCAAGGGGAAGTTGAAACACAGGAATTCGGTTTTGATATTAATGCTGATGGTACTGTTGAATCTCAAGGATGGGGAGTAAGTTTAGACTATTCATTCGATGGTGGCTATAAGTTAGGTGGTAACGTAGCTTATAATGAACTGATAAGTGAGCAGGATTTACGTGATCAAGGATTCCGTTCAAGTTATAATACTCCCAAGTGGAGATATAATGTTCGTCTTGAGAATAGAAACGTAATAGAAAATATTGGTTTCAATATGGTATACAGATGGCAGGATGCTTATTACTGGGATTCCTCCTTCGGAGATGGTGTAGTACCGGCTTATGGTACTTTCGATGCACAGGTGAGCTATAAAATTCCATCAGCAAACACCATACTTAAACTTGGTGGTAGTAACATCCTCAATGAAAGATATGAGACCTCTTTTGGGAATCCTACTTTAGGAGCTATCTACTACTTCTCTCTAACATTTGATCAATTCTTGAATTAAGAAAAGGATATAACAATGAACAAATTCTATAAAATATTTTTATTACTGATCGTCACAGGATTGATTTCATACTCTTGTGATGGAATAGAAGATTCTCTGGTTGATGACCAACTTGAGGAAAATCCGTTACCTACCACGCCTGAATATTCTTCAGGAAGCACAGACTTCTCTAGTTATGTTGCTATAGGTAACTCATTAACGGCCGGCTTTATGGATGGAGCTCTATATAATATTGGGCAAAATAATTCCATTGCGGCAATTTTGGCTTCTAGTTTTGCAGCTACTGTTGATGGAAATTATACATTTAACCAACCTTCTATTGATTCTGAAAATGGATTTAATACTGGTATCAACCCAAATCCTAGCAATGGAATTACTTTTGGTAGGTTTAAATTAGATGCTGTTGCAAGGATTCCATCCCCGGTCATTAATGGTGAAGCCCCAACTGCATATACTGGTCCGGCTTTGAACAATTTCGGAGTTCCGGGTATAACTGTGGGACAACTAAGAGATCCTGCGGCTGCAAATAATCCTTTTTATGCCCGTTTTGCTAGTAATCCGGGAGCATCTACAGTACTAGGAGATGCAATTGATGCAAATCCAACCTTTTTCTCTTTATGGATAGGCAACAATGATGTTCTGGGTTATGCAACAAGCGGTGCTTCTAATGGCGCATTGTTAACATCCAATGCAGATTTTCAGACTAGATTTACAAACGTAGTTACAGATCTTATGACTGAAACAACGGCTGATGGAGTAGTTATTAATATACCTTTCTTCCTTGGCTTAGCTTATTTTCAAGCAGTTCCGAAAATAGCAATTCCGATTACCAGACCTACCCAAAGAGATAGTATAAATGCAGGATATGCTCAATATAATGCTGGGCTTGATAATGCAGCATCTGCTATGGCTATAACTCAAGACGAAGCCGATAGAAGAAAGATTAACTTTGTTCTGGGCGCAAATGCTTTTGTTATGGAAGATGAAACACTTACAGATTTATCTGGTTTAGGATTACCTTCAATTAGACAGGCTGAATCGGGAGACATAACTGTTTTACCTTTAGGTTCACTCTTAGGGCAAGATTTAGGGGACGGTGTATATGGAGTTCAAGACGCTGTAGAAGATAGACACGTTCTATTAGAATCCGAACAAGTTGAAATCGAAACAAGTCGCCAAACCTTCAATGGAATTATGGCTCAGATCGTCGCTGCAAACTCAAGTAGGTTAACTTTGTATGATACAAACTCTTCAACAGGAGTTTTCGCTGACTTATTTGGTTTAAGTGATGGTGTTCCAGGAATTACTGTTGACGGTGTAGATCTAACACCAGACTTTGCTCCGACTGGAGTTCTGTCAACGGATGGAATACATCCTAATCCAAGAGGTAATGCGTTAATTGTGAACGAGATTATTGCAACTATTGAGGCTCAGTTTGGCGCTTCTTTACCAGACATCAATGTGCTGAATAGATCAAGTGTATCTGTTTGTGCAGGTAATTGTTTGAGCCAGCAGTAAGTTTATCTTTATGATTCTAAACCCATCAGTCTAACGCTGATGGGTTTTTTTATGGGATTTATTCCCGAAACATTGTCATTAAAGAAAATGTGATCAGTACTGGCATTATATTTGCTAAATATCTTTTATAAAACAAAACCCCATTTTAAAGACATCAATGAGTAATAAAGAGCAGGAAGAAATTTTAGAAAATTCTGAGAAGGAAGTACTGGAAGAGGATCAGGCAGAAATAAACGAATCGGAGTCTTCGGAAATGTCTGAAGAAGAACTTAAAGATGAGAAAGAACTCCGGATTGAGGAATTAGAAAGCGAATTAGCGGTTGCCAAAGATTCCATCCTTCGCAAAGCTGCTGAACTGGAAAATGTGAGAAAAAGAGTTCAGAAAGAGCGTTATCAACTCAGAGAACAGGTAAAAGCAGAAGCACTACGAGATTTTTTACCCCTGAATGACGATCTACTCAGAACTCTGGACGCAAGTAAAGATTCAGCAGTTGACGAGAATTTTCTTGCCGGTGTTGAGATGGTTTCTAGTAAATTTGAAGATATTCTTGCCAAGCATGGGATCGAAAAAATTGATGAGACCAACGTTCCTTTTGATGTGAATCTTCATGATGCTTTATTACGTCAACCTGCAACAGATGAAAAAACTCCAAGTGATACTGTTCTTCAGGTTTTAGAGCGGGGCTACAGAATGGGAGAAAAAGTAATTAAGCATGCTAAAGTGATAGTGAGCCAGTAAAGATGACAAACAGAGATTATTACGAAATACTTGAAGTAGATAAAGGAGCTTCTGAAGCTAAGCTTAAGAAAGCCTATCGCAAAAAGGCGATGAAATATCACCCGGACAGAAATAAAGGAGATGCGGAAGCTGAAAAGAAATTCAAAGAAGCTTCAGAAGCTTATGATGTACTCAGAGACCCGCAAAAGAGAGCTCGCTACGACCAATACGGCCATGCCGGAGTAAACGGTAATCAAGGCGGTTTCGGAGGTGGTGGAGTCGATTTTGACGGAATGGGCTTCGAAGACATTTTCAGTCGCTTCGGGGATATTTTCGGAAGCGGATTTTTCGGAGAACAAAATTTTGGTGGCCAATCCAGAGGAAGAGGTGGAAGGAGACAACCGGGAACACCTGGCTCTGACATGAAAATCAGAATGCCACTTGAGTTAAATGAAATCGCTTTTGGTACAGAAAAGAAATTAAAGATCAAGAAGCAACTGGTATGTGATAAATGTACCGGTACCGGCGCTGAAACAGATTCAGATTTTGAAACATGCGGAACCTGTAATGGAATAGGAGAAGTTCGTCAGGTAACACGCACAATGCTTGGACAAATGGTCAATGTTCAACCATGCCCAACTTGTAGCGGTGATGGAAGGATCATTAAAACCAAATGTACTAAATGTGCCGGTGAAGGAAGGATCAAAGGTGAAGAAACCGTAAAGATCAATATTCCTTCAGGGGTTTCAAACGGAAATTATATAACTCTTCGCAGTCAAGGAAATGCAGGAAGAAGAGGTGGACCTGCCGGAGATCTTATTGTTCTTATAGAAGAAAAAGAGCATGAGCATTTTGAAAGAGAAGGAAACAATATCTATTACAACTTAAATTTAAGTATACCTGATGCAGTTTTAGGAACTGAAGTTCAGGTACCGACACTTAAAGGAAAAGCTAAACTCAAGATCGAAGAAGGAACTCAACCCGGTAAACTTCTTCGCATGCGAGGCAAAGGTATAGTTGGTTTGAATAATTCAGGAACAGGAGATCAATTATTAAGAGTAAATGTCTACATGCCAAGTGAGCTTACTGCCGAGCAACGTAAAGCAATGGAAAGCTTCAGGGAATCAGAAAATTTTGATGCTGTTAATATGAAGCAGCAGGAAAAGGGTTTTTTCTCGAAAATGAAAGATGTTTTTGGGTAGGCGATAAACCACAGAGGTCACAGAGAATGTTAAACTCAGTGTTCTCTGTGGTTAGATCTTATTCAGCAAGTACAGCAGTTCCACTTACAGAAACCATCAGCATGCTTCCGTTAGCCCCAATTGTTTCGTAGTCAATATCGATACCGATAATTGCAGTCGCGCCAACTCTGGAGGCTTTATCTTCCATTTCTCCGAATGCTAATTTTCTTGCTTCCTGTAGTTCACGTTCATATGCTGCGGAGCGTCCACCTACGATGTCTCTGATACCTGCAAAAAAGTCTTTGAATATGTTAGCTCCCAGAATTGCTTCACCTGTTACAACTCCCAGATATTTTTTGACTTCTCTTCCGTCCAGATTGTTGGTTGTTGACATAATCATGATTCTGCTCCATTGATTTAAGTTTATATTTCGGTTGAGTGATACTGTAAAAGAGAAAAAATGTTACCAAAAATTCAGGCACAAAAAAACCCGACCTGAAAACAGACCGGGTTAAATTCTAAAAAGAAAAAAGTTTATTACTTTTTGTCTTCTCTCGGGCGTGCTTCGTTTACACGAACTGCACGTCCGTCGATTTCCGCTCCGTCTAATTGATCAATAGCTGCTTGTGCTTCTGAATCATTATCCATCTCAACAAACCCAAAGCCCTTTGAACGGCCGGAATATTTGTCAGTGATTACTTTGCAAGAGCTTACTTCTCCATAAGCTTCAAATACTTCCCTTAAATTGTCTTCAGAAACTCCGTAACTAAGGTTTCCTACATAAATGTTCATGTGTATATATATCTTGTTAAAACTAAATTTCGGAATGATCAGATCAACCCTAAACCCAAGTAGTTCAATACCGTAGTCGAGATATCAGAACCAATCCGTGCATAAAGTACGCTTAAATTATCGTATCGCCAATTATTTTTGTGAGCGGGTAATAAGTTTTAGAATTTTGAATTCCTTAAAAATTTTTCAACCTCGTTGAAAATTATTTCCTGTTGTTCTTCTCTTGTTATAGTGGGTGAACCCGCTCCAAGTTGGAAACCGTAGTAGCCAAATTGTGAATGGTTGCCACCTTGGATCATGACAAAGTCAGTTGAGTCAGGTAAATTATGTGCAAATTGATCGATCTCAGGTGGACTTGCCAACCCATCTTCACTAGCTGAAATTTTCAGCACAGGAAATTCCAGTCTACTCAAGTCTTTATCTTTCGGATGCGTGGTACCCATCAGAACTAAACCAGAAATAGATTCGGGATAAAGGCTTGCATAATTAGCAGCCATTCTCCCACCACGTGAATGTCCTGCAACGACCCAGTTTTCTTCTTTTGAGCTGGCGATGAATTTAGAAGTTTTTTTCAAGGCATTTTGTTCCATGTTATCAGTAATAGCGATACGGAATGGAATCTTTTGTATATAAGAAGAATAGCCTTTTTGAGCTAATTTTTTTGCCAGTGGGGCATAGGCTTCATGTTGGACCAAAGCTCCCGGAAAGAATAATACAGAAGTATCCACAGAATCTGTTTGCGGAATAAAAGAAAGGTATTCATCGGTTTCTGCAAATAGAATATCTTGATCTGATGAGAGCATGCTGTCTTTATCAAATCCTCGTGCATTCATTTGAAAAAATTGCCACAGAATTACTGAACTCCAGAACAGCAATAAAAAGTAGCGGATAAATTTTCTTTTTTTTGATGATGCCATGTATTTAATCAGATTAGTTAAAATCTGACTAAAATACGCGCGGGGAAAAAATAAGTTTAGCTAAGGTTTTTTGTTTTCTCTCGACTCTCATCAGCAAGATTGGCATGGTAATCAGCCAGTTTATCAGCAATACCAGAGTCGTTCATACTTAACATCCTTAAAGCCAGTAAACCTGCATTTTGTGCTTTACCGATAGCTACCGTGGCAACCGGGATTCCGTTCGGCATTTGAACGATGGAATACAGACTATCCAACCCACCTAAAGCAGAAGTTTGAATAGGAACTCCGATTACAGGTAAAGTGGTATGACTTGCCAGCATTCCCGGAAGATGTGCGGCTCCACCGGCTCCTGCTATAATTATTTGTAATCCGCGGTCACGAGCTGTTTCACCATAATCAGCCATATCGTTTGGAGTACGGTGAGCGGAAACCACTTTCTTTTCGTAGCTGACACCAAATTGATCCAGAATATCTGTTGCTTGTTTCATGGTAGGCCAGTCGCTGTCGCTGCCCATTACTACACCGATGATTGGATTGCTCATTATTAAAAAGACTTTTTATTAATTGGTTTGAATGTAATAAATAAACCAGGTCATCCTGAACTTGTTTCAGGATCTTTGTAAGGTCTATAATCTATTAATTAAATTTCAATTTTAGAGGATACTTCTTTGGCTTTATCATAAACATCTCCCAAATCATTCCCAAGCAGCGTGTAGTGAGCCATCTTTCTTCCGACTTTACTCTGTACTTTTCCATATACGTGAAGATGCCCGTTTTTAGCTTCTAATCCCTTTTGAATGTTATCAGCTTCTGCGGGACGATTATGAGTTCCCAGTAAATTGATCATCGCAACAGCTGGTGTATTCATCTTTGTAGATCCAAGTGGAAGTCCAAGTACAGCCCGTACATGATTTTCAAATTGTGATGAGATACATCCCTCAATAGTATAATGACCGGAGTTATGTGGTCTTGGTGCGGATTCATTTAAAAGAATATTTCCATCTTCTGTCAGAAAAAACTCAAAAGCATAAATTCCTTTTCCGTCAATGGCTTCAACTGCTTTTACAGCAAGTTCCTGAGCTTTTTTCTGATATTTTTTTTTAATAGGAGCGGGAGACAGAACAGCTACACAAATATGATTCTCCTGCACTGTTTCACAACAAGGATAAACTACAGTTCCTGTTTCGTTACGAGCAACCTGAACGGCAATTTCTTTAGTAAACGGTACAAATGCTTCGGCTAAGATATCTCGGTTTTGATTACCACCAAGTTTATCAAATGCTTCTTTTGCTGATTCGAGATCCCGAACCGTTTCATTTCCATAACCATCGTAACCACCCTTGGAAGATTTAAGTAAATACGGCCAGTCATGGGTATCTCCAAAAGTTTTCAGATCTGATTCTGACCTAACCAGTTTATAAGGAGTTACCGGTATTCCTGCATTTTCAAAGGTTTGCTTTTCGATCAGCTTATTCTCGATCAGTGAAAAACTTTTTGGAGATGGAAAGATCGGAGTACCGCTTTTATCCTGAACTTCCTGAAGAATTTCGGAACTGATGAACTCATTTTCTAAAGTGATAACATCGCATCCTTTAGCAAATTCAACCATATCATCAACAGAATCAAAAGAGCCTGAAGTAGAGAATGGAGTCATAAACTGAACAGGTTCGTTCTCAGATCGATCAGAAAAAACAGCTACCTGAATTCCTAATTTAAAGGCTTCGAGTGCGCTCATTCGGGCAAGTTGTCCGGCGCCGAGAAAGCCAAGTTTCAAATTTGCTGGTATAGAAGTTCGAGACATAGTTAGTTTTATTTTCAAGATAAGGATGATTTTTATGAAAGAAATAATCAAATGAAGTCAAAAACTACATAGTTAGGTGGTTTAATTAATGGGTACAAAAAGTAGATTTGATAAATTAATTTCAAAATAAACAAGTTGTTATGTTTTTAAAAAAGTTACTAATCGTTTTATTCCTAATAATAATCAGTACAATACAAACCAAAGGGCAATTAATTTATGAGCTAGATGATTTTGTGTCTCAAGAAATGGGCTTTACATTCTTCGAATCAAGTAGATTTTTCAGTTCATCTGCAACAGGAGATATAAACGGAGATGGATTAGACGATTTAATTTTTTCAAGTTCAAATAACGTATATGTGATATTTGGCGATGAAAACAGAAATGACACTAAAATTAACCATAGTAACTTTTCAAGCGATCTAGATGGAACAATTGGTTTTAGAGTTACTGGGATATTTAATGATACTGATCTAGGAGTTAGCTTGGCCTCTCCTGACATAAACAATGACGGGTTTCATGAAGTTGTAATTGGTTTGGCAGGAGCGGGGACTTCAAATGAAGGGAAACTACATCTTATATACGGTAAAGCAGGTTCTTTTGAATCTGATTTTAATGTGGACACATTGAATGGTACAAATGGATTTACAACGGAAGGTATACTCAATTCGGATAAATTAGCAGGTGATCTTAGTGTTGGAGATATTAATGGTGATGACATAGATGATTTAATGCTATTCTTTCGTCAAGGTACAGAGGTTTATGCTTTTTACGGAAATGAAGAAGGTTTAGAAGGGAGTGTCTTAGAAAATGCTTTCCAAGGTAATGTAGATTATAATAAAACATTAAAAATAAATGCAAACTATTCTACCTCAAGCAATGATAGTAAAATTGAGTCCGCTGATATAAATGGGGATGGCTATGATGATATTATTTTCTCAAACCCAGAGATTTTTTCAGGTCAGGGACGTGTAAATGTTGTTTATGGGCAGCAAGAAAAAAGAACGGAGTCATTCGATTTAAGTGATATGTTGGAGGGGGAGGGTTTTTTCTTAAACGGATCGGGAAATGACTCAGAATTGGGATTTGAGATTAGTGCGGGCGATGTAAATAATGACGGTATAGATGAGTTAGTGATAGGAGCGCCCTTTTCAGATATCGATGAAGATAATTTCTCGGGTGAAAAGCATGGGGTAATTTATGTTATAAATGGAATTATGGAGAGACCTCTTGAAATTGATACAGATACACTAAGCGATGTGAGTTCAACCAAAATTATATATAGTGATACTTTGTTTCTTACTTTTGAAATTGGTCGTGAAATAGCTGCCGGACATGTAAATGACGATGAATATATAGATGTAATGATTGGTTCGGCTGGAGCAGGTAATACTTATTTACTTTTTGGAAGCGATTCAGGTATGGGAAGTGAAGTAAAGCTTTTAGATATAACAGAAGAACAAGGTTTTACCATTTTAGGAGAGAGAAATCAGTTTGATTCGCCTACTGGAATAGGAGGTCAATTAGTTTCTTTTGGAAATTTTAATGGGGATAATATAGATGATATGGTTATATCAGGAAATTCTTCAGGTGAATCTGAATATTTATATGTGATAGATAATTTGGGAGGAATTAAAGTGTCAAACGAAATTGATAAAAATATTCCAAATAGCATAGTACTTAATCAGAACTACCCAAACCCTTTCAACCCCAGTACCAATATTTCATATTCACTCGCTAATGCATCTTCTGTAAATTTAAGCGTGTACGATATGTTAGGAAGAAAAGTAGCAACTATAGTTAATGAAAGGAAGTCAGCAGGTAGTTATACCGTTACATTTGACGCTACAAATCTGTCATCTGGTATGTATATATATCGTATTGAAGCTGGAAACTTTACACAAACCCGTAAGCTGATGTTGATTAAATAAATTGCACGAATTATTTAGCTTTATAAGCCGATTTAAATCTTGGATCGGTTTTTTGTGTCAAACACATTACTGTAAAAACTAATATTTAAATGGTGAATGAATAAAAGTAAAGAAAGCTGAGTTAACAGAGCATTATGATGAATTTACCAAGTTTAGTGCCGAAGAACAGGCTTTGGTTACGAGGATTTTGACAACCAACTTCGATGAGGAAATAAAAGCTGCAAAAAGGAAGATAGTCAAAGTAATGGTAGAGTTGAGTTGTAGTGATTCCAAAAATATGCTGAATGCCCAGTTACGTACCAGTACTAAAGCAATTTTAGGAGTGGCCACATGAGCATTAATGCTTGGCACGCCATTAGCTCCTCTAGGCATTATTGTAACAGGTGTTTCGGCAGCTAATTACTTATAGCTCTGGATCCTCTTATAAATAGAATTGGGGATTTTATTGATGCCTGTTTTGTTCATGATAAAACTCTGCTTGAATCAGTAAGTAGTTCTAAAATGAACGCGAGAGCATTGAATATTCAACAATCATTAATCTTCTCTCACGGAGAAGAAGAAAGTTTTGTTATTAAAGCTAAGTAAGATTTAGAAAGTGATTTCGCAGACTTATTAGCGGAGGTAAGAGTAGCATTAGAACCTGTTTTTAGTAAGCTTCCGGCTGATTAGGGGGATCAGATCTCAATTGAAGATTATTCAGAAACAAAGATAGAAGAGCCTTCATTATACAATATTGTAAACATATCAGATAACCGCATAGAGGTATCTTCAAAAACCACAAGTGAGGGGCTCGCATTAGAGTTTAGTTTCTTGGAATCAGATATGCCTACCGATGATCAAGCGTTTACTTTTGACTTGCTAAACACAGAAGACAGTGAGGAACCGACAGTAATTGAGGCTACACTCAAACCCGTAAAGCCTATTACTTATAACATGCAGGTTAGCGTAGCGGCAGGTGAATCGGTAATGGATACACTGAAAGCTGATTATGCGGCATCATTTACGATTGAAAGTAATCCAGCGAATGGTACAGTTACGCTTTTGGATGCTGAGCAGGCTCTTTTGATCTCGGTAAGTTTACATTTAGCACTGACACAACTGTGCAATACGATTATATTTATGATGCGGGACTTGCTACGTTCAGTAATGGAGAGATAGAAGAAGAATTTTTTGTTACGGATGGAACCGTAGAAGTATGAATTTCCGGGGATATATACTTTAATTCTTGATTTGACTATTAGCAATGGAAAGCCGTTAAGAGGTAATTTTTCTTCATCATTAGGTTTTCTTAGTAGAAGGAAGGCAACAGTTTCTGACTCTGAAAGTCAAGCTAAAATTAATTCAACAAAAAGAAGGTTTAGAAAGTAGCAGTTACCTTTAATCATATTTAACTAAGGAGCAGGCGTAAAGTCTGCTCCTTTTTTAATTTGTTAACTTTAGTTAGCATTCTAATTTTCAATTAAAGAATCGTACTTTAGCGACAGAAAATTATTGAAAAAAACGAAGAATGGACATAGAAGAAAAGTTAAAGCAGATAAAATCAAGATTTGAAGAAGTGAACGCCGCTATGAGCGATCCTTCGGTTTTTGATGATCCTGATAAATATACTGAGCTAACTAAAGAGAGAAGCGATCTCGAAGAATTAGTACAAGATTACGATAGTTGGAAAGATCTGCATGATCGACAAGAAGGAAATAAAGAACTCATCGAAATGGATGAGGATGCCGAGATCACTGAAATGGCTAAAGATGAAAACAAAGAGATCAAGGAGCAATTAGCTAAACTTGAAGACGACATCAAGATGAAGTTGGTTCCTAAAGATCCAGAAGATTCCAAAAATGCCATTATTGAAGTCAGAGCTGGTACAGGAGGAGACGAGGCTGCTATTTTTGCCGGAGATCTGTTTGATATGTACAGACGTTATGCTGATTCTCAAAATTGGAAGATGAGTTTGTTGAGTATTACTGAATCAGATAAAGGCGGCTACAAAGAAATTGTGTTTTCGCTGGAAGGAAATGAAGTGTTCGGAAAGATGAAATACGAATCCGGAGTTCACCGGGTACAAAGAGTTCCTGCAACTGAAAGTCAGGGAAGAGTACACACATCAGCTGCAACAGTAGCGGTACTTCCGGAAGTAGAAGAAGTAGATGTTGCTATCAACACAGCTGATCTGAGAATTGATACTTTTCGGGCAAGTGGAGCCGGTGGTCAGCATGTGAACAAAACAGATTCAGCAATCAGAATTACGCATGAGCCAACAGGAATTGTGGTTGAATGTCAGGAAGAGCGATCTCAGCATCAGAATAAAGAGAAAGCAATGACGATGTTGCGTTCTAAAATGTACGATATTGAACTGGAAAAGAAAGAAAAGGAGAGAGCTGCTGAAAGAAAAAGCCAGGTTTCTACAGGTGACCGTTCAGCTAAGATCAGAACTTATAATTTCCCACAAGGACGTTTTACCGATCACAGAATTAATCTAACATTGTACAATTTAGATAACATTATGAAAGGCGATCTTCATGAAGCTATTGATGCACTACGTGTTCAGGATAATCTTGATAAATTAAATGAATTGGTAGAGGAATAAATAATAGTTTTTATATAAATTATAAGAAAAAATTTTTATGAAAAGTATATATATAATAATAGGATGCGCTTTAGCTTTTCTTTCATGTGCAACTTCGAAAAACTCCATTGAAACGAATAAATCAACAGAGTATAATCGTCAAATAGAAAAAGTATTTATTGTTTCATATAAAGTTGATGAAACTGAAAAGACAATGAAAGCAGTGTCTGAGGTTATTGTCAATTCTTTGAAAATGAAAAACATTGATTCAGAACTTTATTACAAGGAATCTGATGATCTTGAATTAAGTCCCGAATTACCAAAAGAAGAAATAGATTCTTTTCAGCCTGATGCCTTAATGTTTATCGCTTTAAAAAGTGGAATGTATAATAGTTATGGTCTAACAGAATTAAACTTAGATTTAGTGATTGTTGACTTAGAAATGCAAAAAGTAGTTTGGAGGGCTGATATATCTTCAAAATTAAAAGCTAGATTCGGTTTTCAAGGGCTTGAAAATAAAGAAACCATGAAAAAGTTAGGCGATTCGATTATACAGAAGATGATTGAAGACGAACTGTTGAACATCAAATAATCAAAATGATGTCTGATCTACATAAAATCATTGATGCACTCCGTGTTCAGGATAGTCTTGATAAGCTGAATGAGTTGGTAGAGGAATAAAACTAAACTAAAAACTAAATCTTAGTACGTGTGAAAACTGCATTTTTAATTATAACATCTTGCTTACTATTCTCTTGTTCTTCTTCTGTGAATACAATAGAGTCTAATAAGGATGAGTCTTATCAAAAGAGATCTTCTAAACTTTTTATGGTCGTGTATACAACGGCTGAAAGTGAGAATTTAATGGAAAAAGTAGCGGAGTCGGTAAGTAGTTCGCTTGACTCTATTAAAATTGAATCTACCTACTACCTTCAAGAGTCTAGCAGCCTTGCTCTTTCTCCTGAACTACCAAGAAAGGAAATTGTATTTTTTGGTCCGGATGCTTTAATGATTATAGGGATAGAGGGTGGGAGATATTATAATAATGATCTTACAGACCTTCAGTTAGGTATTGCAATTTATGATCCAGAATCTCAAAAAATAGTCTGGAAGGCACAAATTGATTCAAAAAAAAGTTTTGGTTTAGGTGGAATTGAAAACAAGATTGCAATGGAGAGATTAGGGAATTCAATCGTAAATAAAATGATTGAAGACGAACTGTTGAACATCAAATAATCAAAATGATGTCTGATCTACATAAAATCATTGATGCACTCAGTGTTCAGGATAACCTGGATAAACTGAATGAGTTGGGTAGAAGATTAGATCAAAGTTGCTAAATACTGAGTCGGATTGAGTACGGGAAGTTTTGAAAGTTTAAAGTCATCCAGGTTTCTGGTAATTATCAAATCTATTGAGTTCTCATATGCAGTGTAATATTGGAATGCATCTTCCAGATCTTTGAACTGAGAATTAAGAGCTTGTTCAATTACTAAATCAGAAGTGTTACAAATCTCGAACATAGGTTTGATATGTTTTAGATTCTCTTTAGCTATAGTAGGGTTTAAAAGTCTACTACTGATATAATAAATATTAGAGAAGCAAATTGATGAAGTATAAAGTTTATGAGAATCAGTATAAGACAGGTCAAATATCCCGGAAGAGTTATCTACGAACTCCTTTCGGTTTAGTAAAACATCAAGAAATATATCTGAGTCTATGAATAATTTTTTCATCCGTATTTTTCTAGCAAGTAATCTAGTCTTTCATCTCCGGTAAATTCTTTATTTTCGAGCATTCCTCTCATTTTTTTTACAAGAGGAGTGTTTTCAGATAAATACTCTACAGGATGTTCTGAAACTTTGATTTTTAGATTTCCAGCCCCTCCATGAGAGCGTTTGATTAATACTTTGAGATAGTTTTCAACTAACTGAGAAACAGAAATTTCATTGGCATTAGAATATGCTTTAGCCTCTTGTATAACTTTTTCTTCTAAAGTAAGTGTTAATTTCTTCTTCATAATACACGTGTTTAATTAAAATAATAATACGTATTAATTCGATTAAATAAAAAAAGCCCATCCTTAACAGAATGGGCTTTGAAAGACTATAAACTGAAATTAAATAAATTCAGTCTCCTTTTGGAGCTGCAGCCAATAATGCTTCACTGGCTTCAGATTCAAACTTCTTAAAGTTGTCTACAAACATTTTGGCAAGCTTTTTAGCTTTGACGTCATATTCGTCAGCGCTTTTCCACGTATTTCTTGGAATCAGTACTTCTGAAGGCACGCCATCAACTGCAGTAGGTACTTCAACTCCGAAAATCGGATCCTTAGTGTATACTGCGTTTTCCAAATTCCCTGCAATAGCTTCGCTTAACATTCTGCGTGTATGAGAAAGTTTCATTCTGGAACCCTCACCATAAGCGCCACCTGTCCAACCTGTGTTTACCAACCAAACCTGAGAGCCATGCTTTCTGATCTTTTCAGCGAGCAACTCTGCATATTCAGTAGGATGTAAAGGCATAAACGGAGAGCCAAAACAAGCTGAAAAAGTAGCTTGGGGTTCAGTAACACCACGTTCTGTTCCTGCAACTTTTGCAGTGTATCCACTGATAAAATGATACATAGCTTGTTCCGGTGTCAGTTTAGAAATAGGAGGAAGTACTCCGAAAGCATCAGCTGTTAAGAAGATGATATTTTCAGGATGTCCGCCTGTACCGGTTTCACTTGCATTAGGAATGAAATCGATCGGGTAAGAGCATCTGGTGTTTTGAGTAAGGCTTACATCATCGAAATCCGGTTCGCGATTATCATCCAGAATAACATTCTCTAAAATAGTACCCGGCATTTTGGTGGTAGCGTAGATCATTGGCTCACCTTCTTCAGAAAGGTTGATCGTTTTTGCATAACAACCGCCTTCAAAATTGAAAACACCGTCATCGCTCCAGCCATGCTCATCATCACCTATAAGGGTTTTTTCAGGATCAGCAGATAGAGTGGTTTTACCGGTTCCGGATAGCCCAAAGAATACAGCTGTTTTGCCGTTTTCATCATGATTAGCAGAACAGTGCATTGCCATAATTCCTTTTTTAGGAAGCAGGTAATTCATGACTCCAAAGATTCCTTTTTTAACTTCTCCGGAGTATAATGTTCCTCCGATAAGGATGATTTTTTTTTCGAAATTACAGATAATAAAAGTGCTGGATTTTGTGCCATCTTCAGCAGGATCGGCTTCCAGAAATGGTGCAGCCATTACAGTAAACTCAGGCTCATGATCTGCAAGTTCGCCGTTAGTTGGGCGACGAAACATGTTATGAGCAAATAATCCGTGGTAAGCTACTTCACTAACTACACGGACCTGAAGCTGGGTAGCTTTATCAGCTCCGCAATACAGATCTTTTACAAAAAGTTCTTTATCAGAAAGATAAGTCTGAGCCTTCTTGAATAATTTATCAAATACTTCTTCTGAGATTGGCTGATTTATATCGCCCCAATCTATATCGTCATGAACAGAAGGTTGATCGACAATAAATTTATCCTTTGGTGAACGTCCGGTAAATTTCCCGGTGTGTACAACTAATGCATGATCTTTTGTAAGAAAGGCTTCTCCACGTGCTATTGCTCTTTCATACAATTCTGCTGGTGTTAAATTCCAGTGAACATTTTTATTACTCTCCAGTCCTAAATAATCTAAACCGATCTTACTTTTTGGATGCTTGTCGTAGTTAGGTGTCATATTTTATATGAAATTTTGAATGAAGCCTTAAAGTTAAGGATTTACGCATCTAATTTTAAGTAAAAAACCATTTAAACCTTAATTTCTTAGGCATTAAAGAAAGTTTATGGAAGCGCTTTTTTAATTAAGGGAAGGTTGATTAATTGCCTTAATATTCATTGCAGTTTTAAAGATTGATTGAAAAATAAAATCCCAAAAAACCTGATAATTTGTAACTTTAGGTATGGAAAATAAAGAACGAGTTATAAAGCTGGGTTTGATACAAACTTTTTGTGAATCAACCCCATCAAGAAATGTAGAAAGGTCTAAAGAACTGATAAGATCAGCAGCTGAACAAGGAGCTAATATCATATGTCTTCAGGAGCTATTTAATACCATTTATTTCTGCAACCAACATGACGAAAAAAACTTTGATTGGGCTGAGCCTGTTGATGGGAAGTTGATTCAGGATTTAAGTGCTTTATCTGCGGAATTGAATATTGTACTTATTGCGCCTTTTTTTGAGAAGAGAACTCAGGGAGTTTATCATAACTCGCTTGTAGTCATTGATTCGGACGGAAGCGTTCTGGGAAATTACCGGAAGATGCATATTCCGGATGATCCCGGATTCCATGAAAAGTATTATTTCACTCCGGGTGACAAAGAAACCGGATTTCAGGTTTTTGATACAGCTTTTGGTAAGGTCGGTGCTCTTATTTGCTGGGATCAATGGTATCCTGAAGCAGCACGAATTACAGCTTTAAAAGGAGCTGAGATTATTTTTTATCCAACAGCTATCGGGATGTTAAAGAAGGAAACCCAAAAGCAGAAAAAAATATTTATGGACGCATGGATAACCGTTCAGAGAAGTCATGCTATCGCAAATGGATGTTTCGTAGCAGTTACAAACAGAGTAGGGAAGGAGAGTGGAAACAAATTCTGGGGTAATTCCTTTGTTGTAGGACCGTTTGGAGAAATTCTTAAACAAGGTGGAGAAAAAGAAGAGATCTTAATTACAGAGATCGATCTTAATTCCATCGAAAGTCAGAGAAGAGAATGGCCGTTTTTCCGAGACCGAAGAATTGATGTTTATGATGGAATCATGAAAAGATTGATTGACTGATTTTCAATATCGAATATCGAACTAGGAATAATGAATATCGTACAGACTTCGAATAATTTTTCAATGCCGGCTGAATGGAAAACACATTCTGCAACTCAGCTTCATTGGCCATCAAATAGAGAGACTTGGCCTGACGAGAGACTTCAAAGAGTTGAAAAAGTATATCTGAATATCATAAAAAGCCTTTCTGAATTCGAACAAATTTTACTTTTAGTTGAAACTAACAACGTACTAAGCAGAGTTTTAAAGCTTTTTAAAGCTGAAGGGATTGATGATAAACAGATTCTCATCAAAGTTTATCCTGTAAATGATGTATGGGCAAGAGATTGTGGTCCGATTTTCGTCATACGAAATAACGAGTTTATAATCACAGATTGGGAATACAATGCATGGGGAGAAAAATATCCGCCTTGGGATTCTGACAATAATGTTCCTGAATTCATTTCTCAGCTTTTTGGAATAAAAAAAGTATCCACGAAAATGGTTTTGGAAGGCGGTTCTATTGATGTGAATGGAGCCGGGGATTTGCTGACTACAGAATCGGTACTTTTGAATCCGAATCGAAACCCCGGAATGAGTAAAGGTGAAATTGAGCAGAATCTTAAAAAATACTTAGGAGCAGAAAATATTATCTGGCTTAGATCCGGATTGGCAGGGGATGATACAGATGGACATATTGATGATCTGACTCGATTTCTGAATGAAGAAACTGTGTTAACGATGGTTTGTGAGGATAAAGACGATATAAACTATCTGGCATTACAAGAAAATCTCAAGATTCTGAGATCTGCCAAATTGAAGAGCGGAAAGAAATTGAACATAGAAACATTACCTCTTCCCAAAACCAAAATCGAAGGAACAACAGTAGATGGCTCAGAATTTGTACCGGCAAGCTACGCTAATTTTTATGTGGCAAATGGATGTGTTTTAGTCCCGCTGTACGATGAGCAATACGATCAGCAAGCGCTGGATCTATTTAAAAAGTATTTTCCGGATAGAGAAATTATCGGAATTGATTGTGCAGATCTGGTTTGGGGGCAGGGAAGTATTCATTGTATTACGCAGCAGCTTTATGGAACAGATGAATATTGAATATCCAACAATGAATATTCAATGTTGAGTTACTTGATCAAAGTTAATCGCTTTGTTTGAACAACTCCATTCGCTTCCAATCTGTACAAATACACTCCGCTGGCTAAGTTCGTCGCATCAAATTGAATAGCATTGATTCCTGCGGGACGTATTTCATTCACCAATTCCTGAACTTTTCTACCCAGCAGGTCAAACACGGTCAGTTTAGTGAAAGTGGATTTATCTAGTTCAAATTCAATGGTAGTGGTTGGATTAAAGGGATTGGGATAATTTTGTTTTAAAGAAACAGCATTAGGAATTTCAGGAGCTTCTTCATTACTGACGGGAACTTGTTTGATAGAAGTTGGTTGACCGTTTTCTACTTTAAAAAGTTCTTTTTCGGTTAACACATAAAGGATGTCTGATTCAGGCTTCGCATATAAACCGGTAATTCTATGATCAAAGGTAAGAATAGATTCAAAGTTACTTCCTGCATCAACGGATCGTAATAATTTAGTTCCTACCGATGCAAAAAGTACTGAGTCTGAAGAAACAGAATAATAATGAGTATTCAACGAAGCATTTTCAATATCTGTAAAAACAGGAGAAACTTCCCAGTTATCGATGTCCCCTTTAGCAGAATTTTTCAGTAAATAAGTTTGAACCGAATCATTTTGTGAGTCTTTAAGATCAACAAACCAATAAATGAGATTAGAATTATTTGTGTGATAGATATTTAAGTGAGACCATCCTGTGATTACCAAAGAGTCATTAGCAGGGTTTATAAATTGCGTCACGTTTTCCAGGCTAATTTCTGAACTTTGATTTAAATCGTTTGTTCTGTAAAGGGTGTCACTATTGATGAAAAAAGAAAGACTATCCTCTCTGGCGATGGAACTTTCTAAATGTCTGAAATATAAATCTCTTGATTCTACAAATGTATCGTAAGATTCGCCTTCCGGATATTGGTTACTTTCAAAATATAGTGCTTTAGTAGATAATCCATGAAATGTAGAATATTCCATCAAATAAGCTTCATTAGTGAATGGATGAGGGATTAATCTTAGAAGATTGAAATCATAATTAACTCCAAAAGTTTTGCTGTTTATAAACCACACCTGTTCTACTCTTGACCTATACGCTGTAATTCTTCTCAATGTAGAATTGTAAGAACTGGTTAAGAAATCACGAAGAGTTTCTGAATCCACAAGTTCACAATTGTTGGGGTGAAGATGATGTCTGGATGCTGTTATCCTTAAGCTATCTTGAAGGGTTGCAGAATTTAAACTATAAATGTGAGATGAAAAGCCATTAAATTTACTCCCTGTGGTTGGGCACTCATAATTTTGCGTTTCTAACCTTTCATAATAAAGCTGGGTTACACTGTTTTGATCTTCAAAACCTCTTAACCTTTGCAGCGTTATTTCTTGTGAATTCCCTGGAACTGAACACAAAAGTGAAATAAAAATAATAAGGGTGCTGAAAGTCTTCATTGTTATTTGATGAGTGTAAGTCTTTTAGTTTGCACAACGCCATCTACTTCCAATCTGTACAGATATACGCCGCTGGCTAAATTGGTGGCATTGAATTCAATGGTGTTGGTTCCAGCCGGTCTGGTTTCATTTACCAGTTCCCGGACTTTTCTTCCAAGCACGTCAAATACAGTTAGCTTGGTGAAGGTGGCTTTATCCAATTCAAATTCAATGGTAGTGGTTGGATTAAAGGGGTTTGGATAGTTTTGTTTTAAAGAAACCGCACTCGGGATTTCAGAAGTTTCTTCATTACTGACGGGAACTTGTTTGATGGATATGGGTTGACCGTTTTCTACCTTGTAAAGATCTGTTTTGGTAAGCACATACAAAATATCTGAATCTGGCTTTTTGTAGAGTCCGGTTACTTCTTCCTCAAATTCCAGAATTTCCTGCATAGTTTCTCCATAATCTTCAGAGAAGAAAACTTTTGTAGTATCTGAAAGGTATACTTGTCCGGATTGAAGGGTAGATATGGAAATGCTTTTGGAATTAGATTGTGGCAAGAGTTCTTTGAATGACCAGGAAGTTTCATTCCTCTTTGCTAAAAAAATGTCAGACTTTGAGCTATAGGTTCGGTTATCAGTCATCAGATAAGTAGAAGTTGAATCCGCATCAATTAAATAGTCTTTAAATGAGTTAAAATATCCATTTCCGGATGTATAGATTAGTTCTTTATTACCTTCAAAATAGTAGAAGAGACTATCAGCATTTACAAGAAGAAAAGATTTATTCAAATCATTAAAGCCAACGAAAGAGAGTGGAATAAAATCGGTATTGAAATCAATCTCGGAATATTGATCTTTTGTCCAAACAGAATCTTCTTTCAAAAGTTTATGAGTTACTTCTCCATAACCTTTCCAATCCAAAAAATTGAAATAAAGTGTATTTGTAGAAGCATCAAAGTCCAGTTCGGCTTCAAAATCTACAAAAGAGTTTAACACTAATCGTTGCTTATCTGGGTTTATTAAGAGTATTGTTGCTTCAACAGAACCAAAATTTTCCTTTTTGAACTGATAATACACAGCCGGATTTCTGTTTACGAAATCAATGTCTTCAAGAAACGAGAGTTTAGGCTCACAAAATCCTTGTAAGAAAAAATAATCTTGAACTAAAATGCTATCTGACAAATTATTAAGGTTCAGATGATACAAGTGATTATTATACCAACTATCTTCATAGTTTATATAATCTCCGTCATCATCCTGATATGTACAGATTGTAGTTTTAGGCTCATACACTCTATAAAACAATTGTGTTGTTCCTGTGGAATCCTCAAAACCACTTAGATCATGGAAGAAGTTGGGGTTTGATTCTTGAGCGATCAATGGAAAGCTGAAAAAAAGTAATGATATGGTGAAAAGAAACCTTCTCATTTTATGAGAGTGAGTCGTTTTGTTTGAACTACTCCGTTTGCTTCCAATCTGTACAGATATACGCCACTGGCTAAATTGTTGGCGTTGAATTCAATGGTGTTGGTTCCTGCCGGACGTATTTCATTTACCAATTCTCGTACTTTTCTTCCAAGTACATCATATACCGTCAGTTTGGTGAATGTGGATTTATCCAATTCAAATTCAATGGTAGTGGTTGGATTAAAGGGATTCGGATAATTTTGTTTTAGAGAAACCGCATTCGGGATTTCAGGATTCTGTTCATTACTAACCGGAACTTGTTTAATGGAAGTAGGTTGACCGTTTTCTACCTTGTAAAGATCTGTTTTGGTAAGCACATAAAAAATATCAGAGTTTGGTTTTTTGTATAGTCCGGTAATTTGAGAATCGAATTCCAAGAGCATTTCGAAACTGTTCCCAAAATCAGAAGAATGGTAGACGGAATTAGTATCTGCAATGAACAAACTCCCCGAGACTGAAGCATCCGTTACTGCAAAAAATAATGCGTTAAAATTTTCAGGCAAACTAACTTCTGACCAGGAACCTTCTACACCTTTGTTATCAGATAATCTTAGTGAATTACGATTTTTACCATATATATAACTTTGGTCGGCATCAAAAAACAGTTCTGAATAATAAGTCGAAGAATCTGCTAGTATAAAATCAGAAGAATGTGCATCACTTCTATAAAGATGTCCATTTTTATCGGTACCGAAATAAAGAGAATCGTTAACAGGATGTATTGCCAAAAGCCTATAATCAAAATGAGTACTGTCGAAGTAGCTGATCATCTCATCATAACCTGCGTTATAATCCTCATCGAAATAAGGCCAATAAGAAGTATCGGATGAGAATGGTACTGTAAAGTCATCTGTGATATAGTAAAGCGAGTCATTTGCGTTACTCAGTAAAAATTTATCAGCAGCGTAATAAAATTCATTACTTTTTTGAGCTTTAACAATAATGGGAAATGGAAATCCGAAACCGGCATTTCTATGGTCTTGAAACCAAGGTGCAGAACCTCCTCCATTTGTAGTCATCCTTATCCACTTAGAAGGATCACTATCAAAAAAATGGTAGTCGGTGGTATAACTTGCCGTGTACATTCCCGGAATAGTCCATTCTTCATAATAATTATTGAAGAGCTTGTAATAAGTTTTAGTTACAACATCAAAGTGATAGATATGATCATATCGGTAATTGAACTGTTCACCTTCTTCCGGAGTTTCATGAATCTGAAAAAACAGTTGAGTCACATCTGTCGAATCCTCCAACCCTTTTAATTCATGAAAATATCGTTCTTGAGCTGAAATAGATAAGCCGTAAAGCAACATCAATAAAAAAGTAAGCAGATATTTCATAGCAACTCGTTAATCTAAAAGAACATACTAAAACCACAGAAGTAATGCATATTAAGTTTACTATCTAAGTGTTTACTTTAATATCTTTACCCTTTATAAATCACGATTCTGAAACAGGACTAAATGAGCACAATTGCCCATGAACGGTTTGAGGCAGTAATTGGCCTTGAGGTACACGCACAATTATTAACAAAAAGTAAAGCTTTTGCACCGGTAGCAGCACAGTATGGAGAAGCTCCTAATACACAGGTTTCACCACTTTGCCTGGGACATCCGGGAACGTTGCCGGTTATTAATGAGAACTTAGTTCGCTATATCATTAAAATGGGATTGGCAACAGATTGTAGTGTTGCTCCAAAATCCATTTTTGCCCGGAAAAATTATTTCTACCCGGATCTTCCAAAAGGATACCAGATATCTCAATTCGATACTCCAATTTGTTTCGACGGGTTCATTGATATTGAACTGGATGAATATGATAAAAGAATCGGGATTACCCGCATTCACATGGAAGAAGATGCAGGGAAGTCTATACATGATCAGGATCCTTATAATACATTAGTGGATCTGAATCGTGCAGGTACTCCACTGATTGAGATTGTTTCAGAACCGGATTTAAGAACTCCGCAGGAAGCATACGCTTATTTGACCAAGATCAAGCAAATTGTGCAATATCTGGAGATCTGTGACGGGAATATGGAGGAAGGAAGCTTACGCTGTGATGCCAACGTGTCTGTTCGTCCAAGAGGAAGAGAAAAGTTTGGTACCCGAACTGAGTTAAAGAACATGAATTCTTTCCGGAATGTTGAAAAAGCCATAGAGTTTGAAATTTACAGACAGATCGAGCTGATCGAAGAAGGTGGTGAAGTTGTTCAGCAAACCAGATTGTGGGATACTTCCAAGAATCAGACAAGAGTTATGCGCTCAAAAGAAGAAGCTCATGACTATCGGTATTTCCCTGAACCGGATCTGCCACCTGTAATTGTTACTGAAGAATTGCTCGCTGATATAAAAGAAGAGCTTCCGGAATTGGCTGATGTACGTCAAAAGCGATTTATGGAAGAATATGCTATGAGCGAAAATGATGCGGTTACTTTGACTGAGAGTCGATATCTGGCAGATTATTTCGAGGAAGTTGTTTCGTTTACAAACTCTCCAAAATCAGCTTCAAACATGGTGTTGAGTGAAGTTTTAAGAGTTTTAAATGAGCAAAGTATTGATATCAGAGAATTTTCCGTTACACCGGAACGTTTATCAGTGCTGATAAAACTTAAAGAAGAGGATAAGATCAATTCTTCTGCCATGCAGGAAGTTTTCAATGCTATGCTGGGTTCGGAAAAATCTGCTGAAGAATTGGCAAAAGAGATGAATTTAATACAAGTTTCAGATTCCGGATTTTTAGAACCAATTGTTGATGAAATAATTGCTGATAACCCGGACGAAGTAAAAAGATACAAGGAAGGAAAAAAACAATTGATGGGCTTTTTTGTGGGGCAGGCTATGAAAGCATCTAAAGGTAAAGCCAATCCAAAATTGGTCACAGAAATGGTTTCAAAAAAATTACAAAATTGATTCAGATCGAATCAAACTATTATGGACATTAGAAAAATATTTTATCCGGTACTTTTGGTTGCTTTCATTACAAATTGCAGTAATGAACCGGAACTGAAAAAAGCATTTATAGACGGGAAAATTACCGTTGCTGATTCTGTAGATAACTCTAAGGATTATTCAGGTATTCAGCTGATAATCACATATCAGGAAAGTGTGGACAATCCAATCGACACTATTTTCAATAAAAGTTCTGATATAAAAGGTGTTTTAAAAGGGAAGGTAGAGTTTTCGCAAAAAGGGGTATATCCTGTTTTTATTAAAAGAAACGGAAATGACCTGGCAACGACTCAATTTATTTTAGCAGATAATGACACACTTCGGTTTACCGGTGAGCTTCCTGGATTAGATCAAAATTTTGAGCTCGACTCCCGTGAACAGAGGGCAATGAATACTTTTAACAGAATTGATAAAGGGTTTAAAAGAGTTGCCGCCTATATAGGCGCAGGATCAATCGAAGATTCACTTATTTACGATGAAGTTCTGAAATGGAGTGATCTGTTTTGGGAGGTAACTCAAAAAAACAGAAATACAATTGCCGCAAGTTTATCAGCTTCAGAATCTATTAGATTGCTAAACATCATTGATAAAGAAGTCATGTTGAGTAAAATAGATGAAGCATTACGAAATGATGAAATGATCTTTGCTGCAGTTAACTATGGATTTCCTTTTATATCTGACCGGGATGGACTAGAAAGCGGACTCAGATATCTGGATTCACTCAGTAATCTTACAGAAAATGAAGAGTTTATTTTAGGGCTTGACCAAAAGAAAATCGAAGTACTGTATGACAGTTCCAGAATTGAAGAGGCAAAATCGGCACTCGAAAATTTTGAGAAAACGTATAAAAACAAAGTAAATGCTATGCAATGGGCTAAGAATATTGGTTACGATCTTGCCTACTTAGCTCCCGGTTTCAGAGTCCCTGATTTTTCTTTTGTAACACAAGAAGGGGATTCGGTTAATTCAACCAGAATGATTGGAAAACCATATATCATAGAGATCACTCCGGTTGCAAGCAGATTGTACCAGGATCAATACGACAGAACAGTTGTACTACATCAGATCTATCAGAATTATGATCTGGAAATTTTTACTATTCCGTTGGACAGAAGTGAAATAACAGTAAATGCATTTTTCGAAGAACGCGTTAGACATTGGGACGTCGCTTCTTTCGGATCATTTGATATTCAAAAACTTATAGAGACGTTCAATGTAACTGATGTGCCCACAAGAATTTTAGTAGATCAAAATGGAAATATTGTCCGTAAATATGTTACTACTGAATTTACAGATGTTATTCAGGGAATGAACTCAGTTATAAATCAAAATAAAAAAGAGAACTAAATGAGTAAGAGACAGTTTTTAATTGCCGGAAACTGGAAGATGAATGGCGGACCATTTGAAGCTGCTGAACTACTTGAAGGTATTAACGCTACAAAAGATAAGATCTCAGAAGATGTGGATGTACTTGTTTGCCCGCCTTTTGTATCACTGGGAATGGCTATAAAATATCTTCACGACTCAGAAATTCAGGTAGGAGCTCAGAATTTTCATTTTGAAGATAACGGAGCTTACACCGGAGAAATAAGCGCTGCTATGCTTGCCGAAAGCGGTTGTAACTTTGTGCTCATCGGACATTCTGAACGTCGTCAATATTTTGATGAGAACGATGAAACTGTCAACAAGAAAGCCCTTAAGGCATTATCTCATAAAATAACTCCGGTTATTTGTGTGGGAGAATCTCTGGATCAACGGAAAAAAGACACACACTTTGATGTAGTTTCCGGCCAAGTTAAAAAGGCACTTCAAGATATTTCAGACAGTGAGATCTTAGATGTTGTAATTGCTTACGAACCTATTTGGGCAATTGGAACAGGAGAGACTGCTTCACCTGAACAAGCTCAGGAAATGCATGCTTTTATACGCGCTGAAATTGCCTCTTTATACAACGAAGAAACAGCATCAGCTATCAGAATCCTGTATGGTGGAAGTATGAAACCCGGGAACGCAGAAGAACTGTTATCGCAGGCGGATGTTGATGGAGGTTTGATCGGAGGAGCCAGTCTAAAAGCCGACAGCTTTACTGAAATTATTTCTATTGCCGAAAAACTTTCCTGAATTATGAAATACAATGTACTCTTGTTGGGAAGTGGAGGAAGAGAACATGCACTGGCCTGGGGAATAGCAAAGTCACCTAAACTTGAACAGCTTTTTATTGCGCCCGGTAATCCAGGAACAGAATCGCTGGGAAAAAATGTGCAACTTAATGCTTCAGATTTTGAAGAGGTTTGGGAATTTATCCAAACCAATGCTATTCATTTAACTGTTGTAGGACCTGAACAACCTCTGGTAGAGGGAATCGCAGACTTTCTGGAAGAAAAATGTCACGCTGTGTTTGGCCCTAAACAGCAAGCTGCAATGCTGGAAGGAAGTAAAGAATTTGCTAAGGATTTCATGAAAAGACATGATATTCCAACAGCAGGTTATGAAGTATTTAGCCAGGATAAATTTGACCGCGCTGCGGAATATATCATAGAGAAGGGCAGTTATCCGATAGTTTTGAAAGCAGATGGCTTAGCCGGAGGAAAAGGAGTTCTGATCCCTGAAAATGAATCAGATGCGATTTCTGCATTGGAAGAACTTCAGGAAGGATCGTTAAGTGATGCAGCTTCCCGATTGGTGATCGAAGAGTTTATGGAAGGCGAAGAAGCATCGGTTTTTGCTATTTGCGATGGAGACAGCTATAAAGTGATCGGCAATGCTCAGGATCATAAACGTATTGGAGAAGGAGATACAGGTTTAAACACTGGTGGAATGGGAGCTTATTCTCCCGCTCCGATTGTAACAAAAGAGCTTCTTAAAAGAGTAGAGATAGAAATTATTCAACCGACAGTGGCCGGGATGAAGTCCGAAGGAAATCCATACCAAGGAATTCTTTATGTAGGTTTGATGATCACTGAAGACGGACCAAAAGTTGTCGAATATAATTGCCGGTTCGGAGATCCTGAATGTCAGGTGATTGTACCTGCAATGAAATCAGATCTGCTGGACGTGATCATTTCATGTACGGAAGGAAGATTATCAGAAACAGATATTGAGCTGGACGATAAATACAGATGTACGGTAGTTATGGTTTCCGGTGGATATCCACAAAGTTATGAGAAGGGCAAAGAGATTACCGGAGTTGATAAAGTTGACGACGGAATATTAATCCATGCCGGAACAAGGAATGAAAATGGGAAGCTTCTTACAAATGGCGGTCGGGTTTTAAATATCGTTGGGGAAGGGCTGTCACTGCAGGAAGCCATCGACAATTCTTATGCTCAGTTAAAAAAGATCAGTTTTGAGAAAGCATTTTACAGAAGAGATATCGGAGCAAAAGGAATAAAACGCCTTGCATGATTCGCTTATACCTCATAGCGTTTATGTTGTTTTTGCTGTCAACAGTTGAAGCCCAACAATTCAAAGTTGATACTCTTTATTCCGGCTTAAAAAATCCCACTTCTTTTTTATTAGCTAATGACGCTATTTATATAGTAGAGCAAGGCGATCACAGAATTTTAAAGCTCGATTTGAACGGAAAATTGATCGAGAAATATGGGAACAGAGGAAGTGGAAACTACCAGTTCGATTCTCCGACAGATATTGCGTCTTCTACAGGCTTAAAGATTTTTGTTTCTGACCCCGGAAATAATCGTATTCAGGTATTCGATAAAAGATGGCAATATCTGAGTTCTATCAAAGGAAATGACAAATTCAGAACGAGAGATGAGATTTCACCGGAATATATTGGAGTAAATAAACAAGGAGAGATTTTCTTTTATGACAGTCGATCAAAGTCGATTGGAAAATACGATGAAGACGGCGCCTATCTAGATCAAATTCCGATACCATCAGATATAAAAGAAGTTTCAGGATTACAGATAAGTGAATCTAAAATTTTTATACTCGATAAAAAATCAGAACTGATTCACCGACTTTCAGAAAATGGATTTTATGAGACTTATTATGCCTTGAGAGGAGCAACAGTATTTGAATTCAAACATGATACTATTATAAGAGGATTTTCGAATTCTAAAAAGGTTCGGGTTTTATTTGAAGGGCAACAATTTTCCCCAAATGGAATTATTTACCCAAGTTTTATAAAAGATATGATCTATGACTCGGGGGTATTTTTTCTTCTAGTGGAAGAAAATTTGATAAGTTTAAGTCTTTCAAAATAATGAATCCCGACCAAATATTTGATGAGTCTGTTTCTTTTGAAGAAAAAGCACTCAACGTCTTTAAATATCAGGTAGAAAATAATCCTGTTTACGGACGATTCTGCAAAGCTTTAGGAATTACCAGTTCTGTAAATGTTGAAGAAATCCCGCTTTTACCCATTCAGGCATTCAAAGAGAAAGAAATAGTGACCTCTAAGAAAAAGCTTTCAGCTGACGGTTATCAGATTTTTCAAAGTAGTGGCACTTCCGGAATGCAAAGAAGTAAACATATTGTTGTTGATCCCGATCTGTATAAGCAGTCGATTTTTGATGGAATGTGGGAATTCTATGATCTTCATGAATATGTAATTTGGGCGTACACTCCGGGTTATAATTCCAATCCCAATTCTTCTTTGGTATGGATGCTGAATGCATTGATAGAAAGAGAAGATTCAGGTCACAGTAAGTTTCTGGAACTTGATAAACCATTGCTCCAAAACGAGATAGATCAAATCATAGCATCAGGGAAAAAGCTGATGTTATTTGGCGCTGCATTTGGATTACTGGATCTGGCTGAACGCAGTAATGTTGATCTTGCAAAAGATACCATTGTGATGGAAACGGGAGGCATGAAGACATTCAGAAGAGAAATGACGAAACAAGATCTTCATGAACAATTAGCGAAGGATTTCGGATTGAATTTGGAACAGATCCATTCGGAATACGGGATGACAGAATTATTGAGTCAGGCTTACAGTGTGGGAACTCAGTGGTTTGATTGTCCTTCATGGATGCAGGTAAGTATTAGAAATCCAGAAAACCCGATGTTGGAAGTAGAACATGGAGAAGAAGGCTTGATAGGAGTTATAGATCTGGTAAACTTCTATTCCTGTTCGTTTATTTTAACAGGAGATAAAGGCATTATGAATGCTGAAAATCAATTTCAGGTTTTAGGCAGATGGAATCCAAAGAATTTAAGAGGCTGTAATTTTCTAATCGACCAGGATTGAAGAAATGCCACAGAATCACAAATACACAGAATGCTGCAACTTCCCGAACTTGAACAACGAGTTTCCCCTCAAAAGGAGGGGAACAAGGGGAGGGTCAACATGAGCAAATCAATAGAAAATAATTTCCAAGATCATATCCAAAAAGTCTCCCGGGCAACCAAAGCTTGGCTCCAACCCGATAATTTATCGCTGAAAAAAGCCATTGATAAAACGGTGGAAGAAGGCCTGTTCAGTTTTGAAGACATTAAATTTCAGATCAGAACATTAAAGCAGAAAGTGGATTCCGGTCAGGTTGAAGAATGGGCTAAGCGGGCTGAACTATCAGAAACTAAACATTCAGTCGGACAAAAAGTGCTTTGCTTGCATGCCGGAAACCTTCCCTTGGTGGGATTTCAGGATGCACTTGGTACAATTTTATCCGGGGCTGATTATTATGGAAAACTCTCGAAAAAAGATCCGTATTTGATATCAGGTTTTTTGAAGATGATGGATGAAGCTGATCTCGATAATCAAATTCAATACTCGACAGAATTAGCCGATTTCAAAAATTTGCAGGCTGATAAAGTTCTGTTTGCGGGATCGGAAGAGTCTGTTGATCCGGTTAAAGAAAAGCTTTTCAAGCTAAATGCTGTGAATGACAACACAGAGTTTGTAATTCGGACTGCGAAATTTTCCATAGCCTATCTGGATAATGAAGAGCCTGATACTTTGAGAGATATGATCGAAGCGGTGTTCAGATACGGAGGGAAGGGTTGTCGTTCTGTAGCTGTAATCGTTAGCCCTTTTTCATTATCAAAAGTAAAATGTCACTTTACCGATTATGTAGAAGAATTCTGGCTGAACAATCCTCAGCTTAAAAAGCCTAAAGAAAATCTTGCGTATCAGTTTGCATTCAATAAAGCCATTGAACGGGATCAGGCTTGGTTGGATGATTTTCTGGTTCAGGAAACCAATGATTTCCCCGAGCAGGAATTTGTGCTAAACTGGGTTGTGGGAGATCACGAAAAGGTTAAAGAGCTAAAGAGCAGGTTCGGAAACTCAGTGCAAGCGGTTTACCGTACCGGAGAAAATATTTTCGGAATTAAAACTGAATTTCTGAGTAATGCTCAAACACCTGATCTGTGGTGGGAGCCGGATGGGATTCCCATTTTGTAGTTAAAGAACTCTCATTATTTGATTTCAAAATCCCTATTTTCATCTTAAATAAAATTCTTACAAGAAATTAGTTGATGCATTCATACAACCCATCTGCCATAGAAACCAAATGGCAAAAGTACTGGCTAGAAAACAAGACCTTTAAAACACCGACCGATACTTCTAAGCCCAAGTTTTATGTGCTGGATATGTTTCCGTATCCCAGTGGGTCGGGACTTCATGTAGGTCACCCGGAAGGATACACGGCAACCGATATCGTTGCAAGATATAAAAGAATGAATGGCTTTAACGTGCTTCATCCAATGGGTTGGGATGCATTTGGTTTACCTGCAGAACAGTACGCAGTAAAGACAGGAACTCATCCAAAGATAACTACAGAGAAAAACGTAAATAAATTTCGGGAGCAGTTACAAGCTATTGGTTTCAGTTATGACTGGGACAGGGAAATCAATACTACTGATCCTGATTATTTTAAATGGACTCAGTGGATCTTCCTGAAGTTATTTGAACGGGGATTAGCGTACGAAGATGAAGTAGCAGTGAACTGGTGTCCTGAGTTGGGAACCGTTTTGGCTAACGAAGAAGTAATTGATGGAAAGAGTGAAGTTGGCGGTTATCCGGTTGTAAGAAAGCCAATGAGACAGTGGGTTCTGAAGATCACAGAATATGCAGAACGACTTTTAAATGATCTTGAAGACCTGGATTGGCCGGAATCGCTGAAAGACATGCAGCGAAACTGGATCGGAAAATCGATCGGGGCAGAAGTAGATTTTCAGATCAAAGATCATGATGATAAACTAAGAGTATTTACAACGCGCCCGGATACAATTTTCGGTGCAACGTACATGGTTATTGCTCCTGAACACCGACTTGTAAATGAGATCACAACAGATGATCAGAAAGATGCAGTTGCAAAATACAGAGCTGAAGTTGAGTTAAAGTCTGATCTTGAACGACAGGAATTAACCAAAGAAAAGACCGGAGTTTTTACAGGCGCGTATGCGATCAATCCGGCAAATGGTAAAGAAGTTCCCATCTGGATAGCCGATTATGTATTGGTGAGTTATGGAACCGGAGCTATAATGGCGGTTCCCGGTCAGGATGAAAGAGACTGGGAGTTCGCTGAGAAATACGTTCTTGAAATAGTGAGAACAGTGCAGCCGGAAGAAGGTTTTGAAGGAAAGGCGTACACAGGAAACGGTCCCGCTATAAACAGTGATTTTTTGAATGGTTTAAAGATCAAAGAAGCCAAACAAAAGATCATCAGGTTTTTGGAAGAAAAAGGAGCAGGTAAAAAAGCTGTTAATTACAAACTTCGTGATTGGTTGTTTTCAAGACAGCGATACTGGGGCGAGCCTTTTCCAATTATTCATGTGGATGGGGAAGCAAAAGCAATTTCTAAAGATGAATTACCACTGGAACTTCCGGAAGTTGAAAAATATGAGCCAACCGGTAATGGAGAACCACCTTTGGCAAATGCTACTGAGTGGATAAAAACGACTGATCCTGAAACGGGTAAGGAAGCGATTCGCGAAACCAATACTATGCCGCAGTGGGCAGGTTCTTGCTGGTATTATTTACGATACATTTCTCCTGATTTTGATGGCGGCCCTGTTGATCCGGATTACGAAAAATACTGGATGCCAGTGGATCTGTACATTGGTGGTGCTGAGCATGCGGTACTTCATTTACTCTATGCTAGATTTTGGCATAAAGTTCTTTACGATTGTGGAATACTATCTACAAAAGAGCCATTTCAAAAACTTGTGAATCAGGGAATGATTCTTGGGGAAATGGAATACACATCAAAAGATGGTGAGAAATTATCTGACGATGAAGTTGAGAAAAAAGGAGATGGGTTCGTTGAGAAATCCACGGGCGTAAAAGTAGAAGCCAGAGCTCATAAGATGAGTAAAAGTCGTGGGAATGTTATTAACCCGGACAATATCATTGCTCAATACGGCGCAGATTCATTACGATTGTATGAAATGTTCATGGGACCTCTAGAGCAGGTGAAGCCGTGGAGTACGAAAGGTGTAGAAGGGGTAAACCGGTTTTTAAATCGAGCCTGGAGATTGCTGATCAATGAAGATTCAGGAGAATTGAGCTCCAAGATAAATGAAGATGAGCCAACTAAAGATCAGCTGAAAGTACTACACGAAGCTATCAAAAAAGTAACTGACGATATTGAATCACTCAGATTTAATACGGCAATTTCTTCACTAATGATCTTCACGAACGAAGCAAACCAATGGAACACTATTCCTAAGTCAGTTGCTGAGGATTTTGTAATCTTATTATCGCCATTTGCGCCTCATATTTGTGAGGAATTATGGAAAATACTGGGAAATAAAAATTCCATCGCTTATGCTGAATGGCCTGAGTTTGTAGAGGAATACCTGAAAGAAGATTCCATTCTGTATCCGATCCAGATCAACGGAAAAGTCAGAAGTGAAATAAATATTCCTTCAGACAAAGCTGTTGACAAAGAATTCGTGCTGGATCATGCAAAACAGGATGAGAAAATAAAAGAGTATTTAGAAAACGCAGAAATAATTAAAGAGATCTTTGTTCCAAAGCGTATTATCAACATCGTTGTAAAACCAAAGTAGAATTTGCTGTTAAGTACTTTTAACTGAAACTATCCGTTTAAAATCGTTATTCTTTAGCCGATAATGTAAACTAACACAGATATAAGTGGTGTTCAGTTAGATGAAGATGATCAGGGTGCTTTTTATAGAGGATAGTTCACACGATGCTGAGCTTTTGATTCGCCATATCAAGAAAGGTGGTTTTGAGCTTAAGTATGATGTGACAGACTCCCTCGAAGAAATGGTATTATTGATCGCTAAAAATCAATATGACATTTGTATATGTGATTTTAAACTCCCCGGATTTTCAGGAATTGATGCTGTTAAAAGAATAAGAGGGCTTGAGCAAGATATTCCTGTTATACTGGCTTCCGGTACCATTCCTGATGAACAAGCTATTGATGCTGTTTTAGCAGGAGCCAAAGATTACGTATTAAAAGATAACTTGAGAAGACTTATTCCGGCTATGCAGAGAGAGCTGGAGGCACTTGAACAAAGGCGTGACAAGAGGAAAAGTGATCGCTTATTGGCAGCAGTATTTAACAGCTCAACCGGAGTCCGTATATCGAATAGAGATCGTATTATCATCAAGGTAAACAATGCCTACTGCGAGATGATGGGATATAGCGCTGAAGAACTTATTGGAACAAGTATAGATAATATCATCCCAAAAGACAGGCGTGAACAAGACAGAAGAGAATACGAAGAGTTTATACGAAATTTTTTAGAGAATGGAGTTGATACACCGAATACTAAAAAGGATGTGAGAAAAGACGGTACGTATATTGATGTGCTGGTCAGGTCAAATGTTTTTGCAGATAATGATGAAATCTTTGTTGTAAGCACATTGCAAGATGTAAGTGAAGTTTTTAAGTACAAAACTCTTTTTGAAGAAAGTGGACGGATTGCAAAACTGGGTGGCTGGGAAAGAGATGTAGCTACGGGAAAAGAAGTTTGGACAAAGCAAATTTATGATATTTATGAGGTATCGGAAGATAATTTTGATCCTGCGGAAGAAAGTGATGAACGATTTCATACAAAAGAGTCTCTGGAGCTAATGAAGAGGTCTATGAAAGCGGCCGAAGAAAAGGGTATTCCATTTGATATTGAGGTTGAGATAATAGATGCAAAAGGAAATAAAAAGTGGTGTAGAGGAACCGGTAACCCCATTTTTGAAAAAGATAAAGTGGTGAAGTTAATAGGTTCCTTTCAGGATATTACAGAGCGTAAATCTAGGGAGCTAGAGCTTAAAAGAAATGAAGAAAAGTATAAATTTCTCTTCGATCATAGTCCTAACTCAATGATTATTTTTGAAGTGGATTCAGATAAAATTATTGATGCAAACTCTGTCGCAATACAGATGTACGGTTATACTAAAGAAGAATTTAAGGAACTTGCCGCTGTTGATTTAAGGCCTGAAAGGGAGGTCGATAAATATTTAAAAATTTCTGATCAAGGAGAACATGATTCTGAAGAAATCAGATCCTTCAGAGGAGGGTTTCATAAAAGGAAGAATGGGGAAGAGTTCATCGTTGATGTTTATACCAGAACAACGGTTATAAATGACAAAAAAGCCAATATTGTAGTTATTAATGATATAACTGAAAAATATAACTATGAACAGGATCTGATAAAGACCAATAACATTCTGAATGCACTTATAGAAAATGCACCAATAGGTTTGGTAGCCACTGATGATCAGGGAAATGTTAAGGAACTGTGGAACCCGATGGCCGAGGAAATATTTGGGTGGAAAAGAGAGGAAGTCCTGGGAAAGTCTCTACCTTATGTTCCGAATAATAAAATGGATGAATTTGGAGAAAATCTAAGAAGAGGTATAGTATCAAAACAATCATTTATTACTGAAATTGAGAGGGTAAGAAAGAATGGAGAAAAAATATATTTGCGGGAGTTTGTAACCCCTCTCAAAGACTCTGAAGGAAACGTAAGTAAGTTACTTATGCTTACGGAAGATGTAACTGAAAAGAAGAAGGTGGAACTGGCTTTAGTCAGCAGTGAGCAAAAGTACAGAAATCTGGTTGAGGCTTCTCATGATCTTGTATGGCGAATTGACATTGAAAGGAATTTTAATTTTATCAATAATGCAAGTTCGTCTATTCTGGGTTACAGCCCATCCGAAATGATTGGTAATTCATTTGTTTCATATATCAACCCACCAAAAGCGGAAGAAGTAGTGAAGATACATGATAGCGTGATTGAGGGAGACATCTTTGAAAGTTTTCCTCTTGAAATGCTAACAGCGGAAGGGGAGCTGAGACATCTTACCGCAACTGCTTATCCAATTATAGATGATAGTGGTACAATAATAGGCTGTTCAGGAACGGCCACGGATATAACCCATTTAAAGAACTATCAATCTCAACTAGAGGAGTCTTTAGCTGAAAAAGAAATTCTTATTAAAGAGATTCATCACAGAGTAAAAAATAATTTAGCAGTTATATCAGGATTGTTTGCTTTGCAGGCCATGCATGTGAACGAAGAAGATACTGAGACTTTAACAATTTTGCAGGAAAGTCAATCCAGAATTAAATCTATAGCTGCAATTCATGAGAAACTTTATCAGAATCATATTTTCAGTAGCATAGAAATCAAAAGTTATTTAACTGATTTTGTTTCAGAAATAGCAGAAACTTATGAGAGAAGTGATAAAAATATAGAAATTGAAGTACTGGGAGATGAGGTTTCTTTAAATGTAAATCAGGCAGTTCCATTTGGTATCTTGGCTAATGAACTAATTGTAAATGCATATAAATATGCATTTGTAGGAAAAGATCATGGAAAAATTAATATCAGTTTAAACGTGGTTAGAGAAGAGTTGATTTTTTCAGTTGCTGATAACGGTGTTGGTTTGGCTGAAGATTTTGATATCAATGAATTAAATTCACTCGGAATGACCTTGATAAGAACACTGGCAGAACAATTAAATGCTACATTTGATTGGGACACAAAAAAGGGAGAAGGAGTTAATTTCAAAATCAGTTTTATCCCTGATAAACTTATAAAATCCACGTGGATAAAAAACAAGCCTGAAAACAGATTTGTATCCAGGCTTGATAAAAGGAAATGATAAATATCTTATCTGCTTTCTAAAGGAGTCCACTCCAGATTTTTTTCCCCAACATAAAGTGCACGAGGACGAATTAATCTGTTATTTGCGGCTTGCTCCATAACATGACCTGTCCATCCTGAAACTCGGCTCATTGTAAAAATACAAGTGTAAAGATCCGGTTCAATTCCGATTGAGTAGTAGACAGTAGCTGAGAAGAAATCTACGTTAGGATCAATGCTTTTTTCTTCTTTCATGGTATTGAGCATATCCATACTCCAGCGGTACAATTCTTCATGGCCTGTTTCTTCTGAAAGAGCCTTTGCCATTTTTTGAAGATGATATCCGCGTGGATCAAAAACTTTATATACACGGTGACCGAAGCCCATTATCTTTTCTTTGCTGTCCAGCTTTTTCTTAGTGAAAGCAACTGCATCAGCATCTTTTCCTTGCTTTGAAAGTTCAAGAAGGGTATTCATAACCGCTGTATTTGCACCACCGTGTAAAGGACCCTTTAATGCTCCTATTGCTCCTGTAACAGAAGAGTACATATCCGCCATAGTAGCAGTGATAGTTCTGGCTGTAAAAGTAGAAGCGTTCATTCCGTGTTCAGCATGAAGGATCAAACACAGATCCATTGTTTTCTCTGCTTGTTTACCCGGCTTTTCCCCATTCAACATATAAAGGAAATTAAAAGCGGTACTTCCTTCTTTTAACGGAGCAATTATTTCTTTTCCTTTTCTGGATCTGTCAAAAGCTGCAATGATAGAAGGGATGCGGGCAGTAATAGAAATAGCCTGATCCATGAATAGACTTTCATCGAACTTACCAAAAGTGGAATCGCTATCTGCCAACATAGAAACGGAAGTTCTTAAAACTGCCATCGGCTCAGCATCTTTACTGGTAGATTTAATATAATTAAGAACAGCGTCCGGCAATTCGCGAAGTTCAACCAGTTCTTTTTCCAGGTTCTCTAACTCAGAACTATTAGGTAGTCGATCATTCCAAAGCAAAAAACAAACTTCTTCAAAAGTAGCATTTTCAGCTAGTGTGTCAATATGATAACCAGAGTATATAAGATCTCCCACTTTACCATCAATAAAACTCTTAGTCGTAGAAAATGCTACGATACCATCAAGCCCTTTATTGATGTGAGGGTATTCTTGTTCGTCAAAACCAGTATGTAAATCAGAAGACATTCGATCTCCAAATTTTAGTGTTAAATAATTTCTTTGTGTCCTAATCAGGAATCCAAACTTAAAACTGTTTTTTTATCTCAATCGTTTAGTTTGGACTAAAAAGTCTATCCTTTTTTGGGAAGAATAATAAAATAAGATTATCTGAAGAAAATTGTAGAATTAATTTACTCTTTTAACATCTGTAAGCGCTTTTTTATGTCTAAGCATAGTGGCTGTTTGTGCGTAGTTTTAAAGCAAAAAGATGATCAGATCAGAACTCTAAAATGAGTGAACCTAGTAATGGTGTAGTCTTATTTATTTTCAGCAGAGATCGTGATATAAAAACTAATTAACCGATTTAGCTTTTTCCCACAACAAATCCATTTCATCGAGGGTGGCTTCTTTTACACTTTTATCAGATTTTTTTAATTCTGATTCGATGTATTTAAATCGCTTTTCAAATTTTTTATTGGTTTGTCTCAAACTATCCTCAGCTACCAAATTAAAGTAGCGGGCAACATTTACAATAGAGAATAAGACATCTCCGAATTCTTCAGATGAAGCATTGATATCATTATTCTGCAGTGTTTCTTTAAACTCAGCAAGTTCTTCATCCAATTTTTCCCAGGCAAGCTTCCATTCCGGCCAATCAAAACCAACGTTCGCTGCTTTTTCCTGCATTCTTTGTGCTCTTATTAATGATGGCAGGTGTGCAGGCAACCCGTCCAATGTAGATTTTTTTCCTTCTTTTAGTTTGATATTTTCCCAGTTCTCAGCTACTTCTCCTTCATTAGTAACTGTTTGTTCTCCAAATACATGAGGATGTCTTCTGATTAGTTTTTCCATCAAGGTGTAGATCACGTCGCCAACATCAAAAGTATTGGTCTCACTGGCAATATTACTGTGAAAAACAACATGTAATAAAAGGTCTCCTAATTCCTTTTTAAACTCGTCAAAATCATTATTGTCCAGAGCTTCAATAGCTTCATAAGCCTCTTCTATGAGGTTATCTTTAATGGAATGATGCGTTTGTTTTTTATCCCAAGGACATTCTTTTCTGAGAATAGATACTAACTCAATGAGATCTTCAAATTTTTTGCTTGGCTGCATAAAGAAATTAAGAATTAAGGATTCAATATTAAAAATTAAGGTACTAATCTTTAATTTTGAATTTTTAATTTAAACTATGTTTTCTTTTTCTTTTTTTTAGCAGCCGGAAACAGAATGTTATTTAGTATCAAGCGATATCCCGGACTATTAGGATGTAGATCTAAATCGGTAGGAGGGTCGTTCACTCGATGAGTATAATCTTCAGGATCATGACCGGCGTAGAATGTCCATGTTCCCTGACCATAGTTACTGTGAATATATTTAACCTGATTTCTGCCAGGAGATTCTGCAAGTATTACTACAGATGATTTAACTTTTTCCTTTCTGAAAGCAGTTGTTTGTCCATAAAAGCCTTTTACAGAGCTTACATGGTTTTGAGTAAGCATAGTAGGAACAGGATCCCATTTTGCTGAAAACTCAAAAAGTGTAAAAAAATCAAGTGATTGGTCAATCTCCCTTATTTGTACAGGAACATCGATATCAGCATGTTCATATTGATAAGGATCAATGATGATATTAAAATCTTCAAAAGCAAAGGTTTTGGAAAAATCCAGATTTTCCTGAGCATTAGGATCTACAGCATCTCCGTCAAATTGAGTAGGTGCAATATCTATTCCTTCAGCTGCTAATGCAATATCAAAAGTATCTGTACCTGAACACATCGCAAACAAAAACCCGCCATTTCCTACATATTCTTTGATAGTTCTCGCAACTTCTTTCTTCTGTTCGCTGACTTTTGAATATCCCAATTCTTTAGCCATAGCTTCCATTTGGCGAACTTGGGCAATATACCAGGGTACACTGTTATAACTGGCCCAGAACTTACCAAACTGACCTGTAAAATCTTCATGATGCAGGTGAAGCCAATCATATTCTTTCAACTTTCCCTCCAACACTTCCACATCCCATATTTTATCGTATTCTACTTCTGCATAAGTTAATGCAAGAGTTACTGCATCATCCCAAGGGAGTGCCTGATCAGGAGTATATACTGCAATTTTAGGAGCTTTTTCTAAATTTACTACAGATGTATTAGACCCGGGACGTTCTACTTCTGCAACAATTGAAGCTGCTTTTGATGAACTGATATTCTCCAGACTTACATTCCGTAATCTGCTTTTTCGAATAATGTCATTATCGACAGTTACCATAAAACTACCACCACGATAGTTCAATAACCATTTTACGGGATAGCCGTCAGTAACATGATTGAAGATCACACCATAAGCTTTAAGATGGTTTGTTTGGGTGTCATCCATTGGAATAAGGATCTGTTGCTGGCTGAATAAATCAGAAGCAGACAACAGTAGCAGTGATGAAATAAAAAGAATTCGTTTGATCATCTAAATATTCTTTTTTGATAGTTCAGTAAGTCTTTTTCGGGCATAAGGTGCATAGAAACCTTGAGGATAGTCAAGTATCAGCTCTTCATAATATGAAATCACCTGAGAAACTGAAATTTCTATAGAAGGATCGTATTCGGAGTCGTTCTCGGCTTTGGTAAATGCTTGATCAGCATATCTAGCCCTCTCCCATATTATTCGCTCTCTGTTAGATAGAACCTTGTTCTTTAACAAAATTTCATTCGTCAAATTATAGGAAGAGCTAACACTTTGCGAAGGATTTTCTGAGAGCAAAAGTACAGCGTCGTCGTATAGTGGACTTTGAGGTTCATTTTCCAAGTAACTGATAAGCTGTGTTTTTGCAAGCTCATTATTGCCAATCAGAGTTTCAAAATAAGCATCTGCAAAAGGTTCTAAAGCTGTACCGGAGGAATCTGCAGTAAGCCCTTCCTGAATCCAAAGGCGAAGTTCTAAGGCATCATTCGCATAGTAGGAAGTATTTTGTCTACCCAGCGTTTTAAGCTGGATGGTAGCAAATTCATAATCAGAAGAGAAAAAGTCGGTCAGAGCCAGAAAGTAGCGGGTTTTTTCTGCCATCTCGCCTATCTCTGCTAACTTATTACTTTTGGTTAACGAAATTCTGGCTTGTGAGTATTGTCTGTTAGCAAGTTCAATTCTACCTTGGATATAATATTCTTCTGAGGATTCATTTTCTTTATTAAAATTTCTCAAACGGGTAAGGATATTAGTAGCAGCTTCCAAATCATGTAGGTGATCCAACACAACTTCTGATTTCATCAATAGTACTCGTGATATATATCGGTAATTAGGAGCGTTGTCTATTATTGAATTTATTTGCTCTAATGCTTTTGTGAAAAAAGTATCTCTTTGGTTTGAAAAATCTAGGTTAAAGTCCTTTATCTGCTTTGCCCACTCGGTATAAACTTTTGCGAGTTCTTCCTGACTTTGCCATTTAAGATTTCCCTCGGTTCTTTGTATGTAATATTCGAAAGCATCTACTGCTAATTCAAACTCTTTATTTCTACGTAAACTTCGTCCCAGCTGAAACAGTGAATAATTATAATTAGTAGTCGAGTTTTCGAAAGCAGTGGCAGAAGCCAAAGCTCTTCTGTACAATTTGTTTTCCTGAAGAAGCCATATCTGTAAGCGAAATAAGGTGCTGTATACCGGATTAGTAATGGATATTTCATTCAATTTATCTTCGATCTCCAGAATGGTAATATCATTTAAAAGCACATCATTAAAACGTAACAGTGTACGCTGAATATTAGAGACTTGATCAGGTTGAGCAGCGAGCCAAGCAATCCATTCCTGAACAGCTTCCTCATAATTTCCTGATTGCAACAGTGTTGTTGATATATCATTATAAAAAAGCTGGGGGTTATTAAACACCTCCCGGGCTTTTCTCAGAACTTCAACGGAGCGTTCAAATTCTTTTAGGTCTGCCATAACATTTGATGTGGAAATATAAAGCTGAAGACTTCGGGTATTTTCAGCAAGGTTTTTATCCCAGATCATATAGGCTTTTCCAGTATCACCTTTAAAATGATATAGTTCCCCTTCTAAAACTTTGACTTGTGAATCTAAGTTTGGTAAAGGTTGTAATTCTGAAAGTTTGTTTAGGGCATCGTCGTATCTCTTGAGTTGAATAAAGCATTCTAAATAACGCTCAAGGAAATAAAACTCAGTAGGATTCTCTGAAACTAATTTTTCAAAAACCGGAAGAGCAGCTTCATAATTTTGCTGCTGCATAAGCCTGTTAGCAATTTGGAATTCGTTTCCCGGTTGAGCTTTTACTACTGTAGATGAAAGAACCAGCAGGATACCTAATACAAATATGTGGAATGATTTATTCAACTGTTAATTGATATACTATTAATAATAACATTTGGAAAATGTGTCTTCAGCTCGGAATATAGTCTGTTGATCGGTAAACCTACTACATTATAAAAATCTCCTTCAATTTTTTTAACAAAAACAGCTCCCCAATCATCTTGTATTCCATAACTTCCCGCTTTGTCAAATGGACTTCCGGACTCAATATAAGCGTCAATTTCGGATTGTGTAAGTTTAGAAAAATATACCTTCGTAGCTTCTGAAAAATTTAAAGAGTTTACAATAGATGATTTATGATCTGTTTCAATAAGTGCAACACCTGTATATACAAAATGTTGTTTTCCACTCAGTTCATTTAACATTTTTGAAGCTTGATCCCTGTTTTCAGGTTTTCCTAGGATCCTGTCTTTATATACAACCACCGTATCCGAACCAATCGTGAGACTATCAGGATTAGTCTTTGATACATCACAAGCTTTTTGAAATGCTAAATTTTCAACCAACTTTACAGGGTCGGTTTCTTTAACATTCTCATTTACAGAGCTGGGGATCACTTTAAATTGTAACCTTAGTTGTTCTAATAGCTTTTTTCTTCGGGGACTTTGCGAAGCCAGGATAATTTTCATTCAGTCAGATATCGCCTTTGCAGTTAATAGATAATTAAATAACTTCTTGTTCCGTTTCAAACTCTGAAAACGTTAAGGTTTATAAAAGATAAATGGCAAAAAAGAATACAAAGAATAACGATAACCACCCTATGTTTTTCTCATCGTTTAACTATAAACTGATTGGGATAGCGATATTTCTTATAATAGCCGGCTTTACAGCTATGTACATGGAAAATGAAATTGAAGGTTTTATTTCGTTATTCGTTTCTCCAATTATGATAATGTCTGGTTATGTGATAGTGATATTTGCGATCTTGAAGCACAACAGGGGCAAACAGGAAGAATCAGGCCAATCTTCTTAAAGTGACGCACCGTCACGTAAATATCTTTTTTCTTTTTTCACTGATATTTGTCTTCTTCATATTTGGAGAAGTAAACGATCATATCAGGATAATGATCGCAATTTTACTTGCAACAATTTTTGGGATTATTGCTTTTCTATTAAACTGGCTTACTTATGATGGAGCATTAGCAGCTGCTATTTTTGGAGTGATTTCATATGGAATTGGAAGCTGGGAAGTCGCAATTATTGTATTGTTCTTCTTTGTTTCAGCATCTTTATTATCAAAAGATATTGCCGCTACTGAAGATTCATTTTCTGTTAAGTTCAGAAGGGATGGCAGACAGGTTTGGGCGAACGGTTTTTGGTTGTGTTTATGGATATTAATTTGGTTTATTTCAGAGAATTCTCTCTTTTTAGCGGCTTCTGTTGCAAGTATAGCTGCAGCAACAGCTGATACCTGGGCTACTGAATTAGGAAGTAATCCCAAAAATAAAACGTATCTGATTACAAATTTAAATGAAGTTACCTCGGGTACAGACGGAGGTATAAGTTATAAAGGAAGTCTTGGTGCTTTATTTGGAGCAGCCACCATAAGTGCTATTTGTTGGTTATTGATTGGGGAAATTTCACTTTTGATATGTATAATAATAGGTTTTACAGGTTTCTTGGGGTGTTTTGTCGATTCTTTTCTGGGGGTTAAGCTTCAGGGCAGTTCGCTTAAAATTCCCTTATTATCAAATAATGAAAACGGAAAAATTACTGTAAGTAATAATATTGTAAACTGGCTTTCAACAGGGGTGGCATCCGTTTTAGTACTTTTAATAACATTAATAATATAATATGAAGTGGTATAGAAAATTACATTGGCAGATAATTCTAGGTTTGATATTGGGTCTGCTTTGGGGACTTGTCTCAGCTTTAGCGGGTTTTAATGAATTCACCTTGGATTTTATTAAACCTTTCGGAACCATATTTATAACACTTCTTAAACTTATTGCGGTTCCGCTGGTTTTGGCTTCCCTTGTGGCAGGTGTAACCAGTTTAAATGATACAGCATCATTGTCACGAATGGGTGGTAAAACAGTACTCATTTATCTGTGTACAACAATTTTTGCCATTACTATAGGATTGGTTTCTGTAAATGTATGGGAGCCGGGAAAGGCACTTCCTGAAGAAACTAAAATAGAACTTCAGGAAACATATAAGGATAATGTAGGAGAGAAAGAAGAAGGAGCAATGCTTGTAAAAGAGCGCCGTCCGCTGGATTTTATTGTAGGAATTGTACCGGATAACTTTTTTAAATCTGCGAGTGAAAATTCGAATATGCTTCAGGTTGTATTCGTTGCAATATTGCTTGGAATTGGAATCATTAAAGTTGGAGGGGAAAAAGGTAAACTTCTGGTAAATGTTTTTGATTCTTTTAATGATGTAATCATTAAGATTGTTGACTTGATCATGAAAACAGCACCATACGGTGTTTTTGCTCTAATGGCAGCATTAATTGTTGATCTGGCTGGAGACGATCTGGGAAAGGCGGGAGACTTGCTTTATGCTCTTGGAGCTTATTGTTTGGTAGTTGTTTCGGCACTTATTTTACATGTATTGCTGGTTTATACTGCGATGTTTAAGATCTTTACTAAAGTTAAACTAGGTACATTTTTTAAGGCGATAAGACCAGCAATGTTGCTAGGTTTTAGTACAAGTTCCAGTTCGGCGACTCTCCCGGTAACTATGGAAAGAGTGGAAAAAAACCTTGGAGTTGAAGAAGAGGTCTCAAGTTTTGTATTGCCAATTGGTGCAACAATTAATATGGACGGAACAAGCCTGTATCAGGCTGTAGCTGCAGTTTTTATAGCACAGGCATTAGGAATGGATTTGACAATAATCCAGCAGTTAACAATTGTACTTACCGCAACATTAGCTTCGGTTGGAGCGGCTGGAGTACCCGGAGCCGGAATTGTGATGTTGGTTGTAGTATTACAAGCAATTGAAGTGCCTGTTGAAGGAATAGCACTCATTTTAGGTGTTGACAGAATTCTGGATATGTGCAGAACAACAGTTAACATAACAGGAGATGCAGCTGTTGCGCTTACTGTAGCATCCTCTGAAGGGAAATTAGGTACACCAAACCTGGATGATTAAAAATTGGAAATTTTTTAATTTTAATATGCCTTTTAGCGTAGAAATAGTTTAATTACAGTATAGTTTTCAGCATTGTGAAAAATGGGAATGCTTATGGCAGAACCGCTACAAAAGAAAGCACTTTTTAAAACATTACATATCACCCTCTGCTTCTTTGTAATTTTTATTACAAAAGATATCTATGCTCAATCACTTCTACTCCCGGGAGATATTGTGTTTGTTTCAGTTAACGCAACTTCTAATGAATTTGAGATTGTACCTTTAATAGATTTAGAAGCGGGAACGGAGTTTAGCGTTAACAACGGCATATGGAACAATGCCGAGTTGTCTTTTAGCGAGGCAGATGAGGTTGATTTTGTACTTCAAAAAAGAATAGAAGCCGGAACGCCGTTAAAATTCGGGTCTCATTCATCTGAATACTTTATAAGATCGGGAGCCCTTAACTTATCGGACCTAAAAGAGCAGTTATTTATCTATCAAAAAGATAAGGATCAATACCGGTTTTTATACGCGTTGGGGTGGGGAGAAAGAGGAGGCAAAAGGGATCGGTCATTTTTTGGTTCTGAAATCCCTGAAGTGCTTAATGAAAAAAACGGAACTGTTCTCAGATTAGGTTCAAATAACAACTATCAATATTACATTAGAAACGGAGCAAGTGGAACTCAGAAAATGTTACTTTCTTTTATTTCTAATGCCGGGTTCTGGAGAGGAAATGAAGAAACTGGATTTCCTGATTTTGGAACTTCTTTTAACCTTTTATCGCCGCCGGTAATTCTTTTTGACGAAAGCCTTTCATCAGTACAAGAGAATAGAAATAAAGCATCACTGAATGTAGCTATTTATGAGCACGACGGTTCAAAATTGACCGTTGAAGTAGCTTTTGATTCTGTATACAGTTCGTTATCACATAATGAAATTAATGATTTTAAAACACAAAGGATCAATTTTACAGGATTAATTGGCGATGCTGTATATGAAATAGAAGTTCCAATTAAGGATGATAAAAACTACGAAGGAACTGAGTCTGCGATATTTAATCTTCAGAATTTAAGTAATGGAAGATTTGGTGATTTTATATCACATACTGTTTTGGTTAGTGATGATGAATTGCCGGATACAAAACTTGAGATTGATGAAGGTGTAGACAGAAGTGTGCTTTTGATCCATAACCTTGAAAGCAAAGAGCTTGATATGGGAAGTTGGGAGCTTGTAAGAGGAGATATTAGAATTATTTTCCCTAGAAATACGTATCTGGGTGTAGGAGAATCACTGGTTATTGTAGGCGACGAAAGTGGGGATTCAGGACCTGTTTCAAGTGCATATTTTATGCTTGATGAAGAAGAGTCTGAGATATTTAAATCATCCGGTACTATTAGGCTTCACAATCATGAAGGCATAAAAGTATCAGAAATTTCATTACCCGGTAAAAAAGAAGAGCAGAACACTCAGAACTTGATTAACAATTCCAAAATTGTTTCAACTTCCGAAAATCTTAATACGATATCACAATCATCTAGATTAACTAGCGCTGTTAGCGAAACGCTGACTCCGGGATGGAAATCATTGCCAATTTCGGAAATAAATACCCGCAACTTTACCACGACAGATTTATTCTATTGGAATACTAAAGAAGGGGAGTTCAAAAAATTTGAAGGTAATTCAACAGAAATAAAAGAGGATATTATTTTGGTGGGTTATTTTGATGAAACTTTGTTGCCAAAATTGACCAGAATAGAAAACCAGGCTTCTGAGTCTGAAGGCTCTGAGTTTTTAGAGATTACTGTTGAGTCAATCGATATAAACAAAAACGGCATACTGGAATCAACGGAAGGATTGAATTTAGTTAAAAACAATTCTACAGATGCTTTTATGGTTGCTGAATTAGTTAAAGGATTGAAGGATGAGCTGGATATTGAAGAGGCTATTGAAGTTTATAAAAGCTCTGCTGATTTTGACAATATCACAAAAGTTGAAAAAGAAGGGGTTATTTTATCCAATGAAGTTTTTTGGTTAAAATTCAATTCTGAATTTAACCGTAAAAATCTAGCCATAGACCCGAATAATTATACTATTTCGCCTGTGGTTGAAGATCAGGTTGAAAAAGGAATATTGGAATTTGAGTTAACGGGTAATTCTAAAGCTTCCAGTTTTTTGGTTTCTTTTTCATCAGATGAAAGTGTTCCGGATAACAGGTTGAATCTTAAACTGAATAAAGAATTGTATTTTTCAGATTTTAATGAGCTTGTGTTGACCACAAACGTGGCAGAAAACAGATATGATGTGTTTGGGATCAATACCGATGCAAACAATATAAGTTCATTACCATTAGATGTGGTATCACCCAAAAGTGGTGAACTTGAATTAAAGGTAAAAAAATGGACTGATATCCCTGAAGGATGGGTTATTAAATTAGAAGATCACAAAGAAGATAAATCATACGAAATTCATCAAAATTGGTCTTTAAAATTTACATATTCAGATGTTAGCCAAATTGAAACCGATAAAGCAAGATTTCCGAGTATCGATGATCGTTTTACTTTAAAAGTTATTCCTAAAGATTTGGTAGTAAAAGAAGAAAAAGATCTTCCGTTAAATGTTGAACTACATCAAAATTATCCAAATCCATTTAACCCAACTACAGTTATATCTTTTTATATGCCTGAAGAAAATATGGTTAAACTTTCAGTATTTAACATAGTAGGCCAGCCGGTCGCTGTATTAATACAGGAAAACAGAGCTCAGGGTGAGCATTCTTTTGAATGGGATGCTTCAGATTTACCTAGCGGAATATATATTTATCAGTTAGAAGTAGGTACAAAAATCATGACAAGAAAAATGACTCTTGTCAAATAACAAAAATCAAAATCTTAAAACGAACACTTCCATCATAAAATGGTAACAAAGAATATTCAAGGTATCGATGTTCCCGAAATCGGACTTGGCACTTATAAATTAATCGGGAAAGAGTGTGAACAAACAGTAAAACTAGCCCTTAATCTTGGCTATCGACATATTGACACAGCTCAGGAATATAAAAATGAAAGAGAGATCGGAGAAGCTATAAAACATGCTCATATACCAAGAGAAGAGCTTTTTCTGACTACAAAAATTTCTTTGTTAAACATGGAAACCGATGATGTAATTAAATCTACAGAAAGATCGCTTCAGGATCTGGATGTACCTTATTTAGATTTACTGCTGATTCATTGGCCAAATCCGGATGTGGATATTGAACAAACTATCGAGGCAATGCTTTCCATTAGGGATCAGGGTAAAGCGTTAAATATCGGTGTTAGTAACTTCCCAATGAAACACCTGAAGGAAGTGAACGATGAATTGGCGGCTCCTATTTTTTGTAACCAGGTAGAATACCATGCCAATTTAGGACAGTTCGATCTTCTGGATTACGCGGCGGAAAATGACCTGATGGTTACGGCGTATAGTCCTTTAGGTCAGGGAAAAATACTGGAAGAACCATTAATAAAAGAATTAGCTCAGAAGTATCAAAAATCGCCGGCTCAAATTGCATTGAGATGGTTGATTGAACAAGAGCAGGTAGTTGTTATTCCAAAAGCATCAAGCAGAGCTCACCTGGAAGAAAACATGGATATCTATGATTTTGTTCTTGAAGACGATGACTTCTACGCTATTGATGAACTTCCAAAAGATCAACGAATTGTAACTCCTGATTTTGCTCCGGATTGGGAAGCTGTTTAAAATTTGCTCAAGAATGAGAGAATCTGGCTTGGGCTATAACCTCATCATTCTGGTTTTTTAGTTGATGTAAAGTTGATTCAAGTTCGGATGATGTCACTTGAGAATTAATAACGTCGCCATAAAGAGCTTCTCGAAGAAACAGAATATCAATAGTATTTACTCTGGAAATCTGACCTGTGTTCAAAGGCTCACTCATCCATTCTAAATAGCGGGCATTATTTACATGCTGATTCATATCCAGATCAGAACGACGAACAGGGATTTCTTTTTGAGAATCGGGCTCTTCAATTCTCGGAATTTTGTCTGAACGAACCGGCAGAACATGATCTCTGTCAGATAATCTGGTATTTAGGATATCTTCGGTCATCCGAACCGGGCGTCTTGTTTTCAAGCTGATCATCATCCAGTAGCTTAAACAAACAACTAGCTCGTTATTTTCCTCATCCAGAATTCTATAGTTTCTGTAAGCTCTCAATGCATCACCTGCTGCAGGCCAGGTTTCAATTTTTACGGATTCCCTCCACTTTGGAAAGCGATTTACCTTGATGTCCATTCGGTGAAGTACCCAAGTTAAATCCTGTTTATGAAGATCAGTGATATCAAAATTAAGTATCAGAGCATGATTTCCTGCTACTTCCTGAAAAAGACTGCAAACAGATGAAAGAGTGATTTTACCGTTAGTATCAACTTCGCTTGCCCTTACTTCAAATCGTTCGGAGTAAATAGAGGTGTTGTCCATATATATTATTTAATTTCTTCTGATAACTTAAAAAATGTGAATACAAGTTCCCTCATAAAAAAAGAAGCGTTAACTTACAGTATGTTAACAAAAAGGATTATCCCTTGTCTGGATATAAAAGAAGGCAGAACAGTTAAAGGAGTGAACTTTGAAGGGTTGAGAGACGCAGGTGATCCTGTTGAACTTGCCAGGAGATATTCTGATGAAGGAGCTGATGAACTGGTTTTCCTGGATATCACTGCGACTCTGGAAAAAAGAAGTACATTGATAGAGCTTGTAAAGAGAATTTCGACAGAGATCAATATTCCATTTACTGTTGGTGGCGGTATAAAATCAGTAGAAGAAATTGAAGAATTGCTGAAAGCAGGGGCAGATAAAGTATCACTGAATAGTAGCATAGTAAAAGATCCGGAATTGATAAACAGAGCTTCAGAAGCTTTTGGAGCGCAAGCAATAGTTGCTGCAGTTGATGCGAAGCAGGTAAGTGATCATTGGGATGTATTTGTCAAAGGCGGAACGGAGAATACCGGAAAAGATGCTCTTAAATGGATGATGGAAGTGGAAGAAAGAGGTGCTGGCGAAATTCTACTTACAAGCATGGATCGAGATGGAACTAAAAAAGGCTTCGATCTGGAGCTGCTGTGCAAGGTAAACGAGTGCGTTAGCATACCTGTAATAGCAAGTGGGGGAGCAGGAACCATACAGCACTGCATTGATGCAATATTGATTTCCAATGTGGATGCTGTTCTCGCAGCAAGCATATTTCACTTTAAAGAGATAGAAATTTCAGAACTTAAGAGAGCTTTAACTGCTGAAGGAATACCAATCAGGCCAAGTTAAAAAAATAATGAAATTTTATTTATTTACGCATAATTATTAATCTCCCTAAATTAATTAATTCTCGTTAAATTAACGGAAGCGCTTTTCTAAAATACAGAGCAAAATAGATAGCTGTCAATTCATTGCAAAAAAGCTCTTTTATGCTCTTTTAGCCTAATTTTTTAAGTAAGGACAATGCCTCTTCATTTTCGAGATATTTGAAATAGTGCAAAAAAATCGTCTTTTTTGTTGTTGTCCTTTCTTAAAAACAATTAGTGCTATCTGTAAAATGTCTAATAAATTTAATTACTGTTCTGAAGAGCATTCGGCTTGTGGTGTAGGTTTTATTACAAGCAGGAAGAAAGAGTATTCACATCGTCATTTAATAGAAGGTTTGCACGCATTAAGATGTGTAGAGCATCGCGGAGCTTGTTCAGCAGATGGAATTACCGGTGATGGAGCCGGAATAATGACCGATATTCCTTTTGATATGCTTGGCTATGAAAAAGATACTGTAGCCGTTGCAACATTATTTTTGGCAAACGATCAGGATAAACAGAGAATAGCACTACATATTTTTGAAAATACATTCAGCTTTTTTGGGTTGGATATTTTGAACTACAGAGATGTTCCTGTAAATCATTCTGTATTGGGTAAGGATGCTTCAGCTAATGTGCCGGTAATTAAGCAGGCAATTATTAAGCGACCGGAAAGAAGTAAAACCAATTTATCGTTTGACAAAAGATTATATAATGCCAAACAGTTAACCAGATCAAAGCTTTCGGAATCTTCATTGATTCAAAGTCTGCATTTTGCTTCATTATCAGCCCAAACGATCGTTTATAAAGCATTAACAAAGGCAGAAGCTTTAGATGAGTTCTATCCGGATTTGAAAAATGAAGAATTTACTACACGATTTTGTCTTTTCCACAGGCGGTTTAGTACAAATACGAAAACATCATGGGACAAAATTCAGCCATTAAGACTTATTGGGCATAATGGAGAGATCAATACAATAGCCGGGAACCGATCATGGGCTAAATCAAGAGAAAAGATGATTGGTGCAGAGCGAAATGAAATACTTACAAGATCTAATATTAGTGATTCAGGTAGCTTAAATGAAATGGTTGAGGCTTTGCGATATCGAAGTAGTATTCCGAATGTAGAAGATATTTTGGCGATAATGATGCCACCTGCAACAGAAGCCAATCAGTTTTATACATTTTGGAGCAGAGCGATGGAGCCTTGGGACGGCCCTGCTTTTGTTAGTTACGCTAATGGATATACAATTGGAGCACGACTTGATAGAAATGGTTTTCGTCCATGCAGATGGGTACGTACTAAAGATCACTTTTATCTTTCATCAGAAGCGGGAACCTTTCATATCAGGGAGGATGAGATAGAAGGCAAGGGAACTCTTTATGCTGGAAGGGGAGTTACTGTGGATCTTAGCTCGGGCGAAGTATTATTCAGAGATCCAAGCCATTCGAAAGAGAACCATGATGCTAACTTTGATTCAAGATTAAAATCTATTCCCAAAATCATTAGGGATATTGGAACACGATACGAAGAAAAATTAGCCACTTTTAGCTATACCGATGAAGAGCTTTCTAAAGTAATATATCCAATGGCGATGACAGGTAAAGAACCTGTTGGGTCTATGGGAGATACAGCTCGTCTTGCAGTACTTTCAACTGAACCCCGATCCTTTTTTGATTTCTTTTACCAAAATTTTTCACAGGTAACCAATCCTCCTCTGGATTATATAAGAGAAAAGATTGTAACTGATCTGACTGTTCACTTAGGAAAAAAGCCTAACATTTTTGAGCCCAAAGAACTTATTCCTGCAGCTCCTGCATATGAATTAAAGAGTCCTTTTTTGAGTTTAGCACAGATGGAATTTTTAAGAGATTTGATTATCAAATATGATCCATCAGACCGTGTTGTTCCATTCGAAATCGAAACAACTTTCAAAAGAAGTCATGGATCGGTTGGTTTTAAATCCAGACTCAACGCTATCGGAGAAGAAGCAATAAAAGCGGTAAGAAGTGGCTATTCTATTATAATTTTGAGTGACAGAAAATCAGATTATGATAACCCGGGTATACCTTCACTATTAACTTTACGGAGAGTTGTTAATGCCCTTAATGATGAGGGTCTTAAGTTAAATGCATCGGTGGTTATGGACACAGGAGAAGTAAAAAGTACACATCATGCATCTGCTTTAATTGGTTTTGGAGCTCAGGCAGTATGTCCTTATTTGGCTTTGGATGTTGCAAGGAATGCTGTTCATCGCTCTCTCAAAGATCTGGATTCAGATACTAAGGAAAGAAATCTGCTTAAAGCGTTTGATACCGGTTTACTGAAAATAATGGCAAAGTCCGGGATATCGGTTGTTAGAAGCTATCAAAGTGCGAAACTGTATTCGATATTAGGACTAGGTCCTAAAGTTGTAAATGAGTATTTCCCACAAGTTCAAAGTCCGATCGGAGGACTGGAAATCAATCAGATCGCTGAAAGAGTATTGGCTAGAACAGGGGGTAAGTCACAGGAAGAGCAGGAAAAATATAAACCCATAAAGAGCTATCAATATAAAGAGCATGCGCGTGGTAAAATGGGTGAGAAGCACTCAATGACCAATTCACGATCTAAAGTTATTCACGACTTAGTTCGGGATAAAAAACTTGATCTAACGGATATGTCATTGTTTGATGAATATCTTAAACTGGGACTAAATGATGAACCTGTTGCATTAAGACATCTTTTTAAACCTATATATTCTCCACAAAAGTTGCCGCTGGATAAAGTTCGTCCTGTATCTCATATCCTGAATAAATTCGGGTCGGGTGCGATGTCTTTTGGAGCAATAAGCGCTGAATCTCAGAGAGACATATTTCTCGCAATGAAGGAAATAGGAGGGAGGTGTAACAGTGGTGAAGGAGGGGAAAACCCATATTACTTCACTGAAGGAATTTCTGCTTCAGTAAAACAAATTGCTTCGGGGAGATTTGGTGTTACTGCAGAGTATCTAGTTTCAGGAGAAGAGGTCCAGATAAAAGTATGTCAGGGAGCTAAACCCGGTGAGGGAGGACAGCTTATGGGCTTAAAAGTAAATGAAGATATAGCCAGAGCCCGATACGCAAATCCCGGTTTTGATTTGATATCTCCTCCACCATTGCATGATATTTATAGCATAGAAGACCTGAAACAATTAATTCATGATCTAAAGCAACTGCATCCTGAGGGAAAAGTTAGTGTTAAATTAGTTTCAGGAGTTAATATCGGAACTATAGCAGTTGGAGTAGCAAAAGCGGGCGCTGACATTATACAGGTTTCCGGTGGGGAAGGAGGGACAGGAGCTGCTTCTTTAAGTTCGATGAAACATGCAGGTCTGCCTTGGGAAATAGGCTTGCTGGAAGTGCATCAATCGTTGATAGAGAATGACTTGAGAGATCATGTGATTTTAAGAACTGATGGTGGGCTCTCAAGTGGAAAGGATATTATTTTAGCTTCTATTCTTGGAGCAGAAGAATTCGATTTCGGTAAGTTGCTTTTGATTGCTCAAGGTTGTGTAATGGCGAGAATTTGCGAAAAAAACACATGTCCAACTGGTATTGCAACTCATGATCCCAAATTCAAAGCCAAATACAAAGGCAATAAAGACCATATTGTTGATACGCTAACGTATTTAGCAGAAGATGTACGAAGAGAACTGGCAAGCATCGGAATAGAATCTCTTCAGCAGATCATGGGAGATACCAGCTTACTGTCAATTGATGATAAGCATCAACCACTCATTAATGAACTGGGATTAGATCTAAGTTTCTTTACCTCCGCTCCGGAATATAATAAAACAGAGACTCTGAGATCACTATCAGACTCTGTAAGTCCATTTAACACCAAGATCATTCATGAACTGGAGGAAAAAATAAACAAGAATGAACCTATTGATGAAGAATACAAGATTTTTAATACAGATCGTTCTGCTTTAGCTACACTCTTCGGACTTATAGCAGATAAAGAAAGTAAAAGCAGATTAGCATCCATAAAAGAAGCCGACACTACAGTTCAATCATATAATAATGAGATCAATTTAATTTTCAGAGGTAGTGCAGGACAAAGTTTTGGAGTATTTCAAACCGAAGGAGTCAACATTCGATTAATTGGTGAAGCTAACGATTCAGTTTGTAAATCGATGAGTGGTGGAAAAACAGTAATTGTACCACCTGAAAATGCAAAGTATAAACCGGAAGAGAACGCAATAATCGGGAATTGTGCACTGTATGGAGCTACTAGTGGAAAATTCTATGTATATGGACAAGCCGGTGATCGGTTCGCTGTACGAAATAGTGGTGCTACAGCTGTTGTAGAGGGAACAGGGTTGCATGCCTGTGAGTATATGACAAATGGTACTGTTGTTATCCTTGGAGATACTTCAGATAATGTAGGAGCGGGGATGACTGGAGGTGAGTTGTTTCTTTATGAAGATCCTAAAACCCGGGTCAATACCGAGTATATAGTAAAAGCTGAAATGTCAAATGCAGATAGTGAGAAGCTCAGGAAAATAATAGAAGATTATTTCAAAGAAACTAATTCTTCCAAAGCAGGATATATATTATCAGATTGGGAAAAGGTATCTAATAATTTTAATAAGTTTATACCCCATTCAATGGTTGATAAGCACCTTGTATCAAAAGCAGAACCCGCTAATTAGATTGCTAGTTTAAAGGGTCTTCAGCTAATTTCTTTTTTAGAGTGGCGAGCTCATTTCTTCTTCGAATGTAGCATTTGTGCTCCCACCAAGAAAGGTAACTTACCCCCGAAAATAGTATTGCCAATGCCAATGCAAACCAAAGAGATTTACCACTCATGGCTAAACTCAATACTGAAATCAAATAAACAGCAGGCCAGAATCCGAACAACATGCCTTTTGATAAACTAACCTGATATTCAGAAATAGATAATGCATGTTCTAAATCACCAAGAATTGACCGTTCAAAATTTTCTGTTTTATTCTTTCTAAGGAACCTGTTGATCATTCCATACACAGTAATAAGCGAGAAGAGAACCACAGAAATATATGAAAATACGTTGCCTTCATCTTTTATAAAGTCGAAATAAACAAGTATTCCAGAAGCTATTAATCCGGTTGAAATTAATATCCATTCGGTAAGATTAGCAGTTCGACCTGCTTTTCTTCCTTTTGCGAGAACTTTTTGATGTAGAGCTTCTTCTCGTATCACATACATAGGTTTATTGTTTTGAGAGTCCCATATTTTTTGAAGGTCATTAAATTGCATGGTGCTCCTTTTTTTCTGATTGTTTAGTCAGCTGTTTTTTAATTCTATGAATCTTCACTCCTATATTGCTTTCTGATATCCCCAGGATCTCTGACATTTCTTTATAACTAAACCCGTCAAGCATAAGAAGAGTAATTGAGCGATCAATTTTATCTAGTTTTTCTATCTCTCTGTATAGCCATTCCAATCGCTCATCAACAGGTTCGTTTGCTTGTTCCAGAATATGGTTCACACTTTCAATATCCTGTTTTCCAACCGTGTGCTTTCTATTCTTTCTGGTCCAGTTCAAAGCCACATTAAGTGCAATACGATAAAGCCAGGTACTTACTTTTGATCTTTCTTTAAAGTTGGGAATAGAGCGCCATATTTGAATTGAAACCTCCTGGAAAAGATCGTTTTGATCTTCATGGTTGAAGGCATAAGCACGTACCACTTTAAAAAGGAGTGGTTTGTATTCTGCAATCCAACGATCAAATATGTCTAACTGTATTTTATTTTCCATAAGAGGGTATCTCAGACAGTTAGTACCTAAGACTAACTGTTTTCTTACAATAATTTTGAACTATTTCTGAGGAATTGAAATTTCTATGTATGGTAATATTAAATTTTTTCGAAACTTTGATTGGCGTTTGTAAAATGCAGACCTTTGCTTCAGAAAATTAAAATGTATAAGACTACTAAATGGGCGTTTCTAAAAAGTTAACAAAGAAAGATTATAAGTTTTTGATAGAGTTAGAAGAACTTTTATATGAACGGAAGGAAGATATGCCGAAAGGTTCATATACCACTTCCATGTATAAAAAAGGGTTAGATAAGATTGCTCAAAAGGTAGGAGAAGAAGCAGTGGAAACTGTGATAGCTTCAAAAAATGAAGGTGATGGCGAAACTATAGCCGAAGCTGCAGATCTGATGTTTCACTTAATGTTACTACTGGCAGAAAAAGAAATTCCTATGCATAAAGTGATTAAGTTGCTTCGTAAACGCCACAGCAAAGGTGATCATAAACATATTGGGAAGTAAAATAAAAGCCCGATTCAATTAAGAATCGGGCTTTCTCTCTCTATCACACGGTATAGCTTATCAGCTATTCGCTTCTAGTGTAATATCTTCATCAAGTTCTACATCTTCACCATTTTCTACTTCGATATCTGTGATGGTTGAATCTCTGTAAGCTTCATTGGTTGACTTTATTTCGATTTTGTAGGTTCCATCATCAAGACCAATAATTCTGAAATCACCATTTTCATCAGCTTGTGTTCCTGAAGTATCACTTCCGGCAATTGCATAAACATATGGGTTTGCATCAATTGGAAGAATGGTTCCTGAAATACTACCTGAAGCAGTAAGATTTGCTGTTTTTAGGACAGGCTTAAGAATATAACTTCCGTTTCCGGTCACAACTATTGAACGTGAAGCGTCAAAGTCGATCATAAGGTCGTAAACCTGATCTTCTTCAATATCAGCTTGTACAAGCAATTTATAGCCTGATGTCTGTCCGCTTGGAGTATTTAATTGGAATGTATTTCCGTTATTCAGCACAACATTATTTTCATCACCAAGAACAAGACGAACTTGATTGTACCTACCTGTTTCAAGCTCAACTTCACCCAGATCTAATATAGCTCCGTTTTGGTAATCCAGAAGATTAACAGTGATGGTGTCATTAAATACTACTTTCCAACCTTCGTCTTCCAGTTCTTCGTCATCCATGTCTTCTGTTTCATCAAGGTCATCATCATCGTCATCATTTTCTTTTACCAAGACTTGATGAATCTCGATATTTACTTCCGCATAGTCAGCGGGTGCATCTGTAAGAGAAATCCTCATAGTTCCCGTGCCATCGCCGTTACTGCATGCGGTAAGGCCAAAACCTACTAATAGTGCGATTAACCCAAATATTTTGTTTCTGAAATTTATTACTGGTCGTAACATGTTTGTTATTTTATTTATGTTCATTTCTAACTTGAACATGCTACGATTCAATAAGTTCCGAGTATTAATGGGGCTCATTCGGAATTAATTCAGCTAATGTAACTATGGCGATTTATCTTTTAAGTAAATCCCGTATTTCAGTTAAGAGCACTTCTTCTTTAGTAGGTTCAACCGGCTTCGTATCCGGCTTTTTATCTTCTTTTTTCATGAAGTTATTATAGACTTTAACCATACTGAAAATTGCAATAGCTACGATGAAAAATGTAATAATGGTATTAATAAAAGCCCCATAGTTAATAGTAACAGATTCTACTGTACCATCGGCAAGAATCTTTTCGGAAACGGTAACTGTGAGCTCGCTGAAATCAACCCCTGCAATTAAATAACCTACAGGCGGCATTATTATATCATTTACAAAAGATTTTACGATTGCTCCGAAGTAAGTGGCAAGTATCAAACCTACCGCTAATTCTATTACATTTCCTTTGGATACAAATTTTTTAAATTCCTGAATTAAATTTTTCATAAACACAGTGTCCCTTAAAGTCTTTTTTGATTGTTATAACTAAACAACTGATATACCACTATGAAACATTCATTATTTTTACTGATCCTTTTTATAACACTGAATTCATTTCAGTTATTCGAAACCAGTAAAGACGAACAACTACAGCAACCATTTGATATAAATGATTATTCCTGGCTTGTCGGTTCCTGGAAAGGCGATGGATTTGGAGGTATTTCCGAAGAAATTTGGTCTAAGCCGGAAAATGGAGTAATGATGGGAATGTACAGGCACATTAAAGACGGCAAGCTGGTGTTTTATGAATTTTTGATTCTGGATAAAACTGGATTAAGACTGAAACATTTTCACCCTGATTTAAAAGGATGGGAAGAAAAAGATGAAACTACATTCTTTGAGATGATAGATTATTCACCCACCAAAATTGAAATGAAAGGATTGATCTTTGAAAAGAAGAGCAATGATCTGATGGAAATCAGATTAAGATTAAAAAGAGATGATAAAATAGAAACTGAAGTTTTTACAATGCACAGAATTACATTGTGAATTGTTGGTATGGAATTGCTAGTTTGAGTTAGATAAAATTTAACTAAAGTAGATTTGCTCAAATGAATATTACAGTAAACTGGCTAAAGAAAGACTTCCATATGGAAGCGGGAAATGAAGAAGGTGGAAAGATCCGTATTGATGGCAATACTCAAATCGGAGGTTTGGAAGGAGGGATGAGTCCGATGCAATTATTGCTTGCCGGAGTGGGTGGATGCAGTGCGATCGATGTGATCTCAATACTTGAAAAGCAAAAACAAAACCTGACTAATCTGACTGTTGAAGTAGATTCAGAGAAAATAAAACTGAAAGAAGGATATTCAGAGTTCAAAGAAATCCACCTTCACTTTAAACTTTCAGGTGATCTGGATATAAAAAAAGTAGAGCGTGCTTTAGAACTTTCGATCACAAAATATTGCTCTGTTTCTAAGGCTTTAGAAAAGGGCTCTGAGATTAGTTATGACTATTCTATAGAAAATTAAATCCCTTATCTAGAAAACCTGTTTTTTGCCTCTAGGTGACTTATTTAGTACATTGAAGTTTATAAAGTTCAATAAAACAGATACTTATATATGGCTAAATGCGAGTTATACCAAGACGTTAAAGAAGAATGGAGATGGAGACGAGTTGCAAAGAACGGGGATATAGAGGCGCATTCTACGCAGGGTTTTGAAACTGAAGAAGAAGCAAGAAAAGACGGTAAGGATTGTAAAGAGTGTACAAGTTACCTGAGGAAATTCTACTAAAGTTATAAAAACAGAGTCTGGTTATTTGAGTAACAGGAAGGTATTTACTTAACTCCTGTACTACCGAATCCACCTTCACCACGATCGGTTGAGCTGAGATCATCAACTTCTTTTATCGGAAATTGTGTTACCGGTGCTATAACCATTTGTGCGATACGATCTCCATGTTCAATAATGAAATCTTCATTGCCATGGTTAATTGCGATTACTTTCACCTCACCTCTGTAGTCAGAATCAATAGTTCCCGGAGAATTCAACATGGTAATTCCGTTACGGATGGCTAAACCACTTCTCGGGCGGATCTGAGCTTCAAAACCATCTGGAATCGACATTTGCAGTCCGGTTGGAATTAAAGTTCTTTCACCGGATTTAAGGGTAACGGGTTTTTCTAATGCAGCTCGGATATCCATTCCTGCTGCTGACTTGCTTTCGTACTCAGGAAGAGGAAGGTCTTTAGCATGAGGGAGTTTTTTAAACAGGATCGAGTTCATAAATCTTTACGTGAATATTCAATTAATCGTACAATGGTATTTCCAAAAAGAACTTTTACTCTTGCTTCAAGAGGAACCCTGAGATCATCGGCTAAAAACCAAGCTCTGAACTCGCCGGAAAACCCAAAAGGACCGTCAATATTTTCGGTAGTTCCTTCACTCAAATACGTTCTAACTTCATCTTCAAAAGGAGCGTAATTTCTCATTTCAATCTCAGATGAATTGGTCATATTAATATAACCGAGTTTTTTTGTTACATAAACAGGCAATCGGGAATTTTGATCACTTCCTGCAAATAATCTGGAAAAATAGAAAATTTCTTGTCCGGAAGTAGCGGGTTCAACCAAGTCAAGAGTATCGCGAGTATCATCTTCTTCTTTGTAACGCACTACATTTTCAACACGGTCGAATTCATAAACTATTTCTTTGAACTTGTCTTCATCAGCATTGTCTTTCCAGTAGTAAGAGGAAACCGGTATTCCGTTTTCATTAACAAAAAATAAGGAATGAAATAAATCTAGTTCTGTGCCAACCAAAGGGATTCTGGAGTTTGACCTTATTGTGGTCACCAAATGCTTATTCAAAGTTCCGTTATATAAGGTATCTGAAAGCAACTCTACTTCTACCCATCCAAGTTTAAAGAATCCGTATTTTACTTCATATTTGAATGTTTCTTTAACGGAGAAGAGGTCTCCCATTTCAGGTTGATCAGCAGAGTTATCAGGGTAAGAATGCTGACCAAATATATTTGGAGAAAGAAAAAAGTAACCTAAAATGAGAAGTGAGATATATTTCATTTGAAATTAAACGATCTAGCTTTCAGTTGAGTCTTCCAGACCAATAAAATTTTTAAATGCTTCCTCATCATATCCAACTAGAACAGCTTCATCGAAAACTAAAACAGGTCGTTTAATCATAGATTGATTTTCTTGCAGTGTTTGGATCATTTCCTCATCGGTAAGGTCGAGGTCTTTTAAACCCAGATTTCGGTAAGTAGTGCCTCTCTTATTCACAAGAACATCCAGCCCAACCTTAAATTCCAGTTCCTTTATCTCATCAATGGTAAGAGGCTCTTTTTTAAGATCAATGAATTCAAACTCTACCTCATTTTCAGTTAACCATTTTCTGGTTTTTTTTATGGTATCACAATTTTTTATACCAATTACATGCAACATAGCATTTCAACAATTAAGTTTTGTATTTTCAGTTAAAGATAAGGTTTGCATCATCAATAATGAACCCTAATCCTGTTTCCACACAAGCTTGTAATGAAAATCATTCCAAAATTTATACTTATATCTGTTTTTCTTTTTCTGAGTTGCACAAGTAATGACGCTCAGCGTGAATTTGAGTCAGAAGCCTACACAGATCCGTCAGGTATAACCAGAACTTCTGCTCAGGGAGAAGTTATAAGTATCGACCCGGATGATTGGAGAATATCACCATTTTTTCAAGGCTTGATGGAGGTTACTCCTCCTTTTCAAAATCCTGCACAGCTGGGAACTGCACTAAATTTTGAATATCAGGTTACAGGAGTACAAGGAGTTTCGGGTTTAGATGTCAGAGTTCGTTACCCAAATGGATCATTACATAATATTTACTCAAGCAGTAACAATCCTTTGGAACCCGGAATAAAAACATTTCAAATCGATCCCATAGCGTTGAGTCAGGATGGTTCTGATAATCTTGCCAGAGGTTTACATCGTATTTTCTTCTTTGACTTCAATCAGCGCCTCATATCTTACGGTGATATTGAGGTTGAATAACTAATATAGTTTAAAGATTTATTCAGCAATAGATAGTGATCGTTGGATGTTCAATTCTCAAAGTTCTATCTTCTTAGCCTATGAGAAAACTAACAAAGTCCGAAAAAACGGTAATCGAGCGTCTGATCTTTCCTGAATCATTTGATGTGATCATGGAAGAAACAAATATGCAGTTTGGTGAATTGCGTGATGATCTGATGAATTTGGTGAATCATCGTTTTGTGGAGGTTGTTAATTTTGAAAGTGATAAAGACAGCAAAATGGCTTTTTATGACAGTGATAATATCAAAGATTTCTCATTCCGAGCTACAAAAACAGGACTTAAAAGTTTAAATAAAGCAACTATATGAAATTTGAAGCGCGCGTTTCTGAAGAACCCATTGAAGTAGATATTTCTGAAAAAGAAAATTCTTTTAAGTCCGGCGATCTGGAAGGGGAATATGAATTTATTTCCCAAAATGGGAGATATCTTTTGAGAATCGGAACAAAACTCTACAAAATTGATAATGTAAGTTATGATGGTTCTGATATAGAGTTTTCCGTAAACGGAGACTGGTTCAAAGTTTCTGTTAAAGACGAGCAGGAATTGTTACTTGACCGACTTGGATTTAAAACCGGAAATGCGGTTGCTGAAGGTTCTCTGAAATCTCCGATGCCGGGTAAGATCCTTGATATCCTGGTTTCTGAAGGAGATGAAGTTACAAAAGGACAACCAGTTGTGATCCTGGAAGCCATGAAAATGGAAAACGAATTGAAAGCTGCTATCGACGGAACCATTGCATCAATTTCAGTAGAAGTTGGTCAGTCATTGGAAAAAAATTCACCAATTTTGGAGATCGAAAACATTGGATAAATTTATTATAGAAGGCGGAACCCCTTTAAAAGGAACAATCAACATAAGTGGTTCAAAAAATGCAGCACTTCCTATTATTGCAGCTTCGCTTTTAGGAGATTCAGAAACAACTATTACTAATATTCCCCGCTTACAGGATATTTACACCTTCAACAATGTTCTGCGAGTTGTTGGTGCAAAAGTCGATTTTCAGGATAAAAAGAATACCCTGATCATTGATCCTACGAATGTTTCTCATTTGGAAGCTCCATATGATCTTGTTAGAAAAATGCGTGCTTCTTTTTATATGCTTGGAGCTTTAGTTGGTAAACATGGCTACGCAAAAGTTTCTCTTCCGGGCGGATGTGCGTGGGGACCCAGACCGGTTGATCTTCACCTTAAAGGAATGGAAGCTATGGGAATTGATATCGATCTGGACAAGGGATATGTAATAGCAAAAGCAGATAAGAATTTAAAGAAATCTAGTTTTAAGCTGGAACCAAGTAGTGTTGGTGCAACGGTGAACCTGCTTCTTGCAGCTGTTTTGAGAACGGAAGAATTCACCATCGAGAATGCAGCGATGGAGCCGGATGTAGTTCAGCTATGTAATGTTTTAGTGAAAATGGGCGCTGATATTTCCGGAATCGGTACCGATAGAATTACGGTTCGTGGAGTTGAGTCTTTAAATGGTGTTGAAATCGCAAACGATCCGGACAGAATTGAAGTAGGAACGTTTATGATAGCAGGGGTTCTTCATCCTGCTTCTGAGCTTACGCTTGAAGGATGTAATGTGGATCATTTAGGAAATCTCCCGGAATTGCTATCAAAAACCGGTGCTAAAGTTGAAGTAGATGGATCTACTATACAAGTAAAAGCGCCAAAGGAACTGGAAGCTGTTTCTGTTGCCACCGAAGTGTATCCGGGTTTCCCAACCGATATGCAGGCGCAATGGGCAACTATGATGACACAAGCTAACGGGGTTTCAACGGTAACTGATACAGTTTACTATGATAGATTCAGTTATGTGCCGGAGCTTACGCGATTAGGTGCTGATATGAGATTGGAAAAGAACACTGTTACGATCTTCGGTAAAACAGACTTTGAAGGCGCTTCCGTTATGAGTACAGATCTACGGGCAAGTGTAAGCTTAGTGCTTGCAGCAATGGTCGCTGAAAATGAAACTGAAGTTTTGCGTGTGTATCACTTAGACAGAGGCTATGAAAATCTGGAACATAAGCTGAATGCAGTAGGGGCAAAGATCAAAAGAGTGGATGAGTAGTTTTGGGAGTGAAAAGTTAAAAGTGAGAAGTTAAAAGTGAAAAGAGAGAGAATTTATTTATTAGTAGGTAGAGGGTTGAATGCTTTTGCTACAGTTTTTGTGACTCTTATTACTTTTTCTTGTTTTTCTGAATTTTATACTATTGCTGTAAAAAAAGATATAGATCAGTACCTTTTGGTTCAGAATGTGCACCAAACTACTATGAAACTCCTGATTTATATGCTGATGTGATGTTAGCTACAGGTTGTTTTTTTGGAATTTTGTTGCTGTTCCAAGTTATTAACTGGAAGAAGAAGCTATTAAGTGGATATTCTATATTCATAATAACATTGATTGCTTTTATAGTAGATCAATTGTTTCTGAGACTATTCTAAGTACTCTTATTAGTACACTAAAAGTACAAGCAGTCACTAAAATTAAATCCCGAAACATTTTCATTGATCGATGGTTCAAGGTGTTGAATCACAAACAATTAAAAGATCAATGAAAAAATTAATACTACTAACAGCATTTATATTTACTGCATTTTTAACTACTGATTCTGTGAAAGCACAGGATGGGTTCTTTTCAAATGCAAGAACACTTGAAAAAGGAGTTGGATCTGTTGCTTTACAACCGGTTTTTCTAACCAATCAGGATGATTTCATGTTCATTATCAGAGGTGGATATGGACTTACCAACTCAGTAACCGGTCATTTGAAGCTTGGACTGTTTGAAGATGAAACCTTTTTTGGTGGTCATTTTGAAACAGCACTGAACAGTAGCGCAGAAAGCAACATCGATGTAGCTGCACTGGTTGGTGTACATTCTTATGGCGATCTGGGACTGAAACTTGGTCTTAATCTAAGTACAGATCTGGATGCAGTGAGCATTTACTCAGGAATTAACTATCAACCTTTGTTTATTGAGAACAATACTAATCACGCTATTTTAGTGCCGATTGGATTTGATGTTCACTTAAACGAAGGTTTCGACATCATGTTGGAAGGTAATATTCCTGCTAATGACGATGCCAGATATCTTGAAGCGATCACCTTTGGAACCAGATTTTACTTCTGAAACAAAGAAAGAGCCTGAATTTAAAGCCTGTACATTTAGTTGTGCAGGCTTTTCATTTGCTCTAAAGTTATATGATGCTCATAAAAAGCTTTCCCAACTACCACAGCATCAATATCAGCTTTATCGAGCTGAACCAGATCTTCCAGATCAGAAACTCCACCGGAAGCAATTAACTTTATTTCGGGAAAAGCTTTCTTTAATGATATATACAATTCTGTATTTGGTCCCGATAAGGTTCCATCTTTAGAAATATCTGTACAAAGTACTTCCTGAAGTCCTTCATCTATCATTCTTTCCAGAAAATGAAAAGTATCTTCTTCAGCCGTTTCCAGCCAACCGGAATAAGCAATTTTTCCATCTTTAAGATCCATTCCCAGGATCATTTGCTCCGGATATTTTTTAAGTGCTGCAATCCAGTCAGCCTCATTTTTGATCGCCATAGAACTGCATATCACTTTTGATAGTCCCGCATCCAAAAGAAATTCAACATCGGCTAACTTTCGTATTCCTCCACCTGTTTGAACTGAAATGCCCAGATCAGAAATAATGTTTTTTATGTATGGGAGATTGACAAATTTACCTTCTTTGGCTCCGTTAAGATCCACAATGTGTATATGATCAAACCCGGCTTCTTTAAATTGAGTAGCAAAATTTAAAGGGTCTTTGTCATATATAGTTGCTTCTTCGTATTTACCTTTGTGAAGACGGACAACTTGTCCATTTAGCAAGTCGATTGCCGGAATTACTTTCATTCAATTCTTTTGTGTAATTACTTTTTTTGTGAATAAACCAGATCTAAAAAATTCTGTAGAACTTTAGATCCAACGGAGCCTGATTTCTCGGGATGAAACTGTACTCCCATAAAATTGTCTTTTGCCACAACTGCTGAAAACGGAGTGATATAATTACCTTCTGCGATAGTGTATTCAGAAACAGGAGCATAAAAACTGTGTACGAAATATAAATGCTTCTTGTCTTCCAGGCCATGTGTAAGATGGTGCTGCTTTAATGCTTTGATAGTATTCCATCCCATGTGAGGAACTTTATCAATTTCTGAATCGAATTTTTTAAGAAATCCGGGAATAATTCCAAGCCCTTTGGTATCACCCTCAGTAGAGCCCTCATACATTAATTGCATCCCCACACAGATTCCTAAAACGGGTTTGCTTGTGGTTTTAAGCCATTCATCAATTCCAAGTTCTTTCAGAGAATCCATCGCAGTTTTAGCATGTCCTACACCCGGGAAAATGACGGCTTTTGCACTTTCAAGTTCCTGGGCTGACTGAGCAAAATAATAATGAGCTCCCAGCCTGTCTAAGGCATTAGAAACGGAAGCAATGTTGCCTGCTTTGTACTTGATGATAGCAATCATAAATTAAAGAGAACCTTTAGAGCTGGGTATTTGGTTTTTAATTCGCTCGTTTTGTTCAACAGCCGCCTTCAAAGCGCGGGCAAAACCTTTAAAACAAGCCTCAATTTTGTGGTGATCATTATCACCGGTACAACTAACATGAAGAGTTGCTTTCAAGTTCATTGCCAGGCTATAAAAAAAGTGTTCTAACATTTCGGTTGGGAAATCTCCTACATATTCACGCTTCACCGGTACATCAAAAACCAAATAAGGCCTGCTTGAAAGATCGATCGCTACCGTAGCTTGAGCTTCGTCCATAGCCAATACAAAACCGTAACGTTCTATTCCTTTTTTATCTCCTAAAGCCTGAGTAATGGCATCACCAAGAGCAATGGCGACATCTTCTATAGTGTGATGTTCATCAATTTCCAGATCGCCTTTGCAGTAAATATCAAGATCTACCAGTCCGTGCCGTGCGATCTGTTCCAGCATGTGATCGAAAAACTTTAGTCCGGTATCAATGTTTGACTTTCCGGTGCCGTCCAGATTCAGATCCACCTTTATTTTGGTTTCTTTTGTTTCTCTTTTGATAGAGGCTGTTCTATTCGGTGATAAAAGTGCAGATACAACCTGTTTCCAATCTGATGAGCTTATTACTTCAGTGTTGGCTGCATCTCTTAAAACTAATTCGGAGTCTTTAACTCCAATGGAATAATCAGTTCTTTCGATTTCAGAAAAACCAATTCCTTCCTGTTCTAACAAACTTTTTTGATCTTCTGTAATCGCTGCTCCTGAAACCGAGATCGAGACTCCTGCATCAACTAAGCACTTTAATGAAGAAATAGCTTGCTGACGGAATAGGAATTGTTTATCAACAGGCAAAAGCGTATTACTTTCTATGGATACATTCATGTTAAATGTTACTTAAATGTGAAGTTTAAAAGTGGGTGTTTTGCTAAAATCATATAACTACTAACTAAATTGTGGAACAATGAATTCAAAATTTAACATTCTGTTTTGGGTACTCAGAATCGTAGCAGCAGGAATTTTACTGCAAACGTTGTTTTTTAAATTTACCGGCGCTCCCGAAAGCATATACATTTTTGAAACCGTTGGTTTAGAGCCATTTGGCAGGTACGCTTCAGGGATCACAGAGTTAGTCGCTGCGATTTTTTTGTTGATACCAAGATTCAACTGGTTAGGCGCCTTACTTTCACTTGGAGTTATGAGTGGAGCCATTTTGAGCCATTTAACAGTTTTGGGAATTGAAGTCAAAGGCGACGGCGGATTACTCTTTGCACTGGCAATTGTAGTTTTTATCTGCTCTGCAATTCTATTGTACTTTAATAAAGAAAACATACCGGTCATAGGAGAAAGGTTTAAGAATTCAGGATCTTAATAAGAGCTTCCAAAAACCTATCATTTTCCTCGGCTGTACCAATAGTAACTCTGAGGCAATTTTCACAATGAGGTTCATTGCCTCTGTAGCGAACTATCACTCCGGAATCAGCTAGTTTTTTGTATACATTCAATGCATCATCGACTTTGAACAACAGAAAATTAGCATCAGATGGAAATACTTTTTCTACTTGAGCCAGATTTTCCAATTCTGCAACAATCCGTTTCTTTTCTGAATTAATGGATTCGATATTTTTTTGAACTGATCCCAAATTTTCAAACCCATTCAAAGCAGCTTGAGATGTAAGTTTATTTACATTATATGGAGCTTTAACCTTCATCATGTACTTGATGATCTCCGGGTTAGCGATTGCAATGCCCAAACGAATTCCTGCCAATCCAAATGCTTTTGAAAGTGTTTGAAGAACCACAAGGTTCGGATAGTTTTTTACTTCATCAGCAAAACCGGCTTGCTCAGAAAAATCGATATAAGCTTCATCTACTACTACCAAACCATCAAAGTTTTCCAGAAGATGGATTATATCATTCCGGTCCATATCGTTGGCTGTAGGATTATTGGGCGAGCAGACAAAGATCAGTTTGGTGAAATCCGTAACTCTGTTCAGTATTCGTTCAGTCTGAAGTTGAAAATCCGGAGTCAACAGCACCTCATCAACTTTTATATTGTTGATATTCGCTGATACTTTATACATGCCGTAGGTTGGTGGGTTGGTAATGACTTTATCTTTACCCGGACTGCAAAAGATTCTGAATAACAGATCTATTGCTTCATCACTTCCAACTCCTACAAACACATTTTCAGTATCTACTTTTCTGTAGTCAGCTATTACAGATCGTAACTTCTCCTGATAGGGCATAGGATAGCGATTCAATTCCATATCGCTTTCTATGGGTGCTCCAAAACTGTTTTCATTGGCATCAAGAAGTATTCCTGAGTCAAAATCATCCCTTGCAGAACGATAGGGTTTTAAGTCACGGATATTTTCCCGAACTATTTTTTCTAAGTTGAATTTTTTATTCATTTAACTGATTCCGAATAAGTTACCGTCATCCCGAATTTGTTTTGGGATTTTTGTGGAGTTTGAAAAGAAAATATGGGCACAATTGATATCAAAGCCATTTCGTAAGATCCTGAAATAAATTCAGGATGACCTATGCTTTTATAGAAACATATGTTATTTATTCTATCCATCAGCTTTCTCCAGAGAATTCAATCTAATACTCACCGCATTTTTATGAGCTTGTAGTTCTTCAACTTCAGCAAGAGTTTCAACGGTTTTCCCGATGTTTCTCAAGCCTTCTTCGGTTAAAGTTTGCATGGTTATGGATTTTTGATAAGAACTCAGATTTACTCCACTATACATTTTTGCATATCCGTAAGTAGGTAAAGTGTGGTTGGTACCTGATGCATAATCTCCAACACTTTCGGGAGTCAGATTCCCTAAGAAAACCGATCCTGCATTGACGATCTCATCTTTATAGTCTTCAGAATTTTCAACATTCAGGATCAAGTGTTCCGGAGCGTATTCATTGGAAAAAGAAATTGCCTGTTCAATGTTATCAACTTCTATAACAAAACTCTGATCAAGAGCTTGCTTAGCAATTTCTTTTCTTGGAAGTTCATTCAGCTGAGACTCTAACTCTGAATTGAATGAGTTCCTGTCGAAGTCGGGAGTTGAAACCAACACTACCTGACTGTCTTTTCCATGTTCGGCCTGAGAAAGAAGATCCGCAGCTACAAATGCTGGGTTAGCTTGTTTGTCTGCTATCACCAACACTTCTGAAGGTCCTGCAGGCATATCAATGCTGATCTGTGCATCGCTGTTTTGAAGGATCATTTTTGCGGCAGTCACATATTGGTTTCCTGGACCAAGAATTTTATCCACTTTTGGTACAGATTCCGTTCCCAATGCCAAAGCCGCAACCGCCTGAGCTCCACCTGCTTTAAGGATACAATTAACTTTAGCTTTTTGAGCGATATAAATGATCTCAGGTGCAATATTTCCATCTTTTTGAGGAGGTGTGGCTAATACAATCTGTTTACATCCGGCGATCATAGCAGGAACTGCCAACATCATCGCAGAGGAAGGCAAAACTGCAGTTCCTCCGGGAACATATAATCCAACTCGTTGGATAGCTTTGGTAATTCTCGAACATTTTACTCCCGGCATGGTTTCCACATCCAGTTTCATGGTTCGTTGAGCACGGTGAAATCTGAAAATATTATCAAATGCAGTATCGATAGCTTTTTTTACTTCTTCATCCAATTCAACTTCGATCTTATTTGGATCAAATATCGGGTTATCGATATCAACCCCATCAAACTCTTTGGTGTAAGTTTTTAAAGCAGAATCGCCATCAGATTCGATACGATCAATAATCGGTTGAACTATACTAAAGATAGATTTGAAATCGATCTTCGGACGTTCGATCAATCTCTTGATTTCATCAGGTGTCAGGTTTTTATAAATGTATTTCTTCATTCGATATTCGTTGTTCAATATTCTACAAGATCATGCTTTCAATTGGCAACATCACAATATCAGTAGCACCAACTTCTTTTAATTCTTCCATTACTGTCCAGAATTTTGTGATCGGAATTACAGTATGAATAGCAACCATATCACTTTCAGCTAAAGGTACAATGGTCGGACTTTTCATGGATGGAATAATTGCTTTCACTTTTTCGATGGAAGCGGTAGGGGCGTTCATCATAATGTAACGACTCTTTTTTGCCTGCTGATAACCATCAATTCTAACTAAAAACTTCTCGATCAGTTCTTTCTTTCCTTCCGAAAGTTCCTGATTTGTTTGTATCAGCTCTGTTTCAGATTCCATAATGGTGATCAATTCTTCCAGGCCGTTTGCACGAAGTGTTCCACCTGTTGATACCAAGTCGGCAATAGCATCTGCTACACCTAACTGAGGAGTAATTTCCACAGCACCTGAAATCTCAACCAGTTTTACGTTGATATTCTGCTCTTCAAAATATTGTTGAGTGATAAAAGGATAGCTGGTAGCTATGGTTTTTCCTTCAAAATCCGATGCTGATTTAAGAGTTCCATTTTTGGGTGCAGCAATGGATAATCTGCAACGTCCGTAATTTAATCCTCTCAAAACGGTCACATCCGAATTTTTCTCGGCACGTTCATTGGCGCCCACAAAACCAAGATCACAAATCCCATCCTGTACATATTCCGGAATATCATCATCACGAAGGAGCAGGAGCTCAACATCGAAATTGCGGGTTTTAACCATCAGGTTTCTTTTGTAATTATCAAATTCCACGCCGATTCCTTGTAACAGGCTCACAGTTTTGTCAGTTAGCCGGCCACTTTTTTGAATAGCAATGCGTAGAGAAGTCGAAGAATCTTTCGATCGGGTCATAAGTCAGTAAAATTGTAATTGTAGTAGTAAGAATTAAGAAAAAAATGTGAAAAACAGACGCAATTTATGCGTGATGATGTCCTTGATGAAGATGATGGACACCATGATGGAGGTGGGTAGTATGTAGATTTTTTCTGTTCACGGTTCAAAGATAATGATAAGTTGGTTATGGACAAATAGCGATTCTTAAAAAATCGATAAAACAGATAACCCGTTTTCAAATATTAGAGTTTCCTTAAATTGGAAATGATTTTGAAGCCCTGTTACGATATCTTTAACTTCTGTTAAAAATAATATAATAGATCATATGAAAACGATTGCTCAACTAACATACATTCCACTGGAAACACATAACCCAAGAGAGAAAGTACAGGATCTACTAGAGCATCTTGCTCAATTTGAGGTTCAGATCGAAGTGGGATATTTGGCAACAACTATAATTGGGCATCCCGATGTCGTTTTTGAAGCCATTCAAGAGCTGTACAAAATCATGGCTGTAGAGTCTTCTAAGTTCAGATTTCACGTTGAATTGCTGAGCCCGGAAGCAGGTTAAAAAAAGTTTAGAAAATTTTGTAAGGAATCCGTTTGAAACTGTCTTACTTGCAAAAAGGATAAATTGTATGAGACCAAAATATTATATTTACATAGTTAGTAATCGTTCAAAAATGATCTATATCGGGTTAACCAATGACCTGAAAAATATTTTGAAAAAGCACCGCTCCCTCAGGATGAATTGTACCAAAGGTAATTTTGGATTGAATAAATTGGTGCATGTAGAAGAATATTATGACATCAATCAGGCGATAAAACGCGAAGAAGAATTAAAAAAAGCTCCACGATCATTCAAATCCAAGTTGCTTTCGTACTCCAATCCTTCCTGGGAGTGCATTCAAAGCTACTGGATGGAGAACATGGAAAGAGCGATCGCTAAATAGTACAGTTTTACTTAGTTTACTGTATAATTTTAGCTTCTTTATATTTTTCATGAAGTATTTCTCTCTTTTTCTATGTTTAGTTTTTGTTGCTTGCAATACTAATAATTCAGGGAATGGTGAATTAACTACCAGGGAATTACTGGAAGAATTTGTCTCTTCAAATTATCCGGAATATAAATTAGTTGATACATCTTTTTCAGTTGTTACATACAGCCCTTATACCAGAATAACAGATAGATTTATAGAGCCAAATCCTACCGAATTAAGTCACTTGTTTTCTTATGACCTCAACAGTGATGGAGATAATGAGTACATATTTCAAATATTCAAAACATATCCTTTAGATAATCCTGAGAGTAGCTACGATTCTGTATTTGAATCCAAAACGATCTTAGCTTCTCATGAAGGAAATAATTTAAGAATCATAAAAGATGACTTTGGATACAGAGGTTCTGTTTTTAATGATCAGTTTCCAAAATCAATTCGATCAAAATTATTAGTGGCTCCATCCGGAGAATATATAAGAGGCTATCCTTTTCGTGATACTGTATATGTCGAGAATGTTGCTTTGGGCGGTTATAGTAGTTATTCGGTTGGATTAACTTTTCTTACAAAAGAGGATAGTGTGTATTCAATTCCAATGTATCTGGATTAAGTAAATCACAGATTTCTAAACAATCGCTTTAGTACCTCATTCCTTCTTTGTATCTTTACAGGCTTATAAAGAGACGGACTAAAAGCTTATATGAACAACATTCGTAATTTTTGCATAATTGCTCACATCGATCACGGGAAATCTACACTCGCTGACCGCCTTTTGCAATCAACAGGTACAATCAGTGAAAGGGAAATGCAGGAGCAGGTTCTAGACGATATGGATCTGGAACGAGAGCGTGGTATTACGATCAAAAGTCACGCCATTAAAATAGATTATAAGCGTCCAAACGGTGAACAATACAGTTTTAACCTCATTGACACACCCGGTCACGTTGATTTTGCATACGAAGTTTCCCGCGCACTAAAAGCTTGTGAAGGAGCCATTCTAGTTGTGGATGCTGCTCAGGGAATTGAAGCTCAAACCATATCGAATTTATATCAGGCAATAGATCAGAATCTGGAAATTATTCCTGTACTCAATAAAATTGATCTGCCGGGTGCTGATCCGGAAGGCATCGGACAGCAGGTGATCGATCTCATCGGTTGTGATAGAGAAGAAATTTTGCACGTTTCCGGAAAAACAGGCGAAGGCGTTCCTGCTTTACTTGAAGCCATAGTAGAAAGAGTTCCGGGCCCAAAAAGAGATGACGACAAACCGTTAAGAGCGCTGATTTTCGATTCTGTCTTTAATACCTACAGAGGTTCTGTGGCTTATGTTCGTGTAATGGAAGGAACTTTGAAAAAAGGTCAGGCTTTCAAATTCATGGCGAACAAGGAAGAATACAATGCAGAAGATATTGGATATCTGAGAATGAAATATGAGCCTGCTAAAGAACTTAAAGCAGGTGAAGTTGGCTATGTGATCGGAAGTGTGAAATCTTTGCAGGATGTAAGAGTTGGTGATACGATCACTACTGTTAATAATCCTGCTACAGAAGCAATTCCTGGTTATCAGGAATCAAAACCGATGGTTTTCTCCGGAATTTATCCTACACAAGCAGAAGATTTTGAAGATCTGCGTTCAGCGCTGGAAAAACTTCAGTTGAACGATGCGTCGCTATCTTACGAACCGGAAACATCCAAGGCATTAGGTTTTGGTTTCAGAGCAGGGTTTCTTGGATTACTCCATATGGAAATTGTTCAGGAGCGACTGGATCGTGAATTCAATATTGATATCATCACAACGGTTCCAAACGTTCAGTATGAAGTTAAGCTGGAAGAGGGCAAATCTATCCAGGTTGACAACCCGAGCCAAATGCCGGAAGTGGCAGATATTGATGCAATTTTTGAACCTTATATAAAAGCCAGCATCATAACTCCTGCGGATTACATCGGTCCGATCATGAAATTATGCCAGGAAAGAAGAGGTATTTACGTAAATCAGATATTCATGCAAAATAATCGGGTCGAAATTACGTATGAGATACCGATGGCTGAAGTTGTTTTTGATTTTTACGATAAATTGAAATCAGGAACCCGAGGTTACGCTTCATTGGATTATGAATTCATCGAATACCGAAAAGGAGATTTGGTTCGATTAGATATTCTGTTGAATGGGGAACAGGTGGATGCACTTTCGAGTATTACCCACCGCGACAAAGCATATTATCAAGGACGACGTGTTTGCGCAAAATTGAAGGAATTAATTCCGAGACAGCAATATGAAGTAGCGGTTCAGGCGGCAATTGGAAGTAGAATTATTGCAAGAGATTCAGTGAGAGCATTGCGTAAAGATGTGACGGCAAAATGTTATGGTGGAGATATTTCACGTAAAAGAAAACTTCTTGAAAAACAGAAGGAAGGTAAAAAGAGAATGAAACAGGTAGGATCGGTAGAAATTCCTCAAGAGGCATTTTTAGCAGTTCTATCAATGGATGAGGACGACAGATAAATGAGAGACTTTAAGAAAGTAATACTTTCAATTTTTGTAATCGGAATTTTTCTAAGCAGTTCAGCAATGGCTCAATTTGAAGAACCGGAAATAATGAAAGTGGAGAATGAAGATGTTGCTGATTACGAGGCAAAGATCAGAAGCTTCAATTTAACAGGACAAGGTTTGTACGGACAAACTACCATCGACGGAATGTCTTCACTTGAAATACGAGCTTTACTACAGGGTGCATTTGGAGATCCTACTAAAAACCTGGAAAGTCTGACGAAAGAAAAGAATTTCAGATTAGCTAAAGCCATTCAATTTGAGTACTGGTTTTTTGTGGATGATCCCATCGCTGAAGAACCGATTCCGTTAATTATACTGGATTTTACAGGTCCTTTCGGTAACGGCGTAACTTTTGGAGCGGCGAGCAAGTATGTTGACTTGATGCCACAAATTATGAGAACTTTTGAGAAAGCACTATTGGAAGCAGAACCTGCTGAATTTTCAGATTACTATTTTGAAGAACAACGTATGAAATGGTATCTGATAGAAAGCGACGGAAAAAACCATGAGGTTAAACCAATTGAACAACCTTCTCACATCAAACTTAATTAAACGAATACATTGGAAGACAAAAAAACTGATGAGCAGGAAAAAAGCTCATTTTGGCAAAGAAGGAAGGAAAGATTAGAAGAAGATAAAAAAGCAAAATCCTGGTTAAGGGAATGGGTTGATGCATTGGTGTTCGCCTTTTTTGCAGCTGCTATTCTAAGGGCTTTGATATTCGGATCTTATAAAATTCCAACTCCATCTATGGAGCAAAATCTGATGGTTGGGGATTTTCTGATCGTTTCAAATCTTACTTATGGACCAAGAACACCGATGGGTGTATGTGTTCCGTTTACACAGTGGTGCTTACCCGGAGTTAAACTTCCGTCAACACGGATTCCGGGATTCCGTGATGTGGAAAGAAATGATATCATAGTTTTTAATGTGCCGCACGAGATCAAACCGATTTCCCAGAAGACCAACTATATTAAACGAGCCGTAGCTGTCGCGGGAGATACCTTGGAAATCCGGGACAAGGTCGTCTACATTAATGGGCAAAGAGAAGAGTTTCATGAAGGTTTACAGCGCCATTATTTTTTGAAGATGAACGACAGAGTTCGTTTAAGTGAAGCAAAAATGAAATCAGTTGGAGCCGGTGCGCTTCAAAATATTCCCGGCGGAAATGATATTTTCATCGACTATATTGGTGACGATACTTACAGGGTTAATTTAACTAAAGAAGCTGTTGAAGAAATCCAGAATTGGCCGGAGCTGGATTCATTATGGTTAAGTATGACACCTGAAGGTGAAACGGACCGTGGTTATGCTTCCACAAGGTCAACTTATGATTTTGCCAAAGCTTTCAGAAGTCAGGATAATTTCCCACCGGTTGTAATTCCATTCGAAGGTCAGGAAATTGAGTTAAACAACCAGAACTGGTTTATCTATAAAGATCTTATCGAACGATACGAAAGTAATCGTCTTGAGCGCAGGGATGGCAAGATCTTTATAAACGGGGAAGAGACTAATACTTATACCGTACAGCAAAACTATTATTTTGCGATGGGAGATAATCGTGATAACAGTGAAGACAGTCGTTTTTGGGGCTTTATTCCTAAAGATCACATAATTGGAAAAGGCTTCATCGTTTGGTACTCACACGATAAAGGCGTTCCAAGATTTAATCGCATTCTAAAGTTGATAGATTAGACACGTCATTCTTGTAGATGTTAGGTAATTCATTACATGACAGTTTCTATTTCTTGGAAGTATTTTACAAGTCTCAGTCTCAGGATTAGGAAAATACTTCCAACTACATCGACCTTTAGAATTATTGGCGAGCCAAGAACGTAATGAAATCGACGGCTCCGAAGGAGCAATCATTACACTCAGGATGATTCGTGAATGTGTATCACACGTACGAAGACCTTTTGTAATGATTAGTCGATGTAATGGAGTTCGCGCCAAAAATTCTTGTCGGGAGTTTTTGGTACTTTTGTCGGCACAAAAGTACAAGAGGAAAGTAACTCACTTTTTCTTTAGTCTTATTATAGTCCGAGTAGACTTACTTTTGCCTTGATGCAAAAGTAACAAAAGATCAATAAGATTCTAAACTCCTCCCATCATAAATCAATCATCAGCGTTGATAGATATCTATCCTGATGGTTCGTCAGACAAAGAATCTTAGAATTTTGACTTATTCCTTTAAAAACAATCTGTCGTAACCCTCCACCTGTTTCAGTATCTTTGTGAGCCCATTTCTTTAAAAAGTTAAATTTTCCCATTTGCCTCCCTCACCAAACCTTATCATATTCATCGATCAATTAACTACGATCGAACTATGAAAAAGACTGCATCCCTATTCCTTATTCTACTTTTCCTGATCACTGATTCTAAAGCTCAGGATGGCTACCCGGAAATTCTTTCCATGAAAGAGCGTGCGGAAGTAATTGATGATCTACTTGAAGATAAGATACAAACCGTGCTCCCCGATCTGATGAGGAGATCAGGAATCGACATGTGGGTTGTGGTTTCCAGAGAAGACAATGAAGATCCCGTAATAGAAACACTACTTCCGGCTACCTGGTTGGCTGCAAGACGCAGAACCATCTTGGTGATGTATGATCAGGGAGAGGGCAAAGGAGTGGAAACACTGGCTGTTGCCAGATATGATGTCGGAACTACTTTCAAAAAAGCGTGGGATAAAGAAAAAGAACCGGATCAGTGGAAACGACTGAAAGAGATCATAGAAGAAAAAAACCCAAAAAAGATCGGAGTTAATCAAAGTGATGATTGGGGTTTAGCGGATGGAATAGTAGCGACGGATCTTCAGGAAATGAAATCGGCTATTGGAAAAAAATACTCAGACAGAATTGTTTCTGCAGAAAAACTGGCTGTTGGTTGGTTAGAAACTCGATCAGTAAAGGAAATGACCATCTATCCTCAAATTGTACGAATTGCACATAAAATTATAGAACAAGGATTTTCAGATGAAGTCATTCAACCCGGAGTGACAACAACCAACGATGTAGTTTGGTGGTTCAGAGAAAAAATAAGAGAGCTGAAATTGATTACCTGGTTTCACCCAAGTGTTTCTATTCAAAGAGCAGATCCGGAATCTTTTGATCATCTGAGATCTTTTTCAAGCCGACCTGATAACAACGTAATTATGCCCGGAGACCTACTTCATGTTGATTTTGGAATCACGTATCTGCGTTTAAATACAGATACTCAACAACATGCGTATATCCTTAGACCCGGAGAAACGGAAGTGCCTGAATATTTGAATAAAGCTTTTGATAACGGAAACCGGCTTCAGGATATCTTCACAAATAACTTCAAAAAAGGCAGAACCGGAAACGAAGTATTGAAGATGTCGAGAGAGCAGGCAATTGCAGAAGGACTTAAACCATCTATTTACACTCACCCGATTGGCTATCACGGTCATGCTGCAGGAACAACGTTAGGAATGTGGGACTCTCAAGGGGGAGTTCCCGGAAGTGGAGACTATCCTTTACATTTAAACACTGCCTATTCCATAGAATTAAACGCAGCCACGTTTATCGAAGAATGGGGAAAGGAAATCCGAATCATGTTGGAAGAAGATGCGTTTTTTGACGAAACCGGTGTCTGGTATATTGATGGAAGACAAAAAGAAATCATGATGATTCCGAGAATTCCGGCAAAGCAGTAAAATTTTAGAAGAATGAATTTCGAAAATATTGAAGCTAAAATTCAACATGCACGATCACTTTCCGAACCTGTGCCTGATCTTGGGATTGATATTGTACAGCTTCTAAAGAAAGGGATCGGAAATACGGATATCTTTTTGATCTACCGGGATAAAGAAGGGAATAAAACTCAACTTAACTACAGAGAGTTTTATGATTCTGTGTTAAATACTGCAAGATTTTTTCAATCCGAAGATTTACAAGTTGGGGACAAGATCGCCACAATTTCTCATAATCACTGGCATACGGTTGTTCAATACTTTGCAGCTTGGTTTTGTGGATTGGTTGTTGTGCCTGTAAATCTTAGTGAAGATGATCAGCGCATTGAATACATACTTAAGAATGCCGGAGTAAAGATGGCTTTGGTTCGGGATGAATATGTTTCCCGGGTAAAAGAAATTGTAGAATCCTCTTCTGAATTGTCAGGAATGAAATTGGTTGAATGCGGCGAAAACACAGACTCATTTTCATCCAAAACCGGAGACCTCAAAGAACCGGAATTCGATTCTGAAACGGATGCGTTGATCGTATTTACATCCGGAACTACGGGTAATCCCAAAGGAGTAGTTTTAAGTCAACGTAATTTACTGGAAGATGCCCGGGCAATCAGTGACTGGCACAATATAACTTCTGATACAAGAATGATGTGTGTACTTCCCATTCATCATGTAAACGGGACTGTAGTTACTTTAATGACTCCTTTTTTCGTAGGAGCTTCGGTAGTTTTAAATGAAAAATTTCAGATCGATCAATTCTTCCCTGTCATAGAAGAAGAGGATGTAAAGATTGTAAGTGTTGTTCCAACATTGCTTCAGTATCTGACCAGCTTTTATGAAGATAAAGAAACGCCTGAGCTCAAAAATTTCAGTCATATTATTTGTGGAGCCGGACCACTTACCGTAAATGTTGCTAAGAACTTTGAAGCCAAATTCAGCAAGAGAATTATTCACGGATACGGACTTTCAGAGACCACCTGTTACTCGTGTTATTTACCGCTTGATATCAGCACAGAAGAACATAATAAATGGATGCAGGATTTTGGTTACCCCAGTATTGGTGTTGCTATTCCGGCTAATGAAATGTCGATCCATGATGAAAACGGCAATGCTTTAGAAGAAGGAGAGAGAGGGGAGATCGTGATTCGCGGGGTGAATGTGATGAAAGGTTATTTCAATAATCCTGAAGCAAACGAGAAAGCGTTTACCTATGGCTGGTTCAGAAGTGGGGATGAAGGTTTCTATCAAAATGATGGAGAAGGAAACTCCTACTATTTCATAACCGGAAGAATTAAAGAACTGATCATCAGAGGAGGAATTAATTTTGCTCCCCTGGAAATTGATGAAGTCATTAACAAAGCTCCTGGCGTGAAAGCAGGAATTGCTGTGGGCTTTGAAAATGACTGGTATGGAGAAGAAGTTGGAGCTTATATCGAACTGGAAGAAGGAGCTGATGAAAATGAAGAAGCGATTTTAGCTTACTGTAAAAACCATCTTCCACATGCAAAAACTCCAAAAGTGATCGTCTTTGGGAATGAGATTCCGGTCACTTCAACAGGGAAATATCAGCGTAGGAAAGTGGCTCATCTTTTTTCTGAATGGAAGGAAGTGCAGTTCAGGAAGGGAGTTTAAATTAGGAATATGAGAATTAGGAATAGGTTAAGCTCATATTCCTAATTTTCCCAAACTATGAGGAGATTCAGCCCCGGTGGACTAAAAAAGTCTACTTTCGATTCACAACAGCCAACGTACATCTACTCACACAAACCAGTTTTCCGTTCTCATCTTCAATTCTGGTTTCCCAAATATGAATTCGTGATCCTTTTTTCACGGGAGTGGCAGTCCCCCGAACCATTCCGCCTTGTTTAACTGATCGTATATGATTTGCATTGATCTCCACGCCAACAGCTGTTTTATCATTTCCATCCAAAGAAAACCAGGCACCAAGTGAAGCAAGAGTTTCAGCAAGTACTACAGATGCACCTCCATGTAATAGCCGGAATGGTTGAACGGTATTTTCATTCACAGGCATGGTTGCTATAATCTTATCTTTACTGATGTATTCGAGCTCAATTCCAAGCGCATGTCCCATGTGAGGAGTACTCGAATTGAAGTAAAAATTTGCCTTTTCTTTTAAAGAATCTTCAATAAACATAAATTAATGGTTGATTAACAGTGTTAAGTTAGTGAAATTGAGCAAAGAAAGCGCTTTTAAATGTAAGTGGAAAGTGTTACTTACCAAAGAGTTATTAACCAGCTTTTTATTTTATGAAATACGATCCGGAAATTGTCCCGAATATTATTGAAACGGGCATTAGTAAAAACACTACTGGAATTTTTTCAGCAGTAAAGCGTAATGGTGAATGGTTAGAAACTTCCATTGAAGAGTTTAAGACAAAGACCAGAAATTTAGCGCTTGGGTTATATGAACTCGGTGTTCGAAAAGGAGACCGGGTTTCCATTCATTCAGAAAACAGTACAGAATGGTTGATATGTGACCAGGCTGTAATTAGCATCGGCGCAATTAACGTTGCTGTTTATACCACTCAGCCTTCTGATCAGATCAAATATATACTTGAGAACTCAGAAGCAAAGGTGCATATAGTTTCAAACGACGAGCTGTTTACTGAGACAAAGCCTCTGATGAAGGAGATTACGACGGTTGAGGCTATTATTTCGATACAGCCTTCAAAGCATAAAAAGCTAAAAGGCTTTGAAGAAGTAATGGAAATGGGCGCAGCATTACATGAGAAGGAGCCGGAGCTTTTAGAGAAACTCAAATCTGAAATTGAACCGGATGATCTTGCAAATATAAATTATACTTCAGGGACCACAGGTGTTCCAAAGGGCGTAATGTTATCTCATAACAATCTGGCTTCCAATGTGTTGGCTTCTAATGAGCGTATGGCTTACAGCGCAGATGATGCAAAAGATCCAAAGATACTTTCCTATTTACCGCTTGCACATATGTTGGAGCGGATAGCATCTTATATTTATATCTACACCGGTGTTCCCATTTATTACATTGAAGATGTAAATGAGATCAAAACGGATTTCGTCACAATTAAGCCGATCTATTTTTCTACGGTGCCCAGATTGTTAGAAAAGATCATGGCGGGTTTAAAAGTCAGAGGACAAGAGTTGTCCGGACTTAAAAAGAGATTGTACTACTGGGCAATAGATCTTGCAGAAAATTATGACCCGGAAGACCCACCTTCGGGTCTGGAAAAAATTAAATTCAAAGTGGCTGATAAAGCTGTTTATTCCAAGATCAGAGACGGCCTTGGTGGAAATCTGGTTGGAATGATGGTGGGTGGTGCCGCACTGGCTCCTCCGGTTATGAGGTTCTTTAACGGAATAGGATATAAATGCGGCCAGGGATACGGATTAACTGAAACATCTCCTGTTGCTACCGGAAGCATGCCGGATTGGATCAGAATTGGATCAGCAGGAAAACCGATTACAGATGTTGATATCAAGATTGCCGAGGATGGCGAGATCTTGATTAAAGGTCCGAATATCATGCAGGGCTATTACAAGATGCCGGAACAAACCAAAGAAGTTTTTACTGAGGACGGTTGGTTCTGCTCGGGAGATATTGGCCATTTGGATGAAGACAATTGGTTGTTTATTACTGACCGAAAGAAATCCATGTTCAAACTTTCTACCGGTAAATATGTAGCACCTCAACCTATAGAAAATGCGTTGGTTAACAATGGTTTCATTGATCAAGCAATGGTTGTTGGTGCAGAAGAGAAGTTTTGTGCTGCTATTATTATTCCGGACTGGAAAAATATGGAGAAGCGATTCGAGCGCTTTGGATATATACTTCCCGGTGAGAATAAAATTGAAAGCGAACATGTTCGAAATAGAATTCAAAAGGAAATTGATAAAGTGAATAAGAAACTTCCGCATTGGGAAAAAATTAAGAAATTCGTTCTGCTGGAAGAGCCGTTTACTATCGAAAAAGGCGAGCTCACTGCCAAAATGAGTATCAAGAGAGCAGGGGTAATGAAAAATCACAAAGAATTAATAGAAAGTATTTATCAAGACTAAATTATGAGTAAAGGACAACGAAGAATCAGAAAAGTAGCGGTATTAGGTTCCGGAGTTATGGGAAGCCAAATCGCTGCTCATTGTATCAATGCAGGACTTGAAGTTGTTTTATTGGATTTAAAAAGTGACGATCCCAAACGTCCCAATAAAACTGCTGAGGAAAGCGTCAAAAATATCCTGAAGATGAAGCCGGCTCCCTTTGGTTTACCGAAGTTTGCCAATAGGATCAAGCTTGGAAATTTCGAAGACGACTTTGACCTGCTTAAAGATGCAGACTGGATCTGTGAGGTGATCATCGAGAGAATGGATATCAAAAAAGATATGATGTCTAGGATTGAGAAAGTCCGGAAGGCTGATACCATTGTTAGTTCAAATACTTCAGGTTTACCGATTACAGAGATCGGAGAAGATTGTGGGAAGGATTTCAAAGAACACTTTTTAGGAACTCACTTCTTCAATCCTCCAAGATATATGAAGTTGCTGGAGATCATTCCAACAAAGCATACTTCTAAAGAAATTGCATGTTTTATGCATGGATTCTGTGAAAGGGTTCTGGGTAAAGGTGTGGTGCTTTGTAAAGATACTCCGAACTTTATCGCAAACAGAGTTGGAATTTTTTCGATCGGAAGCATGATGCCGTATTTTTTTAACGGCGATTTCAGAGCTGAGGAAATTGATCTCCTAACCGGAACGCTGACAGGGTATTCGAAGGCCGCTACATTCCGAACCGGAGATATGGCGGGTTTGGATGTTACTTTGCACGTGGCAAATAATATCATTCCATCTATACCTGATGATGAGAAAAAGGAAGTATTCGATCTGCCGGAGCAATTCAAAAAAATGGTGGAATCCGGAAAGATCGGGAATAAAGCAGGCAAGGGATTTTATTCTAAAGTCCGGGAAAATGGAAAAACTGAATACAAAGTGATCAATCCGGAGACTTTGGAACATGAGTCACAGAAAGAGCTTGAAGATCCGGTTCTTACCGAAGCTAAGAAGATCAAGGACACCAGAGAACGATTAAAGTTCCTGGCTTTACATGATAGTAAAATCGGAAAATTTATCTGGGAAACTCAGCGAGAAGTGTTGTTGTACGCTGCAAATCGAGTGCCCGAAATATCAGACAATCCTCAGGATGTAGACAGAGCAATGAAATGGGGATTTAACTGGGAATTAGGTCCGTTCGAACGCTGGGATGCTCTGGGAATGGATAAAGTGATTGAAAGAATTAAAGAAGAAGGAATCCCTGTTCCTGCAATTATCACAGAGATGAAAGAAGCCGGATTTACATCTTTCTATAAAGATGGTAAAGTGTATGATCCTGTTTCTAAATCTATGAAGGAAGAAAACCCGTCAGCATCGGGTGAAATCAAAGTTGCTGAGCTTAAGAAAAGTGATTTAGCAGTGATGGAGAATGATTCAGCTGCCCTCTATGATTTGGGTGATGGTGTTGCATTATTTGAGTTCAAGACCAGAAATGCTACGCTCGGATTTGAGTTGGTTCAGTCTCTGGAGAAGTCATTGGATATTGTTGCCAAAGATTTCGAGGCTATGGTAATTGGACATGATGGAGACAACTTTGCTTTCGGTGCGAATCTTATGGAAGCAATGCAGGCTAATGAATCCGGAGATTGGGATAAAGTAGTTGAAGCGGTAACAAATTTTCAAAGAACAGCTGTTGCTTTACGGTACGCGCCATTTCCTGTTGTTGCGTCGCCATTTGGAAGAACATTAGGTGGCGGAACAGAGTTTTGTCTGTATTCAGATAAGATCGTAGCTCATCACGAATTGTATATGGGATTGGTGGAAGTTGGTGTAGGACTGATACCAGCAGGAGGAGGAACCACCGAACTTATGAAAAAGGGAATGAATAAACTGGAAGAAGATGCAGATCCGCTTCCATTTATACGTGAGGCTTTTAAAACCATGGGAATGGCTAAAGTATCCGATAGTGCACACAAAGCTCGTGAGCTCGGATTTTTGAAGGAATCAGATGCTATTGTAATGAATAGAGACCTTCAGTTATCAGTTGCAAAAGAAGAAGCGCTGTCTATGGCTAAAGCGGGATATCAACCTCCGGCTAAAACGGATATCAAAGTTCTTGGCGAAACGGCGCTATCTGCCATGAAGTTGATGCTCTATGTAATGCATGAATCTAAATTCATCACTGATTATGATAAAGTGGTAGTTGAACGATTGGCGTTCGTGCTTGCCGGTGGAGATCTGAGTGAAGCTCAGAAAGTCTCTGAAGAGTACTTATTAAAGTTGGAAAGAGAAGCAATTTTGGATTGCCTTAAAGACGACCGAACACTTGCCAGAATGGAGCATATGTTAAAAACGGGGAAACCTTTGAGGAACTAGCTTTGAGTTTTGAGGAGTGAGCTAAAGATCTAAGGCATAAGATTTGAGATGTAAGAATGCATAATTATAAAAACTTAGAAGTTTGGAAGAGGTCAGTTGAGCTAGCAACTCAAATCTATTCTTTGACTGACCATTATCCTAAGGAAGAAAAATATGGTTTAGTATCTCAAATTCGTAGATGTTCAGTATCTATAAGCTCTAATATTGCTGAAGGAGCAGGGCGAGGCTCGGATAAAGAGTTTAAACTTTTCCTTAATTATGTATTAGGATCATCTTTTGAACTCGAAACCCAATTATTAATTTCTATAAATCTTGGTTTAATAGCTGAATAGATTCAAAAAGATGTTTTAAATGAACTAACCGAGATGCAAAAAATGATTTACTCATTAATAAAAAAATATTCTTAAATCTTACGTCTTAAATCTTATGTCTATAAAAGAAGCATACATAGTTGCAGCAACACGAACCGCTTGTGGTAAGGCTAACAAGGGCTCACTTCGGTTTACGAGACCGGATTCTATGGGCGGAGCTGTTATAAAAGAACTTTTGAAACGAACTCCGGAAGTCAGTCCTGAAATGATAGAAGATGTTATCATGGGTTGTGCATTTCCGGAGGCGTCACAAGGCCTGAATGTGGCGAAACAAATCGCGGCACTAGGCGGACTTCCTGATGAAGTTCCCGGCGTGACTGTTAACAGATTTTGTTCATCAGGATTGCAGACTATTGCGATGGCAGCAGAAAGAATTATGGTTGGCGCTGCTGATGTAATTGTTGCAGGAGGAGTTGAATCCATGTCTTTGGTTCCAATGGGTGGAATGTCAGTTCAGCCAAATCCTGAATTGGTAGATAATAAACCTGAACTATATATCAGTATGGGATTAACTGCAGAAAATGTTGCTGATAAATACGGCGTAAATCGTGAAGATCAGGACGCTTTTGCTTATCAAAGTCATCAGCGGGCAATTTCTGCCTGGGAAAATGGTAGGTTTGATTCCCAGATCACTCCGATCGAAGTAGTGGAGAAAAAAATCAGCGCTGATGGTGAGATCATCGAAGAGAAATTTACTTTCCGGAAAGATGAAGGTCCAAGAGCTGACACAAGTAAAGAAGTTCTTGCAAAGTTACGGGCTGTATTTAAAGCCGGAGGTTCTGTTACCGCCGGAAATTCATCCCAAATGAATGATGCTGCGGCAGGAGTAATCGTAATGAGTGGTGAAAAAGTGAAAGAATTGGGACTTACTCCAATAGCACGATATGTTGGATTCTCTGTAGCGGGAGTTGCACCGGAATTGATGGGAATTGGTCCGGTAGAAGCTATTCCGAAAGTGCTAAAACAAACAGGACTTAAATTAAGTGATATCGATCTCATAGAATTGAATGAGGCATTTGCAGCACAATCTTTAGCTGTGATACGTGAACTCGGCATTGATCCAGAAATCACTAATGTAAACGGTGGAGCAATTGCTATGGGGCATCCGTTAGGTTGTACAGGTGCAAAATTAACCGCTCAGATCCTTCATGAAATGCAATCCAGAAAATCAAAATATGGAATGGTAACCATGTGTATTGGTGGTGGAATGGGTGCCGCAGGAATATTCGAAAATCTTAGCTAATCTAGAAAAATTAAAGGAACAAACATGTTTACTAAAGACACTCTTTCAGGAAAAACAATTTTAATCACAGGAGGAGGAAGCGGGCTTGGATTAGCTATGGCAAAAGGTTTTGCTGAAAGTGGAGCAAATATTGCGATCTGCGGAAGAACAGAGGAAAAGCTTCAAAAAGCTACTAAAGAGATTGAAGAAGCAGGAGAGTCTACAAAAGCAGGATACTATATTTGTGATGTGAGAGATCACGCTGCTGTTACAGAAATGATCTCAAAAATTGTCGAAGATTTTGGATCAATGGAAGGCTTGGTAAACAATGCAGCAGGGAATTTTTTATCTGCTTCTGAAGATCTTACTCCCGGTGGATTTAAAGCTATTGTCGATATCGTACTTCACGGAAGTTTCAATTGTACGCATGCTTTTGGAAACTACCTGATCGACAATGAGAAAGAAGGTTCAATTCTGAATATAGTCACTACTTATGCGGAGAGTACCGGATGTGCTTTTGTGCTGCCGTCAGCTTGTAGTAAAGCGGGAGTTCTGGCAATGACTCGTTCATTAGCATTTGAGTGGGCTGAATATGGAATCAGAGTAAATGCAATTGCTCCAGGACCGTTTCCTACTAAAGGTGCCTGGTCACGCTTAGTTCCTGATAAACTGATAGAGAAAAAGTTTATTAACAAGATACCTATGAAGCGGTATGGTGAACATAAAGAACTGGCAAATCTAGCAACTTTCTTGATGTCAGATATGGCTTTGTATATGACAGGAGAGAGCGTAGTAATCGACGGTGGAGAAAGATTGCAGGCCGGACAGTTCAACTTTATTAATGACCTTATGTCGAGGAAAAAACTCAAAAAGGCGTTTAAAGCAATGAAACCTAAATAAGGCAGTGACTTTTGACAAAAAGATCATTCATGTCGCCCTAAGAAAATAGTTCAAGGCGTTGGTCTACTTTTTGAATTTGTTTAGCTAATTGAATAGCATCGTAACTTGAATATGGCGTTTCTGAATTCATTTGAACAGATTTCAGAAACAGAAGAGCTGCTTTTTCGGCAGCCTGTGCAGGATCAAAAGTTTGTTTTCCGAAGAAGAGATGTCCGCCATCATTTAGTCGCCCTATTCGGATTGCCTGTGTAGGAACATTACAATCCAAGACTTCTGTTTTACTGATAGCTAATCTTTGATGTTGGTTTTCCTGTGAAGAAACATAAATTATTATTGAAGCTGTACTCCCATTATCAAAACGAATAAATAGGTGAGTTGAAATAGGATTTTTGGGATCTAACCAGCTGGCTTGTGCTTCAATATGATGAATGCCACTGTCTATCCATTTTATACACAAACCGAGTTCATCGTTCCAAATATTCCTGAATTCATTTACCGGATCTACTAAAGTGGAGCGAGTTATATATCTGTTAATATGCAAAAAATGAGGGCGGTGAATTTCATCCATCATCCATTGAGTTGCCGGCGCGAGTGAAGGCCAATGTGAAAACTGAATTTTAACTCCGGATTCTTTAGCTGCCCGATGTATTTTTTCCAGTTTTGGTACATCCGTTGGCTGTTTTGAGATCAAAAAGCAATTATATCCGTTCTGAACTGTTTCGAGAAGAGTATCCAGATTCGATTCAGAATTATCAAGAATAAGACAGGCATCCACCGAGCCAAGATCAGACACAGTGGGGACTAGATTTACCTCGCTTACAATACCGTGTGGTCTCAGGTGTTTTTCCCAGGCTACGGTTCTGGTAGCATCGCCAACAATTCCAACTTTCATATTACCTTAGATAGTTTAAGTTAGCGTAAGATGCTAATGCAAAACTAATTAAACAAGAAAAGGCTCTTATGATTATCACAAGAACCTTTTACAATAATAAAAACTAAGGATCAATCCGGCATTACGATTGCAAGAATAAAATAAGCGAAGATGGCGAATCCGTAACTGAAAGCTAATACTACAAATAAGATTCGTACAATAGTTGGATCCCATCCAAGATATTCTGCAAGACCGGAACAAACGCCGGCCAGCATTTTATCACTTCTGGATTTCCTTAATTTTGCTGGCATAACATTCAAATTTGGTTATAATCAAAGTATAGTTACGCAAGCAAAATAAAGAAGTTTCAAAAAGTTGAAATTATTTTAGTTTTTTAAGTCAGAGGGTTTAGGTGGAGGTGGTAGTTTATCAGAACTCTGTATGTATTCTGAATTCGACAAGCGGAATAAAATTGGCATACTCATTTGAACTTCAACATTTCTTCCCCGTTGCACTCCGGGAGTGAACTTGGCTTTGCTCACTACTCTTAAAGCCTCTTCATCACAACCACCACCGATTCCACGAATTACTTTAGGGTTTTTTACATCTCCATTCTTATCAACTATGAACTGTACGGTTACACGTCCCTCAATGCCGGCTCTTTTAGCTACGGCTGGATATTCGACTTTACTTTGTAAGCCTACCTGACCGCCAACGAGTTCCGGCATATTCTCAACAACTATAAATACTTCTTGGTCAACCGGATTGACTTTTTTTGAAGGTGGTGGGGGAGCGTTAGGGGTTTGAATAGCCATTGCTACTGCAGAAGTTTGATAATTTGGGTAATGTTTGACCCAAATCTCTGCTTTGTCATGATTCGATAATATATTGGCAGTTGACAAAATAGAAACGTTCAATTCGTTAATATTAAAAGTGATTTTATTTCCATCAACCGAACCAGCTAACTGAGCATCCTGAAATGAATGAATACCAACAATAAAAAAACCATAGTCTTTTGGACTAAGACCTAATGCGCCAACGCCATCGGTTTTCACTGTCATTTTCTTTTCTGTAAAATTTATTACTTCTGTACCATTAATTTCCATTTTGAAATCTTCAATCGATATTTCTTCATTAAGGATTTCCTCCTCAGAAAGTGTTTCCGGTCCTCTGAGATCGGAGCACGCAATAGGAGCTATTACCATCAGGGTTATAGACAACAGAAGAAAGAGACTTCGTTTATAAGATGTTTTATGCATTTTATGATGTTTCATAGTTTCAATTCTTTGTTTTAAAGTTGATTGTTTAACAGCCATGTTTACAGCAAAGCTTCCGTATCCTTTATTAAGAGGAATAAGCTCTAATAACATGTTGGCATATTTTTTTGGATGGATATCAGAAGTGTTCAGAACTTCCTGATCGCAGGAGATCTCCCGGTATATTTCAATTTCTTTCGTGCCAATTTTCACCAAAGGATGAAACCAGAACAAAGATTGAATTACAGACAAAGCCAGTTGTAATAGATAGTCACCTCTTCGGATATGAACCAGTTCGTGCTGAATAGCCATATCAAGTTTATATGAGTCTTTTTTTATCTTATCGGGAAGAACAATAATGGGTTTTGACCAACCAAAAGTGAATGGAACTAAAGGATGATTATGAAAAGCTACATAAACAGAGCCATCCTTTATTCCATTGCTGAATTCTGTATTTGTTAAAGGTTCACTTACTAAATCAGCGTGTAATTTTTTAAGCTGCAGGTAACTGTAAACCAGTTTTACAATCAATAAAAAAGCTATAACCAGTAATAATGCGGAAACTATTCCAACCAAAAAGTTAGCATCCATCCATGGAATTGTATATTCGGCTGAAATAGAATTTCCCGGGGTTGAATAAATTACAGGTAATGGGTTTTCTACAATAAATATTGAAGTGCTGAAATTCGGGGAAGCGTATAAAGCAGCAATAGCTTGCAGTAAAACTGCTGAAAGCAAACCTATTGGCAAAGCAAATAAGGTAGCAACTCGAATATGGTACTGATAAAGAGGGTTTATGGATTTACTGAATCTAAGAAGAAGAAATATCAGAGTGGCAACACCTGTCCAAATTAGCAGAGGAAACCATATAATATCGGCAGATGAGGCTCCGAGCTGTTGTATGAAATCAAAGAAATTCTTCATTGTTCATCCTCCATATTATCAATCATGTTCTTAATGGCTTTAAGCTCATCTTCGCTTAGATTTTCGCCTTTCACTAATGTTTGAACAAGCGCAGAAGGGGAGCCTTTAAAAACTTTGTTTATCAAGTTTGAAATGAGACTGGACTGGACATTTTCAGGCTCAATAGCAGCGCTGTATACATAAGTAACGCCTTGCTTCCTGTATTTCAGAAAACCTTTATCATTAAGGTTTTTCATAATGGTCATAACAGTGGTGTAGGCGACCTTGCGAGATTTAAGAATTCTTTCCTGCACCTCGGATACGGTTGCTTCACCCAGCTCCCATACATGGTGAAGAATTTCCATTTCGCTTTCGCCAAGTGGCGTTAAAGACTTTTTCATAATTCTATTGTTAGTTAAATACTCCTACTAATATAATAGTATTTAATACTAAGTCAATAGTATTCCCAAAAAAATCAAAGGAATGAAAAAGGCAGATGGTTAAATCTGCCTTTGAATATTAAGAAAAGGTGGTTTTAAACGGCGGGAGCCCATTCAAATTTAGGGTCACCGAACTTTTTAAGAGTTCGATAATGAGAGGCAACTGCTTCACCAAAAGTGTCGTGACAGTTATAAGGAATACCAAATTCATTAGCAATTTCTTCAACGATAGGGCTGATCTTCGGATAGTGAATACTGCATACTTTTGGGAAAAGATGGTGTTCTATCTGATAATTTAGTCCTCCTATATACCAAGACAAAACCTTGTTCTTTCGGGCAAAGTTGTTAGTAGTGAACATTTCATGAATAGCCCAGTGGTTATCGATCATATTCTGTTCATCAGGAATAGGATGTGTAGTTTCTTCAACTACATGTGCAAGTTGAAAGATAATTCCGAGGATCAATCCGGCTGTTAAATGGAGGGATAAAAATCCGATAAGCAATTGCCACCAGGTGATATCAAGAATCAATAATGGAAGCACAATAGCATAACCATAATACACCAGTTTGGTTAAAATTAAAGTAAACCATTCTTTTGTCGGATGATTTTTGTTTTCATAGGGCCCCAGTTCCGGTTTAAAGAAATACCAGTAATCTTTAACAAAAACCCAAAAAATAGTTGCGAAACTGTAAGCCGGAAATGCTAAATACTGTTGAAAACGATGTACGGGTTTATGTTCAGAATGTGGTGATAAGCGAATAAATTCTGCTACTTCAAGATCTTCATCATGTCCATGTATATTGGTATAGGTGTGATGAATTATATTATGTGTGATCTTCCAGATGTAGCCGTTTGCTCCAACAAAATCGAATGTTAACCCAATTAAATAATTGATCGTATTATTAGAGGAGTAAGCTCCATGGAGAGCATCATGAGACACAGAGAATCCAATGCCGGCCATTCCAACACCCATCATTATGCAGAAAAACCACATCAGAGGAAGAGAAAACCCACCGGAAATTATAAGAGCGTAAGAGCCGAAATAAATACCTAAAATTATTATGGTTTTTATAACCATTGAGGTATTAGCATTCTTAGAGAGATTATTCTCTTCAAAGTATTGATTTACCCTTGCCTTTACAGTTTTACTGAATTCCCGATCAATTTTATTGTTAAAAGTTACCTTATCAGCCATTACGTAGATTTTATTTACGATGTAATTTTGAAAACATTTTAATCCCCATCAAACCACACATAATTTAATTCATTTTTAGGAATAAATATGAAAAGAAAAGAAGAAAGAAATTTTCACTTCAAAATGTGTTAAAAATTATGTATTTACGAGGAACTTAAATTTGAAATATGAAAAGAGAATACAAAATCTTGATTGGTGGGGTTATTATTACCGGGCTCCTTTATATGATCCCATCTTACATGGGTTATATTTGGGCTGGTCTATTTCTCTCACTTTTTGGATCAATTCTATACCTGGTGGGTCTGTACAAATATGGTAAGAAGAATTATATAAACACTGATTCAGCAAAGATAACAATAGTTTTTTTCTCTCTATTAATTGTTAATTCTTTAGCCATCTTCAGCTTTGATTATTACAGAGCAAATATTCAAAAAGAATTGCTTAGAGAAATTCGAATTACCATTGACAGTTCAATTATTGAAACTGAGATAAGGGCTGAGCTCCTTGAAGTATATCGAGGATATCTGTTATCAAATCAGGAGGAAGATGTATCAGTTATTGAAGCCGCTAATAGTTTTTTTGGTGAGCGACTTAAAGATGATCATAAGTTTCAGGTAAAAACAGCTGAATTGGAAGATGAATTAAACTTTGTTTATTACAAAGATCCCGGATCTGATAGCTTTACGATATATTCAACAGCGCCTCATTCTCAAAGTTGGGATGATGATTTTGAAAATTGGGATGGTTCGGTTGGGCTTCTTCAAACAAAAACAACATTAACAGAGGAGGGAGTTACCCATGAAAGACAAAACTAAGAAATGGTTGCCCTGGTTATCATCTGTGTTAATTGGCATTATAATTTCCTATGCATTAGTAGCTATTTCAGAATCGTATACATTATCATCATATCCGGGAGTGTTTTTGCCAAGTCCCGTACCGTCCACTCAAGTGAATGGAATTTCTGTGATCGAATCAATTAACGAATTTTCAGGAGACGAAACCACTTCTGCCTTCTACAAAGGAGCAAGAGAAGGAATAGCGCTTAGCTTGATACTTATATTAGTTGTTATCCCATTCTTATTTGTAAAAGGAACTTTGCAATCTGAGATAAGAGAAAACCCTACAGCACTTTGGTATACCGGAAGCGCTTTAATGCTTATAATTGTAATTATGCCCATAATTGCAGGAGTGTCTAAGGTTTATTGGTTCCAAAATGGAAAAGAAAATTCACAGATGAGCAGAACTCGAGACATAATGCGAATGGAACTTACTGATGTTTCTTTTATTGTAGCTGAACAAATTCTGGAGTTGAACGAGATCTCTTCGATGTCTGAACTAAATATTAAAGATATCCCTAAGATCAAAAATTCGGAATATCCATACAAGTTGGTATCGAATCCGAACGATACTTCTGTAACCATTACCATTTCTTCAGATAAGGTTAATAACTTTACAGCGACTACAATTATCCGCCCATACTCTGATCAAATTTTTAAGTACAAAAGAACATATTAAGAAGATGGAATTTCGAACATAAGCATTTGGTTTAACCAAAAGATCAAATGCCTATGAAAAATATCAACAGTTACCGAAAGTTTTCCCGCAACAACAATGAGCCAAACGAGAATGGCGATTATGTCCTTTATTGGATGCAGATCAATCGAAGATTTCAGTATAACTACGCTCTGGAATACGCCATAGGCTGGGCAAATAAATTAGGTAAACCACTTCTTATCTACGAAGGACTTTCAATTGAATATCCCTGGGCATGCGATCGATTTCATGCATTCATTATGCAAGGCATGAAAGAAAATTTAGATTTCACTCAGTCCAACGATTTGAACTATTTCAGTTTTGTGGAACCGGAGATTGGAGCGGGGAAAGGACTGTTCTATCGATTAGCTGAAAATGCTTGTACTGTTATTTCGGATGAATATCCTGTCTTCATCATAAAAAAGCACAATGAACGGGTCGCTGATAAAATTGATGTTCCATATACCACTATAGACTCAAACGGCATCATTCCACTTGGCGTAACTGATAAAGATCCATATTCGGCATATCTGTTCAGAAAGATCATGCAAAAACATTTTAAGGAGGGCTTTACAAACCCACCTAAGAAAGATCCAATCGAAGAGTTAGAGAACAGAGATAAGATCGAATTGCCTAAAGATTTTCTGAATGATTATCCAAAAGCAGATAAGATGCTCGAGAACATCGAAGAGACTATATCCGGGTTAGATATTGATCATGAAGTCGGAGTTATCGACATGACAGGAACCAGGCAAGCAGCATTGGGAAAGCTGGGTCAATTTATAGGGCACAGTTTGTTGGAATATGATGAGAAAAGGAATCATCCGGATAAGAAGAAAACAAGCGGTTTAAGTCCGTGGCTGCACTTCGGTAAGATCAGTGAGTTTGAAATCGTTAAGGCAGCATTGGAACATCAGCCGGAGGGATGGACTCTGGAAGATCTTACACCCAACGGAGGTAAGAACAGCGGATTTTTTAACGGAGATGAAAACATAGAAAGCTTTCTCGACGAGGTGATCACTTGGAGGGAAGTTGGATTTCATTTTGCACATCATGTTGATAATTACGATGAATTTGAGTCGCTGCCAAACTGGGCAAGAACAACCATGGAAGAACACAAAGACGATGTTCGTGAGTATGTGTACACTCTGGAAGAATTTGAACTGTCCAAAACACACGACGAAATTTGGAACGCAGCTCAAACTCAGTTGAGAGAAGAAGGAATCATTCATAATTACTTACGAATGCTGTGGGGAAAAAAGATCATAGAATGGACTCCGAATCATCGAACTGCATTGGAATACATGATAGAACTGAATAACAAATATGCGATCGATGGGAGAGACCCGAATAGCTATTCCGGGATATTCTGGTGTTTTGGTCGCTTTGACCGAGCTTGGCAGGAAAGAGAGATATTTGGTAAGCTCCGTTACATGACCAGCGAAAGCACCAGGAAAAAAGTAAAGCTGGATCAGTATCTTGCTAAATACGGAAATCAAAAATCACTTTTATAATCAGGATTGTGATTTGTCATTTGTAAATTGTGATTTTTGCTTAGCAATAACATATATTGCACATGTTTAATTAATCCAACAAAATGGATCTATTTCAGGATAAAAATGCATCTTCATTTCAGGTAAACGATTCAGGTCAAAGCTATTCAGATGAGCCATTGGCTACCAGAATGCGCCCTCAGTCGCTAGAAGAATTTGCGGGTCAAGAGCATTTGGTAGGTGAAGGAAAGATGCTTCAAAGAATGATCGAAAGTGGGATCATAGGATCGTTGATCTTTTACGGTCCGCCAAGCTCCGGAAAAACAACTTTAGCTCATGTCATTTCGAAAGAAATAAAAGCCAGTTTTAAAGTCATCAACGCGGTTCTGGATGGTATAAAAGAGCTCCGAACTGTAGTAGAACAAGCAGAAAAACTGAAAAAATTGAATGGACGAAAAACCATTCTTTTTGTAGATGAGATCCATCGTTGGAACAAAGCTCAACAAGATGCACTACTTCCTCATTTGGAATCAGGGATCATTACGTTGGTGGGTGCTACAACTGAAAATCCGTTTTACTCTCTGGTAAATCCATTGCTTTCACGTTGTCAGTTGTTCGAGTTGTTTCCTTTAACAGTTCCTGATGTAAGAAGAATGCTTGATCGAGCGTTAGGAGACGCGGAGAAAGGCTTGGGTGGAAAGTCAATTAAAGTTGAGGAAGAAGCATTAGATCATTTTGCGGATTATGCAGGAGGGGATGTTCGAAATGCATTGAATGCATTGGAAGTAGCAGTTCTTTCCAGCAAGAAAAATGAGCAGGGTGAAATCCATATTACCAAAGAGATCGCCGAAGAAAGTATACAGAGAAGAAATGTTCGTTACGACCGTACCGGAGATGAACACTATCATTTTGCTTCAGCTTTTATCAAATCTTTAAGAGGTTCGGATACTGACGCTGCGTTGTATTGGATGAGTGCAATGCTGGAAGGCGGTGATGACCCGAATTTCATCTTCAGAAGATTACTCATTTTTGCCAGCGAAGATGTGGGAATGGCAGAACCGAATGCAATTACAATTGTCAATTCCTGTCAGGAAGCTTTTATGAAAACAGGAATGCCGGAAGGAATGTACTTTTTATCTCACGCTTGTACGTATTTGAGTATTTGCCCTAAGAGTAACAGCACCAAAGGAATTTTCGAAGCTGGGAAAGAGGTCAAGGAAAAGGGTATTGGTGCAGTTCCTCCATATTTAAAAGACAGAACCGCTAATCGGCTTTCGTCTACATACCTTGATACAGAAAATGCTTCAAAAGAGTATAAATATCCTCACAGTTTTGATGGTAATTGGGTTGATCAGGAATACCTGCCTCAGATTTTAAAAGGAAAAAGGTTTTATGAGCCCGGAAAAGAAGGCAGAGAAGGTTTGTTAATAAAGAGATTGAATGAGATTAAAAACAGGTCTTAATCTTTTTGAACAGAATTTAGGACAGGCAAAGAAAAGTGAAAAGTACTTCCTTGACCGGGTTCACTTTCAGCCCATATTCTTCCATCATGTCGAACGATCATTTCTTTACAGAGGCTTAAACCAATTCCGGTTCCATGTTCATCATCAGTTCCCTCTGTGCTGATGTAAGTATCCATTTTAAATATTTTTGGGATCAGATGTTTCTTAATACCAACTCCTGAATCAGATATGGATACAACAGCTTCATCTCTGTTCTTTTCAGCCGAAATTTTAATTATTCCATCATGAGGAGTAAATTTAAGAGCATTCGAAATCAGATTTCTCAGAACAGTTTTAAGTCCGTTTGGATCTGCAGTAATTTTAATATCAGTATTTTTCCTTTGGATCGTAATATTTTTCCTTTGTTGATGATCCTGAAGTAAAGCTATAGTTTCATCCAAACATTCATCTAAATTATTGATAGTATGTTTCATTTCCAGTTCACCTGTTTGACTTGCTGCCCAGTCCAGCAGGTTGGAAAAAAGTGTACTGGTTCTTTTAGTTGTATCAGCGATCATCTTGCTATATTCAATAACTTGATCCGTATTCCCCATCTCGGCATTTTTCCTAATCATTTCACTAAGTCCTGAAATCCCCATAAAAGGAGATTGTAAATCATGAGCCAGAACAGAGAATAGTTTGTCTTTGGTTTTAACCAGTGAGCTTAATTCCTCTCTCTTATTAATTAATTCAGTGTTATTCTCACGTAGTTCGTTAATCAGTTTTTCTGTTTTTTGAGCAGCTTCTTCCAGCATTCGAAGTAAAAACAAAATTATGTACAGATATCCGATGAGAACCAAAAAGATTGTTGTAGAAGAGTTCAATAAAAAGGGGTTCTTACTTACCAATAATATGACCCCAAACTGTACAAGGTAAAGCACAGCACTTATAATGAACATGTTCTTATGGATAGTTAAGCCTAAGAGAGGCATTATTACCCAAAAGAAAAGTGTGTTTCTGATGTAGAACGAAGAAAAATCAGGTTCAGATATTTGAAAGAAAGGAGCTACCAAAAGATTTACTAACAATATAAGTGCAAACAGAGAAAGGCTGAATTCAATTTTTGGCTTTTTTACTAAATGAAAGATCAAAGCCAAAGAAGTAAAAAAACTACAAGCTATATTCATCAACGCAAGCTCATACGAAACGGGAAATAGTAACGCGTCAGTTATATAACCTATTAAACCAATGAGCCCAATAACAGATACTATCCTAGGATCTTTTATTGAAAGTTTTGCCATTATCAGATTGCCTTAAGAAAGGCTTTAAGCACTTCTATGTTTAGAAACCTATTTATAATATATAAGATTATCGTAATTTCTATACTAAATTAAAAACTAGTCCGGTAAAATATCCAACACTTCAAATAAATGAATGATTTGATGAGAATAGTGTTACTTAGTGAAAACACAATAGCTGAATGAATTTAAAAATAATTAGTAGTACCGATCGCCCGAACTCTTGGGCATTAAAAGTATCACATTATGTATCAGGGCTTTATAAAACAAAAGATATAGAAGCTCAGGTAATAAGCTTAGAGGATTTTCCATTAGTTGATGTGATTGGAGGTAAATATGGAAAAGAAATCCCTGCCATAAATAAGTTCAGAGATCCCATCTTGAATGCTGATGCACTTATATTTGTAATTCCGGAATACAACGGAGGTTTTCCCGGAATCCTGAAAATGTTTATAGATTATCTGCCATTTCCGGGAGCATTCGAGAAAATGCCGATGGCATTTATCGGTGAAGCTTCCGGCGCATTTGGAGCGCTGAGATCTGTTGAGCAATTTCAGATGATTGCGAATTACAGAAATGCACTTCAGTTTCCCGAAAGAGTTTTTATACCCAGAGTATCCAAAGAATTTGATCCCGAGACAGGATTAAAAGATGACTTCAAGCAAAAACTTTTAAATTCTCAAACTGAGAACTTTATCAAGTTTGTTCGGGATAACTCTTAGTTAGATTTTAGCATGTAACCCACTCCGTGCAACGTAATTAAGTAGCGCGGGTCGTCAGGGTGGATTTCAATTTTTGCTCGTAACTTTGAAATATGAACATCTACAGTTCTGGTATTTGTGCTGTATTCATATCTCCATACTTTTTCGAGTAGTTCATCTCTGGAAACAGGATTATTGGCATGAGATAACAAATATCTGATCAGCTCTACTTCACGTGCAGTTAGTTCAACGGTTTTATTGCCGGGGTGTATAGCTTCGCTTTCGGCAAGATCCAGTTTAACTTCACCTAATTGAAGAATATCAACTTCTCCGGCATTGGAGTAGGTGCCGGCTCTTCTTAAACGTGCTTTAATTCTTGCGAGTAGTTCTTTAACCCCAAAAGGCTTTGTAAGATAGTCATCAGCTCCAAGCTCAAGTCCTTTAACTTTATCAGTTTCCTGATCTTTAGCTGTAAGCATAATGATCGGAAATGTGTATTTGAGTTCACGTACATCTTTGCAAATATCATAGCCACTTTTCCCCGGCAACATAATATCCAGAATCATTAAGTCAGGATCATGCTCTTTAACCATTTCAACAGCACTTTCCCCATCTTCACTTACAAATACGGTAAATCCTTCACCTTCAAGCGTGTCTTGAAGTGTAAAAATTAGACTTGGTTCATCCTCTACAATTAGGATTTTAGAGCTCTTCTCTGCCATATCTTATTATTTGAAATTGTAAGTTTGGATTATACTACTTTTTTTTGAGTAGTTTTAGTGTCTTCTGTATTTAGTTTGGGAAAAGATAATGTAAATGTTGTTCCGGAGCCATAGTCACTGTCCACAGTTATATCCCCACCGTTTAGCAACATTAAATTTCGAACAATACTCAACCCTAAACCATGTCCTTTGGTTTTAGCTACTAATGTTTCTTCAACCCTGTAGAACTTTTTAAAGATGTTTTTGAGTTCATTCTCTTTAATTCCCACCCCATAATCTCTTACAGAAAGTTTAATAAGGTTATCATCTTCAAAAAGCTTGATCTCAATTTTTTTAGTATCAGAACTATATTTTATTGCATTTTCGATAAGGTTTCCCAGAATAGTTTCAATATTATCACCATCTACCCAAACCTTAAAATCATCTTTATTTTCAACGCTATATTCTAAATCAAACTTTTTTTCAGCTATAAACTCTGAATTCTCTTCTAAGTAAGCGTCAACTAAATTTTTTAAATCTTGTTGTTTGGCATTTATTAGAGTTTCGCCGGCATCATATTTAGCAACATCCAGCAGCTTTTCAATCATTTTTCTCAAACGAATGGATTCATCATAAATATGAGCTCCATATTTTTTAAGGCGTTCGGGTTCAGTTACTCTTCCATCAGAAATATTTTCTCCGGCAGCCTGCATTACAGCTAATGGAGTTTTAAGTTCATGTGTAACATTAGCAAGAAATCCTGCTTGTCTCATAGAGAGTTCTCGTTCTTTTTGGGCTGTATAAAACATGAAGAGTAAAGAACCAACTAAGAAGAGAACAGCAAACCCGAGAACAATAATATTTTTTCGAAAAGTATCTTGATAAGCTGATGTTATCGGAGGGTTAAGGAAAGCAACTTTTAAAATCCAGTCACTGAAAAACCTTGGAAAGCGAACTCTGTTATCAACAAGGTCGACACTAAAATCTACAGAAGAGTTATTGGAAGCTAAGACAACATCTTTGCGATGATCATGCAACCACACTATAGTGCCATCATTTTCTACTCCGCCAAAATATTGATAAATAAGAGGAGCAATAAGTTTTTCGACAATAGCTTCCTGATTTAGAATAAAAGTGAAGTAGCCTATTACTCTGTTTTCTGTCAAGTTGATCAAGCCGATATTCATACTTCTGTGAGCATCAAACTCGATCATGGACCGCCATCTCAGATCAAAGTTGTTGATCTGTATACGAGTTGCAGAACGTATAAGCCCTACTCCATCGCAAACTAAGCTGCTGTAGTTCTGAGTGGTTTCCATTTTTCTGTCACTTTGATTGAAATAGTAAATGGAAGTTTCAGCTTCACAAGGATCTTTAGAGGCAGGAGTATAATATATAGATGAAGTATAAGGGTTGTCTGCAAGATCAATAAAGATCTTTTCTAATGTTTTGGAGAATTTGCCTTCATCCTGTAGAGATTCTTCAGCTTTGTTATCTATATTTAAGAGCTTAGTGAAAGGTTGATAAATTTCACTTTGTACTAAAGATGTTATTTCTTCGGCTTTTTTTAGCTGGCGTTCGCTTTCACTTTCTGTTACTCTTTCTCTTATATCATACAGACTAAATACATTCATGCCGGTTAGTGCTATAATTGCGACTAATCCTAGCATGAGCAATATCCAACGCAAAAGCCGGTTTCGCCCAATTTTTTTGGCTGTTATAAAATTCATGTGCCTAAAATAGCAGAATCTTTATTCCCGTCCATTTAATGGAAGTAAAAAAATGAATAAGAATAAAGAGAAGTAGAGAGTTAGAGCTTTTCGAAATTTTTCTCGAGAGATTCCTTTAATACATCAAATTCTATTGGTTTAACTAAGTAATCCAGATAGTTTGTTTCTTTGGCTCTTTCAACGTGGTAGGGATCTGAATTTCCGGTGATATAAATTACAGGCACGTCAGAAAATTTCCTGATTTCGAGCATAGCATCGATACCGTCCATTTCACCTTCCAGAGAAATATCCATTAAGATTAGATCAGGCTTTATTCGTTTCGCTATTTCAATGGCGGTTTTACCATATACTAATTCCCCTTCAGCACCATAGCCAAGTTTTTCTAAATAGCTTTCGTAAAGCAGATTAAGGATGAGATCGTCTTCAACGATCATAACCGTTTTCTGTTTTTTGTCCATATAATTAGCTCTTCTTAAATCAGCTTATATAATAAGAGGATTAATGGATAAAGAAAATTCTTATTACTAAAGATTTTTAGATTAAAAAAAATACAAAAACACTCTTTGTTAAATCAATTTAAGGTTAAAACTAAATAAGTTGCCTCATTTAAGTTATTATAGTATTCTGTTTTGATTTTTAGTGATGTTTCAAAATGGCAGGGTATAGTGATTAGAAAAAAAAATGAAGGACATCGGACGTCTTTATAAAAAAAGGTCTGTCAGCAAACTCAATGTTGATAAGAAAGTGGTAAGTATTTTACTGGTATTTATTGTACTAGTGATATCGCTTCTTATTTCTATTGTTGTATCTACTAATTCACTATCAGCATTACGCGGTTTCGCTTCTTTCCAAACTAATTGGACTACCGCACGAAAAGACGTAACCTTCAATTTGGTAAATTACCTTCGTACTCAGGATCAGGGTTATAAAGCCAAAGTAGATAGTTCTGTATTTCTTATTAAAGAGATGGAGCATATCAGGATTGAGTTGATGAATGATAATACTGACAGAGAATTGGTAGTAGCATTGTTAGAAAAAACGCATTCAGTACCGGCCGATATTGGAAAAATGATAACTACCTTCGAAAATTTCCATGAATTCAGTGAATTCAAAGAAACAGTAGCGTTATGGATTGAATCTGATTCAATGATCTATGATCTGGAAAATATTTCAATCAGAGCTGAGAATATGATCACAGCAAATAGTTTTTCTGATACAGAGCAAGCGGATATGATTTCAAGAGTAATTGCGCTGGACGATAAGCTGACTGAAATGCAGTTCAAATTGTCCAGGTCTTTGGCAAAAGGGACAGAGCTTTTAAATCTGGTTATTATTTGTGTAATTATATCTTTGGTTGTAATAAGTATAATTGTTGGGAGCGTTCTTTCCCTAAGATTCCTGAAAAGCATTAAAAAGTGGAGCGAAGAAATTGAGCTTAGTGAGCAAAAGTACCGATCTCTATTCGACCAAAATCCCAATGCGGTTTTTTCGGTTTCACCGGATGGAAAACTAATAAACGCAAACAGAGTACTTGAGCAACTGATCGGTTACTCTGCAGAAGAAATGAAAAATTCTACATTTCAGAGATTTGTAGATATAACCCAGGTTGAAAAAGTACGAAATCATTTTCTTTTGGCTTTAAGAGGGAGATCACAGACTTACGAAACACAGATATTAAGAGAGGACGGAAGTTATATATCCGCTGAAGTTACGAACCTTCCTATTATTGTGGATGGTGAAATTACCGGTATTTATGGTGTGATAAACGACATCACTCAAAGAAAAGAAGCGGAACAGAAAATTAAAGATCAGCTTGTAGAAAAAACCTATCTCTTATCAGAAGTACATGATCGTGTAAAGAATAACTTGGCTTTGGTTTCTACTTTGGTGCAGTTACAACAGAATGAGATTGAAAAACAGGACCGGAGTGAAAGTTTTGTAAATACCGTTTCCAGAATAAGGTCGATGGCATTAGTGCACGAACGGTTATACCAAAATGAAACGTTTTCCAGCATCAGAATGGATGAATATATAAACGATCTTATCGAGAACATTCAACTTAAAGGTTATCAAAAAATAAAGAAACCGAGACTGGAGCTGGAAACAACTCCGGTTAGTCTCAGTATTGAACAAGCCATCCCAACCGGATTACTTTTGAATGAGGTATTGGTAAATGCTTTTAAGTACGGTTCTGATCCTTTGGATCCGGTGATCAAGGTAAATATGTCATCACTTGATGGTGAAGTGATGATCAAAGTAGCTGATAACGGTCCGGGGCTTCCAAATAACTTTGAGTTGGAAAAACCGGAAACATTGGGCTTCCGATTGGTTTCGGTGCTGTTAAAGCAGCTAAAAGCCAGCTTTGTTATTAACAATGATAATGGAGCGTCTTTTACGTTCAGATATAAGATCGAAAAGCCGGTGACTTCCAAAAGAGCGATGAAGCGTCGGCTTGTGAATTAGTTTTAGAATGGAAGTCACATACTTACTTTGTAGATGCTTTAGAGTTGAAAACCCCCAAAGCTCTCTTAAGTCTCTGACTTAAAGAGCAGAAGTACAGCAAGTTTGCAACTTGCATTACGGACAATGCTTTTTAAATTATGGGATGCCTTTCAGGTCAAATTTTTGAAGCAGAGCTTCCGGTGGTTATTCCGTAGAGGAGATACGGAATGAGGAAAATGAAATACTTAGAATTTATAAAATTGTAAAAATGGAAAGCTACCCTATATTTAACTTAATGAATGATGGAAAATTACTAATATTAATATTTATAGCTCTAAATTTAGGGACTATTTTTATTAAAAATAGAGGTAAATTTATTGTTTCAAACATAACTATTAATATACTTTTTATTTTTTTGATTGTAGGAATGACTTTGACTCAAAGATTCCAAGTTTTTATTGATATTGAGGCAGTTGAACAAGCTTTTGTTTTCCCTTATTTGGTAGACATATTGTATTATAACTCAAATAAATTCATTCTAATAGGGTTATTTCTACTAATTAATCTAATAATTACGTATAAAAAGCTAATATATAGCAAAACTAAAGACGATAACTCTATCAATTTAGTTAACCAAAAAAATTAATTCTAATCTTGTTAAGAGAGACGGAGCTACGGAACGAGGAACAGTTAATTGAAGAAAGAAGAACAAAATGAATAAATCTGACAAAAAAGTAATTTGGTTACTTTATATAACTTTCTTTCTGTTTACGACATCTGGTTGTAGTCAAGATAAAGTAAATCCAATATTTTTAGATTCGATTCTATATATAGAAGGAAAAGAGTTGAGCGCTGGGAGTTTTGGAGATGTAGTAATGTTAGACCCCATTACTAAACAAAAGGTCAAAATCACGAATGATTTTCATTATGATAGTTCGCCTTTTTTCAATTTTTCATCTGATGAGATTATTTTTTTATCAAAAAGAAGAAAAAATGATCGTAATCATGGATTAGGAAAAGATGATGATGTGTATAGTTATGAGCTTGAATCAAAAAGGATAACTAAGATTCCTTTTGAAAGTAATGCTATTACTGATTTATTTTATGTAAGTAAATATAATGAAGAGATAATTATTAACGAGTATACCTTAAAGGGTGGGCATTTACTTTGGTTAGATGGATCGGGAGAAATTTTAAGAAAAGATAGGTTATTCCCATATCGCGATACCTCGAAAGATAAGTTTTTTTTTGATGAACGTGAAGAGTTTTTCATAGCCCAATTTTTTGACGAAAGTAAAGAGCTGTGGCACAATACTATTAAACTATATGAGCTGAATAACCTAGACAAAGCCGATGAAATACTCGATGAATTTATCGATGAAGATTTAGGTAAGCTATCTGAAGTGGATTGCTATTCTGGATCCTTTGTATCAAGTGAAGAATTCATTTTTTCTTGTAATGTTAGGAATCTGTCAAAGATTTTTAAATATAACTTCAAAAAAAATACCTTAGAGACTATGTTCAAGTCAACAACTCAAAGAATTATAAACCCCCAAAAAGGTAGCTCTAGTGATTATATTTATTTCATAGGAATAGATTTCGAATCGAAGGACGAAGAAATTTGGTTATTTGACCCTCTTAAAAACAAAAGCTTTAAAATAACATCTTCAAATACAGATAAAAAAGACCTTAGAGTCTATTAAAAGAAAAGTAAATATTCATATACTTTTTAGTCCCCAAAGCTCTCTTTAACTCGTTCCGTAGCTCTGCTACGGAATGCTAATGTGGAGCTCGGCTCCCCATTACTTTATCTATCAAACACTCGAATAGGAACAAGCCCGTCTAATCCTTCATAATTACGTGCAGAAGAATATCTCCATTCAATCTCTCTGTTCACAAAACCGGCTTTCACAGGGTTGTAATGGATATAAGATATTTTCTGGATCATCATTTCAGTAGTTCTTATTTGTTTAGGATGAAAGCTTTCCTGCCAAACTTTATACACTGAGTTTTCTTTACTAACTCCATTTTTAAGTCTTTTCAAATAGTATGTTCTATTCGTCTCTTTCAGGTAATCAATAATAGTTCTTGCAGTATATGATTTAAATTTTCGGAGTTTATCAGAAAGGTTGTTTCCTTCCATTATACAATGAAGGTGATCGTGCATAAACACGTAGGCATATAGTGTTATTAATCTTTCTTCCTGCAAAAATCGCAAGGAATTAAGAACTATTTTAGCTACTTCTTGATCTGCAAATAATGAAAGCTGATCATTAAATGTGCTTGTTATGAAGTATGGATAATGCTCTTCGTAGATTTTGTATCTGCTTCTTCCCATGTAGGGTAAGACCATTTGAGAAGTAATTCCTTACAAAATATTTTTGAAGCAGAGCTTCTGGTGGTCATTCCGCAGCGGAGCTACGGAACGAGGAAAACGGGCATTCACCAAAGGTAAGAACGAAGGTGACACCAAAGAAATTGAAGAATGGGCTCAAAAATACATGCAAGATTGGCTCGATGATTTAAAACAGGATAAGCACAAAAAAAGTGATTGGCTTTGGCAATCTCAGCACAAAGGAAACAGCGTTTGTACCAGGCAACATATATACGTTAGGTTTAAAGAAATTTGTACATCAAACGGTATATGGAAATACAGGATTGCATTCAATGCGAAAAACATTTACCAATAAATTAAGGCTCTATTTTGAGCGTAAAGTAAAAGATTCAGACATCCCATTTAACCCGGCAGAAGAGCTGCAAAAAGAAGGTCGCTGGAAAAGCCCGGAAGCAATGGAAAAATATTTATCATTCAGAAAAATAGACTTCGAAGAAACCGTATTCAATTATGAAGATTAAAAAACGATCCAAAAAAGACATCAACGATTTATATCAAAAAATTAAATCACAACGCAAAGAAGCCGGAGAAAAATTCAACCAGGATGATTTTATGGCACTATTTGGATATAAATCCGGTGGCCGGTTATTCAGGCTCTGGAAAGAAGGTAAACGCAATCCATCGGATCAATGCCTCATACTAATGGAAATTATTGAAGGCAATAAAGAAGTTATTCAACGCCTTCAGCTTCTAAAGCCTCAATAAACTCCTTAAACCCCTGGAATGCTGCTATATCAGCCGGCTCTAAAGGCTGACTGATCTTAGGCGCTAAAATTACATCTTCAAATTTATGATCAGAATTAAAAATTTCCCAGTACTCCTTTTGCGACATTGGGCTCACACAAAAAAGTTCCAATTCAAAAACCTTACCGGTTTCCGGGTGCTTAATAGAAATCGTAACAGCTTGATATAAATTCATAATCAAAAGATAAACAATTTCAAAAAACTAAAATAAACACTACATTCAACCGCGACCAATACCGCGACCAAAACAAAAACAGCCTTCCGTAAGTAATTGAATAAATTAATTTTACGAAAGGCTGAAAGTACCCGAGGCCGGACTCGAACCGGCACTCCAATTTAATTAGAATTGGATTTTAAGTCCAACGTGTCTACCAATTCCACCACTCGGGCATGGTTTTTAAGAGCCTCAAATATACGGGTATAGTTTCTTCTTTTACAAAGAGTATTTCAGATTTTTTTTGATTCTCCATCATTTGATAAAGTCTGTTAACCCGGATTGATTTTCTACAGATATAAATTAAGTTCCTAAATAACTTTTTAGCAAGAGTTTATACTATTAACTAACTACAATAATTCGTCAGCTATGAAGAAACTCAATTTAATTACGCTAGTAATTTTCTTGATCGCGAGTACATTTACGGTGTTTGCACAGGAAAAATCAAAGGTAGCATCCACAAATTATAACGCACTCAAGCTCAGAAATGTGAGTACCGGTTTCGCTTCGGGACGTATAGCAGATATCGCTATTCATCCTGAGAACGAAAACGTATGGTACGTTGCCGTAGGTTCCGGTGGTGTATGGAAAACAGAAAATGCATCAATCACATGGAAACCAATTTTCGATAATCAACCTTCTTATTCAATAGGTAGTATTGCCATTGATCCAAGTACACCTTCAACCGTTTGGGTTGGAACAGGAGAGAATGTAGGCGGACGTCATGTCGGTTTTGGAGACGGAATCTATAAAAGCACCGATGACGGGAATTCATGGAAGAACATGGGACTAAAAGAGTCCGAGCATATTTCTACAATAATTGTGCATCCTACGAATTCTGACATTGTTTGGGTAGCTGCTCAAGGTCCACTTTGGAAAAAAGGTGGGGAAAGAGGTTTATATATGACCGAAGACGGCGGAGATACCTGGTCTAAAACGCTTGGAGATGATGAGTGGACGGGAGTAACGGATATTGTGATTGACCCGAGAGATCCTGAGGTATTGTATGCAGCAACCTGGCAAAGACACAGAACTGTAGCAGCTTATTTAGGTGGCGGACCGGGAAGTGGTTTGCATAAATCTACGGACGGTGGTAAAACCTGGATGGAATTAAAAAATGGTATTCCGGGATCAAATCTTGGAAAAATTGGTTTAGCAATTTCTCCACAAAATCCTGACATCGTATATGCAGCAATTGAGTTGGATCATACGAAAGGTGGTTTATTTATGACCGAAAACAACGGCGCCAGCTGGAGAAAGATGTCTGATATGGTTTCTGGTGGAACAGGCCCACATTATTATCAGGAATTATATGCTTCCCCACATCACTTTGGAAGACTGTATTTGATGAATGTGAGAACAATAGTCTCAAATGACCATGGCAGAACGTATCAAAATATTTCAGAAAGAGATAAGCATTCTGATAACCATGCAATGGCTTTTCGTTCAGATGACCCTGACTATCTGTTGATGGGTTCAGATGGTGGAATTTACGAAACTTATGATCATGGCGATAACTGGAGATACATTCCGAATCTTCCGCTTACTCAGTATTACAAAGTTGCAGTAGATAATGAGAAACCATTCTACAATATGTATGGAGGAACTCAGGATAACGGAACTCATGAAGGACCGTCCAGAACAGATCTGAATGAAGGAATCAGAAATGCAGACTGGAAGCATATTCTTTTTGCTGATGGACACGATACGGCCACAGAGCCAGGTAACCCGGATATTGTTTATGGAGAAACCCAGCAAGGTGGATTACACAGAATAGACAGAAAATCTGGAGAAGTAGTATTTATTCAACCTCAGGCTCGTGAGGGTGAGGATTTTGAGAGATTCAATTGGGATGCTCCGATCTTAATTAGTCCTCATAGTCCAACAAGATTGTATTTTGCTTCTCAAAGAGTATGGAGATCTGACGACCGAGGTGACAGTTGGACTCCGATCTCTGAAGATCTTACCAAAAATCAGGAACGAATTACGTTACCGATAATGGGTAAACAACAAAGTTGGGATAACGCCTGGGATGTTGGAGCAATGTCGAATTATAACACGATCACATCGTTAGGCGAGTCGCCATTAGCAGAAGGTTTGCTTTATGCAGGAACCGATGATGGTATTATACAGGTATCAGAAAACGGGGGTGAAAGCTGGACGAGAATTAATGTAGGTGATATAAAAGGGATACCCGAAACTGCTTTTGTAAACGATATCAGAGCAGATCTGTATGATGCCAATACTGTTTACGCAGCTCTGGATAATCATAAATATGGTGATTTCACACCGTACCTGATAAAAAGTACCAATCGAGGAAAGTCGTGGACTTCTATCTCAGGAAATCTTCCTGAAAAACATTTGGTATGGAGAATGGTGCAGGATCATGTGGATAAAGATCTGCTTTTTGCCGCTACTGAATTTGGTGTATTCTTTACTGTGAACGGAGGAAACGAATGGGTTGAGCTAAAAGGTGGTGCTCCAACTATTTCATTCAGAGATATCACTATTCAAAGAGAGCACAACGACTTGGTAGCTGCTTCTTTTGGCCGGGGATTCTTTGTTCTTGATGATATTACTCCACTCAGAAGTATAGATGAAGAGACACTTAACGATGATGCAGTACTTTTTGAAAGCAGAGATGCTCTTTGGTATCGGCCAAGAAGTGTTGAGATAGATCCAGGTGCTTCTTTTTATACAGCTGACAATCCTCCTCATGGAGCAGTATTTACGTATTATTTAAAAGAAGGGTATTCAACTCTGGAAGCAGATCGTAAAAAAGAAGAACGCGAGCTTTCTAAGGATGCTGATGTTCCTTTTCCAGGTTGGGATGGACTAGAAGATGAAATGAGGCAGGAAAAACCTAGCATTAAAATTACAATCAGGGATGAAAACGGAAACATTGTCAATCATGTTGACGGATCTGCTTCAAAAGGAATGCACAGAGTAAATTGGGAAATGACTTATATGTCAAAAAGTGTAGTTCCTTTAGATAGACCAAGAGGCGGCGGCGGTTTTTTCGGAGGTGGATTTCCGGTTTTACCGGGTACATACACAGCCACGCTTGCTGTTGTTGAAAATGGTGAATACAAAGAGTTGTCAGGTCCGATGGAGTTTGATATTGTTCCATTAAGAGAACCTACCATCGAAAGAATTTCTGATGATGTTAGAATGAAATTTCAGGATGACTTGATCGCTTTTCAAAATGATATGACCCAATTTTCTAATACTTTGGAAAAGCATATGAACAAAGTAGATGCAATGAGAAGGGCGGTGGCCAATTCAACGAATGCACATCCTGATCTTATGAAAGAGCTTCATGATGCGCACATGAAACTATTGGATTTCAGAGAGCAGATGCAGGGTAGTGAGGCCAAAGGAGTGATTGGAGAAAGAACAGCGCCAACACCGGGTAGTAGAATGTTTACCGGTATAAGAGCTATGTTTTCATCTTATGGTCCTACACCGTTACATATAAGCACTGTAGAAGCAGGCAAAGCTGAATTTGAGGTTGTAAATAACAATTTTGAACAGTTTGTAAACTCTACACTAACTGAATTGGAGCAAAGAGTTAAAGCAACAGATGCTCCTCCAATTGAGCAATAAATGAAATTTTAATTTCTAAAAGCCTTGTTGATGTTTCAGCAAGGCTTTTTTTATGTAATTAAAGATGGCTTTAATTTTTCTGTTTTGTACATTTAAGAGAAATTTAATTGAAAATAATACTAATGATGAGAAAGATTTTTCCGGTTATTCTTTGTTTGATCTTGACATCATCTGCTTTTGCTCAGATCGAAGTAGGTGCTTCTTTTGAACTAAGAGATGAGGAACCTCAAAGTGGATTCGGAGTTCGCATCCAGTCAGGTTTTCTAAATTCCATACCTGTAGTTAATTTCGGGTTAAGAGCTCATTTCAGCTACTTTAGTGAAACCAATAATATTGAAGAATCTACATTTTCGTATGATAAGAATATTGAGAACTATGATTTTGGTTTAGCTGCTTATGCCGGAATAACTTTGGGATTATTAGAACCATATGTTGGTGCAGGACTGGGCTCAGAAACTGTAGATCTTAGCGCTGAGGATTTTTCAAATCCACCACCTCCAAATCAACAACCAAGCGAGGAAGAAGAATCTAACATTTATTGGAATACATTCGCTGGAGCAAAAGTAACTGTTATTCCATTGGTTAAACCATTTGTTGAATATAGATTCTCTAGCAGAAATCTCGAGCTTCCCGACATCAATGACAAGACGGGAAGAATAATATTTGGGGTTGTACTTAGTTTTTAAATTTAGTTAACTACTATAAGCGGTTTTGTATTTGCATAACCGCTTTTTTTATACGTTTTATTTTCAACTTAACTGAAAATGAAATCATAAAGATTATGTGAATGTTTGTTAGTAAGGATGAGTGAATTAAAAGAAATAGCACGTAAAGATTTAGATGATCTTAAACTCAAAAAGGCTCAGAAGCAAGATCTGAAGCAGCTTCTTGAAGAATGCCGTGAGTATATTGGTGAGGTAAACGAAAAGCAGATAGAGAAAGCTTTCAAATTATGCTATTTATCTCATGACGGAATGGTCAGGGCTTCCGGTGAACCTTATTACTATCACCCCGTTGAGGTTGCCAAGATCGTTGCCAGAGAGATCAATATTGATGAGGTTTCTGTAATAGCAGCTCTTTTGCATGATACTGTTGAGGATACTCTTGTTACTCTGGATGATATTGAGTATTGGTTTGGCAAGCAGGTAGCGGTCATTATAAATGGGGTTACAAAAATAGAAGGCGTTTTTAAAAGTCGGGATAGTAAGCAGGCAGAAACATTTATGAAGCTGCTACTTTCTATGGCGGAGGATATCCGGGTAGTGCTTATAAAGTTTGCAGACCGGTTACATAATATGCGAACGATCCATCATCTTAAACGGGAAAAGCAGTTAAAGATCGCAAATGAAACAATGGATCTTTACGCCCCTCTGGCGCATCGTTTTGGGTTATTCAGAATTAAAAATGAGCTCGAAGATCTTTGTTTTAAGACACTCGATCCTACTTCATTTAAGTTTGTAGCAAGGAAATTAAAAGAAAAGAAGGAGTCGAGAGAAAAGTTTATAAAGCAGTTTATGACTCCAATCCAGAAGCAGCTAAAGGAGTTAAAGCTGGAATTTGAAATTAAGGGAAGGCCGAAGCATATATATTCCATTTATAAAAAAATGCAACGTCAGCAAAAGCCTTTTGAAGAGATATACGATCTTTTTGCAATTCGAGTAATTTTGGAAATGCCTCATACCAAAGAAGATTGCTGGAGAGTATATTCCATTTTTACCGACTGGTATACTCCTATTCCGGAACGGTTTCGTGATTTTATTTCAGTACCTAAAGCGAATGGTTATCAATCTCTGCATACCACGGTAATTACCAATCAGGGAAAGAAAGTTGAGGTTCAGATAAGAACCAGAAAAATGGATGACATTGCTGAGAAAGGCCTTGCTGCGCATTGGAAATATAAAGAAGGAGAGCAGGAAGGGTCAGAAAGTCTTGATAAGTTTGTTAATTGGGTTCGGGATGTTCTGGATAATCCCCGTCCTGATGCAGCTACAGATTTTGTAAAAGATTTTCAGCTTAATTTATATCAGGAAGAGCTATACGTTTTTACTCCAAAAGGGGAGCTTACTACTCTTCCAAGTGGAGCAACTGCTATTGATTTCGCTTTTGATATTCATAGTGAAGTCGGTGAACGTGCTATGGCTGCTAAAGTAAATGGTAAGATGGTACCACTCCGACAAAAACTTTCAAATGGAGATCAGGTTGAGATTTTGACAGGAAATAAAATCAATCTGAATGTAGACTGGATTGACGATGTGGTTACTCATAAAGCAAAGTCCAGAATCAGGCAGTACATCAAGCAAAAAGAAAGAACCGTTTCTGATGAAGGTAAAGCGATTTGGGATAAAAGGTCCGAAAGAGGAAAAATTGAAATTAGCGATCAGGAACTTACCAAATTCGCCAAAATGTACGACTTTACAACTACTCAGGATCTTTTTTATGCGATAGGAGCAGGCTCATTTGATGTAAATAAATTATTCAGTGAAGTAAAGAAATACAAAAGCACCGGACGTATTGAAGAAGAGCAAGCTGAGACAACTAAAGTCACCGAAGAGGAGATCCAGAAAAAATACATAAATGAAGCTCGTTCAGTAGGTGATGGAAAATCTCTTATTATAAATGGTGAACTCAGTAATGTTAAATATTCGTATGCTAATTGCTGTAATCCGATTCCGGGAGATGATGTAATAGGATTTATAAGCAGGACAGGAGATATAAAAATTCATCGTTCAATGTGTAATAATGCACTTCATTTAATTAAAACTGAAGGTGAACGTATTGTGGATGTAGATTGGTCTAAGAATATAGAAACTAAGTTTCTTGGTGCTGTAAAGGTAATTGGAGAAGACAGAGTAGGGATGATTAACGATATCACTGATGTATTGTCTAAATCACTTTCAACCAATATGAAAAGTATTAATGTAAACAGTGATAGTGGTATGTTTGAAGGAATTATATCAATTTACGTTGATGGATTACAACACCTTAAAAAAATAATGAAAAGACTAGAGAGAGTGGAAGGTGTAAAGAATGTTCTGAGATATGAATAACTTTAACAATATTAATTTTTGAGAATGTATAGTTGTAAGTATATTGGTGTCAATGATTAAAAATCGCTTTAGGTTTCAAATTAAGCAAAAGTCAATAGCGAAAAAATCAGGAAGGACAATGCGGGTATCTAAGCTCGCTTTAATTAAACAATATAACTATGATGACATATACAAAACGTGATGTGGTACGTCGTGTTGCTGAGGCACAGGACGAAGCAATGATAAATGCAGAACCGTGGGTAGATGCAGTGATCGTTGCCTTAAGAGAAATAATGATGTCTGCGGATACAGAATGCAGAATCGAAATCAGAGATTTTGGAGTACTTGAGGTTAAAGAAACGAAAGCTAAGCCTAAGGCCAGAAATCCAAAAACAAACGAAGTTATATACGTGCCGGCTCACCGTAAAACTCATTTTAAGCCAAGTAAGCTTATGAAATCTTTCTTACGCCAACCTCTGGAAGACGTAAAAAAGAAGTAACTGTGCAAAACTATGCACGCTTGATCGGAATTGATGTCGGCAGAAAACGCTGTGGACTCGCTCAAACCGATCTTTTACAAACTATCGCCTCGCCATTGGGGACTTTTTCACCGGATGAGATCATAAATAAAATATCTCATATAGTGGAAGGGTCTCCGGTTGAGGGCATTGTAGTAGGTTGGCCACTAACTCCGAATGGAAAAGAAGGTGAAGCAACCCAAATGGTTCAGGAATTTATAAACAGACTAAAGAATTTACATCCGGATATTCCGGTTTTTAAAGTCGATGAGAGATATACTTCTAATCAAGCTCTTGATGTGATGATAGAAATAGGAGTCCCCCAAAAAAAGAGAAGAAAAAAAGAACGTGTGGATAGAATCGCCGCAGCCCTTATCTTACAGACCTACTTAGAGTCTAAACATTAATTTTTTATGTCAATTTTACCCATTGTAACCTACAATGATTCGGTTTTAAGAGATAAAACCGAGCCAATAAGTGAACTAACTGAAGAGATTTCTGAGCTTATTGAAGATATGATAGAAACCATGTATAACTCTGATGGGGTTGGACTCGCCGCTCCACAGATAGGTAAGTCACTTAAACTTTTTGTAGTAGATGGAGATCCTGTTCTGGAAGAAGATGATGAAAAACATGGCGTATTGGTTTTTATAAATCCTGAAATTATTGAAAAAAAAGGGAAGAATACTCCAATGGATGAAGGATGTCTTAGCATACCGGAAATTCGAGAAAAAGTATTTCGTCCGGAAACCATTGTTATTCGTTATAAAGATGAAAATTTTGAAGAAAGAGTGCAGGAGTTCTCAGGTTGGATGGCCCGGATCATTCAGCATGAAAATGATCATCTGAATGGAATACTATTTATTGATTATTTAAGCTCGTTTAGAAAAAGAATGGTAAAATCTGATCTTGAACAAATAGATTCAGGAAATATTGAAGTAGAGTATCCAATAGTTTTAAGGGGTTGAGATGAATATCGTTTTTATGGGTTCTCCTGATTTTGCAATTCCAAGTCTTGAGAAGATATTTAATTCCAGCCACACGATTAAAGCAGTAGTAAGCAATGTAGATAAAAGAAGAGGGAGGGGTTCTGAAGTAGCTCCTACAGTAGTGAAAGCAAAAGCATTGGAGCTGGGCTTACCTGTAATTGAAGTAGAGGATCTGAAATCTGAAGCGTTCGAAAAAACTTTAAAAGAGTTAAAGCCTGATCTTTTTGTGGTTGTTGCCTTTAGAATATTACCAAAAAGCATATTGGAAATACCCAGAGTAGGAAGTATTAATCTTCATGCATCTCTTTTGCCGAAATATAGGGGAGCGGCACCAATTCATTGGGCTGTAATAAATGGTGAAGAAGAAACCGGTTGTACTATTTTCTTTCTCGATGAAAAAGTGGATACAGGCAATATTCTTCTTCAAAAGAAAATTACAATTGGTGAAAACGATACAACGGGTGAGATCTATGTAAAGCTTATGGAAGAAGGAAGTAACCATCTGTTAGAAGCAATCAATCTCATAGAATCAGAAAATTATGATCTGAAAAAACAAGATGACTCAGAAGCTACTCCGGCTCCTAAGTTGTTCAATGAAAATACAAGAGTAGATTTCAATAAAACTGCCAGAGAAGTTCATAACTTAATCAGAGGATTAAATCCTTTTCCAGTTGCCTGGACTACCTGGAAAGACAAAAAAGTGAAAATCTATAAGTCAAAGCCCGGCCCTGAAATAAATATAGACTCATTTGAATTATTAGTAAAAGAGGGAAAGTTGCTCGCAGGATGCAAAAAAGGAACCATTGAGATTACAGAACTGCAATTACCGGGTAAAAAAAGAATGAGTTCTGAAGAGTTTATAAACGGTTATACAGTAGAAGGCTCGTTCGAATAGTTCAAATTTTATTATTTATTAATTTGAGAATACGAGCACGTTTTTTATCATCGGGAAAATATCACGTTAACAGAACCACCATATGGATCAACCTCAATTAATCATCGCTGCTAAATCCGGAGATGAAGCCGAAGTAGCTAAGCTTATTAAAGCAAAAACAGATGTAAATGAATCCACATCAAGCGGAGCTAATGCTCTTATTACTGCGGCTGAAAAGAACCATCTGAATATTGTTAAGCTTCTTATTAATGCGGGAGCTGACTTGAATTCAGAAACTAAAATGGGTGGTACTGCTCTCAACAAAGCGGCTGAAAACGGTAATATAGAGATGATGAAATTGCTGTTTGATAAAGGTGTGCAAATTGGTGATATGGCTGTAATTGTAGCATCAAGAGCAGGAAACCTGGAAGCTGTTGAACTATTGGTTGAGAAAGGAGGAGATGTAAACGCTCAGCAAAGATGGGGACATACTGCATTGATGCTTGCTGCAAAGAATGGTCATCATGAGGTTGTAAAGTTTCTGATTTCATCAGGAGCTGATGTAAAGCTGCGTGATAAGAATGGTGATACAGCTATGATGATTGCTACAGAAAATGAACAAGAAGATATAGCTATTCTATTAAGAAGAGCAGGTGCTGTTACTGAAAAGAAACCCGAAAAAAAGAAGCCAGCTCCAATTGATATAGAAGATGTTGAGAACGATGAAGATGATGACATGATAGACGATTCCGATGTCGACGATCTAATATCTGATGATGATTCACCAGATGATGTTGAACTAGACTAAATCGAAAAGCTCATCTAGCTCCTCAGTCGTATTAAATACATTTGGTGAAATTCGTATCGTAGAGTGTTGATCAAAAGGACGAAATACAAATCCTTTATCTTGAAACAGTTTTTTTGACAGGATCGAGGGTTTTTCATTTTTTAATTCAACTATGAATAACGAACCGGAAAGCTCCCAATCAGAAGGTGATCTCCAGACCGTATTATTGTTTTGTTCGCTCAGATTTTGAGCATGTTTCCACAAGCTTTTAAGCTTATCCGCTTTTAAAGATCTATCAATATTCGTTTGAAAGTCTATTGAATGCCCCAAAGTTAATACTTCAGGTAAGTTCCGGGTTCCGTAATCTTCGAATTTTCTGGCGGAGTCTTTCCAGTCTTTTTGCCCCCAGGTTACCCACATCGGATCTAATTTTTGATGAATTCTTTTATTGAAATAAGCTACACTAACTCCTTTAGGAGCCTGAATCCATTTATGTGCACTTGTTCCAATGACGTCAATGTCCAGATCTTTTACATCAATAGGAATCATTCCCATTGTTTGAGCTGTATCTAAAGAAACAAATTCCACTCCTTTAGATCTGGCAAGTGCAGCTATTTCTTTTACAGGTTGTCTTAGCCCAAATGTATTATCGATATGAGGAATGACTACAAGTTTCGTTCTGGTTGTTATATTAGCCTCGTAGAGATCCAGAATATCATCTTTAGTTATGTTAGTGAGGTTATCAACAGGAATATCAAATACCTTTACAGAATAACCTCTCTTTTCTGAATGAATATGAAAAGGGATGCTTGCTCCGGCATGATTCAAGTTTGAAAACAATACTTCATCACCGGATCCAAGAGGTAAGCCTAGAGCCAGAAGATTATATACTTCTGTTGTATTATGAGGAAAACTAATTTCATCACTATCAGCATTTAGAAACTTCGCTGTTTTTTGTCTAACGGATTCGATGGGCTCTTCCCACTCGCCACTCCACATATAAAACCACGGATTGGATTCACATAGTGATAAATATTCGCGATGAGCTTCCTGTACAATCTTCGGAATAGTTCCGATAGAACCGTGGTTTAGGTATTTAATTTGTTTATCCAGAGAATAATCACCTTTAGTTGGTAGCTTACCAGCTGAAAATTTGTTGATTAGCTTTTCCCGGAAGACTAACTCAACAGGAGTTAACATTGAAAGTACTGAAACCGTAGATCCGGTAGCTAATGTTTTAAGGAAGTCTCGACGTGATGTATTCATCTTTGTTAGTTTGAGGTTAGTACTTGAACTAATTTATTCAGATCATCCGAATCGTTATACACATTTGGAGAAACCCTTATGGCGTCTCCCCTGTACGAAACGTAAATGTTTGATTCCAGCAGCTTTGTTTTCAGCTTATTCATTTGGTGATGATCAGCTAGACGAATTCCAAATAAGTTAGAAGCTCTGTATTTTGTTTCTTCAATAATAAACCCTGATTTCCGTAATTCTGAAATTGGTTTTTCAACCAGATCGATCAGATACTGTTGAATATTTTCGGGTTTCCATTCATTTAGTTTTTTGATTGCTTCGAGCATCATAGGAACCAAGATGAAATTACTATGTTCGCCAACTTCATACCGCAAAGCACCAGGTTGGTATTCATTGTTATAGTTTACAAGATTGGCAAAGTTTTCACTTTCGAACCGGTTGATCCAATTCTGTTCAATAGGAGATCCATTACTTAAAGCTGAACCATAATAAGCCATTCCGATGCTGTAAGGGCCCATCAAAGATTTATATCCTGCAGCTACCAAAGCATCGGGCTTTAGTTGCTGAACATCGAATGGTAAAGCTCCTAGCGATTGAGTGGCGTCTACTGCTAACCACGCACCTACTTCATAAGTTTTCTGTCTAATTGAGCGTAAATCGAAAATTGTACCGTCTGCCCAATGAATATGTCCGCAAGCTACAAGCTTAGTCCGCTCATTTATTGACTCCAGAATCTGCTTATTCCATAGCTCACCTCTTCCTGCTTTTGTATCAGGAGGAGAAATGGTTTTGATTTCAGCGTCTGCTTTTTGGGCAGCTTCTATCCAGGGATATACGTTGCTTGGAAATTGTTCGCCTACTACAATTATATTATCTCCTTTCTCTAATGTTAGATTTTTGGCAACGTTTGCCATACCGTAAGAGACTGATGGAATAACGACACATTGATTGCTTTGTTCCGAATTGATGAGCTTTGAGAATTTATCCCTTAGTTCGTCTGATTCAGAGAAAAAATCTTCCCCGGAAATTATATTGGGTTGTCTTTTCTTTTTGATTCCCAGTATACCTGCTTCTTCAACAGAACGCATAAGCGGAGACATATATGCGCAATTTAAATATGTAATATTGGAATCAAGGTTAAACTCTGTTTTCTTACAATCCATTAAGCTGGTTTTTGAATAAATATAAATTTTATGTTCTGTTCTTAGAGTAGAATTTATTTTAGAAAGGAATAGTTAAAATATTGAAAACGATTAAATAACTTATGGTTTTAAGTGCCCTTTTAACGAAAACTATTGTACTATTAAGAGTATCTTAGTCAAGATTTATTAGAGAAGATGATAATTAGAGAAGCGAATACAAAAGATATTTCTGAAATCCTGAAATTAAATGAGGCAGAAGTACCTCATGTTGGGAGTATCGGAAGAAAAGAATTTCTGAAATTTCTGGAAATAGCTTCCAATTTTATAGTAATAGATATCGAAGGAGAAATTACCGGTTTCATGATCTCTCTAAGAGAAGGAGCTGATTACGGAAGTGTAAACTACAAGTTCTTTAAAAATCATTACAAAAAATTCGAGTATGTAGATCGTATAGTGATCAAAGAAGAATTTAAAGGAAAGGGGATGGGGAGAAAACTATATGAATTTCTGTTTGAAAAAAATGAAACGGGTTTAGTTTGTTGCGAAGTCAACGTGAAACCTCAAAACCCTGACTCAATGGCTTTTCATCAGAAGTTAGGATTTAATGAAAAAAGTAAGTTAATAACTGAAGGCGGGAAAAAAATAGTGAGTATGTTGGTTAGAAATTAATAATTAAATATTGTATTTACGTTTAACTTATAAGTCATATAGAATCTTCGGATGAAAAATCTTTCTCTTTTTTTATTTCTCACAGTATTCAGCTCCTCTTTAAATGCACAGAATTTCTCAAGAAAATCAATAGTTGATTCATCAGGAGCAATTTCTGACACTTTAGTTGCATATTATCCATTTAGTGGCAGTGCTATTGATTCAAGTGGTTTTGGCAATGATGGAGAAGTATTTGGAGCAAGACTTACTACTGATAGATTTGGAAATGTAAACAGTGCTTATGAGTTTGATGGTATTAATGATTTTATAAGGGTTTCAGATGCAGATCAACTGACACCAACAAATTTTAGACTGAGTATTAGTGTTTGGTTTAAAACCAAATTTCCCGGAGATAGGTTTATTTTATACAAAGGAAGTAGTTCAACAAACAGAGAGTACGCATCTGGTGTTCGAGCTGATTCGCTTGGGTCTTTTCAAATCAATGAAAACGGAAGTGCAACAAACAGAGATTGGGTTGTAACTAAGAATGTTATTGAAGAGAATGTTTGGCAACATTTAGTTGGAGTATGGGATAGTTCAACCGTTAAGATTTATCTAAATAACAGACTTGAAAGTGTAGACTCTACTGACTTAATAGTTAGTAATTTTGCATCAGATCTTTTTATCGGAACCTATGGGGGTGCAATTAGTCAATACGCTTTCAATGGTAAAATTGACGACCTAAAGATTTTTAATGTCAGTTTAGATAGTTCATCTGTTAATGAGCTATACTATGATAATGGATGGCCAGAAACATTTGCAGACACATTGCAATCAATTCCTGATACACTTGTTGCACATTACCCTTTTAATGGTAGCGCTAATGATTCCAGCGGTTTTGGTAATGATGGAGAGGTTATAGGTGCTGTTTCAACTGATGATCGTTTTGGTAATCCAAATAGCGCTTATCGTTTCGACGGTAATGATTTGATTAATAGTAACTCTACTTTTGATTTTTTTAGTGTTTCACTTTTAATTACCGGGTAAGTCAGGATTTTTAGAATCGCTCCAACTTAATTCTTCTCATTTGCATGTGAAAGTACAGTAAGCAGCAAGAATATGTTAAAGATGGAGTCACAGACTCACGTTGCAAACTTGAAAAAGGCTATTGGAAAAGAAAGCTTTTAAATTCCTTAAAACTACCGCTCATAGTTATACTTTTTTTTGGCTTACTCATTAGCTCAGAGACAAAATCAGGTTGAGATAGAGTTCTTTCTAATGCTTTTTCAACGGTAGATATAAACTTGCAATAATGAGCTGTCTCTAAAAATATTCCGTTCTCATCAGCAGTCATTATATCTTTTAAGGCTTGATAGCCAATGGCACCATGTGGATCTGTAATATATGAGTTTTGATCAAAGCAGCTTTTGATGGTTTCGAGAGTTTGAGCGTCATCTATAGAAAAACCTTTAACTATGTTTTGTAATTCCGAAAGTTTTCCATCTACAAGTTCCATTAGTCTGGGATAGTTGCTTGGGTCACTGACGTCCATAGCATTCGACAAAGTGGGAATAGTTTTTAATGGCTGATATTCCTCAGTAGTTAAAAATCTGGGAATCACATCATTTTGATTTGATGCTGCTATAAAATGTTTTACCGGCAATCCCATTCTATGAGCTAATATTCCAGCAGATAAATTACCATAGTTACCTGAAGGCACAGAGAACACCAGCTTTTCCCGATTTTGTAACTGCTTAAATGCTTCAAAATAATAGATAGATTGAGGTAACCAGCGAGCTATATTTATTGAGTTTGCAGAACTGAGATTTAGAGTTTCATTTAGTTCTGTATCTAAAAAAGCTTGTTTTACCATATTTTGGCAATCATCAAAAGTTCCATCTATTTCAACAGCCGTAATATTTTTACCAAGAGTGGTTAACTGCTTTTCCTGTAATTCACTAACCTTACCACTTGGATATAAAATTACAACGTTGACACCATCAACATCATAAAACCCCGAGGCTACGGCTCCTCCGGTATCGCCTGAGGTTGCAACAAGAATGGTGACTTCCTGATTATGAGATTCATTGAAATAAGCCAAACAACGAGCTAAAAAACGAGCTCCTATGTCTTTAAAGGCATAAGTTGGTCCATGAAATAATTCTAGACTATAAATTGCATTTTCAACTTTCTTTAAAGGAATATCAAAGCTAAATGCTTCTTCTACAATCTCCTTAAGTTTGTTGTTCGGAATACTTTCCTGAGTAAAAGGAGAAAGTATCTTGTACCCAATTTCTGGAAAAGTGTATAAACCAAGATTAGTAATGAAATCACTTTCTAAAGTTGGAATTTTTTCAGGAAAATAAAGTCCTCGGTCTGAAGGAAGGCTATGAATGACTGCTTCTTTAAAAGAGAGTGGAGCTACTTTTTTATTAGTCGAATAGAACTTCATACAATTTTACAACCCTCTGAGTTAATACCTGAAATATGGATCTTTACAGAAATGTCAATTGAAGTGTAGAATTCTTGAATTTTTTCAGAGCATGATGTTAAACTATTTTCATCTGTGAATAAGGAAAACATCGATGGACCCGAACCCGAAATATTAAAACCAACAGATCCGGATTTGGATGCTATCTCTTTAACTTTCTCGTAACCGGGGATAAGATTTTTTCGAACAGGTTCGGCAATTCTGTCTGTGATTGCTCTGTTCAGTAATTCAAAATCTTTGGTATGCAAAGCATGAATAACTGCAGCAACATTTCCCCATTGCTCTCTGGCATCTTTTATGGAAAGGGTTACAGGAAGAATCTGTTTTGCTTCCACAGTTTTGATCTGGACATCAGGAAATATGATCAACACGCGTAGTGCTTCTAAATTTTTAATGCTGAAAATATCGAGGGGTTCATAGCTTCTTACTGCTTGAAAGCCTCCAAGAAGTGAGGGAGCTACATTATCTGCATGATAGCATTTTGAGGCTAAGGCTTCACCTTCTAAAGCATAGGGGAGAAGTTCTTTTGTTGTGCATGGATACCCTAACAATGCATTGACAGCAAAAACGGAACCTGCCGCACTTGAAGCACTGCTTCCGAGTCCACTTCCGGGACGAAACATTTTTTCAATAGTAATGTCGAAGCCTTGAGTGGAGCCCAATTTAGTCAAAAACGATTGAATGGCCACTCCGGCTACATTTTCTGAAGGTTCAACTGGTAATTCAGCACCTATAGAGGGTAGAAAATTTAGTTTCTGATCTTTCCTTTTTGAAACAGTAATAATATCACCAAGTTCTTCAATAGCGAATCCAAAAGTATCATACCCGGGACCGACGTTAGCTACTGAAGCAGGTGCAAAAACTTTGATTTCATTCATTATAAATCAGATTGGGAAATCCTGAGTACATCAGCAAAAATTCCTGAAGCTGTTACATCAGCTCCTGCTCCTGCACCCTTAATTACCATAGGTTGTTCTTTGTATCTGTTGGTGTAAAATAAAACGATATTATCTTTACCATCTAAATTATAAAAAGGATGACTGGATTCAATAGCTTTTAGTTTTACCGAACCCTTTCCATTTTTGTATGTTGCAACAACTTTGAGCCGGGTATTATTTGATTGGGCATTTTTGTACAGATTTAAGAAATGTTCTTCTTCTTTTTCAACCTGTGCGTAAAAATCATCAAGCGATGAAGTTTTGAGGCAACTTTCAGGTAAAAATGATTCGAGGACAATGTCTTCATACTCAAATTGATAGCCACTTTCCCTGATCAAGATCAGAATTTTTCGTTTTACATCTGAGCCAAACAGGTCGAGCCTGGGATCCGGTTCTGTGTATCCCAGTTTTTTTGCTTTTTTAATGACATCCACAAACTTTGCAGATCCATCGTACTCGTTGAACAGATAAACTAAAGTTCCTGAAAGCACAGCTTCAATTTGATTTACCTGATCACCACTCCTAACGAGGTCATTCAGCGTTGATAAGACAGGCAATCCTGCACAGACATTAGTTTCAAAATAGAATTTACTCCCAAATTTTTTACTGGATGCTTTTAGAGCAAGATAATCAGAGTAAGATCCGGTAGCGGCAATCTTATTTGGGGTTACAACCGAAATGCTTTTCTGCAGGATCTGTTGATACAATGAAGCTATACTTTCAGAGGCTGTTATATCAATAAAAATGCTGTTTCGGAGATTCATAGAATACATGTTATCGAGAAACTCATTTTCCGAATATGTATCATCGGTATTCAGTGCAGATTCCCACTTAGATAATGGTATTCCATTTTTATTGAACTTCATTTTTCTGGAATTGGCAACACCAATAATTTTAATATCGAGTTGATGATTCACTTTCAAAAATGAGAATTGCTGGGTCAGCTGATCAATAAAGGCTTTTCCAACATTTCCTGTGCCAATGATAAACAGGTTTACACGTCGCGTAACAAATTGGAAAAAGCTTTCATGGAGTACATTAAGAGCTTTATCCAGATCGTTTTGATGAATTACTGCCGAGATATTTCTTTCAGATGAACCCTGAGCAATTGCTTTAATGCTTACACCATTTTTTCCAAGTACATTAAACATTTGGCCACTTACACCAACCTGGTTTCTCATGTTCGATCCAACGAGCGCAAGAATAGATAAATCACTTTCAACTTCTATGGGATTGATCTTTTTGGTTCGAATTGATTCACTGAATTCATCAGTTAGTACCAGTGCAGCTTTTTTAGCGTCTTTGACATCAATGGAAACACTTATTGAATGTTCTGAACTGGATTGAGTAATAAGGATCACATTAATCTTTGCAAGAGAAAGAGCTTTAAATAATCGGGAAGAAAATCGGGGAATACCTACCATACTGCTACCACTTAGTGTAACCAGTGACACAGATTTTATACTCGAAATACCTCGGATCAGTTCTTTGTTTTCATCCCATTCTTTGGTTATAAGCGTACCATGATGATCAGGGTTAAAAGTATTCTTTATCCTGATAGGAATGCCTTTACTAAGAGCAGGATGGATACTAGGTGGATATATAACTTTTGCCCCAAAATGAGAGAGCTCCATGGCTTCTTCATAAGAAACATGTTCAATGACTTTTGAATTCTTTACGATTCTCGGATCTGCTGTCATTAATCCGTCTACATCAGTCCATATCTCAAATTCATCAACATCCAACGCAGCGGCAAGTATTGCAGCGGTGTAATCTGATCCGCCTCTTCCCAAAGTTGTTGTTACTGAATCGTTATTGGAAGCTATAAAACCGGGAAAGAGATTTATTCCTTTAAATGATTTCTGAGCTTCCTTGATCCGTTTATTTGTCTCAGTGAATTCTACATTGGCATTTCCAAAATCATCATCAGTCTTTATAATAAAACGACTATCAAATAATTGAATGTCCTGCCCCTGAGCTTTAAAGAACTCGTTTATGATCAGTGAAGAAAGACGTTCTCCTATACTTAAAATATAATCAAAACTACGAGGGGTGAGTTCTTTAATAAGTTCAACACCTTTGCAAATTTCCTGTAGCTCAATAATAATTTGATGGAAATTTTCATCCGGTTTCTTTCCGGTCAGGTTTAGGTACAATTCTTTATGCAGAGTTACTAATTTCGATAACAAAATTTCATAACGATCATCTGCCTTGGAGGCCAACTCGCCAATTTTTACTAATTGATCAGTTACACCTCCTACGGCTGAAGTTACGATAACAACCTGCTGTTCTTGCTTGCTAATAATTTCAGCAACTTTTCTGATTGCATTTTCGGAGCCAACAGATGTTCCTCCAAACTTTATTATTTTCATTGATTAATTATTTGATGTAGCTATGATTTCAAAGTCAGATCATATAGCTGAACAGATCCGGTTTTTTATTAAGGTATTCGCCAAAGAAACTTTTCAATTTCATTTTCTCTATCAAGGGTTCAAGGTCTTCTTTTGATTGTAGTTCTATACCAACCAAAGCAGGCCCTCTTTCTCTGGATGTTTTTTTTGTGTACTCGAAGTGAACTATATCATCATTATGGCCTAATACTTCTTCCACGAATTCTTTCAGGGCGCCTGCTCTTTGCGGAAAACGAACGATGAAATAGTGCATTAGACCTTCATAAAGCAGTGATCGTTCGCGTATTTCTTCAGTTCTGGTAATATCGTTGTTACCACCCGAAAGGATACACACTACATTTTTATCCTTTATTTCATCTTTAAATTTATCCAGAACAGCAACAGAAAGTGCACCGGCAGGTTCCAGTACAATACCATTTTCGTTGTACATTTGAATAATCGTTGAGCATAATTTTCCTTCATCTACTAAGGAAATTTCGTCCATATTATCTTTGCAAATAGGAAAATTCAGTTCGCCTACTTTTTTTACAGAAGCGCCATCAACGAATTTATCAATTTCTCTTAGTTCTTGTATTTGTCCATGCTTAAAAGCGTTAAACATGGCAGGCGCTCCTGTTGGTTCAACACCGATAATTTTTGTTTCAGGACTGAGAGCCTTAAACACACTTGATACTCCTGATGAAAGCCCGCCACCTCCAACAGGAATAAATAGATAATCAATTTTAAAGTCTGTTTGATCGCAAATTTCCAAGCCAACAGTTGCTTGTCCTTCAATTACTAGTTCATCATTAAAGGGATGAACGAAGATCCCATTATTTTTTTTACAGAATGTTTTTGCCAATAATGAGGAATCATCAAAAGTATCTCCCTCAATAATCACCTCAACCATTTCTTTTCCAAACATTTTCACCTGCCGGATCTTTTGCTTAGGAGTGGTTGCAGGCATAAATATTATACCTTTGATTCCGAGTTTATAGCAGGATAGTGCAACACCCTGAGCATGATTACCGGCGCTTGCACAAACAACACTTCGATCAGTGTCTTTTATTGAGTTTATCTTATTAAATGCACCTCGGATTTTATAGGAACGCACTATTTGGGCGTCTTCCCGCTTTAAATAAATATTCGAATTATATCTTTCTGAAAGAGAGAAGCTTTGTTGTACAGGAGTTTTATATACAACAGATTCTAATGTCTCAGCGGCTTTTTCGATATTTTTTAAAGCAGGGTAGTAGGTTGTTTTAACTTTCACAAATACGAGATTTGGTTTGTTCTACATTGATCAATTATTCTCAGGACGCAGCGTTCTAACCGTTGATCCTGCTTGCCACATTTCAGACTCTCTAAGCTCTTTGAGTTCTTCTTCAAGTTTTTCTCTGTAGTCTTCCTGACTATTGGAATCAATTGATCTTTGGGCTTCATTACCGGCAGCTACTTCAGAGTAAAGCTCTTCAAAAACAGGTTTTGATGCATCCCGGAATTTCTTCCACCAGTCCAGAGCTCCTCTTTGTGCTGTGGTTGAACAATTAGCGTACATCCAATCCATTCCATTTTCTGCAACTAAAGGCATTAATGATTGTGTTAACTCTTCAACGGTTTCGTTAAAAGCTTCAGAAGGGGAGTGTCCATTAGATCGGAGTACTTCATATTGAGCAGCAAAAATACCTTGAATAGCTCCCATCAAAGTACCACGTTCACCGGTCAGATCACTAAATACTTCTTTTCTGAAATCGGTTTGAAACAGATATCCTGATCCAACGCCAATTCCTAGTGCAGATACTTTTTCCTTTGCTTTACCGGTGGCATCCTGAAAGATGGCATAGCTGGAATTGAGGCCTCTGCCTTCAAGAAACATTCTTCTTAGCGAAGTACCAGATCCTTTTGGAGCCACCAGAATTACATCTACGTCATCAGGAGGGATGATACCTGTCCGTTCTTTGTAAGTAATTCCGAAACCATGTGAAAAGTATAACGCTTTCCCTTTTGTCAAATGCTTTTTAACTGTGGGCCAAAGAGAGATCTGTCCGGCATCGGATAATAAGTATTGTAGAATAGTGCCTTTTTCACAGGCTTCTTCGATCTCAAAAAGTGTTTCGCCCGGAATCCATCCGTCGTTTTTAGCTTTATCCCATGTTTTAGAATTTTTTCTTTGCCCAACAATTACATTGAATCCATTGTCCCTGAGATTCAAAGCTTGTCCGGGGCCCTGAACTCCATATCCGATTACAGCTATAGTTTCATTTTTTAAAACCTCTTGTGCTTTTTTCAGAGGAAATTCTTCTCTGGTTATAACGTGTTCTTCAACTCCACCAAAATTTAAAAGTGCCATTTATTTGTTGTTTGATTTATTGTTTGATATAATTTTTTGGTTCAATTCTTCGATAAAATTTGTTGAACGTATTCTCCTATTCCATGCTCTTCTCTGGATACTGCAATACGTCCGGATCGCACAAACTCATTAATGCCAAATGGTATCAAATCGTCAAATAATGCTTTGGTTTCTCTACGGAAACCGGCCTTTTCGATAACCAGGAAGTCCTTTTCAATGGTTAAAAAGCGTGCATTATGTTGTCTTACAATCCGCTCTACTTCGATACCATTTGTCAATGATTTGCTTGGGATCTTATAAAGAGCTACTTCTTGCTGAACCACTTCTTTGTTTTTATAGTAATCTGCTTTTAATACTTCAATTTGTTTTTCTATCTGCTTAACTATTTTTTCAACAGCTTCTTCAGTTTCGGTTACTGCAATAGTAAACCTGTGAATTCCTTCTTTTTCGCTTTCGGAAGCGGTAATACTTTCAATATTCACTTTCCGCTTGGTAAAGATGATGGTAATGCGATGGAGTAATCCAACATGATTTTCTGTATACGCTGTTATCGTAAATTCTTCTTTTTCCATTCTTGTCACTCCAATCTTATTTCAGAAACTCCGGCACCACTTGGTACCATAGGGAATACATTGTTTTCTTTTCCTACCATTACTTCCAGAAAATAGGCTCCGTCAAAATTCAAAAACTCTTCGATAGCTTTTTCCAGTTTATCTCTTTCCGTTACTTTTTTGGTTGGGATATAGTAGCCCTTTACAATAGTTTGAAAATCAGGGTTTATCATTTCAGTAGATGAATATCTTTTCTCAAAAAAGAGCTGCTGCCACTGTCTTACCATTCCCAGAAACTCATTATTAAGCAGCAGTATTTTTACTTTTGCTTTGGTTTGATAGATAGTAGCAAGCTCCTGAATGGTCATTTGAAAACCTCCATCACCAATTACTGCAATAACAGTTCTATCAGGGGCACCAAGTTTAGCTCCTAAAGCGGCGGGCAACCCAAAACCCATTGTCCCCAAACCTCCTGATGTAATATTGCTTTTAGTTTTTGAGAATTTAGAATATCTGCAAGCCACCATTTGATGTTGACCTACATCGGACACAATTATCGCATTTCCTTGTGTATGCTTATTAATAATATTGATGACCTCACCCATAGAGAGAGTTTCAGAATCAGGGTTTAGCTCTTTATCTATTACTTTCTCACGCTCTATTTTTGCGCAATCGATAAATCTTTGAAGCCAGTTTTCGTGGCTGTTTGGCTTAACAAGTTTAAGTAAGTGCGTAATCGTTTCTTTGGCATCACCTAATACAGGGATATCTGCTTTAACATTTTTGTTTATTTCAGCAGGATCGATTTCCAGATGTATAACTTTAGCCTGTTTAGCATATTTACTCAGATTTCCGGTTACTCTGTCATCAAATCTCATTCCGATAGCAATAAGTACATCGCATTCGTTTGTAAGTAGATTAGGTCCATAATTACCATGCATGCCTAACATTCCGACATTTAGAGGATGGTCAGTTTCCAGTGCTGATAACCCAAGAATAGTCCAGGCAGAAGGAATCCCTGTTTTTTCTACAAGATTTTTGAACTCTTTCTCCGCGTTTGCAAGGATAACTCCCTGTCCAAATAAAATAAGTGGACGTTTTGCATTATTGATCTCTGAAGCAGCTTCCTCAATGCTGGAAGGATCTATTTCAGGTTTGGGTACATAACTGCGGATTTTCTTGAAACAAGTGTAGCTATAGTCAAATTTCTGAAACTGGGCATCTTTGGTTATATCAATTAAAACGGGGCCTGGTCTTCCGGAGCTGGCAATATAAAATGCTTTAGCAAGTACTTCCGGAATTTCATTTGCATCAGTTACTTGATAATTCCATTTAGTAACCGGCATTGAAATTCCAATTACATCGGTTTCTTGAAATGCATCGCTTCCTAAGAGTGAAGAAGGAACCTGACCTGTTATACAAACGAGTGGAGTGGAATCAATTTGAGCATCAGCAAGACCTGTAATCAAATTCGTAGCACCCGGGCCTGATGTAGCTAGACAAACTCCCGGTTTTGTTGTTACTCTTGCAAAGCCCTGAGCTGCATGAATAGCACCTTGTTCATGTCGTGCTAAAACGTGTTGTATACGATCCTGCTCATCATAAAGAGCATCATAAATAGGCATTATTGCGCCACCGGGATAACCAAATGCGACTTCGACCTGTTCTTCAATTAAAATTTTTACTACAGCTTCGGCACCATTGATAAACTGAGTATTAATTTTTTTGTTCTGTTCAGTAACTATTTGTGATTCCATAATTTTCATCAATGTTTGAGAAATTAAAATTCATCAGTAACACAGCCTTGTGATGCCGAAGCAACAGTGCGTGCATATTTATAAAGCTGTCCACTTTTTTCTTTCATTGGAGGCGCTGTCCACTCAGCCTTTCGTTCCTTTAGCTCTTCATCAGTCAATTGAACATTAATTGTATTTTTGACAGCGTCAATACTGATTACATCTCCATCTTTAACCAAAGCTATGACTCCTCCGGTTTGGGCTTCAGGAGTAATATGACCAACTACAAATCCATGAGAGCCCCCTGAGAATCTTCCATCTGTTATCAAAGCAACTTCTTTACCTAGTCCGGCTCCCATTATAGCAGAAGTTGGCTTGAGCATTTCGGGCATTCCCGGACCACCCTTGGGGCCTACATATCTTATCACAACAACGTCTCCCTTTTGAACAAGACCATCCCGAATTCCTGCATTTGCTTCTTCTTCACTGTTAAAAACTCTTGCTGCCCCTTCAAATATTAGACCTTCTTTTCCTGTGATCTTGGCTACAGAACCTTCACTGGCTAGGTTTCCAAATAAGATCTGAATGTGTCCGTTTTCCTTTATGGGATCTTCAATTGGTTTGATGACTTTTTGATCATTTGACAGAGGAGCTACTTCAGCAAGATTTTCGGATAAAGTTTTTCCGGTCACTGTTAAGCAATCACCATGAAGCATATTTTTATCAAGCATATATTTCATTACTGCAGGAACGCCACCTATTTCGTGAAGATCTTCCATCACATAAGATCCGCTTGGTTTTAGATCAGCCAGAAAAGGTGTTTCATCACTGATTTTTTGAAAGTCAGAAATCGTAAAATCTAATTGAGCAGCTTTTGCAATAGCCAGTAAATGCAAAACGGCATTTGTTGAACCTCCTAATACAGTTACAACTCGGAAAGCATTCTCTAATGATTTTTTTGAAAGTATATCCAGTGGTTTTATATCATTTTCAATGAGGTTTTTTAAATGATATCCTGCTTCTTCGCATTCAATAACTTTGCCGCTATTCGTAGCAGGAATCGAAGAGTTGTAGGGAAGAGCCAAGCCAAGCGCTTCAATAGCAGATGACATTGTGTTGGCAGTATACATCCCGCCACAAGCTCCGGCTCCGGGACAAGCATTTTTGATTATTTTTTTAAACTCATTTTCATCAATTTTGCCAGCTACTTTTTGTCCCCAGGATTCAAATGCAGAAACAACATCTAATTTTTTTCCATTATGATGTCCGGCCGCGATAGTCCCTCCATACAACATTATTGAAGGCCTGTTAACTCTAAGCATTGCCATAACAGCACCCGGCATATTTTTATCACAACCTACAATCGCGATAAATCCATCGTAGCTCATGCCTTTGACTACAGATTCCATGGAGTCAGCAATCAGATCACGAGAAGGTAAAGAATACCGCATTCCGGGAGTTCCCATAGAAATACCATCACTGATACCAATAGTATTAAAGATCAAAGGGGTGAGATCTGCTTTTTGAGCTCCTCTTTTTACATGTACCGCCAGATCATTTAGGTGCATATTGCAAGGATTTCCTTCATAACCCGTACTGGCGATTCCGATCATTGGCTTATTCAGGTCTTCGTCATTTAAACCAATAGCATGTAACATTGCTTGAGCAGCTGGTTGTGAACCATCTTGGGTAATCAGTTTACTAAACTTATTTAATTCAGCCATTCTTTAGATTAAGTGTAAAAAAAAAGCCTTCCGGATTAGGGAAGGCTGTTTTGTAGAGTATTAAGATCACACATTACTTCCCCGGTCGGTATTTGGTACCAATGACATTAATAATGACCGTGATAATGGTGCGTGTAATCATTCTTGAATTAGTTTTGTTGGAGCAAAGAAATGTCTAATTCATTCAAATATCAAACAATATACACTCAATTATTGCGCTTAAGTGGGATATCCAAACTTTGTGAATGTAAGCTACCTGGATTTGAATTTACCTTTAATGATCTCCTGAACTGGTTTTTCATAAATTTTAGATTCCAACCATGATACGATGTCCAAATATAAAAATGGTCTTTTCTGGTATGGCATTTTATTGATCTCAAGAAGTCTGTTACGCAAATTAAGAAAAGCTTCTTTAGTCTGATCTTCTCTAAGACTGCCTAAATTTTGTATAAAGTTCAAAATCTCTTGTTGAACAAGATTAAGATCGTTCATTTTCCGAAGAAACCGATAAACAGAACGAATCTGATAATCTACCAAAGTCTGATTCCCCATTTCAAAATGAGCGATCAGGTTCAATATTCGGGCAAAGCAATGTATGTCTTCCCTGAGTCTTGAATCCGGATAATTGATGATCTTGTTAAGGAAGTGAATGGATTGTTTATTATTTCCCGCTCCAAAATATAGACAGGCGATTTTGTAGTAAAATATGAGGATCCTGTGAGGATCTACCTGATCTGCAAACTTATCCAGTTTTTTTAGTAGCTCCGGAACTAACTGTACACCTTTTGTAAAACTACCATCAATAAAATGAACATTTATTTTGGATGTATAGGAATATATAAAGCCTACAGTTTCTAAATTTTCGTCTATACGGCTTGGTGGATTAGCGAGAAATTCATCCAGTTTTTCAATTTCCCGGGAGTGCTTTTCTGCGTGTCCAAGCACAAAAAGAGCTTCTAACAGCACATGCATTCCTTTTAAATACCAAATAGGTTCTAATGCCAGCATTTCAGGGTTTTTTCTGAATAACTCCACCCATTTGGTTGCATGCCTGTACTGAAGCAGAAAGTCCTGTACGATCAAACTATACCAAGCATGAGAGACATTTAAATAATGCTTTCCAAAGAAATCTAGTTCTGAAACGTCAACGCTATTAATTGATTCAGAGAAAAAAGAGGAGATATTTTCAAAGTCTTCCTTATTGCGAACATGTCCGGCTTTAATATAAATACCATACAACCTCAGAGCGAGATTACTCAAAGCCGTATATTCTGTCATTGAGCCGAGCGTTACTTGTGTTTCTTCAATAAGTTCATCAGCTCTGTTCTTTAGGCTTCTTGTAATGTATTGTGATTCGATAATTTTTTCGAAGACCAAAACTTCGTAGCGTAAAGTAGCTCTATAGTGTTGAGTTGCTACTTCTTTTGTTTTTTCAAGAATCTTCAAGCTTTGTTGATAAAGCCCTTTGTTATATAAAATTCGTGCATAATCAAGCTGTTCACGAAGTTGAATATCAATATTATGATTTATGTTGATCAACCTTAAGCTGGTAAGTATTTGCTTATAAAGATGTGCTTTAAGATTCGAAAGTTGTCTCTTATGAATTCCATTAACTTTTTTAATAATGGCAGTTTCATCATAAGAAGAGGCTTTATCTAGAGCGTCAAACAGTTTAATAAATTTGGCACTTTCATTACCTGAGCGAGTGGCATAGATCTTAAATCCTCTTTTCTCTGCTTTAGTAAGTGACTTTATTAGTTGATAAAGATGATCATTTGGTTGGTTAGCCATTGTAAAAAAGCAAATCTAAAATAACAGTTAAGAGCTTGTTAAAATTAATTTTAATTATATCAAATATTTTCTTGGGTGTCGTAATTAATCATAAATCTTGTTTTTTAAGATTATAAGGAGAAGGTAATTTCTGCGAATAAATAAACCATCAACGACAACGCTTTAGAATATTTAGTTAAGTTAGAAATCCCAAGTATAATGCCAAACAAGCGAATACAAATTTTTGATACCACACTTAGAGACGGTGAGCAAGTACCGGGATGTCAGCTAAATACAAATGAAAAAATTGAAATAGCTTTAGCTCTGGAAGCCCTTGGTGTTGATGTAATGGAAGTTGGATTTCCTATATCCAGCCCCGGAGATTTTAAATCAGTTCAGGAAATATCGCGTGTTATCAAGAATACAACGGTATGTGCATTATCAAGAGCTGTTAAAAACGATATTAAAGTTGCCGCTGAAGCAATTGAAGATGCAAAAAATAGCAGGATCCATACCGGTATCGGTACTTCAGACAGTCATGTGTTTGATAAACTAAGAACTACAAGAGAAAAGGTAGTAGAGAGGGGAGTGGCTGCTGTAAAATATGCCAAGACTTTTGTAGAAGATGTTGAATTCTATGCGGAAGATGCCGGAAGAACTGAAAACGAATTCCTGGCTAATATTTTGGAAGAAGTGATTAAAGCCGGAGCAACAGTTCTGAATATTCCTGATACAACCGGATATTGTATGCCATGGGTGTATGGCGAAAAAATTAAATATCTATATGAGAATGTAAAAGGCATTCAGAATGTAACTATTTCTACTCATTGTCATAATGATCTTGGCTTGGCAACAGCTAATTCTATATCGGGAGTAGTAAATGGTGCAACTCAGGTAGAATGTACAATGAATGGTATTGGGGAGCGAGCCGGTAATGCTTCATTAGAAGAAGTTGTTATGATACTAAGACAACAGAAAGGGTTAGAATATGACACAGGTATCAATACAAGATGTTTGAAATCTGTAAGCGAGTTGGTATCTGAAAAGATGAAAATGCCGGTTCAGGCTAATAAAGCAATTGTTGGTTCTAATGCTTTTGCACATTCATCAGGAATTCATCAGGACGGAGTTATAAAAAACAGAGAAACCTACGAAATTATTGATCCTTTAGAAGTGGGTGTTAGCGAATCTTCTATTGTACTTACAGCCCGAAGTGGCAGAGCCGCTCTTAAATTCAGGGGGAAGAGACTGGGTTTTGAAGTAAGTAAGAATGAATTGGAAGAACATTATAAACGATTTTTATCTATCGCAGACACCAAAAAAGTAGTAACTGATAAGGATCTGATACAGTTATTCTCTCAAACCTCTGATTCTCTAACAGCTTAAAATTATATAATGGGCAAAACGCTTTTCGAGAAAGTTTGGGATAGTCATATAGTTGATTCTGTAGAAAGCGAACAGGAAATATTATACATAGATCGACATTTTATCCATGAAGTCACAAGTCCTCAGGCATTTGAAGGAATAAGACGAAGAGGAATAGGACTATTCAGAAAAAATAAAATTGTAGCAACCGCAGATCACAACGTTCCAACAAAAGATCAACATCTTCCTATTAAAGATGTTCTCTCTAAACTTCAGGTTGATACACTTATCCAAAATTGTAAGGATTTTGGTATTGATCTTTATGGGCTTGGACATCCTTATCAAGGAATAGTTCATGTAATCGGCCCTGAATTGGGAATTACAAAGCCGGGAATGACGATAGTTTGTGGTGATAGCCATACTTCTACTCATGGAGCTTTTGGGGCAATTGCTTTTGGAATTGGTACCTCTCAGGTAGAACAAGTTATGGCAACTCAATGTTTATTATTAGAGCGACCCAAAACAATGCGAATCACTATTAATGGAGAACTTGACAGGGGTGTTTCTTCAAAAGACATTATTCTGTATATCATTTCAAAATTGAGCACAGCCGGTGGCACGGGGTATTTTGTGGAGTATGCGGGATTTGCGATTACTTCTTTATCTATGGAAGCCAGGATGACCATTTGTAACATGAGTATTGAAATGGGAGCTAGAGGAGGTATGATTGCTCCTGATGCAATTACTTTTGAATATATCAAAGGGAGAGATTTTGCTCCTGATGGGGCTGCATTAGAAGAAGCTGTCAAATACTGGAAAACTTTGTATTCAGATGAGGACGCATGTTTTGATAAAGAGTACACGTTTGAAGCTGAAAGTATTCCTCCTATGATCACATATGGAACCAATCCCGGAATGGGAATTGGGATTGATGAGACTATTCCGAAGAATGATTCTGATTCTTTTAAAAAGTCACTGAAATATATGAACCTGGAAGCCGGTACATATTTGTTAAACAAAAAGATTGACCATGTATTTATCGGTAGTTGCACCAACAGCAGAATTGAAGACCTGAGAATTGTTGCAGAGTATGTAAAAGGGAAACAAAAAGCGGATCATGTAAAAGCCATGATCGTTCCGGGATCCAAACAAGTTGAGAAACAAGCGCGCGAAGAAGGAATTCATCAGGTGCTGGCAGATGCCGGTTTTGAACTTCGTGAACCGGGATGTTCAGCTTGTTTAGGCATGAATGAAGATAAAATACCGGATGGTGAATATTGCGTTTCCACATCAAACAGAAACTTTGAAGGCAGACAAGGTCCCGGAGCAAGAACAATGTTGGTAAGTCCTTTAACAGCGGCAATAATAGCTATTGAAGGTAAAATCGTAGACACTAGAAATTTTGTAAATAAGATCGCAACGGCATAATGGAAAAGTTTAAAACTCTTACCAGTACAATTATACCTCTTGCAAACGAAGACATTGACACAGATCAGATCATACCGGCAAGATTCCTGAAATCTACTACAAGAGAAGGATTCGGAAAAAACTTATTCAGAGACTGGAGGTTTGATTCGGAAGGTGACCTGAAAGAAGATTTTATACTAAACGATCCATCTTATTCCGGAAGCATTTTGGTGGCAGGTAAGAATTTTGGGTGCGGATCAAGTAGGGAACATGCAGCGTGGGCGCTTTACGATTTTGGTTTCAGAGCTATAGTATCCAGTTATTTCGCCGATATTTTTAAAGGGAACGCTCTTAACAATGGTCTTTTACCTGTACAGGTAAGCGATGCTTTTTTAGAAACTATTTTTGAATTGGTCAAACAAGACAAGAATACAACGCTTAAGATTGAATTGATAGATCAACAGATTTCAATTTCAGAGACAAAGAATACAGAGAAATTCAATATCAACGCATATAAAAAAACCTGCTTATTAAATGGATATGATGATATAGACTATTTGATAAGTAAGAAAAGTCAGATCGAACAATTTGAACAAACACACAAAGAATTTTGAGAATGAAGAAAAAGATAGCTGTTCTACCCGGTGATGGGATTGGCCCCGAAGTAATTAAACAAGCTAAAAAAGTGCTTGAGGGAGTTGCTTTGAAATTTAATCATGAATTTGAATACGAGTATGGTTTGGTTGGTGCTGATGCGATCAACAAAACCGGCAGCCCTTTGCCTGAAAAAACGATTGAAATTTGCAGACAAGCAGATGCCGTCCTTTTTGGTGCAATAGGAGATCCTTCTTACGATAACAATCCAAAAGCAAAGGTGAGACCTGAGCAGGGTCTGTTACAGCTAAGGAAGAGTTTAGGACTTTATGCAAATATTCGTCCGGTTAAACTATTTGATTCACTAGCCAATCGGTCTCCTTTAAAAGAAGAGCGAATAACCGGAACAGATCTGATTGTATATCGTGAATTGACCGGCGGAATATATTTTGGAGAAAAAGGAAGAAGTAAAGACGGAACATCTGCTTATGACATTTGCGAATACAGTGTAAATGAAATTGAGAGAGTTGCAGTTATGGCTTTTGATGCAGCAATGAGACGACGTAAGAAATTAACATTGGTTGATAAAGCAAATGTATTGGAAACATCCAGATTGTGGAGAGAAACAGTTCAGGACTTATCAAAAAACTATCCTGAGGTAGAGGTAGAGTATTTATATGTAGATAATGCTGCAATGCAGATAATTCAAAGACCTAATCAATTCGATGTGATTTTAACAGAGAATATGTTCGGGGATATTATTTCCGATGAAGCAAGTGTGATAACAGGTTCAATAGGTTTGCTGTCTTCCGCATCAGTAGGTGATCAAACATCGTTATTTGAACCTATACATGGTAGCTATCCTGAAGCAGCGGGCAAGGATATTGCAAACCCCATTGCCACTATATTGTCAGTTGCTTTAATGTTGGAAAGCTTTGAATTGTACCGTGAAGCAAATTCAATCAGAAACGCGGTCGATAGATCTATTGCTCAAGGCCTGGTAACTCCAGACCTGGACCCTATCAGTCATGTTACTTGTTCTAAAGCCGGGGATGTAATTAGCTTATTGATTGAAGCAGAAGAACCTAAAGAAGTGAATTTTGAAAACATGTTTGAAGGTAGTTTGCCGGTGATTTAACTTCAAAAAGTTTAAATAAATTAATCGGATTTAAGGTTTTCGAAATACCAAAAGCCATCAATGATATCCAGATATACGCCGTCAAAACCGGCATTTAAAATCATTTGTGTATACGAATCACTTTCACCATAGATAATTTTTTTCCAGTCTTCATTCCAGTATTTCACTTTAAAGTTTCCGGGCCAGTCAGGATTCTCCGAGTCGATCCATTTTAATTCCTTTTTATCCCAGCTTTCATCCCAATAAAATCTATAATCTTCAGCTTCTCCAATACTCATATAACTGATAAGGAGTCGCTTACCACCGTCACTTTTTGTTCTTATCTGATCCAGATCTTCACGTGTAAATATCTTACCCCAAAAAAAAGCGTCCATAATAAAAACATCAAAATTTGTATCAGACAGTGCTGAAAGCAGTGCTTCTTTAGAATCGTAGTTTTCATAGTTCAATAAGTAGAGAAAATTCCTGGCGTCAGAAAGGGTTTTTATATCTCTGCTATTTTCATTTTTTACAAATTCAGATGGTTCGGGGACATAAGTTAGTTCACGCTCAGGCGCAGAAAACGAGATGAAGCCATTCAAAGAATTTCTTTCGTAAGACCGCTTAATCTTTTGGTCTTCATCAGTATAGTCTGTAACAAGAACAGTTTTTCCTTGCCGTTTTCCTGTTCTCAGAAATTGAAGCAGATATTCTCTGCTGTCGGTTGGGGTAACCGTATTGTCACCGTAATAACCAAAGATCAGGCTTTCCTGGCCTAATCCGTCTACCGCTGAAAGGTAATCTTCGGCAATGCTGCTATCTTTTTTAATAATTAAATCGTGACCGTTCTGGGGGATCACTATAAAATCGGAGTCTTGCTCCCGGGCAAACTCTGATATTTCAATAACGAAATTTCTCATCTCTTCACGATAGTCTAATTTCTCTTTAGGAGAGGATGATGCGCAGCTCAGGAATACAACTAGAAAAAATAAATAGAAAAATAACTTCATGTTTTTATTTGATGAACAGAATGATATCAATACTTTTGGATAAAGAAATTGAGGTTTAAAATTGCAGAACCAATTTAATCAGGCATTAGAACATTTAAAAGGTTTTTGGGGGTACGAATCGTTCCGGGAAGGACAGGATATTGCTGTTAAATCTGTTTTCTCGGGAAAAGATACTCTTGTTCTTTTTCCAACTGGTGGAGGTAAATCACTTTGCTATCAGGTTCCGGCAACTGTATTTGAAGGAATGACCTTGGTTATTTCACCACTTGTAGCTTTAATGCAGGATCAGGTTCAGCAATTAAATGATCAGGGGATTTCTGCAACATTTATAAATAATACAATTCCGTTCTATGAAGTTGAACAACGATTGGTCAACGCCAGAAATGGCATGTACAAATTGTTGTATTGCGCACCTGAAAGACTAGGAACGGAACTCTTTCAAAACGAACTGAATAACCTCAATATCAATCTTGTTGCGGTTGATGAAGCTCATTGTATATCTGAATGGGGGCATGATTTCCGGCCTGCATACAGAGATATAAAAACAAATCTGGAATCCATTTCGGATTCTGTATCCTGGATCGCATTAACTGCAACAGCTACTCCTGAAGTTCGGAAAGATATCCTAGAGAATCTGAGCTTCAAGCAACCCGAAGTTATATCGTTAGGATTTAAACGACCGAATTTAAAATGGTGGGTGGTTGAAACTGAAAAGAAGAGAGAGAAACTGATAAACGGCGTTTCCAGGGCCTCGAAAAAGGGAGATGGTTTAATCTATGGCGGTACCAGAAAAAACTGTGAATATTGGGCAGAATTCTTTTCAAAGAAAGCTATAAAATCAGAAGCCTATCATGCAGGAGTGGAAAGTGAATTGAGGAAAAAAATTCAAACTCGTTGGATAAAGGGAGAAACCCCACTGGTTGTGGCTACTAATGCTTTTGGAATGGGAATAGATAAACCTGATTGCAGATATGTAATTCACGAGTCAATGCCATACTCCATTGAGGCTTATTATCAGGAAGCGGGTAGGGCAGGAAGAGATGGTGAAGAGGCATATCCGATTTTATATTACAAACCATCTGATTATACAGCTTCTAAAAAAAGAATTGAACAAAGCTATCCTACCAGAGAACAGTTGGAAAAGGTATATCAAACACTTTGCGATAGCTTTGAGTTGGCAGAAGGAGCTGTAATGTTAGAATCTGGAGCACTGGAATTAAACGCGCTTCAAAAAAGATGCAAAGAACCTTTAGGTATAATAAGAACTTCTCTGAGGATTTTGGATCAGTTTGGTGTATTGGCTTGGATGCCGGATGTTAAACCAGCTTTCTGTATTCAGTTTACTTTGAATCGTGATATGCTTCAGAAATTTAAAGAGCGATGTAATAATCCTGAAAAGGCTGAATTCGTGGACAGGCTTGAGAGAGCACTTAATCCTCAAGCTTTCAATGATATGATCGAAACAGATGAAGAAAGCTTGCTTTCAGCACTGGATATAAACAGGAACGGATTGATAAAAGCATTGAATGTATTAATGCAAAACGATCACATTCTCGTTTTTACAGTCATTGAGGAAAGAGACTTGATAAGAATTTTAGAACCAAGATCAGCCAGACTGCCAATCAAAAAAGAGGAAGTTGAAAAACATCGGAGTGTTTTACTTTCCAAACTGGATAAAATGAATTCATTCATAAATTCAGAAACTTGCAGAGAAGTTTTTCTGAGAAACTATTTTGGAGATGTTGAAAGCGAGTCATGCGGGCATTGTGACAATTGCTTAAAGAAAGAATCAACCCCTAATAAATCTGTTATAAAAAGTGAATTGATTGACTCGACTCTTAATTTGCTTTCAACAAAAGATGCATCACTCAAAGAAATTGCTTCAGAATTAACAGTAGACCAAAGTACGGCGAAAAGAGTAATATCTTATCTGACTAAAGAAGGTGCTATCTCAATAAGTGAAGAAGATTCTGATCAGTATACTTTGTCGTTCTCTTCCTGAGTTTTGAGCGAGTCCAGTTTAACTAGAGGCAGAAGCTCTTTCTCAATTCTGGCAATAACTGTATCTACCCTTATTTGCTGTTTATCTATCTGGCTTTGATAGAATTGATGGCTTTCAAGAAAAAATTCTTTATCCGCTTTATATTTTTTAAAAATTTCTTCATGCAAAGAATCTATAACTGCGCTACCTGTGCCTCTGTTTTGGTAAACTCTAAGCAATTCCAGTTCATAAAAAAGATCCAAATAAAGACTTTCATCCATTAGCAGATCAGGTTTTTGAACGGGATGCTCATTGCTACATGAGATCAAAAAAGTAATACCCAAAATTAGAACAACTGCTCTTTTCACTGGTTAACCGGGGTTCTTTGGATTAAGTGGACGCATGATGATCTCGTTTATCAGAAAATTATCAGGTGTTTCTAAAACATGGATCAATGTATTAGAAACGTCAGATGCTTGCATCATATTCGGGTGCTGATCAACTTCATCGATGGCATCAAAGAAATTTGTGGCTATAGAACCGGGGAAAAAACAGGAAACTTTGATTCCATCATACCTAAGTTCTTTGAACAGGGCATCGCTGAATCCTCTTAAACCATATTTTGTAGCGTTATAAGCTGATATCTGTGGGTTTCCCATCAATCCGGCAATAGAGGAAATATTTACAATGTGACAAACCTCATCACTTTTTTTCATTAAAGGAACGATCAAGCGGGTTAGGTAGAAAATTCCGGAAAGATTTACGTTCAGCATCTTATCCCATTCGGAAATTTTTAAATCATCTACGTTTGCAAAATACCCAAGGCCGGCGTTGTTAATTAAAATGTCTGGTGAATGATCATCAGAAAATGTTTCCTCAACCCAGGTTTCCAGACTTTCACTGTTTGTAATATCCTGCTGAACAGGAACGAAATTATTTCCTAGCTTTTCTCTGATGCTGTTGAGCTTATCGATACTTCTGGCTAATCCATATACTTTAGCGCCTTTTTTAACAAGGTCTTTTGAAAATTCTGCACCAATTCCACTACTGGCTCCGGTAACTATCGCAATCTTTGATTTTAAATTCATACTATCCGTTAGATTGATTATTCTCTTATGTCTTTAATGTAATACAAATTCATGAGCAAAAACGATTCAGAAAATTCAAAAAAAACGCTTTTTCTTGATATTGGAAACTCCTCGATAAAGGTGGGGTTCAGGAATAATAATGCTTGGGAAAAGTCTACTGATAATTTTAAATCAGTAACATATTTGATTTCATGGTTGAACCAACATAAAGACTCAATTCAGGATCTTGTAGTTGCCAGTGTTAGAAAAGATCACTTTGAATTACTGAAGAATCAGGTAACGGAGTTCGAAATAAAAAACATCGAAATCAGTGAAGTCCCTGAGCATAATTTGAATTACGAAACACCAAAAACATTGGGAATTGATCGTTTTTTGGGATGTTTAGGAGCATATGCACAGGAGAAGCAATCTGTTGTAGTAGTAGATGCGGGAAGTGCGTGTACTATAGATATAATGAATGAAAATGGAGTTTACCAGGGAGGCGTTATTATGCCGGGTTTACAGAGTATTCTGAATATTTTCAAAACTTCAGCACCGGAACTCCCTACAATTGAAACAGAAATTCCAACGAAATTTCCCGGAAAAAGTACTGCTGAGTCTTTGCAATGGGGTCAGGTTGCTTTTTTTGTGGATGGAATCAATGCTTCTTTAAAACGTTACCAGGAATCGTTTGGAGATTTTAGCCTTTATTTAACCGGAGGAGATGCTAGTGCTATCTCCAAGTTAATTTCGATGAATTCTAAAAGAGATGAATTCCTGATCTTTAAAGGAATGGAAGCTTTTATTCGCGGTTAGAAAGCTTTTCATTGATCAATGCCAGAACCATATCCAGTGCGACTTTATTTTTTCCGCCTCTGGGTATAATCACATCTGCATAGCGCTTGCTGGGTTGAACAAATTCCAGATGCATTGGGCGTACAAATTTTTGGTATTGCTCCATTACATTTTCAACAGACCGACCACGTTCGCTGATATCTCTTTTAAGTCTCCGTAGCAACCTAATATCGTCATCAGTATCAACAAAGATCTTCACATCCATTAATTCGAGAAGTTCAGGCTCACTGAAAATAAGAATTCCATCTACCAGAATAACTTCTTTAGGAGTAACAGATGTGGTTTGTTCTTTTCGAATATGGTTTGCAAAGTCATATTGGGGTACTTCAATCGGGTATCCTTCAGAAAGAGCATTAATGTGTCGGATAAGTAACTCTGTTTCTAATGAAGCCGGATGATCAAAGTTCTGCTTTATTCGTTCTTCAAAAGGCAGATGTTTTAAGTCGCGGTAATAAGAGTCGTGTTGTAAAAGTAGGTGTTTGTTAGCACCAAGAGTTTTTGAAATAGTATTTACAACTGTAGTTTTTCCGGAGCCGCTACCACCTGCAACTCCGATGATCAAAGGATTAGTCATTCGCTGAAGTCACTTTTAAAGAATAGCTTTCGTCTTGTTCTTTCTTGTATTGTTTTATAGCTCTGTAAATTGCTGATGCAATTAAGCTTTGTCCCCAATCACTTGTCAGATATCTTTTTTCAGCCGGGTTTGTCAGAAATCCTGTTTCAACCAGAATAGCAGGCATGGTTGATTGATATAATACAACAAGTCCTTTCTGTTTAACTCCTCTCGATTTTCTTTGTGCACGATTCTTAAGTTGATCTTCCACCATATAAGCAATTCGTTCACTGTTTGCGATATTTCCGCTGTGAGCAAGTTCATATACAATCAAATCTTCTTCAGATAAGTCCTCTATAACTTCATGCTCAGAGTAAATTTGATTTTCTTCTTTCATTACCTCAAAAGAACGATCGGTGCTACCCAATCCTAAAAAGAAAACAGAAGAGCCTCGCACAGAAGATTGAGTCCATGCATCAGCATGTATAGATACAAAAAGATCGGCTTCAGCTCTGTTCGCAATACTTCCCCGTTCCCAAAGATCAACAAACTCATCTGTCTCTCTTGTATAAATTACTTCCACATCCGGGAGATTTTCTTCTATATACCCACCTAATTTCTTTGCGATAGCTAAAACAACATCTTTTTCTTTAGCACTTCTTTTGTAGCCTAAATTCCCGGGATCATGTCCGCCATGCCCTGCGTCGATCACAATCTTATCAAACTTTAATTTATTACGAACAGGATTGTAATTATCTGTAACTGAACCTGTATCAATAATAGTTGTCGGGGCAGCGTCTTCAGTTATTTCAAAATTATCATACCAGGTCTTTGCCAGAAATTGCTGAGAATAGGCATCCAGCTCTTCATAATTGGCTTCGGTGAGACCAACTAACAGATGTTTTCCATTTTGGTCAGGGTAAGCATCAGCCATATAAGCATAGTCTTGTCCTAAATAGATATCTACTCCAAATCCATAATCCTGTTTGTATAGGATAACCTGATTGACTTTATCCCCATAATCCGGCAGCTGAATTCCAGTAGTATCAATATCACCGTATAATACCATTTGCACTAGATCAGGAGCCGGTTGAATGACTTCAAAAGAGTCAACAGCTTCAGAAAAATGATATCTGATGACAGCTCCCTTACCATCACTTCGGTCAACCGTTGATATCCGTGAAAGATTGTTCTGAGCCGATAGTGAATCACTTGATGCTACTATAAGAAAGCAAAGAAAAACAAAAAAGAAGGTACGCCTAGAATGAATTTTAAACATTCTTTTCAGGGTAATTTTGTTAAACATAGTTTTGTAGATGATTTACTCAATTTAATACATTCTGAGATGCATAAAAAGCCTCATTTTGAAACTGTTAACGAAGTGGATAAATATAAATTTTTGTAACATCTATGTATGATGTAACAAAAGTAGTACATTTGTGAAGTTTTCATCTAAACCAGATTACAATTAGTACAAGATCAAAAATTTATAAGCTACGTCTAAAGCGTTGGGCAGGAAGGGTTAAAAACCTGACTATTGCATATTGGGCTAAAACTGTTGATGCCACAGCAGTTTTTTTAAGATTTGCCAGCAGAAAGCTGCGTCAGATAATCATTCCAATACAAACTATTTTTGGCTTCAAGATCATTGATGATAAATCTGTTCAAAAAAGTGTTGGTTTAAGTACTTTCCTTACAGAAACTGATCAGAAAATACAGGAGCTTCCAAAATCATACAGAGAGTTATTTGATCTGAATAGTCAAATAGATATGGAGCTTTATGTAAATGCATCTGACAACATTAGAGCGGTTGGAAAGGCTTTTGATGCATGGAAAGATGGATTCCCAAGCAGTGTGGCATTAATTGGTGAAAAGGGAAGTGGTAAATCAACCCTTTCAAATTTGTTAACTGATGAGATCTTTAAAGAGCAAAAGATCGTCAATATCGAAATAAAGCAATCAACCTGGAAAATAGAGCAGATATTAAGCTTATTTGGCAGCGCTTTTGAAATCAAAGATGTGAATCGTCCTGAGCATATCGTAAATGCGCTAAATGCAATGGAAGAGCGTATTGTAGTTAATCTTGAAGGTCTACAGAAACTATATCTGAGAAACATAAACGGTTTTGATGCACTTGATGCTTTATGGTTGATCATTTCTGAAACCAAAGGAAAAGTGTTTTGGATAACTACATGTTCCAGGTATGCATGGGAGTTTTTGAACAAAGTTGAAGGAGTAGAAACTCATTTCACACATATTTTCTTTACAGATGCATTGAGTGATGATCATATACAGTCGGTTATTATGAATCGCCACGATAAAAGTGTGTATAGATTGAATTTTGAAGCCGATGAGTCAACCAGAAAATCTCGAAATTATAAAAAGAGGCTAAATGATCCCAAAGCTGTTCAGGAGTATTTGAAAGAGATCTATTTCGAGAGATTGGCAGATATTACTGAGGGAAACACTTCTGTGGCTACAATTTTGTGGCTTCGCTCCATCAAAAAGGTGGAACGAAGAACTATAACTATTTCTCCGTTTCAACCTGTTAATATTGAGACACTGGAGATTTTAAAGCCTGAAACACTGTTTACTCTTGCGGCTATTGTATTGCACGATACTTTAAAAGTAGCTGAGCTTTGCAGAGTTCTGAATCTAACTCTTGCTCAAAGCAGAGTGCTGCTTACAAGATTAAAATCGCGCGGAATCCTGATCGAAGAAGAGAGTGGATATTACCTGAACCAACTTGTATATCGTCAGGTTTTGAGGCTATTGAAACGAAGAAACATTATTCATTGATCATGAAAAAACTATTTACATATTTCATGTTTCTGATCTTCAGCTTGAGTTCTTTTACTTTGAGTGCTCAGGATTCGCTAAGTACCGTTCAGGCAGATTCAGCAGTAACTGATTCTTCAAATGTCATAAACCTTAAGCCAAAGATCGTTCCTTTTGAAGAGCTATTTTCTACTGGCAAGATCATTTCTTCGTTTATTGTACTGATATTTGCATTCTTGTTGAACAGATTTATCACTTTTCTGCTTGGCAAACTTGCAGAAAATCAGGCTTCATACCGGTTGCTTATAAAAAGACTGATTCCATTTTTAAATGTAATTCTATGGTCAGTTGCACTGTTTATTGTGATTGGAGGAATTATAAATCCACCTGTCGAAACTATTCTTACAGTTGGAGCTTCTATCGGAATTGCAGTTGGTTTTGCGGCACAGGATATTCTGAAGAATATTTTCGGTGGATTTATCATCATATTAGACAGTCCGTTTCAGGTTGGTGATAAGATCGAGATTGACGGATACTATGGTGAAGTAACCGGAATAGGTTTAAGATCTACCAGAATTGTAACTCCGGATGATTCACTGGTAACTATACCAAACGCAGATATTGTTAACAATTCGGTTTCAAATTCAAATACAGGAGCTCTGGATTGCCAAGTAGTAGCATCTATTTATTTACCTGCTGATACAAATATTGATACCGTTAAAGAAATAGCATACAAAGCAGCAATTACATCTCGATATGTGTATTTGAATAAACCCGTTGTTGTGATCACTGAAAATCAGGTCATCGACAAAAACTACCTGATACACTTAAAAGTGAAAGCATATGTACTCGATATCAGATACGAGTTTCTGTTGAAAGGAGAGATCACAGAGCTTATACTTACAGAACTTAACAGAAGACAACTATTGCCAAGTAGTGTCCCCATCAAACAAATCGAAGAATAATTATTATGAAGACTTTAAAGATGATCGCAGTTTTAATGCTAACTGTGACAATTTCCTGTGCTCCAAAGCAAAACAATGATGAAATGGATGAGTTGCTTTCAAAATATACAGAGTTTACGCTAACGACTGATCTTGGTCAGCTTTCTGAAAATGAAAAGAAAATGATTCCACTTTTGATCGAAGCCGGAAAAGAAATGAATAAAGTTTTCTGGTTACAAGCATATGGAGAAAAAGGTGATGTGTATGCATCGCTATCAGAAAAAGAGAAAGAATTCTTTAATATAAACTATGGTCCTTGGGATCGTCTGGATGGAAATGAACCTTTTATTGAAGGAACAGACGCTAAACCAGCGGGAGCAAATTTTTACCCTTCTGATATGACCAAAGAAGAATTTGAGGCCTGGGAGTCAGAAGACAAAGCCAGCCTGTATACGCTGGTCAGAAGAGGTGAAAGTGGGGAGTTGATGACGATTCCCTATAACGAAGCTTTTGAAGAATATCACCAGAAAGCAGCAATGAAATTGAGAGAAGCGGCTGAATTTGCAGATGATAAAGGGTTGAAAAATTATCTGATGTTACGTGCCGATGCTTTGGAATCAAATGAATATCAGGAAAGTGATCTGGCTTGGATGGATATGAGAGATAACGGAATTGACATCGTTATTGGTCCAATTGAAAATTACGAAGATCAGTTATACGGTTATAAAGCAGCCAACGAAGCATTTGTGTTAGTAAAAGATAAAAGCTGGAGCGAGCGACTTTCTAAATACACTGCTGTTCTTCCTGAACTTCAGAAAGGTTTGCCGGTTGATGCACAGTATAAGAAAGAAACTCCGGGCAATGATTCTAAATTGAATGCTTATGATGTAATTTATTATGCCGGAGACTCAAATGCCGGTTCTAAGACGATAGCTATCAATCTTCCTAACGATGAAGAAGTTCAGCTTAAAAAAGGAACACGAAGGTTACAGCTAAAAAATGCAATGCAGGCAAAATATGATAAGCTCCTGGTTCCGATATCAGAAGTGTTGATCGATGAGAGTCAGAGACAGTACGTTTCATTCGATTCTTTCTTTGGAAATACTATGTTTCATGAAGTTGCTCATGGACTTGGGATCAAGAATACAATTACCGGAAACGGAACGGTTCGGGAAGCACTTCAAAACCATGCTTCAGCACTGGAAGAAGGAAAGGCTGATGTTCTTGGGTTGTATATGGTTAAGTCATTGAGAGCTCAGGAAGGAATGATCACAACCGGAAGCATTGAAAACGATTATGTGACTTTCTTGGCAAGCATTTTCCGTTCTATTCGATTTGGCTCTTCAAGTGCTCATGGTAGAGCGAATTTAATTCGATTCAACTTCTTTCAGGAAATGGGAGCTTTCACTTACAATGAAGAAACTGAAACCTATGCCATCAATTTTGACAAAGTAGAAGCTGCAGTGGATGCTCTTTCTGAGAAAATTCTAACTCTCCAGGGAAATGGGGACTACGAAGCCGTTGATGCTTTTGTGACCAAATATGCGGTCAGAACTCCTCAGTTGGAAGCTTCGTTGGAAAAACTATCCGAACAAAATATTCCGGTTGATATTATCTTCAATCAAGGAGTAGAGGTGTTGGGGTTATAGGAAAACACGTTAGAAATATTTCCATAATCATCGTTTCTTTGATTTTATCAATTGTGCCGGGAGCTATCATAGTTCATTCATTAATGATTTTAGGAATTAATTTCTTTCTTTTTGCAGCTTTCCGTGGTAATGAATTACCAGTAATAATTATCAATATTATTATATTTCTAATTATTTCAAGCTTAGTTTTTATAAAAACTCGCTCTTTTTTGATGACAAAATTTGATTCCGAGCAATAACTCTACCTCTTTCCCAAGCTCCTGCTTGGGAATTTAGTATGGAGCTCTTGCTCCAAATACTTTTTTTTGGAACTCGAAAGGCTTGATTCCTTTTCCAAAAAATGAGGCTCTGCCTCAATGAAAGCAGAGCTTTCAAGCTTAGTTCCGCAGCGGAGATACGAAACTAGTTGAATGGAATTCATCTTCGGGGTTCGTCTCCATAGGGAGCAGGAGCTTGGGAGAAAGATAAATTCTTTGTGCCCTCTGTGGTTAACCTATATCACTTCGCGTAAATAGAAAAAATAGTAGGTCTTTTATGCAGGTCAGGTTTATCTGCTGATTTCCACTCTGAAACCGTTTTTGTAGCAATTTCTTCAGTTTCCAGAGTAATATCAGTGGCAACACTTAACCAGGTTTGCGGAGCACAGGTCTCCAGAACAGCTTTGAACATTTCATTATTTCTATGCGGAGCCTCCATGAACAATTGAGTTCTGTCATGTCTGCGTGATTCCCCTTCCAACTGTATCAACAGCTGCTTTCGTTTGTTGGCATCAATAGGAAGATAACCATGAAAAGAAAAAGCTTGTCCGTTAAAACCGGTAGCCATCAGCGCTAATAATATAGAAGAAGGACCAACCAAAGGAACTACTTTAATTCCGTTCTGATGAGCCATTTTCACTAGCTTGGAACCCGGGTCGGCCACTGCTGGAGCTCCTGCTTCGGATAACAATCCAACATCCTTGCCAGCTTTCAGTGGCTTCATAAAAGAAAAGATCTCTGTATCAGGAGTATTCTTGTTCAGTTGATAGAAATCGATTTTGTATTCCGGAATGGTATCACCAACCCATTGCAGAAATTTTACAGAAGTCTGAATATTTTCTACTACCAAAGATTCCAATCCACGAAGAATTGAAAGTGTGTATTCAGGAATAGCGTTGTTTTCTGGAGTTTTGCCCAGTGTTGTGGGTATTAAGTACAGTGTTCCTTTCATGAATCAACTCGTTCTATATTAAAATCATCGCCGGTTTCATCAGCGCTTTTTCTGTTTATATACTTTTGAACACGAACACCTGCAATTAAAGTCACGATCAATCCGAGAAATGCTACGGCTCCATTGAATAGCGATGTTTTAACCTGAAGTTCATAAGTTGGAAGAAGCACGATTTCAGGGTAACCACCTTTTCGGTAACTCAATTCTACTTTAGAACTTTGCATCAGTTGTTGAGCCATTTGAATAGAGAGTGTCATTTTACGTTCGATATTTGTACCTGAATTCGTTTCAAAAGCGATAACGATGTAGCCATTACTTTGAGCAGCGATCTGTTTTACTTCCATATCCAGAACATCGGCTTCATATTGAATTCCTTCTTCAACGGTGTCTTTAGCCCCAACATATACCATAGCTTGTTGAGACACCAGAAAGAACAGGTACATTGGAATCAGCCAATAAAAAGTGAGTAATCTGTATTTCGACATCAGTTATTTTTTTCGATTTCATTTACAGTTGTTTCATACAAAGCGGGATCCCAGATCAGGCGCTGTTGATAGTCTTCCTGCATGTGGTTTGCCGATAAATGAATAAAAAATGCTACCGGAAGTTGGTCAAAAAATACCGCTTGAGCTGAAGTATGTCCGTCATAGATGGAAGTTCCGAAATCAATGCCGCTCAGCATTCCCATTCGGTTGTCGTAAATAGCTCCATAGTTGCTGAAACTGCGTTGTATGGCTTCTCCGCCAAAGACCCATTTCATTTTTTCTTTTACAGCTTGTGAGACTTCAACAGAAATCAGGTCATCTTTTTGAAGCTGAGCCATCATTGTAGCCATTTCCATTGCTGTAGTTTGAGGGAATTCAGCTAATGCATTTTTTTCCTGAATGAAACTCAGATTTAGTCGCTCTTCTCTGAAAAGTTCTTTGGTTTCTGAATTGAAAGTATCGTCAGAATTGAAACGTGACGCCAGTTCAATGGTCTTGTCGTATGATTTTGTTGTATTGGTATCTGAGATAGTTGGCTGGATTGCCAGATATAGCCCTGAAAAGGGAAGAGGTGCTTCGGTGACTTCCAATTGTAGCTCATCAATCAAATTAAAGATATTTTCTCTTCCTAACTTGAACCAGACATAGTCTGCAATAGCTAATCCGTTTGATGCTATCATCGTTGCTACTGCTTCATCCAAAGTGAGAACACCATCTTCTGACTTAGCCTCAAGAAGTTCAATGCTGGAATTATATGCGTTTTCACTGATCTGAGGAAGGAAAAAACGTTCAATATCTGAAATCTGAACAGGCTCATCAGGATCAATTTTTCCTTCCAGAACTTGTCGTTCAAATTCTATAAGAAGAAAAAGATTCGAAATAGCTCCCTGTGCACGAGGGATATCTGCACCGTAATAAATACCTGAATCAGGTTTATCAACATTAAAACTTACTATGGACATATACTCAGGATGCTCGCCAATGAATTCAGTTAATCCTCGTAGTGAAAATGTCTTTTCTACATATTCATAACCTTCTCTCATACCATCAGTATTTGAGAAAAGTGTTTTAAAAGCTGAGTAATTTGGAATTCCTGCAGCGAGTACAATTACAATAGTAGCTGCTATAAAAACGAGGAGGAACTTGAGGGCTCTCTTCACAACAAAAAAATGGTTAATTATTTAAATTCTGATCTCTGTAAAGATACGAATTACCTGTAACCATATTTGAAAAAGGATCGTTGATTTTGGAGGAGGTATTTTGCCACTAAATCACGGAAGCACGAAAGTATAATAGAGAATTAGCTCTCGTTCCGAACGTCTCGTTCGGAATGCGGTTTTGAGGCTCAGCCTCAATGAAAGCATAGCTTTCAAGTGTAGTTCCGCAACGGAGCTAGTTAAACATTGAGGGTGTGGAACCAGATCAAGAAACAACCCTCATGATCTGAGCACATAGCCACGCACCGAATGTTCCTACTCCGTAACCAAGCACGGCGAGCAATACACCAACAGGAGCAAGAGAAGGAGAAAATGCGGATGCTACGATTGGAGCTGATGCAGCGCCTCCAACATTGGCCTGACTTCCAACCGCTGTAAAGAAGAAAGGAGCTTTAATAAGCTTTCCAACTCCAAGCAGAACGATCACATGAATGATGATCCAAACAAAACCGATTGCAAAGAATCCGGGAACTTCCGTGAATGCGCCTAAATCCATTTTCATACCAATGGTCATTACAAGAATGTAGAGAAATAAACTTCCAATCTTAGAAGCTCCTGCACCTTCCAGCTCACGGGCTTTTGTAAATGAAAGAGCAAAACCACCAAGAGTTGCCACTACGATGATCCAGAAAAAAGAAGAGTTAAAACTCAATCGGCTTAGCATCGGAGCATTTTCAGAAACCCAAGGTCCAACCGAATCTCCAACTAGATGACCGAGTGCTGTAATTACAAAAGCGATGGCAGCAATCTTTGTGAGGTCAACCAAAGTTGCAACTTTCGCAATACTTGCCTGATAGTCAGCAACACTTTTCTTGAGGGCTTCAATTGCTGAAGAATCAGCTTTAAACCATTTGTCGACCTTGTCACTTATTCCTGCACCGTACAGTAAGAATGCCATCCAGATGTTTGCCACAATGATATCCACAGTGATCATCGCACTGAAGAGAGTGTCGCTGGGTTCAAAGATCTCATACATAGCGGTCTGATTTGCACCACCACCGATCCAGCTACCTGCCACAGTAGAAAGTCCACGCCAAACTTCCTCAGGACCGGCTCCACCAACTATATCTGGATTAATTGCTCCGATAATAATTAAAGCAAGTGGACCACCAATGATAATTCCTATAGTTCCTGCAAAGAACATTACCACTGCTTTCCATCCCAGGTTGGCAATTGCTTTTAGATCAATACTTAGCGTTAGTAAGATCAAACTGGCAGGTAAAAGAAATCTGGAAGCAACATAATAAAGACTGGATCCATCAGGCGAAATTACTCCAAGCGTGGTAAAAACGGAAGGCACGAAATAGCATAGCAGTAGTGAGGGAACAAATTTGTAGAATTTTTGCCAGCCGGGTTTGTCGCTGTGCGAAGTAGTGAAAATTACAGCCAGTATTGCCATTAGCAATCCAAAAACTACAGCATCATTAGTAATCAGAGGTGTTTCCATAAATAGATCAGTTCTGTTTTATTATTTCTTAAAAAATTGAATGAGAATATCGTCCATTTGGGCGCTCCATGCTCCCCAGGAGTGACCTTCATTTACTTCCAAATAGTTCATGTCAAGATCAAGTCGCTCAAACTCTTGTTTCATCAGTCGGGCGTCAGGCATATTATCATTAATGGTGCCTACACTCATGAAAATATCAAAATCTGCTTTCTCAGTTTCTCTGACTAATCCAAAGATCTCTTTTTCTTTGTACCAATAAGCAGGTGCTTGTATCGCTAATTTCCCAAATTTCTCAGGATTTAAAAACCCAAGGTACGTAGTGTTTAATCCTCCTAAAGAAGTTCCCAGAAGAGCGGTGTCTTTTTTCTTTGTGGATATTTTGTAATCGGATTCAATTTTGGGCATTAATTCTTTGATAAAGAAATTGTTGTAATCTTCATTAGCGCCGAATTCATCTCCTCTGCGATTGCTTTCCGGATCATCCGGATCTCTTGGATCAATAAAAACAGCTAAAACTGGTTTGATTTTTTTCAAATGGATGAGATTATCCAACATAATTATTGTTCCACCAAGTTTATCGTCAGAATATTCTTGTCCGTCCAGAATATAAATTACGGGCAGATTTTCCAGATTCTCATAACCAACCGGTGTATAGACCTGATACTGAACATCATACCCCAGATGAGTGCTTTTGATCAAAACATTTTCGGTTAGTGATCCTTTTGAAGCTTCAGGAATTCTTTCAAGTAAAGGTTCAGGTTTCCATTCCGGCATTCTGAGTTCGGAATTCGGTCCAAAACCACTCCACTGGTAATGAGGATTTACCGGATCCAGTATCCAGCTTTCATCAATGGTAACTTTGTAGTCAATGCGGGCATCCGGAGGAAAGACAGCTTTCAACATCCTGATATTGGTTCCTTCAATTCTGGTGCCTTCGTTATTAAAACTCTTATCTCCACTCCAAGAGTTGAAATCACCGTTCCAACTTACCTGATCAGCTTCACCCTTGAATAAAAAGACTGCAATTGAATCTTGTTTGAATGGTATCTGATCTTCAAGAGTGAGCTTTCCCCAAAGGGAGTCTGCTTCCGCTTTTCGCTGAGAATCGTTCTGTATAGCTGAAATATCTTCCAGACGTTCTTCTAATTCAGTAATGGTAATTCCGTCTTTGGTAGCCTCAGAAGAACAGGAGATTCCAAATATGAATAATAAAAGTAAAAGCTTGATTCTGTTTATTTGCACTGTAATTTTATTAAATAATCAACTCTGAGAGAATAACACATTTTAAGGATGATTTGAAAGGGAGATCACTAAAAAATCAAAGCTGGTAAAAAAAGATGATTTTTTGATTTACTAATCTCAGAGCTTCTTATTTTCAAGCTTAATCATTAAGAGGAATATGATCGTTTCAAAATTTGGTGGGACCAGCGTTGGCACTTTTCAGGCAATGAAAAACTGTGCAGAAATAGTTGGCTCCGCAACAAACAGAAAGTTAATTGTAATAAGTGCGACTTCCGGTACAACCAATGATTTGGTTGCATTGGGGATTTCAGAACTGGATGCTACATCTCAGGAAGAGATATTGATTCGTATCAAAGAAAGGCATCTTTCAATAATCCATGAGCTGAAAAATAAGGAAGAGGCTGAACGGGATTTTAAAGAAAAACTGACTCAACTTCGGCAGCATCTGGAGCAGGTTGCAAGAGATAAGAGATGGAAAGACCGTTTAGTTTCCTTTGGTGAATTGATGTCTACAAAGATCTTTATCCATGTTCTCAAAGAGAATGGAGTGGATGCAAAGTGGTTAGATGCCCGTGAATTTCTGAAAACAGATTCTAATTTTGGAAATGCAGTTGTTGATCTTCCAAAACTGAGGAAAAATATCAATGAGAAGATCAATTCAGATGCAGTGTATTTAACGCAAGGATTTATCGGTTCGGATATTTTTGGAAATACAACCACATTAGGAAGAGGGGGAAGTGACTTTTCAGCAGCCTTGTTTGCAGAAGCTCTTGAAGCAGAGATGTTAGAAATTTGGACAGATGTAGCTGGAATATATTCTACTGATCCAAGAATTGTAAAAGAAGCGAGACCTATCAAAGAGATCACTTTTGATGAAGCGGCTGAGCTTTCGGTTTTTGGAGGTAAAGTCCTTCATCCGGCTACTTTAAAACCGGCAATAAGAGGTAAAGTTAATGTAAGAGTAGCTTCAACCAGTGAGCCTGAAAAAGAAGGGACATTGATCGTTCATGAATCATTGGAAAAACCGGTAATAAGAGCATTATCACTTAGGAAAAACCAATCGCTTTTGACTGTTAAAAGTCTGGCGATGCTTCACCAGTATGGATTTCTCGCAAAGTTATTTCAGGTATTGGCAAATTATAAAATTTCGGTTGATCTGGTAAGTACCAGTGAGGTGAGTGTATCTTTAACTCTAGATACAGCCGTTAACGCATCGAACAAAGTTGAGTTAACTGCGGATGTAATTAACGAATTGAAAAAGTTTTGCGAAGTTAAAATCGAAAAGGAATATTCGTTGATAGCGCTGATCGGGAATAACCTGAATAAAACTGCCGGAATAAGCGGAGCAATATTTGATAAACTAAAGGATTTTAATATCAGGATGGTATGTCACGGAGCCAGCGAGAACAATATCTGTTTTCTAGCTGATGAACCGGACGGTGAATCTATTGTAAAATTGCTGCATAAGGAGTTTATTGAAATATGAAAATCTCAGTAATTGGAACAGGTAAAACAGGAAGCAAAGTAGTAGAAATGCTGGGCGATAATCTCGCTTATGCGTTCGATGAATCCAATCCTCCAACACTCGAAAAGCTGAAAGAGAGTGATGCGGTCATAATTTTTGTACCCGGAGATGCTGTAAAAGATATTTTACCGAAGGTATTAGAATCAGGCATTCCTGCTGCCTGGGGAAGTACTGGGTTTTCCTGGCCGGACGATCTGGAAGATGATGTACAAAAAAAGAAAACCAAATGGGTGTTGGCTACCAATTTCAGCTTAGGGATGAACATTATTAGAAATGCAATTGAAGCTATTTCAGCGGGATCAGAAATATTAAAAGACCCTGAGTTCAAAATTCATGAAGTACATCATGTGCATAAAAAAGATGCTCCAAGTGGTACGGCTCTTTCCTGGAAGGAATGGTTAAATAAAGAAGCTGAAATTACATCAGCAAGAGAAGGAGATGTGAACGGTATTCATGAGCTGACTGTTTCGACAGCAAACGAGAAAATAACACTAAAACATGATGCTTTAGATCGCGCCCTGTTTGCAGAAGGTGCAATTTGGGCAGCGGAACAATTGCTCAAAAATAAGAATTTAACTAGTGGTATTTATACCTTTGGGCAATTGTTTGATTTCATCACAAAAAATAATGACTAAACCAGAATTTCCAGTTTTTACTGCGATGATAACACCTTTCAATGAAGATGGAAGTGTGGACTTTGAAAGCTTTGAGTACCTATTGTTAAAGCAACAAGAATCTAAGGTTGGTACCTTAGTTCTTGGAAGTACGGGTGAAGGTCTGAATCTAAATGCTCAGGAAAAGAGAGCGATCGTTAAGTTTGCTAAGGAACTGAATTTGAATGTACCATTGATGGTGGGAATTGGTGGACATAGTATTCAAGCTCAAAAAGAATTTATTACTTACTGTGATGAAGTTGGTGTCGATTCTCTGCTATTGGTGACTCCACTTTATGCAAAACCTGGTAAAGAAGGTCAATTCGAATGGTTTTCAGAATTGCTCTCAGCTACTGAAACCCCATGTATTTTGTATAATGTGCCTTCCAGAACAGGAGTTAAGTTGCATCCCGAAGTTCCAGCCAGACTTTCTGAAAAGTTCTCACAAGTAGTTGGTGTAAAGGAAGCGAGTGGTAGTGTAGATGAGTTTAAAGAGTTCAGAAAACATTGTCCAGATCTCGATTTCTATTCCGGAGATGATGCTTTAACAGAAGCATTTGTGAAAGAAGGAGGAGTGGGGCTTGTTTCGGTGGCTTCCAATGTGTGGCCGGCTCAAACCAGAAAAATGGTAGACTTAATGTTGGGTGGAAATTTTGATGAGCTTTTTGAAGAATGGGAAGAATCAGCGAATGCACTTTTTTCAGCTTCAAATCCTGTTCCCACGAAAGTGTTGTTACAACATAAGGGCTGGATCACAAATACGAACGTACGATTACCACTTTCATTAAAAGATTTAACTCATGAAGGTGAAGAGGCTCTTTTAGAAGCAGACAGAAAAATAAATAATTGGTATAGAAAGAAGTGAAGAAGTGACATCAACGCTACGCGTTTAGTAACAGAGTAACAAAGTAGGAGAAACCACTTTGTTACTCTGTTACTTTGCTACTTCTTTCACTCTGCAACTTAAAATAGAATGAACTACGAAGAAATTTTAGACAAATTAGAAACAGGCGAACTCAGATCTGCTAATAAAACTGAAAACGGCTGGAAAGCCAATGTGGAAGTTAAAAAAGCGATCTTAGAATCTTTCAAAAACGGCGAAAATACTTCTTACGAAGGGATTTATGAAGGTTTTGTAGACAAACACAATTTGCCTCCAAGATTTTTTGAACCGGAAGATGGAGTTCGTTTAGTGCCGGGTGGCTCTTCGGTTCGACGTGGAGCTTACGTTGCTCCGGGAGTGATCATAATGCCACCGGCTTATGTGAATGTAGGCGCTTATGTAGATGAAGGCTCTATGGTGGATAGTCATGCGCTGGTGGGTTCTTGTGCTCAGATCGGAAAGAATGTGCACTTGTCGGCGGGAGTACAAATCGGTGGAGTTTTGGAACCCGTTGGAATGAATCCTGTGATCATTGAAGACGATTGTTTTATCGGAGCTGGAGTAGTGATAGTGGAAGGGATACTGGTAAAAACAAAAGCGGTAATTGCTCCGGGAGTTGTGTTGTCTAAATCTATTCCTGTTTATGATTCTGTGAATGAAGAGGTTCGAGAACGCGGTTCAGAAATCCCTGAAGGAGCAGTAGTAATTCCCGGTTCGAGACCTGTAAATTCTGACTGGGCCAAGAAACAAGGACTAAGCATGGATTGCCCGATTATCGTTAAGTATCGCGATGAAGGAAGTAATGCTTCGTTAGAATTGGAAGAAGCGCTCAGATAAATAAAAAAGGAGTTGTTTAACAACTCCTTTTTTAACTAATCAACTAAAGGTTCTTTTTTTAAAGAGGGGTAACTACTCCACCGTCATCGTCGGAGCATTCCACTACGTATTCAAAATAACCCCACCATGCACCTTTTTGGGAAGAAAAGCCTGAACCACCTGCATAAGCAGTCTCTCCGGCATTAGAATTAGTTGCGATAACTTTGAAATCCGGATCGTCTTCGCCATTATCGTCGTCGTCACCATTATCATTATCACCACCATCATCTTCTGAGTCTTCCTCAGTTCCGTTTTGTATAAGAGCAGCATGAGTTGAAATATAAAACTTCCTTCCACAAACCATATTTTCAGATATTGAAATTGAATATATGTCTGCATTCAGGTTTTCGGCTGTAAAAGGTGCTCTTCCGGGAGCTGGCCTTTTATTTGGAATCGTACTTTCATCGGTCCATATATAAATATGTACTTCTTTTAAGTCTGCACTGGCATCGGTATTGTAAGTAATGCTTAATTCATCATCGTTATTAGTAACAATAACTTCACCTGCATAAGAGTCCTGACCGGCCCAAAGTGAATGGGTGTAAGCTGAATAAGAATTATTTTCATCTTCAGTTACTTGATCCAGTTTTGTTCCGGTTCCGGCATTATTGGAATTGGAATTACTATTTGCAGAGGAATGACCCTTTCCTCCTTTCTTAGCAAGCGCATCATCGCTAACAGAAGTTTCTATATTATTATTAGATAGAGAATCTTCCGAACAGTTTGAAAATGTAACTAATAAGACTGAACATAGAAGAAAATATAGTACCCGTAAATTTTTCATTACCTCGAAAATGTATTTAAATTTGTATTTAAAATAGCTATTAGGACATTTTATAGATAATTAGTATTTGTTAATTTTTATAGATTCAAAGTGCTGACTTCAAAACGATTTCAAAATTTAGATTATAAAAGTTTATTACTGAAGTGAATACTTGAAATAGAAAACTAATCAACCCCATTCCACCACTTCTCAAATATTCTGGTTGAATCATCTAAATTTACTTTTTCTCCAATCTGAGGTGTAAATAAGGAAATAGGATTTTCACTTTCCTGATTTAATTGAGTTACTCTGTTCAAGGGTTCATCCCAAGGATGCATAGCCAGTACATATTTTGAAGAGTGAACAGGGAAGAGGCGTTTTGCTTTTAGATCGTGAGCAGCTAGTAAAACCTGATCAGGATGCATATGTATTTCTTTCCAGGCGTCGTTGTATTGTCCGTTATCGAGTATAGCCAAGTCAATAGAATCGAACCGTTTCCCGATCTCTGCAAAGAAATCTCCATAGCCACTATCACCGCCAACATAAATGGTCTGGGATTCAGATTCTAACACATAAGAGGCCCATAATGTGTTTTTCCGTTTAAATCCACGTCCTGAGAAATGACGAGTGGGCATGGTATAAATAGAAAAACCCGAATCCACTTGTAGCTCACTAAACCAATCCTGCTCAGTGATCTGTTGATCAGAAAATCCCCATTTTTTAAAATGTGATCCAACTCCAAGCCCACAAACCACATTCTTAATTTTATCTTTTAATCCCGTAATGGTTTTGTGGTCCAAATGATCGTAGTGATCATGACTGATAATCAAATAATCTACTTCAGGAATATCATCGATCGTATAGATATCTGTCCCCGGAAAAGATTTTACCGTTCCGGGAATGGGAGAGGCATTGCCGCTGAATACAGGATCAACCAGAATCTTTTTTCCATCCATTTGAATGAAATAAGAAGAGTGTCCGAACCAAACCAATACATTCTCATTTTCCGAAAGAGAGAATAGATCTGTTTTTGAGGATGGAATTTCGTCTTTCGGTTTAGTTCTCGGATGTTTAACAAAAAGTTGATCATATAAAATGCTGAAATAAGAATGTCCCTCAGAAAGATCGGGTGTATTCTGTAGGTTTTTAAACATCCCTGTTTCGTAATTTTCCGATTTAGAGATGGTTTCGAGATGTAGGCCGGCCGGTGCTTTCCCAAATTTAGCCTGTCGCATATAGAAAAAAGTAGCAATTACCAGAACAACTGCTAAAACAAGAAATGTTGTCATTATATATTTAAGAATTTTTATCAATTGTACCGCTAGGATAAGATGAAGTAGTGAAAGTTCATGAAGTATATATCAAAAAAGGTGTTAAGGTGTGACAGTGTTATGGCTGAAGCTTTACATTATCACACCTTAACACCCTAGCACTGTACTAAACCGCCAATGCTTTATTAGCAATCGCCAAACCATTCACAAAAGCCTGTATTAATGCCTCCAAAGTATCCGGAGAAGCAGCTTTTGCTGTAAATTCATGCCCTTCTTTTTCGAGTGTTAAGGTAACAATAACCAAAGAATCGGTATCAGGGCTTAAAATTTCGACTTCGTGATTAAGAATCTGCAATGCAAGGAATGAATCGGTTTCAGCTTTCATAGCGGCTAGAACAGCATCCATAGGCCCTACTCCTTGTTCAAGAGAAACGACTTCTTCCCCACCGTTGATTTTCATTTTAACAGCAGCGGCAACCAATCCATGCTTCCGCATAGTAATTTTATAATCAACAACCTCAACCGGAAATTCCAGATCAGCATCTGTTGTAGAAACCATCGATTTAAGAGCTTTGATCTCAGCTTCTTTAAGGGTTTTTCCTTTTTTATTGATGCCGTTTACATATTCGGAATAGAGCTTCTCATGATTTTCATCCAGAGTGACGTTACCGGAGAAAAGATCTCTGGATTGTCCCCAACTGTTTTTCTGCATATCGGGGAATCCGGATTCTATATATTGCTGAATACGTTCCAGCTTTGGTGAAAGGATAGGAGAGGAAAGGGAATATTTAGCAACAATATGAGCTGCTTTCAATCCCGTACCGGTAAGAACAAACAGGCATTTCTTACCTTTAAAGATGTCCAGATTATTTTTAAAGCAAGCTAAAGGAATTGCACATGCCGGTTCTGTGAAAATTCCTTCCTCCACGGTCATTTCTTTCATGGAAGTCAGTAATTCATTCTCGGTAGCCGTAAAAGCATGTCCATTGGTTTCGTTAATGCCTTCCAGTACTTTATAGAAGTCAAAAGGATCGGCAACAGCTACGGCATCAGCCATTGTATTCACCTGATCTTTAATGATCTTTTCTTTCTTGAAAATACCTTCAACAACCGGAGAACTTTGCTCGGGCTGAACGGCAACGAAGCTTGGAATTTTATCTATTCTTCCGGCTGCTTTTAATTCCACTAATCCTTTATAAATAGCGGCAAAGTTCGTTCCTGCTCCGATCGGCACAAAGATATAATCATAATCCATTGCACCTTGCTCGATCAGTTCATATGAAAAAGATTTTTGGCCTTCCTGCCTGAACACATAATCACCGGCTAAGTAATAATTTCCTGATTTGGCGAATTCCCTACAAAGCAGTTCACAAGTTCTGAAATCGCCTTTTATTCTGATGATTGTGGCATCGTAAATAGTGGATTGAGCCAGTTTAGCATCCGGAGTTTGTTCAGGAACAAATACAAAACAAGGAATTTTAAAATAGCATGCATAAGCCGCAACAGATGCTGCCATATTTCCAGTAGAAGCTAAACAAATGGCATTTGCACCTAATTCTATAGCTTTTAAAACTTCTATATAGCTTCCCCGGTCTTTGAAACAACCCGTAGGATTTTCTAATTCAAGTTTAGCATATATTTCAGCTTCGTATGTTTCTGAAAGTCGTTCCAGTTTCTTTAAAGAAGTGTAATCTGTTTTCAGCGGATCTGGAATAATATCCTTTAGTGGATATTGAATTTCTTCCCGGGATTCTTTGTAGTCAACGGTTAGCACACCGCCACAGTTAGTACAGTAGGTGCTTGTGACGCGCTCGTCATTTACTGTATCACAAATAATACATCGAACAGTATAGCCGGAATTAGAACTCTTCATGGAAAATAATTTTGAAATTTATCCAAAATACAAAGCTTTTAAATAGGAATGAAGGATGGAAAATCGCTTTTTTGAGCTGTCAGCTGTCAGCTGTCAGCTATCAGCTATCAGCTAAAGCGGTAATAAAACAATCTCTTCAAAATCAAGATCCAGAATTTCGAAAATAGGAGTAGCTATCTCTTCAATTTCTTCCTCGGGATATTCGTCCAGACCTTCCAGTTTTACATACAAAGTATCATTGTGGTCATCCACAAAATATTGAACATCCGTGGACTCGAAGCTGTCTTTTAATGTTTTAATTAAAAACTGTAGATCTTCTTCAAAAGATTGATGTTCTGTTTCTTCTATATTATTCATGCAGATGGATTTGATTTGAAGCAAAAATACCCCGAGTTTGAGTCATGAACAAGCAACTTCTTCGACTAACTGAGATTGCCCAAAAACCTCAGAGAACTATTATTGGGTTAATGTCCGGAACTTCACTAGATGGACTCGATATTGCTATGTGTAAGTTTAAGTGGAAGAAGCCTCATTTAATGAATTTTAGAACTGTAGAATATTCTGAAGACTTAAGAAAGAGAATCAGAGCTGTTCAGTCTCAGATGCAGGTTAATCTTCAGGAAGTCTGTGTTTTGCATACAGAGTTAGCTCACTTATATGCTGAGTTGGTTTTGGAATCTCTAGAAGAATGGGGAGTTGAAGCGCATCAGGTGGACTTGATTGCTAGTCATGGCCAAACGATCTATCACCATCCGAATAAAAAGATGAACAGTACGCTTCAGATCGTGGATGGAGATCATATTGCTGAAAAAACCGGAATTGTTACCATCTCTGATTTCCGCCAAAAACATGTTGCCAAAGGAGGTGAAGGTGCTCCAATAGCCGGAATTATGGACGAGGCTTTATTCAGGTCGGAATCAAAACATCGATTATTGTTAAATCTGGGTGGTATTTCAAACTTTACCTGGCTACCAAGTAAGGAAAGTGGTGAGGAGATATTGATCTCAGATATTGGCCCGGCAAATACGCTCATCAACGAAGCCATGAAAAAGCATTTCAACAAGCATTTTGATGAGGATGGAAAAATTGCTTCAAAAGGAAAAGTACATTCCGGATTGATGAAATATTTATTACTGGAACCATTTTTCAGAAAGTCTTTTCCAAAGACAACGGGACAAGAACATTTTAATCTGGATCTGGTGGAAGAATTAATGACCGGATTTAAGATCGAGCTGGAACCCGAAGATCTTGTAGCCACACTTACCCATTTAACAGTTCAAAGTATTACACGAGCTTTTGAAGAAGTTATCGGAAATACGCCTTTTGAAATGTTTGTATCTGGTGGGGGAGTGCATAACTCAACCGTTATGAATGGACTGAAAGAGAGGCTTGGTAATGCTGAATTCAAAGATTTTGAAGAATCAGGAATAACTGCAGATTCCAAAGAGGCAGTGTTGATGGCATTTCTTGCAAACGAATGCGTTGTTGGCGGAGAATGGGAGTTGGGGAAGGTTAGTTTTTAAAGGAATACATTATTTAAGCCATTTACTCAAACTTTTCTTTGCATCAGAATGTGAAATTATGTTCCCTTCGCGAATTGCTTTTTCTCCTTTAGCTAAACCTTGAATTGTTTCAGAATAAAAAATTTCTGTGGAATGAAGTAGTTTCTCGAGCTTAACAATGATTTTCTCTCTAATCGGCTTCCCTTTCTCAAAAATAGCTTCCTGAAGCGCTTTGTATTCTTTTCTTCCTTCTTCTGTTTCAATTTTTATGGGCTCTAAGCCATGATTTCGTAAATCATACGGGCTTGCCTTCATGTCAATAGTTCGGGCTTCTAATGCCAGTTCAAAAGCTTCCAGAATAAGATCGCTGCTTACCCACGGATATAATTTGAACGCCCATTTATACAGATCCATATTAGAATGAATACAACCCGGCTGTTCTGTTTCCGAGAACGTCTCTCTGGAGAGCTCAAATCGATTCATGGGCTGTGCAGGTTTAGTAAAAAAGCGAAAAGCATCGAAATGAGTGCAAAGCAGCGGTCGTGATTCCACAAATTCAGCCAGTTCATCCGACTCCATTCGCAGTGGAACCTGATCATGTCTTGGTTTTTCAGCTTTGTAGACCATGGCCCATTCATGCATGCCAAAACATCCAAAAGACGGACGACTGTTTTGAGTGTTTTTCAGCATTTTCAGAATCCAGGTGGCAGACCGAATTCTTCTTTCCGGAAAAAGGTCCATATCGATCCATGCTTTATTATCTGAGATCTTCAGCTCCTCAAAATCGGGGAGCGTTTCCACGTCAGAAAACTCAAGAGCGGTTCCAAACCCGGGCGACCATCTCTTCAGCATTGAAGGCCGAAAAGCGTAATATTGAAACAAAAAATCCATTACCGGATTCTTTTTGTGTTGAGAACGCTCGATCAAATATTGACCGACCAAATTATCAACTTTGGATTCGTGGTATGTTTGTCTGGATTTCCATTCTTCTTCCCGAAGAACCACGTCTATATTTATGTCAGGTATAACTGCTTGCATATCCAAAGATAAGCAATTGGATTTAACCCTTTCAGGGTTTTTGGGGAAATATTTTACATCTATTGATATTGAATCCCTTCGGGATTAATCATGAATTATAAACTTGATAAATTTTAGTCCAACTTGTCTAATTAAAGCACTTTGTTAATATTAAATAAGTCCGATGGACTTGAATGTAAATAGAATAATGAAATTTTGATATTGAAACCCCAAAGGGGTTAAACAGAATGAGCACTTATACACAAATTATATATCAGATTGTTTTTAGTACAAAAAACAGAGTACCTGTTCTGCATAAGACAGGAAGACATGATCTTTTTAAATACATCTGGGGGATTTTAGAAAATAAGAAATGCCATCTCTATCAGATAAATGGAGTTGAAGATCATGTTCATATTTTAACACATCTTCATCCGACTATTGCATTATCAGATTTAGTTAAAGATATCAAAGTAGCAAGCTCGATATATATCAAAGAAGAAAATTTATTTAAAAACTTTCAAGGATGGCAAAATGGTTACGGAGCGTTTACATATTCGATAAAAGAAAAGGACAGGCTTATAACCTATGTGAAAAATCAGGAAATACATCACAAGAAAACTTCATTCCGTGAAGAGTATATTTCTTTTTTAAATGAGTTTGAAATCAAATTTGATGAGAAATACCTGTTCTGACTGGTTTCAAAACTCTTATCAGCTTTATTGCAAGAATCAATCACATCAAACCTGGTTTTCTGTTAACTTAATGTTTAAACATTAAAGAGAAACTCAACACCGTGAAATCTACAAACATTACGTCTGATTTATTGGATAAAGCTTATGATTATGAGACGTATAATCAATTGATTAATGAGTTATTCGGTGAAAACAGAACAACCAATGACGATAATTCTGAAAGTCAGCTGAACTACACTAAACTGAATATTCAGCGGGCTTCAAGATGGGAAAAGAGAGCTAAACTGAATGATGATCTGAAAGAAGTAGTCAAAAAGATTAATAATGATCAGATTTGGCTGGTGATCACAGAAGGGTGGTGCGGAGATGCTGCTCAGATACTTCCTTTTATAAATAAAATATCAGAGCTTAATGAGAAAGTTGAACTGAAACTTGTACTCAGAGATCAACATCTTGATGTAATGGATGAGTTTTTAACAGATGGAAGTCGGTCAATTCCGAAAGTTGTTGTTCTGAATAAAGAAACTCTTGATGTGTTGGGGAGCTGGGGACCACGTCCAAAAGCTATTCATGACGATTATGTTCAGAAAAGGAGAGATGCTGACTATGATAATAAGAAAGCAGCTGAAGAACTCCATTTGTGGTATGCCAGAGATAAAGGCAAAACCACTCAGGACGAGTTCAAAATTTTTTTAGAAACTCTGAACTAAATCAGTACTCAAAGAAATTCCAGGGTTGAAGATTTGGTACACTTGCCTCAAAAGTCATTTTCTTTTTAAGAGTAGGATGCTCAATAGTCAACCGAACAGCTCTTAAACCCATTTCTTTTCCGTCTTTGTTTCCTTCTTCTCCGTATCGGTAATCGCCCCATAATGGATGTCCTTCTTTAGCCATTTGTACCCTTATCTGATGAGGTCGACCCGTAAATAAGTCTATTTCAACTAAGCTGTAATTGGCATTTTGTTTGATGGTTTCAAAGCTGAGTTTAGATTCTTTGGCTTTGCCTCTGGGTTTTTTATAAGCCGAAACGTTATTCGAACGATTGTCTTTCTCCAGAAAATGTACCAATGTGGCACTTGGGGGAGCCAAGCCTTCTACCATTGCCCAATAAGTTTTGTCCATTTTATTATTTCTAATCTGCTCCGATAATCGGGAAGCAGCTTTAGAGGTTCTGGCCAAAACCATGACTCCGCTTACAGGCCTGTCCAATCTGTGAACCAATCCCATCCAAACATCTCCTGGTTTGTTATATTTCTTCTTAATGTATTTTTTACAAAGAGTTAATACGTCAGGATCACCGGTGTGATCTTCTTGAGAAAGAACACCTGCCGGTTTATCGATCACCAATAAATGATTGTCTTCATAAATAATAGGGATATCCGGATTAGTGCGTGTAGTCTGTTTTTTCATATTTATTCTCAGGATTCTTATGGAGAATACGTCTTTTTAAATATTGGTTTCTATTTGCTTTTGATTAATCTATTGAGTTTCAATGAATTAAAATGCTCTAAATATTTTCTTATAAACCCTTAATATTAAAAGAGTGAAAAGTTTATTAATGAAAGTATTCTTATTTTATAAGGGTGAGCAAATAAAAGTTAAGGTAGCCCGTTCAGTTCTGTAATTGTAACATCAGGCATTATGCTCACTCTTAGTATAGTAGTGATTATAAAACCACAAAAGAGAAAAAAGTTCATCTAAAGACGAATTATGTTTAATTGGTTCAAGAAAAAGGAAGTATTTAGAGAAATCTGTATCCCAAAAGTATTTTTAGATAATGATATTGACTTCCGCTACCAGCATTCAATTGAGATCGCAACCATTCGAAGTAAAAGCAAATCTATATTTAAAGATATTGCTAAACTTGTTCAAGAAAATGATAGTCAATCTTTGAAAGACCTTTCAAGTACAATATTGAACGAGGACTCCATTAAGGTATACAGTTTAATAGGGTCACAAGAAAATCAAAGAATGTTAATTGCCATTCTAAATCCAGTTAAGAAAGGCGAAGAACCCAGACTGGTAGCTTATAATCTGATGAGTACTTCCAGTCAAATGAGCATTAAAAAAGTTAGTAATTTTTAGTATTCAAGAGAGTAAGTCTCTGAGTAAAATTCCCAGGATTTGTTCAAGGAATATTAGTGGAGTTTATTTCCCGATTTTTCCCAATGTTGATCTGCTTTTTGAATTCTGTTGGGTAGAATCTTGAACAGCAGCTTTGCTATCGGATTCGAGAAAAAGTAAGTTTTTCCATCGATAGTAGTACTGTGTTTCCCGCCTTCTACATTAGTTTTTCCGGTACTGACTGCAAATGCGCAATGGCCATCATATTTTGCATTTTTAGTTGATTCCATAGTATTTATTTAGTTTAATTTGTTTGGAAAGTTATTCAATGAAAGCCAGTTCATTTACGAAACAACTCCATTTAAACGTTCAAGTATTGCTGTCCAACCACCGGTGTGATTTTCTACCTGTTGATCATTTGGCATAAACTCATGCATTAATTTAACTTCAGTTCCGCCATCAACCTCAGTAAGAGTGATTGTAACTAAAGTATTGGTAACCGCCTGTGAATTCCAGCTGAATACGATCTTATCAGTAGGGGAAACTTCTTTATATTCGCCGGTGTGAGAGTAGGTTTCACCTTCGCTGTTATGCATATCAATCTTGTAAGAGCCACCTTTTTTGCTATCACTTTTTACGGTAGCACTCCAGCCTTCAGGTCCTGCAAAAAACCATTTCGCCATGATATTTTCGTCTGTTAATGCATTAAAAATAGTCGCTTTGTCAGCCTTTATAGTTTTTGATACGGTAAGTGATTTATCGTTCGACATAATAATTAATCCTTTTTTGTTTGTGTGATAAAATGATCCAATTCGTCCAGCCTTGCTTCCCAGAAAGCTCGGTATTCATTGATGAGTTCCTGTACTTCCTTAAGCGGCTCGTAATTCATCCTGCATGAATAACTTCTTCCCACTTTCTCTTTTTTAATCAGATTGGCGTTTTCCAGCACTTTTAAATGTTTGGATACTGCCGCCAGTGACATCTCATAAGGTTCTGCTATTTCATTAACGGAATGTTCTTTTTCCCCAAGACGAAGTAAAATTGAACGTCTTGTTGAATCGGCCAAAGCATGTAGGGTTGAGTCAAGCATATATTTAACTAATTGGTTGAATGTTAGTATAGGAAAGAGATTTGATATATTCAACCGATTGGTTAAATATTTATATTAGGAATTACTCTATTAGTTAAAGCTGTAAAAGTTAGGTTATTCCTTAACGATTTATAGTGATAGTCCTAAGAAAAATTTGCCCTTAGTATTTAAGACGGAAAAGAGAGCGTGACCGGGATGCTCTGCATTGGAAACGAACCGCCCCGGCTAAGAAACAGATTCTTTGGTTCTGAGTAGTTCGCCCCTCCTTGGATAAGGAGGGGAATTCACGAGTTGATTCTAATATTATCAACGAGTCCTCCTCCTGTTGCAGGAGGAGACAGAGGAGGTCTTTCTTTGCCAATAATTCTAAAGGTCGGTGCAGTTGGAAGCTTTTATAAAATCCTGAGTTCTATTAGAAATCATCCAGTACATAGAAACAGAAGCTATTTTTATCTGTGAGATGGCTAGCATCTGCAAACATACCTCGTGCTTTTGAATCAGTATAAAATCTAAGACTGATCCATAGAAGCCCTTATGCACCCAAAATCGGCAAATGTTTCACTTTATGATAAGTGAGAGCAAGTTTTATACAATGCTTGAGCTCTTTCTCCGGAATTTTTTCATCCAGCTTGAATACAATGGCGCGGTCTCCCTCAAATGTGAATACATCCTGATAGAGTTCTTTGAAAGTGGGAACCAATTTTGAAGTGCATTTGAAATACATGGCATATTGATCCGGTTTCTTTTCTTTCCAGTCCATGCGAACGGTGCTTCCGTGTTTGGTAAGATAACTGGGCTCTCCCCATTTCAGTGTTTCCTCCAAGTTTTCCAAACCATCAACTTCTGAAGCAGCTTCCAGAACTATTTTTCTGAGCTTCTCCATTTGAGACTGAACGGAATCCGGGTAATTCTGGAAAACCTTGGTGGTATTTGGGTTAGTGGAAAGGTTCATTTTAAAATCTTCTTTAACAACAGCATAACACGTACTCTATTCATGTTATTCCAGCTGCATGTTTAAGTTTGATTCATGTTAATCTGCAAACAGATATAGTAACACGAATACATATAATTTTCAAAGCTCCGTATACCTTTCAATCCGTTCTCTTTCTTCAGGCTCCGTAGCTAAGCTAATTCCTATCAACAAAGCCAGGTTTACGATCAAACCATAAATTCCCTCATGCATAGGAAGTGGTTTGAATTCGGGATTGTACAGGAAGAACAGTGTGACTAAAATTCCACCGATCAATCCGGCTAATGCACCTTTCCCATTTGCCCGTGGCCAGTAGAACATGGCAAATACCAAGGGGAACATCTGAGCAATTCCGCCATAAGCTCCCAGCAGAAGAGAAACAATATCCGTTTTTGAAAACACAGCAAAATAATAGGCGATCAAACTTATGACGACTACTAAGATTCGTATCAAAGTTCGTTCATTGCCTTCTGCTTTCATCCAGTTTGCAAGTGATGGAGATTTCGAAAGTCCGTCCCGAACGGCAACCGAAGCCGCTGCGTGAACAATGGCATCACCCGAAGACATTGAAGCCGCCAAAGTCCCGGCACAAACCAACCCAATCAGAATTACCGGAAGATCCATTTGAAGCAATACATGTGGCAGAATAGAATCAGCAGGAGTTACATTCGGAAAAGCAAGAACTGCTGCAAAACCGATGATCAAAATCGGAACCAAAAAGATCTGAAAAGTAGGGTAGAGGACAACCGTTAATTTAATTGTTCGATCACTTTTTGCAGCAAAAGCTTTCATAAAGAAATGTGGCCACATGGAAAACCCAATGGCTGAGATCAACACGGCAGAACTAAACCCCCACCAATCCCAAGCGGCTGCGCTACTGGTTAAACCCGGAGCAGATAGTGCTTCCCCAAAATCGGAAGCAATTAATTCTTCAAACATTGGCCCGATTCCTCCATACATCTTTTCAGGTAGATAGATTCCCAAAAACCATGCAATGATCAACATGAAAATTCCTTGGAAAGTGTTCGTCCAACCAACACCCATAACTCCACTAAAAAACACGTACACAAGCACAACTCCGTACGCAATTCCGGCGCCCAACCATTCAGGAATAGTTCCTTCACTGATCGTATTCAGAACCAATCCGGCGCCTTTCATTTGAAGGGTTAAGTAGGGAATCAAAACTACTACAGTGAGTATAGCAAGTAATGCGGATAGTACTTTGCTGTTGTAGCGATCCTGAAGTAATTCAGCCTGAGTTACAAATCCGTGTTTTGCACCAAGTTTCCTGGCCTTGGGACCAAAAAAGTAAAAAGGAACCATTCCCAAAGCTCCGTAAGCGATGATGTAGAAAGCAGCAGCTCCACGGGAATACGCCCAACCCGGTCCACCCAAAAATGCAAAAGACGAAAAAATGGATGCGCCCAACACGAAATAGAGAATGAACACATTCATGGAGCGATCACCGGCTACATATCCGGCAGCACTATTACTCACTTTTCTTCCGGGGATGATTCCCATCACCAACGTGATTGCCAAATAGATCCCACAAATTCCGAGGATAATGATCCAGTCAGCCAACTATTTTTCCTCCTCAGTATCTTTTCTGAAAAAGAGAAAGAGTGCTGTAAAGGAGCAACAAACCATCAGGATAACCCAGAAAAAGGAGAGAGGTAGCCCAAGAATTAGTGGCTTTGCTGAACTCATCAGTGGATAAACCGGCCAGATCAAACAGATCTGAATCAGTACCAGAATCGGAACTAAAATAAATGCACGTTTTTTTCGCTTGGGATTTCGCGTAGAAAAAACTAAGCCGTTTGGAATCTTGTTTTTCATATTCAAAAAAATATTTCGCTATAAATACGAAAAGAAGTTTAATAAAACCATCAGCTGAAATCAGCGTTCCAAAATCAGCGGAATCAGTGTTCCAAAACCACTACCTTTAAACCGTGAGCAATCCCAAGATCAATATAGAAGTTTCTGAAAAAGTAGCGAATCTGCCGCTTTCACCCGGAGTGTATATCTACAGAGATAAAAGTGGAAGTGTGCTGTATGTGGGAAAAGCCAAGAAGCTCAGAAACAGAGTTCGTTCTTATTTTCAGGAATCCCGGAATGTAGATGGGCGAATCAAAACCATGGTTTCCAAGATCGATGATCTGGAAGTGGTGGTTACCGATTCGGAAGCTGAAGCTCTGATCTTGGAGAATAACTTCATTAAGCAGTATCAGCCTCGCTACAATATTATGTATCGGGATGATAAATCATATCCATACATCTGTATCACAAAAGATGAAAAACCCAGAGTGTTTCCAACCCGGACCATCGTAAAAGACGGGAGCAAATATTATGGTCCGTACGACAGTGTGATAAATATGAAGAGAATGCTGGAAACCATTCGTAAAGCATTTGATCTTTGTACGTGTGCGGTTTCAATCAAGAATATTGATCGAACTCGTGGGATTCCTAAATGGCATTCTTGTTTCGATGATTATTTAGAGAACTGCTCCGGCGATTGGGATAATGAACGCTATAATGTTGTTGTATCTAAAGTAGAGCGCCTGTTGAACGGACAAACGGAAGTGTTGATCCGTGAACTGAAAGAAGAGATGGAAATAGCATCTTCTGCTTTAGCATTTGAAGAAGCGGCTAGGCTTCGGGATAGCCTTATTGCCGTTGAGCGCTACAGCAAGAAAATGAAAATGGTTGCGGATAAGAAAGTAGATCGTGATGTATTTGCATTGATCATCGATTCAGAGCTTGTAGAAGCCTGCGGGGTTTTATTTAAAGTTCGGGAAGGGAAGTTGATCGGTAAATTCCACCGCTTTTTGAAAAATATTGATGGACTGGCTGAAGGTGTTCTGCTTCAGTCTTTTGTGGAAGATTATTACACCGGACAATATACAGCTGCCATTCCAGATGAGGTGTATATCAGCAAAGAAATGGAAGATGATGAAGCATTGGTACAGTATTTATATCAGGAAAAAGGAAAAAAAGTACCGGTTCATGTACCGCAGATCGGAGAAAAGGCTCAGTTGATCAAAATGGCCAAATCGAATGCGAAACTACATTTAAATGAAAGAAGATTAGAAAAAGAAAAAGCAGAAAGAGATCGGATTCCTCATGCAGTAAAAGAGTTAAAAGAACATTTAGGGTTACAAAGACTTCCTCGTAGAATTGAGTGCTTTGATAATTCAAATTTACAGGGATCAGATCCTGTAGCTTCTATGGTTTGTTTTGTAGATGCAAAACCCCGAAAAAGCGAATACAAACGATTCAATATAAAAACGGTGGTCGGACCAGATGACTTCGCATCGATGAAAGAGATATTGACACGGCGCTACTCCAAAGTGATGAAAGATGGATTGCAAATTCCTGATCTAATTATCGTTGATGGAGGAAAAGGACAACTAAGCTCATCTGTTGAGGCACTTAAAGAAATTGGTTTCTACGGTGAGTGCGAAATCATCGGCTTGGCAAAAAGATTAGAGGAAGTGTTTTTACCTGAGAAATCAGAATCTATAATGATTCCTAAAAAATCGACAGCGCTTAAACTGATCCAACAAGCCAGAGATGAAGCACATCGGTTTGCGATTACATTTCATCGCCAAAAAAGATCCAAAAGAACATTGATCACGGAACTCACTGATATAGAAGGAGTGGGTGAAAAAACATCACAAACACTATTGAAAAAATTCGGTTCAGTAAAAAAAGTTAAACAAGCCGAAATAGAAGAGATCCAAAAAGTGATCGGGAAAAAATCAGGTGAGAAAGTTTACAACCATTTCAATAATTAGATCGTCTTAGCTTTTGATGTGATTAAACGGCTAACATCATCATGTGATATGAAGGTTGAGCATCATCAATTAAAATAGAACCAAGCCAATTGTCTTGGCTCTTCGTACAATAGTGTAAGACAAGAGGTAAAAATGCTCTTTGTGTTAATATATGTTATTGATTGAATGTAATTGAGGTATTCAGAGTTTAATCAATACGTTGGCAAAGAGTTAACCCCAAAATACACGGGTGAACACAATGGAACTATTAAAGAGAACTACAAAGGCATCTTATAAAGATCTTCGGGACAGAGATCTGGTTCGTTATTTCAGAAAGAAAGCTGACGAAGCTGCATTCAATGAATTAATGAACCGACATCAGGCAAAAATTTATTCATACATCTATAGTATGATCAACAACCCTGAAACAGCTAATGATATTTTTCAGGAAGTGTTTACCAAGGTGGTCACGAAAATGGACGACACCTATAATGAACAGGGTAAATGGATTGCTTGGGTAATGAGAATTGCGCACAATGCAACAATTGATCATATAAGAAAACAAAAGCGATATATCGACGTTAACTCTTGGTACGACGATGATGATTCTCGCTCAGATTACTTCGATAGAATGACTGATGAGAGTTGGGTAGACGCAGATGAGCAATTAGTTGAAGGCGAAACAAAGTCCAGTTTAATGGCTCATATAGCTAAATTACCCGAAGAACAACGCACCGTTGTACTTTTGAGGCATTATTACGAAATGCCCTTTAAAGAAATCGCAGAATTGACTAATGTATCAATAAATACGGCACTAGGTCGTATGCGTTATGCGTTGATCAATTTGCGCAAGCACTTTGAGGAAGAAAGACAACATGAGTTTAAACATGCAAATAAACGATGAAGACTGTATTCGGTACCTCATGAGGGAGATGGATCCCTCTGAGGAGATCGAATTTGAAAGAGAAATGATGAGTAACGAAAATTTACTCATAGAAGTTGAAAGTTTAAGGAGCACATACAATAAGGTTAAAAAGTTACCATTAAAGCAGACACCTGCTGAAATACTCGAGAAAGTTAAAAAACAAGCTGTATCCGATCAGCAAAAACAGTTACGCAGTTCGTTTATGTTAATAGGTTGGTTTGGAAAAACAGTAGCTGTAGCAGCAACCATTCTGTTACTTATTTCTGTATCTGTATATTTCATTGATTTTGGAGCTTTAACCGACTCACCTTCTGAAAATACTATTATTTCTGCCGGTTCTGTTCAGCCTTGGGTTGACAGGAATGAAATTATTAAGATATCAGATCGTACGGATGCGATTCAGGCACAAAGAATTGGAGCTGACTATGAGCAGAGCTATGAAAAACTTATTCCTGTAAACAAAGTTGTTATACCCTCAAATCAAAGACAAGGTGTACTATTAACCAGTTCTCCGGTTAATAACTAAATCTAATTGTGGATAACTTACCATCAGGATGTGAATAAGTATTTTTGTATCGCATGATACCTCGCTTTATATTAATTTTAATGTCAAAGAACCAAAAAAAGCGAGTATTTAATGGGTAAAGTGATTTCTATAGCAAATCAGAAGGGAGGAGTAGGTAAAACAACTACTGCTATCAACTTAGCAGCTAGTTTAGCCGCTATAGAACACCCTACACTTGTAATCGATATTGATCCTCAAAGCAATACTACAAGTGGTTTAGGAATTGATGTTAAAACAGTGACTAATTCTGTTTATGAAGTGATGATAGGTAGTACTGACACTACTGAAACGATACGCTCAACAGAATTGGATTTTCTGGATTTGGTACCGGCTCATATAAATTTAGTGGGCGCAGAAATTGAAATGATTGACAGAGAGGATCGTGAGAGAATTCTTGATAAGGCGATCGGTGATCTAAGAGATAAATACGATTTTATAATAATTGATTGTCCACCTTCTCTGGGACTTTTAACGATCAATGCGTTAACAGCATCTGATTCTATCGTAATACCGGTTCAGTGTGAATATTTTGCTTTAGAAGGACTTGGTCAATTATTAAATACCATAAAGATTGTAAGACAACATTTGAATCCGGATCTGGATATAGAAGGGGTTTTATTAACGATGTATGATACAAGAACAAGACTATCCAATCAGGTTGCTGAAGAAGTAAAGCGTTATTTTGATGACAGAGTTTTTAAATCAGTTATTGCAAGAAATATTAGGTTAGCTGAAGCTCCAAGTTTTGGTAAACCGGCGCTTTTATATGATTCTACAAGTACCGGAAGCAAAAATTATCTTTCATTGGCTCGCGAGATCATTAAGAAAAACAGAAAGCTATTTAAGGATAGCCCTGTACTTTCTAATTAAGGAATAATAGTATGGCTAAGAAGGTTTTAGGAAGAGGTTTAGGAGTATATTTCCCGGAGTATCAATCCGATGAGGAGAAGTATGAAGAAAATAAAAGAGAGCCAATTGCAAAACAAAAAGGCCCCGAATCGGAAAAACCTGTTGAAGTTGATCCTGCGGAGTTAGTAAATGTAGTTCTTCATATTCCTGTAGATGATATCAGGGCAAACCCTCATCAACCGCGTAAGGAATTCGATGAAGAGAAGCTGGATGAACTGGCTGACTCTATTAAAGAGCATGGAATTATTCAGCCACTTACGGTAAGGTATATTGGCGAGAGAAAGTTTGAGCTTATAAGTGGTGAACGCAGATTAAAAGCATCGAAACTTGCAGGGCTAAAAGAGATAGCCGCCTATGTTCGTAAAGCTGATGATGAGCAAAGTATGGCATTTGCTTTGATAGAGAATATTCAGAGGGAGGATTTAAATGCCCTTGAAGTTGCTCTGGCATACAAAAGACTTTTAGAAGAATTTGATTATACTCAAGCTCAGGTTGCAGAAAGGGTTGGTAAGAACAGAACAACCGTTACAAATATGTTGCGGTTATTGACCTTACCGGATTTCATTCAAACAGCATTAAAAAAGAATGAAATAGCTATGGGACATGCTCGTTCTTTAATAACTATTGAAGATGTTTCTGATCAGCAAAAGCTCTTAAAGAAAGCAGTTACAAATGAATGGTCGGTTCGGCAAATGGAAGATGCCGTAAGAGCGTTATCTTCAGCTGGAACGAAAAAGAAATCCTCGCCTAAAAAAGATCCAAACAATCCGTTTTACGAGGAAATATCTTCAAGACTGAGACAAACTTTTAGTACTAAAGTGCAGGTTAACCCAAAAGCCAAAGGTGGAGAAATCAAAATCGAATATTATTCAGAAGACGACCTGGAGCGCATTCTTGGGATTCTTGATTCGATTTAATATCATTTTTGCAAGCTTATTAATATTAAGCTCAGTAAGTACAAAAGCCCAGTATTTACAAAAAGCAGATTTAGAAAGGTATTCTTTTAACTATTCTCTTAGTGCTGACACTGCAGAAACTCAATACCCGGACCCGAAATTAGTAGTACGAAGATCATTAATAGTTCCGGGTTGGGGACAGGTAACAAACAGGCAAGCGTGGAAAGTCCCTATCGTTTATGGATTGCTTGGTGGACTTGGATATTATAGTGTATACCTTACGAAACAATATCATGATTACAGGGCCGCTTATTATAATTCCTTTGATTCAAATACAGATATGAGGTTTGGCGCTACGCCCGGATATTTAGAAGGACAAAATGCGAGCAGTTTAAAAAGTAACAGAGATTTTCTTAGAAACAGAAGAGATTTCATTTATGTAACGATATTTCTGTCATATGTGTTAAATGCAGTAGATGCATACGTGTTTGCACATTTACGGCCTTTTGATGTATCAGATGACCTTTCAATGAATAGGACATTTAAGCCCGATAATATTACATCTCCATTGCTGGGAGACGTACCTTCAATTTCACTTTCAATAAGTTTTTAACATGAATAAATCCAAAAAATCAGAAGCACAAATTCAAAGGCAATACGAGGAAGGGAGTAATAAAGATATTTGGAGTGTCTTTAAAATTATGGGGGAATTTGTTGAGGGCTTCGATACTTTATACAAAGTGGGGCCTTGTATTTCAATTTTTGGGTCCGCACGAACAAAACCGGGCGATAAATATTACGAACTTGCTGTTGAAACCGGAAAACTGATTACTGAAAAAGGATTTGGTGTAATCACAGGAGGTGGACCGGGTATTATGGAAGCCGGCAATAAAGGAGCTTCGGCCGGAGAAGGGCGCTCAGTTGGGTTGGGAATTGAGCTTCCGTTTGAACAGGGGATGAATGAGTTTGTTAATAAGGACTATTCAGTAGACTTTAATTATTTCTTTGTTAGAAAAGTGATGTTCGTGAAATATGCTCAGGGATTTATCGTTTTTCCTGGAGGGTTCGGAACTTTAGATGAGCTTTTTGAAAGTCTAACACTTATTCAGACTCATAAAATATCAAAAATCCCAATTATTCTGTTTGGATCAGATTATTGGAAAGGCTTGGTAGATTGGATAAATAATACGATGCTGGAAGCAGGAACAATTTCTGAGAAAGATTCTGATTTATTTCATGTTACGGATAGCAAAGAAGAAGCGGTAAAAATAATTTGTGACTTTTATGAGAAAAAGGAACCAAAACCGAATTTTTCATTTTAAATAAGGAATGGAAGGTATTTCAACTAACATGAATATGTGAGAAATATCCAAAGGAATAAATGGGTTATTAATTTTAGATATGAAGCTTTTTTTTATTTAAATTAAAAGCTTTGAAATAATTAACACTAGACATTAGAAAAATGAAATTTATCAATAAAAGTTTATTGGTTTTATTTGTGGGGCTGTTATCAAGTGCTGTTTACGCTCAAAGCACTTATGAAGATGCAGTAAAATTATATAATAGTGCTGCTGAACAAGCATCAGCTAAAGAATATGACAAAGCTATTTCTACTTATATGGAAGCTGCTCAAATTGGCGAAGAGTTGGGCACTCCACAAGGTACAGATATTAAATCTCGCTCAGAGCAACAAATTCCTAAAGTTCAATTGAACAAAGCTGGAAATTTATTTAATACTTTCAGATCGTCAAAGCAGATTGCTGATCTAGATGTTGCAATAGCAGCTTTTGAAGAAACAGTTGAAGTAGGGAAGAAATACGAAGATACTCGTGTTACTCAGGCTGCACAAGGTTATGTTCCTCAATTATATTATCAGAAAGCTACAATGCTGTTTAAAAGAGAGATGTATGAGGAAGCGGACAAATCTTTGAATAGTGCTATTCAAGCAAATGCCAATTATGCTCAGCCTTATTACACCAAAGGTTTAGTTGCAAAGAAATTATCTGACGATATCAATGATGCTTTAAGATGGTTTGATCAGGCAATTGCAGTAGCTGACAAAACAAATAAAGGTCAGATTTCAAGACAGGCCAAAAACGCTGCTCATGACGAACTTCTTTTCAGAGGTGCAAAACTAATTGAAGCAAAAAATTATAGTGATGCAATCGACCTTCTGAAGCTAGCAACAGAGTATGATGCTGAATCTGCTGATGTATATTACAGAATTGCTGAAGCTTACAACAAACAAAGCAAATATGATTTAGCAATTTCGAATGCTAAAATTGCTTTGACTCATGAAAATGGTGGTAAAACTGATAAGGCAAAGATCTATTTTGAAATGGGTTTTGCGCATCAAATGAAAGGTAACAAGGCTGATGCATGTAGTGCCTATACCAATGCTTCATTTGGATCTTTTAAAGCTCCTGCTGAACATTCTATGGAGTTTGAACTAAAGTGTGGGTCAACCAATTAATCCACTCTTCTGAATTTAAGCTCAGTGTAAAGTTTACACTGAGCTTTTTTTATGCCAAAAATCTTTGGGAAGGGATTTATCTCTTCAATCTCAAACAAGCTTTTCCTATCTTTATATTTTAAATTTCTACAATAACACTAACTACTCTCTTTTATGGCTTCAATAGACCAGCTGTGTGTAAATACAATTAGAACTCTCTCAATGGATGCTGTTCAAAAAGCCAATTCAGGCCACCCCGGTATGCCAATGGGTATGGCCGATGTATCTTATATTCTATGGACAAAATTTCTTAAACATAATCCTGAAAATCCGGAATGGTTTGACAGAGACAGATTTATTCTCTCTGCAGGTCATGGCTCTATGTTGATCTATAGTTTACTGCATTTAACAGGATATGATCTGAGTTTGGATGAGATCAAGAATTTTAGACAAATGGGAAGTAAAACGGCTGGTCACCCGGAGAAGCACTTAACCCCAGGTGTTGAAATGACAACCGGACCGTTAGGACAAGGATTCGCTACCGGAGTAGGAATGGCAATGGCAGAAAAATTTCTGGGAGGAAAATTTAATAATAGTTCTCATACTGTTATTGACCATTATACCTATGCAATAGTTAGTGATGGAGATTTAATGGAGGGAATTTCACATGAAGCAGCTTCTTTAGCAGGTCATTTACAGTTAGGAAAAATGATCTATTTATATGATGCGAATTCTATTTCAATTGATGGGTCAACAGATCTTGCATTTACTGAAGACCCGGTAAAGAGGTTTGAAGCGTACGGTTGGCATGTTCAGGAAATAGATGGTCATAATCATGATGAAATTGAAACAGCCATTAAAAATGCACAATCAGAAACTTCAAAGCCATCTATTGTTATTTGTCGAACTCATATTGGTTTTGGTAGTCCAAACAAGCAAGATTCAGCATCTTCGCATGGTTCTCCTTTAGGAGATGAAGAAATTGTACTTACAAAAAAGGCATATGGATGGGATCCTGAAAAGAAGTTCTTTATTCCAGAGGAAGCTTTAGCAGTATTCAGAGATGAGATCACAAAAGGTGATGCAAGTGAAAAATCCTGGAACGGTATTTTAAATGAGTATCGAACAGAAAACAAAGAACTTGCATCCGAATTAGAAGCTTGGATGAATGGAAAATTACCAGATAATTTAGAATCATTACTTCCGGTATTTGATACAGATGAAAAAGGTATAGCCACAAGATCTTCTTCAGGAAATGTATTAAATGAATTGAAAGATAGTATAAAAAATCTCTTTGGCGGATCAGCTGATCTGGAAGGAAGTGTTAAGACAAACCTTAAAGACGAAGGAGTTTTTAATGCTTCAAATTCATCAGGAAGAAATGTTCATTATGGAGTAAGAGAACATGGTATGGTTGCTGCATTGAATGGGATGGCGCTCCATGGAGGAGTAATACCATTCGGAGGAACATTCTTTGTATTTACAGATTATTGCAGGCCGTCAATCAGGTTAGCAGGGTTGATGAAAACGCCTTCTATTTTTGTAATGACACATGACAGTATTGGGTTAGGTGAGGACGGACCAACACATCAGCCCGTAGAACATTTGGCAAGTTTAAGAGCTATGCCAAACGTACAAGTAATTCGTCCCGGTGATGCTAATGAAGTTTCATATGCCTGGAAAGTAGCAATTCAAAGTAAAGAAACTCCAACAATCATTGTTTTAACAAGACAAAACATACCTACCTTTTCCAGATCTGATGAAAATGCAGCAAGTTTAACAGAAAAAGGAGCATACATATTATCTGATTCTGTTGATGAAATTCCGGATTCGATAATAATCGGTACCGGCTCTGAAGTACATTTAGCTATGGAAGCAAAAGCATTACTGAATGAAAAAGGAATGGATGTTCGAGTTGTAAGTATGCCTTGCTGGGAACTATTTCAGCAACAATCAGCGGAATACAGAGAGAAAGTATTACCAACATCTGTAACTAACAGAGTATCAGTTGAGGCTGGATCTACATTTGGTTGGTCTAAATGGGTAGGTGATCAAGGAATATCAATTGGAATTGATACTTTTGGAGAATCAGCTCCATATGAAGAATTATACGACCACTTTGGAATTACGACCGAAAAAGTTGTTGAAGCTGTGCAACGCCAAAAGTAGCATATCAGCAAATTTTCTTCTTTATAAAAAAAGCCTGATTTCTTTATTGAAATCAGGCTTTTCTGTGAGTTCTAACTCTATTTAATTAATGTCATTCTTTTTATTTGAGAAAAGGAGCGATTTTGAGAAATTGATTTAGCATCAATTCTGTAGAGATAAACTCCACTAGCCAGATTCACAGCATTGAAGCTTAATGAATGTGATCCAGCGGTTTGTGATGCTCCATTAATGAGATCAGCAACCTTTCTTCCGTTTATATCATATACAGAAATGGAAACTGTACTGTTTGATGGCAGCGAGTATGAAATATTAGTGGATGGGTTGAATGGATTTGGATAATTTTGATCCAGACTGAATTTTTTTGGTTGGTTAACAATTTCAGCATCTTCATTAGAAACGGATGTTGATACGTTTCCAATAAAAATTCCTCTACCATGAGTTGCAATTGCCAGCGTTTTGTCAGATGGTCGGTAATCCAGATATTCTACTACTGTATTACCAATCGTTGAGGCTCCTTGAAGCTTCCATTCTGTATTGGCTCCATCAATAGTATTTGTTGCATATAATCCTGTACTGGTTCCAACGTAGTACGTTTTTTCACCTGAACTCGTTTTAGTAATAGCAGCAGTCCTAACTGAAGGGCCGTTTCCATTTAAAGGTTCAAGATTACCTCCGATTCCAGTCCAATTATTTCCTCCATTTGTAGAATAGTAAATACTTTCTGTACTGTAATTAGACACTACTGCTATAATTTCATTTCCATTATCTTCGCTAACTGCGATATCATGGATGTAAGCTCCCGTAGGTGGAATAGAATCTGAAGTAGCTTCTGTAAAACTTTTGACACTCAAATCAGCAGAGGTAGTAGCCGTACTGGAATTTTTAAGTCTGTATATTTGAGGTACTGAAGTATTAGAGAACGACGCATAGTACAGCACATCCTCCGGATTAGTAGTACTTAATGCCAGAGTAGAAATTATCGTAGATCCAAAAGTTGAAAGTTGAGTTAACTCAGTCCAACCTTCATTGGTGCCGTCTGCGTTGCTAGTATTTCTTTCTAATGAAGTTGCTGAATTATTACGAAAGAGATCATTACCCGCAGGATAAAATATAAAATCTTCATCAACATGATTTACTAAATACGGATGAATGAATAATTGTTGTGAAGCGCCAAGCGGGGATATGTAAGAAAAGTCTGTAGGCTCTCCAAAAGCATTATAGTCATATTTTATCAGGCGTCCTCTTTGAGATGAGGTAGTTAAGTAATTTGTTCCGAGGTAGGCATATGAACCATCTCCGGAAGAAATATCTGACGAACCGGAAGCGCCCGTTAAGTTCGAATACTCAAAATAAGGAGATCCATTATCTTGCGTTCCTCCAAGAATCCTTTCGTCACCTGCATCAGGATGTAAAGTAACAGTATAAAATTGAGTTACGTTATACCCATTATTCAAATTATCCCATGTTATAGAAAAGCTAGTAATATCTGAAGTGACACTTATCCCGCCATCGTGACTGCTAAATAATCTATTTGGATCATTTGGATCAAATATTGCGGCATGCTGATCAGGATGGTGATTAAAATATTGAGAAATATTATTTGCTTTAGCATATCCTCCAATCCAATACTCGGTACGTTCATTGCTATCAGTAATACCGTCTTCATCATCATCGTCCGGAGCAGTAGCAAAACCATTTAAAGATCTGTACAAATTAGTACCGCCAATTACTAAGATATCGGGGTCAGTAGGATGTACTTCACAGACCATATTATATCCTCCTTGTAGATTTAAATCACCTACAGGGGTTCCAAAATCAGGTATGTTATCTGTCAGTTCAGATTCTACTATATTGTTTATATCTGAAACATCTATTTTAAAAAGTGTCGGGGCATTAGAATTACTTGCAGCAAATATATAAAATAGATTAGGACTGGATTGTGATGTTCCAATAACTGCTCTTCCAGGTGAAGTAGGGTAATCGTTGGGTGTGACATCTGTCCAAGATAAGCCATCGTCTGAGGATACATAAATACCCGGTGCATTTGTTGAACTGAATCCACTAAAGGGTCTTGAAATTGCAGCTATAACAAGACCATTAGACGCAACCTGTACATCACTGTAGATGTGTTCATTACTTCCACCAAGCACTCTGGTATTAGAAGAAAAGTTATTTACAGATCGGTAGATTCCAAGTGCATTACTTGCAAAAAATTTAGTTCCTGTAGTCGGACTGATTTCTACACGGGAAATAAAATCAAATTCAGAATTGAAAGAAACATCCTCATCTGATGTTGCGGAAATTTGTACCCAGTTATCTCCATTATCATTAGAGACATATATTCCAGAACCATATAACTGTCCGCCGCCACCTCTTGCTCTGGATGAAGCTCCTGAGAATTCACCAGTAGAATAGTACCATGTATCTAAATTAGCAGGATCTTGTACAAGAGATGTTACACCCAGGTTTTGTCCGAGATCACTGGTTTGCACCCAGTTTTCACCTCCATCAATAGATTTCCACATTCCTCCGGATGCTCCACCCGCAAGTATAATATCAGAGTCTCTGGAATCGATACCTAAACCTCGAGTTCTCCCTCCAACATCATTCGGACCGGCTTCAACTATATCAATTTCTTCAGGAAGATTTGCTGATTTATATAAATATGTATTTTCAAGAGCTTCAGCATGTTTGAGCTCTCTGGTTCTAATGTTAGAAGGGATAGAGTTAGTTCGAGGATTTCTCATCAAACGAAAGAAATGTTCTCTTCTGTCTTCAGAATTTTCAGCTCTGTCAGTTACAGATTTTTCTTGAGAATGGAGGTGCTGAGAAAGTGGTTTTTCTACATTCTTATTGGGTATTAAAAATAATAAAAAAAAGAACGATGCTGCCAAAAAAAATACGCTTAGAATATTATGTATTTGTTTTTTCATAGTTAGTTTTTGATAGTTATTAATTTCCACAGGGTAGTCTTTGTTTTATCCCCCATCATCATGTTGCTTTCATTGTTCGAAAGTATTGCAACAAGAGTATTATTTTGTTTGATTAAATTTAAAGATTTGTTGTAAAGTTCATTATTTACTGCAAAACTTATTTCTGATCCTGAAGGCACAGGATCAGTAGCACTTCCATAGCTTAAAATTTCAATTACTTCAGAAGAAACCATTTTGTGAGAATCGTTATCTTTTATCATTAAAATTTTTAGATGGGCTTGTATTTGTCCGGGAGCTAAACTTACTTCAGCTTCAGGAGTTGGCTCAGAATTCTGAGTTGTTTTCTTTTTATTTGCACAGTTAATTAAAAGAACAGAACAAACTACCAGTAGGAAACTTTTTTTCATATAGAATAGATGAATTATTAGTTATAACAATATTGTAATTTACTTTAACTATATCAGCATTAATTTATAATATTTTAGTCAAGAACTGTAGCTTTGAATAAACTTTTATTTCAAAAAATAATTGCCCAAACAAGTGATTCCCCAATAGCATTAGAGATATCTGATACAGAAGGTTGCTATATAAATACCACTGACGGGAAGAATTATCTGGATTTCATATCCGGAATTGCAGTTAGTAGTTTGGGGCATAATCATCCAAAAATCATTCAGGCATTACATGATCAAATTGATAAACATCTACATGTAATGGTGTATGGAGAGTTTATACAAAAGCCTCAAATTGAATTTGCAGAATTATTGATACAGCAGCTTCCAGATTCACTAGAGCAAATATATCTGGTAAATAGTGGAACCGAAGCAGTGGAAGGAGCTCTGAAACTAGCTAAGAAATCTACAGGAAGAACAAAGTTAGTTGCTTTCAAAAATAGTTACCATGGAGATACTCATGGTTCGTTAAGCGTAACAGGAAGAGATGTATACAGGGATCCTTATTTACCATTGTTACCTAATGTGCATTTTGGTGAATTCAATGAAGATTCAGCTCTGCAATTAATAGACACAAATACGGCTGCGGTTATTTTAGAACCTATTCAGGGAGAAGGTGGGATAATACCTGCTCATAAGAAATGGCTTGAATCGTTAAAAGTAAAGTGTGATGAAAATGGTGCACTTTTAATTTTTGATGAAATCCAAAGTGGGTTTGGGAGAACCGGTAAACTGTTTGCTTTTGAACATTACGAGGTTACGCCGGATATTTTGTGTATTGCAAAAGCAATGGGAGGGGGAATGCCAATTGGTGGGTTTGTATCTTCAACAAAAGTGTTTCAAAGTTTTAAGTATGATCCTCCTTTGAACCATGTAACAACTTTTGGAGGTCATCCTGTAAGTTGTGCAGCTGCACATGCGAATCTGAAAGAGCTTTTGGATGGAGGATACTTACAAAGAGCTCAAAAAATTGAAGAAATAATCAAATCAACTTTAAAAGGAGAGGGGATAAAAGAAGTAAGGGGAGTTGGTGCTATGCTTGGTCTGGAACTGGAAACAAGAGATCTAACCGAGAATGTAGTAAACCATTGTTTTGAAAAAGGAATACTTTTGGGTTGGACACTGCATTCCAATACGTTGGTTCGGTTGGCTCCTCCGTTAATTATTACGGATGATCAACTAAAAATTGTAACGAGCACTATTATGGAAGGTATTTCAATCTATTATTGAATTAGTTTTGCTGATCAAGTGAATAATTCACCATCCATTTAATGCCAAATTTATCTTCTAGCATCCCAAATTTTGCATTCCAAAATGTAACTTCAAGAGGCATGGTAATATTACCTCCATCCGATAGCTTTTTAAAAACTTGTTCCAGTTTTTGCTCATCATCAAAATGAAGATTGATCTGAATGTTATTACCATTGATGATTTTTTTGTGAGGGGCTCCATCTGAGAACATAATTTTGTTATCCCCAAATACCAGTTCAGCATGCATTATTTTATTCTTATACTCGTTTTCAACAGGCATCTCTGTATCGCCAAAACGCCGAATGGCCAGTTCCCCTCCTAAACATTGATGATAAAAGGTGATAGCCTCTTCACAATTTCCGGGAAAGAAAAAATAAGGTGATATAAGGTTCATAGTTTTAAGACTTAAAGAGTAGTTAGTGCGTAAACCAAAATATTGACACCCATTCTCAGCGCTTGTTGCCGTACTGATGCCGGATTATTATGAATTTCAGAATCTGCCCAACCGTCGGCTAAATTGGATTCATAAGTATAAAAAACGACCATTCTTCCATCTTTAAACAATCCATAACCTCTGGGTGACTGATTATCATGTTCATGAATTTTGGGCAAACCATTACTAAAATTAAATACATTATTATAAATAGGATGCGAATATGGAATTTCAATAAATTCTTCTTCAGGATATACTTGTTGCATCATTTTTCTGGCATGCTCATCAATCCCATAATCATCGTCTATATATAAAAAGCCTCCGTTGTCCAGATAGGTTCTTAAGTTGTTTGCTTCTGAAGTGTTTATACTAATATTTCCATGACCTGTTAAGAAAATAAAAGGATAGCTATGGAGATCACTACTGCCAATAGAAACATCTTTATATTCTGATTTTATGCTGATAGAGAATTGATCTTTAGCAAAGTTTATCAGGTTTGAAAGAGAAGATGGGTCGTTATACCAATCACCTCCACCTCTGTATTTAGCCCTGGCTATTTCAAATTCAGACGATGTTTGAGAAAAAACAGGTATCTGGAAAAGTCCAAAAAAAATAATTATAACAAGAAATCTCATAAGTCCGGAGTTATTCTGGTCTTTTAATATAAGTTTGGATTGTATCAGCAGCAATAGAACCAAATACTCCTATTCCTCCTTCAATATTGTAAAGAATATTTGGTATTTCACCAGGAGAAAGAGTTGATCCTCCCAGCTGTACGCTTTGTGAACGAACAAAATCATAAATATTATCATCAATAATATTAGCCACAATTTGGTTTTCTTCAAAAAATGCAACAGCTAGCCATGGATATTGTAAAATCACTGAACTATCAGGAGATATTTCAAAATTAGATTCATTCACTATTCCTGAACTTGTTTTTTCAAAATCTTCCAACTCATCTTCTTCTTCGTCAAAAAAACTAGCATAGAAAGGTGTAAAATTTTCAAAGATTGGTTTTTGAGCAATAGTTGTAAATATGAAGTAATTCTGCCTGAAACCATTATCACTGGGGCTCAACGTAACCTCTAGTCTTTCGGGTGATTGATAAGTTATGGAATCAGGTACTGGTGATATGGTACTAAAAGCTTCCGGTACATTAGTATATGCTGTAATAACGGCCTCCGGTTCTCCGGGAATATTATCAATTATCAACCGATAAGTTCTTCCAGGTATGACATCACGTGGAATAAGAGGAGCATAAATTCCCGGCTTTTCCATCAAATAAGTATAAGAACTTTCTACTGTAGTGTCCTCATCAATCGTAAGAAGCTGAATAATAACTCTTGCTTCTGATATGGTATATGTACCAAAGGTATACCTCTCAGTTGCAGGGCCTGTAGTGGACAAATATACTTTTGGGAGAGGGCTTTGAGCTACTAAATAGCTTTCTACTACAAAATATTCTTCATATTCATCTTGAGGATACAATTCACATGCAGATATAAAAAGAAGAAGAATCAGAAATGAATAAAGGGTTTTGTTTCTCATATTAAAATTTTACGGTATATGAAACTGATGGTAATAGAGGCAAGAGTGGAACCTCTGATCTTTTTACTGGGTTTTCATCAAAATCGTAGCTGTAAAACCATACATTTCTTCGGGAGAGTACATTTATAATCTGGAATTGCCACTCTGCTTCTCCCAGATTAAAGAATGTTCCTAAACGAGAGAATGAAATATCCATTCTATGATATGCAGGCAAGCGAGAAGCATTTATTTTACCAACTGTAAAGCTGTTTATTTCCTGATTATCCCAAGGTCTGTTTCCTGAAACATAGCGACCTAAGACCTCAGTATAAGCCTGACCCGTTGCATAATTAAATGTAAGTGTGGTGTTCCATCTACTGCTTAGTTTATAATCTAAAACAATGTTAATATCATTTCTACGATCATATTTGGGAGGGTATCTTCGACCTGAACCTGCAGGATTTCCAATATCGTTGTTATAGTTATCGAATTTTTTCCATGTATAAGCAAAAGTATAACCGATAAATCCGGTAAGTTGACCTGCTCTTTTTTCAAAAAAGAATTCGGCTCCATATGCATCGCCGTCACCAATTCTGAAAAGATCGGGATAATCTAATCCGGAGGCGTCAGGAAGAAAAGGGTCAAGTTCGAAAACATCATTCATGGTTCGATAGTACACTTCAATATCAAAACCGTAGCCTTTAAATGGGATCGTTTTAGCCCCAATAATAAACTGATCTCCAAATGAAGGTTTTACTCCGTCATCTGCAGTTAGCCATACATCAAATCCTGAAAAAGCTTCGTTTGTAATCAATGTCAGATATTGATTATATCTTCCATATGCAGTTTGTAATCGTATTCTGTCATTTGCTTTGTATTCAAGAGATAAGCGAGGTTCCAGACGAAAATACTCTCCATCTGATAAATAACTGGTTCTCAATCCGCTTACTATTTTCCATTTCTGGTTAGGACGCCAGGTATCAGAAACATAAACTGAGCTATATTTTGAATGACTTCTGGAACTAAAACTTTGTTCGTTATCAAAACGGTCATTTAAGCGAATGGTCAGGGTTCCGGCCCAAATTCCTATTGCAAGATCATGTTTTTCGTTTGGAAGATATTCGAGGTCAGCTTTAATGGAATAATCATAAATGTTATTTCTTCTTTCGATAGGTGTACCACCCAGTTCAAGTTCGGGGTAATTAAAATATTGAGATCCTGTGAGTACAAAATTTGAAAACAATTTTTCATTAAAGATGTGTGTCCAATTCCCACTCAGAGTTCTGTTTCCGTAATTCAGTTTGAACTCTGCATCATCACTAAAAGGAAAGTTTACTTTATCCTGACCTGAGTAAAAAGCTAAAGAGAGTTTATCATTTTTAGAAGCATCAAAATTAACTTTACCGTTAAAATCCAGAAAGTAAAAACTAGAGGGAATGTTATCACTGGTACTTCTTAAAGCAGCAAGAACAGGTTCTAATGTGCTTCTTCTGGCTGAAAACATCCATGATCCTCTTTTATATGGTCCTTCAATTGAAACACGAGAAGCCAGCATTCCCACAGTTGCAGTTCCTTCTGTGCGGTTCCTGTTTCCGTCTTTATTGTAAATAGTCAGGACTGAACTTAAACGTCCGCCGTATTCAGCAGGATACCCACCTTTGTAAAGGCGTACATCTTTGATCGCATCAGGATTGAAGGTTGAGAAAAAACCAAAGAAATGACTTGGATTGTACACGGTATTTCTATCAAGTAAAATCAAAGTTTGGTCAGGACTTCCACCTCTGATATACAATCCGCTGGAGAAATCGGATGCTGCTTTAACTCCCGGTAAAAGCTGAATAGATCGAAAGACATCAGCTTCGAAAACCATAGGAAGTGATTTTATCAGCTCTGTGTTTATCTCAGCAGTACCAATATTTTTTAATTCATCTTTCACACGTTCACTGGTTACAATAATTTCATCTGTAGAAATTACATTAGGTTCCAGTTCAATATCCAACCGAAGGGTTTCATCAGCTGAAAGAGTGATGGTTTTTCTGAAAAGCTTAAAACCTATGTAGGAACCTGCAATGGTATAGGTGCCCGGTTCAATATTTGTAAGTGAAAAATAACCCAGAGTATTTGTGGACGTACCTCTGTTATTTTCCAGTAGTGCAACGTTTGCACTTATCAGAGTCTCTCCCGAACTTTTATCAGTTATGTAACCATTTACCGAAGCATTTTGGGCAATCAGCATTGTTGGCGCAAAAAGCATCAAAAATGCAGCAAGTTGTTTTATCATAAATTAGAATCGGTAATAATTTTTTTGGTCTTTAACGATAAAGCGTTCAAAAAGTTAGCGAAATAAAGAGCTTTTTATTGTTAAGAATATATGATTTATAGATCCAGTTTTGGGGGTTCAGGATCTTTATTAGGTAAATCCAGATCGGTGCCAAGAGCTTTATTCAATTTCTCAATGAAATAGGCTGAGAGTAATGGAGATTCCTTCTCCACATTTTGATGAACAAAGAAGTACAGATTTCTCAAACCATGATCTTTCCAGATCTTAAGTCTTTCTACCCATTCATCCAGTCTGGAATAATCTGTTTCATGATTTGCACCTACGTATCTTATAAAAGCATCCGGAGTAGTCAGTCGCATATGAAGAAGATCCCGTCGTCCGGCGGTATCAGTAATAATATTTGACACGTTATGCTCTTCAAACAATTGATATGTTCGGGCGGCTACGGTTTCATCATTGTACCAATCCGTATGACGCAGTTCTATTGCCAATGGAAGATCTTTCGGCCAGATTTCCAGAAATCTTTCAACTCTGTCAAAGTCTTTGGGTTTAAAATCATCTCTAAGTTGAAGAAAGATCATTCCTAATTTTTCCTCAAAAGCTCTGATCGGGAGTGTGTATTCTTCTACTAATGCTTCCACGCCCTTTAGTCTTTTGAAGTGACTAATACTGTTAACCACTTTTGGGAAGAACTTAAAATTATCTCCGGATTTTTCTCTCCATCCCGGAAATTACATCCTCACCATATATTTTATAATGTGTAGCATTTAATTCAATAGAGTTGAACTGTTGCGCATAGTATGTAAGCTCATCTTTTGTGCCCCGCGGATAAAAACCTTTCAGATCTTTCTTATTCCACTTAGCGCAACCCACATATATTCCTTCCAGCTTACCCTGTTTATTTGATTCCAACACTTTATAAGTATCAGGATGGTCTTGGGGGAGTGAAAGGTCTGAATTTCCCGGGTCGTCTACGCTTCCGAATTTCATTTTTCTACAATTAAAGATGTAAGATTAAAAATTAAAGATTCATTGAACCAACTTAAACCAAAGAATCCTTTAAATTACAAAGTTAAGTTACAAGCTAATCATTCAATTTTTTATAATCTTACATCTTTAATTTTTAATTCCGAGATGAAAAACGAAGTACAATATTGTATTAAATATTCCGTATTTTAGAAGAGCAACAAAGATGGGGGTGTTCTGGCTTCGACGGGACGCGTAATATCGCAGGTTGCATGTCGAGATTGTCCAATGGATCTCGTAATAAGAACCATTATGGAAATTAATGTAATTGACAATAATTACTCATACCGACTAGCAGCGTAAGCTGACTGGTCTGTTCCCCTGGCTAACGTGCCTATCAGTGCCAGGCTGAACATCATACAAGATAGGATAGCGTATTGGTGTTTTCTGTCTGCAATGCGTGAAACTTAAACAGAATAGTGAGTAGTCGCTTTGTTACTGGGCTCGGCTTCTCGCGAAATTTAATCAGTAACTAAACATGTAGATGTTTGTAGGTTTACTGTTTCGGACCGGGGTTCGACTCCCCGCACCTCCACAAAATTAAAGCCAATTCGATAAATCGGGTTGGCTTTTTTTGATTATTGATTTTCGCTGATGTAGAATCAGCGAAAATCAATAAAAATCAAAATAATCAGAGATCCTTACTCCGGCCTGTGTACGCACGTAAAAGTCACATCATCAAGTGGAGCTTCTTGACCGATGAATGCTTCTAGCGAGCTTTGGAGTTTTTTGACTATGGTTTTAGCATGAAGGGAGCCATAGATCTCCATCAAGGACTGAATACGTTCTTCACCATATTCTTCGCCACGATGGTTTCGGGATTCATTTAATCCATCTGTATAGAATAGAACAGAGTCACCGGGTTTGAAGTGGAATTTCTTTACTTCCAGATGTTTTGCAAGCAAGGCACTGTTGGTCATTCCTAAAGCGAATCCATCGGCTTTTAAATTAAACGTAGTATCTCTTTCTCTGCTGTAATAGATCGGGATATTATGTCCGGCCCGAACGTACTCGAATTCTTCTTTGTCATTCGGGAAAAAACCCACACAACCGGTGACAAAAGTCTTATCACGGCTGTTACTTTTTACGTAATCGTTTAGTTGAATGAACAGATCTTTTGGGGAAGGGTGTTCTTTTGTTACCAGCATATTTACCAATGCCTGCATCCTTACCATATACAGAGCTGCTGAAAGTCCTTTTCCGGAAACATCAGCAATAATTACATACGTGCCTTTTTCGGTATCGATCACATCCAGATAATCTCCGCCTACTTCTTTAGCAGTATGAGCAAAGGAGTAGACTTCTAAATTCTTCTTATTGAGTGATGTACTTGGCAACAGACTTAACTGAATATCTCTGGCAAGATCGATCTCTTTCTGTACATCGGATTTTTCCAGCAACTCAACTAATAGTAGCAGAAACATGGATACGAAGCCGAAGGGGAGAAGGAGGTTAGAGAAAAAGACAATTCCTTCAAGACCAAAAATATTCACCAGATAATGCGCTACAAAGCTTACAGATCCTAACCCAAAAGCTAAACGTCTGGTTGGATTAAGGCGTTGAGTTAGATCTGAAAACACACGAAGAAACTTGACATGCCCGGGAAGATTTTGCCCTTGCTGTCGCTCAATATCTTCAACGGCTTCTTTGTATAACAGTTTTAAACGATCGGTATCGGCAGTGAGCTCTTTGGAAAAACGATCTTTAGACATTCCGGAAACATATTCCTGATAGAATTTCTTGGTTCCGTAACCTGACTGTGCTTCGTTTTTTAAACTCAAAGTATGTGCTTCTGATTATTTATTTGTGCCTTGTTCGTAATAATAACTAAAAAGTTTTGAATTGGCTTGATTAATCTTTCATATTGGTGATTGGTGATTGGTGATTGGTGATTGGTGATTGGTGATTGGTGATTGGTGATTAGGAATTGTCTTTAAACTAGGAGGACGTTTACGTCCGTGTTGGTGAGACACAGTTTAAAAGAGGAAAGTGGCGTTGTTAAAAAGCGCAGAACCTGAAGGATCTGCTGGTTTAAGTTGCTTTAATTTATATGCAGGAAATTCTTCGCAGGACTGAAGTCCATGCTTGTTTATGTACTTTGTGTGATTTCGTACATAAGCTAGAAAGGGTTTTAACTCTTGGGTTTATGATCAAGAAGCTTCTTTTTTAAACTGGTTTTAGTTTCATCATCCACAAAGGCTGCTTCGATGGCAAAGAGGTTGGTTGCTAAATAGTCTTTTAATTTCCAGTCAAAATGGGTGTTCAGGTTTTTATATTCATCAAATAAACTAACATTGGAAAGTGATCTTCCGTCGGTATTCACGCTGAGAGAAACTCCGGATCTGTAAATCTTATCGATATTATGGTTTGCCAGTTTTGGATAGATTCCCGTTTTGATATTACTGGTTGGACATACTTCGAGATGAACATCTTTTTCTTTGAGATATTCCATCAGTGTAGAGTCTTCATAACTTCGCACTCCGTGACCGATTCTTTGAACATGAAGTTCATCAATTGCTTCCCATACATTCTTAGGTCCACATGCTTCTCCTGCATGACAAGTACACGGAATTCCGTTTTCTCTTGCAAATTCAAAAGCTGATTTGTGCTCATCAATCGGATAACCGGCTTCATCTGCAGCAAGATCAAAACCAACAACATTGGTGCCTTTGAAAACATGAACCAACTGAACGGTTTCTAAACTCTGTGCTTCCGAAAAATGGCGAAGAGAGCATAAGATCAATCGAACTTCCATTTCGAGATCAACTGTGGCTTTAGAAATAGTTTCGTTGACGGTTTCGACAACTTCTTTTGCGGTCAATTCTTGATTCAGGTGTTGTAGAGGTGCAAATCGAACTTCGCAGTAAATGACATTATCCGCTTTTAATTGCTCTATAAAATCCTGCGTAACTAATTCCAGCTGTTCTTTAGTTTGCATAATGTCGATGCTGGCAGATGCGCATTTTATATACTCAACTAAACTTCCACAGTTTTCGGGAGCTACAAAACGCTCATTGTATTCTTCCTCCGTTGTTTCGGGAAGTAATTTCTGAACCACCTGAAAGCTCAGTGAGCAATCCAGATGAACGTGCAGTTCTACTTTTGGGAGTTGTTGAAGTTGTTGAGTAAAATTATTCAAATGATTTAGAATCTGAATTCGGAATTAATGTCAAAACCTTTAGTTTCAAAGACTACAATTTCGACAAATAAAAGACTACATGTCAAAGAAACTTCTTTTTTTACTTGATGGGATGGCACTGGCTTATCGTGCTCATTTCGCATTTGTTAATTCTAGACTTAAAAATTCTGAAGGAATAGCCACCGGTCCTGTGCTTGGATTTGCGAACACATTAGTTCGTATGCTGGACGAAGAAAAACCTACACACATTGCCGTTGCCTGGGATACAAAAGCTGCAACATTCCGTCATGATGCCGATGAAACGTACAAAGCTCAACGTCCACCACAGCCTGATGAACTAAAAGTGGGAATTCCTCTGATCAAAGAAATGGTTGAAAATTGGGGAATCAAGAATATTGAGCAGGATGGTTATGAGGCTGATGACATCATCGGAACCATTGCTTCGGGTGCAAATGCAGATGATGTGGATGTGTATCTGGTTACTCCTGATAAGGATTTTATGCAATTGGTGCACGATCATGTGAAAATGATGAAGCCCGATAACAAAGACGGTGGGTTTAATATCATCGACAGAGAAGGAGTGCACGATTATTTCGGAGTGTATCCGGATCAGGTGATCGATGTGTTGGCTATAATTGGTGATACTTCGGATAACATTCCGGGAGTTCCGGGCATTGGAAAGAAAGGAGCTCCAAAACTGATCAATGAATTTGGTTCTTTAGAAGAAGCCATCGCCAAAGCTGACACCATTTCCGCAAAACGTCAGCGTGAAGGATTACAGGAATTTGCTGATCAGGCGATGCATGCTAAGTTTATGGTTACCATCAAAACCGATGTTCCTGATACCGCTGAGTGGGAAGAGTTGGAATGGAATGGTCCGAATAAAAATGATCTGGGTGCTTTTTTCAAGAGAATGGAATTCAGAACTCTGACAAAGAGATATTTAGGCGAAGAACCCATCGAAAATAAAGCCGGAGATCAGGGAGATCTTTTCGGTACTTTTGTTGAAGAAGAACCTACTGAAAAGCTGGATGAAGAAAAGAATGCTTATGAGCTGATCAAAGACCTTGATGGGGTTAAAAAGCTTGTTGAGGATCTAAAGAAAGAGTCCGTGATCTGTTTTGACACAGAGACAAATTCACCGAATCCGGTTTCGGCTTCTTTAGTCGGATTTTCATTTTCAGCAAAACCCGGAATGGGATTTTATATTCCGGTAAATGTAGAAGGAGCTTTGGATGAAAAAGAAGTGGTGGAAATTATTCGTCCGTTGTTTGAAGATGAAAGTAAAACCCTTGTGGCACATAACTATAAGTTCGATTGGCTGATTCTCCATCGAGCCGGAATTCAGATCAAAGGAAAGCCATTTGATACTATGATCACTGCATATCTCATTGATGCGACTCAAAAGATCAAGATGGACGAACTGTCGAAAAAGTATCTGAATTATGAGCCTGTTCCGATTGAAGCATTGATCGGAAAGGGGAAGAAACAAATATCATTAGCGGATTTAACTCCTGAAGAAGTATATTTGTATGCCTGCGAAGATGCGGATATCACACTACGATTATACGAGATCTTTAGTGAACAACTCACCAAAGATGAATTGGATGAAGTTGCAAAAACAGTTGAATTTCCGTTGATGGAAGTATTGGCTGAGATCGAATATCAGGGAGTAAAGCTGGATGTTGGAATGTTGGAAGGATTTTCGGAAGATCTGGCAACGGATCTTAAAGAACTGGAGAAGCAAATCTATGAGAAGGCTGGAGAGGAGTTTAATATCAATTCTCCGCAACAGTTAGGAACCATTTTATTTGATAAACTGGGATTGCCAGCCGGAAAGAAAACCAAAACTGGTCAGTATTCTACCAATGAATCGGTGTTGACGAAGCTCGCCGTTAAGTACGAAATGCCGGATCTGATTTTGGAATATCGTCAGTTGGCGAAACTAAAATCTACTTATGTTGATGCTTTGCCTTCCATTGTTGACGAAACAACCGGAAGAATTCATACTGATTTCAATCAAAGTGTGGCGGCTACCGGTCGACTTTCTTCGTCTAATCCCAATCTTCAGAACATTCCGATCAGAACAAAACGTGGACGTGAGATCCGTAAAGCATTCATTGCTGATGAAGGATTTAAGATGATGTCTGCCGATTATTCGCAGGTAGAGCTTCGTGTGATTGCTCATATTGCCAAAGACGAAGCGATGATAGAGGCGTTTAAAAACGGCGAAGATATTCACTCCAGAACGGCTAAAGAGATCTTTCATTTAGATTCATTGGATGATGTTACCGCTGATCATCGTCGTAAGGCAAAAGAAGTGAATTTCGGAATTCCTTACGGCTTAAGTGCGTACGGATTGGCTCAAAATCTCGGCATCGAAAATTCTGAAGGGAAGGAAATGATCGATGAGTATTTCGAGCGGTTTCCGAATATTCTGAATTACATCAACGACACTAAACAGTTTGCCAAAGAACACGGGTATGTGAAAACGTTGATCGGAAGAAGGAGATATGTGTCGGATATTAATTCAGGAAATTGGAATGTTCGCGGCTTTGCTGAACGAGTAGCGATCAATATGCCTATTCAGGGCACGGCTGCGGATGTGATAAAACTTGCGATGATCAACATCCATAACTGGCTGAAGAACAACAACAAGAAAAGCCGGATGTTACTTCAGGTTCATGATGAACTGATCTTTGAGATCCATGAAAGCGAGCTGGACGAAGTTCCGAAGAAGATAGAAGAATTGATGGAATCAGCTTTTGAGATGGATGTTCCGTTAAAAGTGGAAGCCGGGATTGGAGAGAATTGGCTGGAAGCGCATTGATCAATTAAGAATGGATCAATGAAGAATTAAGAATTTTTCAATTAGGAATAGTTCTGATTTACAATTTCATTCTCAAAAAAAGGACGTCATCCTGAACTTGTTTCAGGATCTTTGTAGGGGGTGGGGCTTTGATCTTGTTCTAGTTTTGTAATCAACGATGTAGTGCGGACTAAAGTCCTTACTGGTTTACTTGAATAAGAATTCTTCAATTGGGAATAAGTGATTTGGGGGAGTCTAATTAATCATAACTAGTGATCACGGAATAAGTATTTCCAAAAACTTGAAGACTATCTTCAGGTAAATCATAATTCACTAAAGTATGATCGTTGGAAGTAAAAACTATCTGAAAGCGTTCATTTTCGAAACGACCAATAGCATCTATTCCTCTTACAGATGCATTTTTAACCGTTAACCCTTTAGGTAAAGTTAAAAGCGTTGAATCAGTCATAAAAATTCCAATTTCAACATCTTTTTCCAATCGTCCAATTTCGTAGGATGGACAATTCAAATTATTCCATCCAAGTATTAGAAGTAGGATAAAGTTCAAAATTATTGAAATGATTAATGCTTTTTTCATTCTTTAAGATATGTTTCTCTATTAAATTAATTTAGTATAAAAAATCGTTCTAATCATAGTTCAGGATGACGTCAATAAAATGGAACACTTTAGCTAATAATTGATGTTCTACTCCCATGAACACCAACAAAGACTATGACGTAATTATTATTGGCTCGGGAATGGGTGGAATGAGTGCAGGAGCGATGCTTGCCAACGACGGATACAAAGTGTTGATCCTGGAAGCAGCAGCTGTTCCGGGCGGATGCAGTTCATCGTATTACCGAAAGGGATTCACGTTTGAGTCGGGCGCGACTACACTTATTGGATTTGATGAAAATCAGCCGTTGTGGAAATTGGAGAGAGAAACCGGAATTCAGATTCCCAGAGAAGAGATCACTCCAAGCATGACTGTTCGATTAGATGGAGAGGAGATAATCCGGTATAAAGATCGGGAAGAATGGATCGAAGAAGCCGGTCGAGTTTTTGGAAATCCTCAGGCACAGAGATCATTCTGGGAAGAAGCACTAAAAGTCTCTGATACCGTTTGGGATGTTTCACTCAAAAATCCTTTTTTTCCACCGCAAAATATAACCGATTGGGGAAGACTGGCGATCTCAAATTCATCCTTAGATGTCTGGGTGTTACCTTATGCGATTCAGTCGGTTGAGGATGTAATGAGAAAGTTCGGAGTTGACACAGTTAAGTTTCGTCGTTTTGTAGATGAACAATTGATGATCACAGCTCAATCCAAAGCAGAAGACACACCTTTTCTGTTTGGTGCAGCCGGTTTGACTTATACCAACTATTCAAATTTTTATGTTCCGGGTGGATTGTTGGAAATGATCAATTCCATCAGAAGTTTTATTCAGGAAAAAGGAGGGGCACTTCATACTCGAGAAGCAGTTACTCATCTGAGTAAAAAAGAAGAAGAGTTCATCATTCAAACCAAAAAAGGAAATATTTACCAAGCTCCGATAATAGTTTCCAACATCCCGATATGGAATATGAAAGATATAACATCAGGAGAGTTGAAAGGTTACTTTGAAGAAAAATCTAAAGATTTTGACGAAGCTTGGGGAGCGATCACATTAGGCATTGCAACCACAGATACTTATCCCGAAGAAATGAGTTTACACCATCAAATTCATTTAGAAGAGGATGATACTGTTCCGTTTACAAATTCAGATTCCATATTTATATCTATGTCAAAAAGGGGAGATACCGATCGTGCTCCGGAAGGAAAAAGGACATTGAATATATCTTGTCACGCTTCACCTGAATATTGGTTTTCATTAAATGGTGATTATGCATCTGCGAAGAAACAAACAGAAGAGTTTATAGTTGAAACACTAAAACAGAAACTTCCGGGTTTTGAACAAAGTGATATCGAAACAATTCATACGGCTACTCCCATTACATGGCAAAATTGGGTATACCGCAAAAAAGGCAGGGTTGGTGGGATCCCGCAAAGCATGGCACGCAGCTTGCTTAAATGGACACCAAACCAAACGCCATTCTCAGGATTATATCTTGTGGGCGATACTACTTATCCGGGGCAAGGAATTCCGGGCGTAACTTTAAGTGGTATCAACGTATATTGGCGTATCAAAAAAAAATCAGAATAGAATTAAAAATCAGCGATAAGGTTTTCAATTGAATCAATTTTCACCGAATACTCAGTTTTCATTTTTCCCGCCGGCAATTAAATACTTATTGATCTGGAACGGGATCTTCTTTTTGGCAACCATTAACATTTTTGGTTCAGGATGGACTCCAATGGGTTCTGCTCTGGCGCCATTACTTGTTTTGCAACCTTTCGGAGATGGGTTTATGCCATGGCAGTTAGTAACTTACATGTTCTTACATGCTGATTTTTACCACATATTCTTCAACTTGTTTGCGCTTTGGATATTTGGTCAGGCTTTGGAACAATTATGGGGAACTAAGCGCTTTTTGATGTACTACTTTTTAACAGGAATCGGCGCAGGTTTGATTCAGCTTTTTGTTAGTAGTGGTTCAACTATTGGGGCTTCCGGCGCAGTTTATGGGATCTTGTTAGGATTCGGAATGATGTACCCAAATCGCAGGATCATGCTGTTATTCCCACCAATACCAATCAAAGCTAAGTACTTTGTTGGATTTTACGGTGCACTTGAATTATTTAATGGATTAACAAGATCAGATAGTGGCGTTGCTCATTTCGCGCATTTAGGAGGATTGTTAGTAGGCTTTATTTTGATCAAATTATGGGGACTAAAAAAACCATCCGAGTACGCATAAGTTTTATATGAGAGAAGAAAGATGAGAAATCAGTCATACGATTCATTTGGAAATACTTTTAAGCGAGGCTTCATGAGGATGCCAATGGCTATCCGTACGATCATAGCGATCAATGCAGCATTCTTTGTTATTCAAACTTTAGGCGGAGCGGCTTTAAACAATTGGTTGATTCCGAATCTTGGATTTGATCCGTCTTTCCCAACGGTATTTACTCAGCCGTGGAGATTGATTACTTATTCATTCCTTCATGCAGGATTTTTTCACTTTTTGTTCAATATGTTGTGGTTGTGGTGGATGGGACGTTCTGTTGAAGAAACTATTGGTCCACGTTCATTTATCATGGTATATCTTGGAGCTACAATTCTAGGAGCTTTGGTAGATGCAGGGCTTGCTCAGATATTTGGTTCAGCATTAGTTATAGGGGCTTCCGGTGCTGTTACCGGAATACTCGTGGCTTTTGCGATGTTATTTCCACGAGCACCTATTATGCTTTTTCTTTTGCCACCGATAGAGGCTCGTTTTTTTGTAGTTGGTTGGATAGCCATTGATATATTATTCCTTGGAAGCGGTGATAATGTAGCTAGGTTGGTACATTTGGGTGGAGCACTGGGCGGATACTTGCTTATTAAAGCACATCAAAATGGTATAGATCTGAGTAAAGTAATCCGATATTTTGAGTATCTTTTTGGTCGTTTGAAACCAAGTCCTTCTACAAAGCCGAAAAATAAGAATATGAGCATTGTGAAGGATGTTGAGATCGTTGAAGAAGTTGATCAAACCGAACTGGATGAAATTTTAGAAAAGATATCTAAAAGCGGTTATGATGCTTTAACGAAGGAAGAAAAACAGATACTATTCGAATTAAGTAAGAAAAATTAGGGCATACATGGCTTCTATAAAAAGAAGAAAGTCAATTCAAGTAATGGTAGGAGATGTACCAGTTGGTGGCGGAGCTCCGATCGTTGTACAATCCATGACGAATACAGATACCGCTGATATTGATGAAACGGTAGAACAGATAGATCATCTTCACAAAGCGGGTTCTGAGATAGTAAGAATCACGGTTAATAATGATGCTGCAGCCAAAGCAGTTCCTTATATCAAAGAGAAGTTGATGAATCGTGGAGTTCCTGTGCCAATTGTAGGCGATTTCCATTATAACGGTCATGTGCTGTTGACGAAATATCCCGACATGGCGGAATCGTTGGGAAAGTTTCGTATCAATCCCGGGAATACAGGTACAAAAACCCGTGACGAGAATTTTACCACCATTGTAGAACAAGCCATTAAATATGACAAACCCGTTCGAATTGGTGTAAACTGGGGCTCGCTTGATCAGCAGTTACTGGCTCAAAAAATGGATGCGAATAACGATCTGGCAGAACCTAAATCAGCAAAAGAAGTGATGCTGGATACTATGGTTGAAAGTGCAAAACGTTCTTCCAAATTAGCTGAGGATGTTGGGCTTGCATCTGATAAGATAATCATCAGCTGCAAAATGAGTGGTGTACAGGACGTGGTAAATGTATACACCAGAATTGCTGAAGTTATTGATTATCCGCTTCACGTTGGGTTGACAGAAGCCGGAATGGGCATGAAGGGTATGGTTGCCAGTGCATCAGCGCTTTCTGTGATCTTGCAAAGAGGAATTGGTGATACGATACGAGTTTCACTAACGCCTCAGCCCGGCGCTGACAGGGCATTGGAAGTTCAGGTGGCTCAGCAAGTGCTTCAATCGTTGGGGATCAGGAGTTTTATTCCACAAGTGACGTCTTGCCCCGGATGCGGACGTACAAAAAGTACATATTTCCAGGAATTAGCGGAAGAAATTCAGGATTATATAGTAGAATCTATGCCGGTTTGGAGAGAAGTGTATCCCGGTGTTGAAGAAATGGACGTTGCGGTAATGGGCTGCGTTGTAAACGGGCCTGGTGAATCAAGAGCGGCGAACATCGGAATTTCTCTTCCCGGAACTTTTGAAGAACCTAAAGCTCCTGTTTATGTAGATGGAGAGCATTTCAAGACTCTTAAAGGAGATGGTATAGGAAAAGAGTTTAAATCTATACTGAATGATTACATTGTAAAAAATTACAAGAACTAGTTTTTGTAACGAAAGGCCGGTTACAGAAAAACAGTTAGTTAATTATCCGTTCTAATACATGTCCTTGTTTAATTAAGGAAGCATTAAAGATTATTTAAGAAATCTTTAAAAATGTGTTGAAAAATGTAAGCGCTTTCATTATCATTCTTTCACCTTGGTAAAAAACTGTTAGCAATCAATGCGTGATCATTTAATTTTATTATCCGGTTTGCTGTTTCTTTTTATGGGAGCGCTTTCCTGTACGGAAAAAGCTGATGATGATGTATTAGCGCAAATCAACGATTACTCGATTACCAAGATTCATTTCGAGAATGCCTTCAAAGAATATTACCACCGTACCGGAAGAGCTATAAGTTCAAGCCCCTCTACAAAACTCTCCGTTTTAAACGCAAAATTCGATAATTATGTGCTAGCTACCTACGCGGAAGACAAAGGGTTGGATAGAACAGAGGAAGCCATTCAAAAAAGAGGAGAGATAGAAAGAAGAGTTTTAAATGAAGAATATCTGAATCAGGTCATTCTCAAAGATGTACAGGTTAGTGATACTGAGCTCAATCAATACTTTGTTCGGTTCAATACAACATTAAGAGCTTCGCATTTATTTGCCCATGATCTTGAATCAGCTAATGAAATATATAAGAGGTTACAAAACGGCGAAGACTTTGAGGAATTAGCAAAAGAAGTATTCCAGACTCCTTATCTGGCAAACAATGGTGGAGATGTAGGCCGTTTTACTACTGATGAAATGGATATCGCTTTTGAAGAAGCTGCTTTTGGATTAAAGATCGATGAAATTTCAAAACCGGTCCCTACGGCTCAGGGTTATAGTATTATCAAACTTACCGATCGTTTTACAAAACCTATTCTCACCAAAAATGAATTCGCTAACAAAAAAGCTGAAATTGCTTCTTATGTTTATAAAAAGAAGAAAGAGCTTGCTACAAGAGAACATCTGTACAACTTCCGCGACGATCTAGAATTTAATCCTGAGATTTTTGACGCTCTTTGGACTAAGATGAATGAGAATTACTCTTCAGCAATTTCTAAGGATGCGGAATTCTTATCCAATCTGGTATCAGATAAAACTTTGGCTGTATATAACGATTTCGAATTTACTCTTGATGATTTTGCAGTCGAATACAGATTTACTCCGTTGTCTCAAATCAATGTAATAGAAGGGAAGAAGGGTTTTGAAAATTTTGTAATAGGGACTGCATTAAGAGCTTATTTATATAAGAATGCAAAAGAAGCAGGAATAGATGGTCAGAAAATTGTAAAAGAGTCGATAGAAGAAACATTTTATACTTTTCTGGCTCAAAGTGCGATTAAGGATCTTAAGAGTTCCATTTCAAACACAGAGCAGGAATTGAGAATTGCATATCAAAACAACGGCGAACGTTTTTATAAGCCAATAGAGGTTAATCTTTCCAGAATAGTTGTTGATACTGAAGAAAAAGCCAATTTTTTAATTTCAGAATTGAAGAAAGGAGCTGATTTCAAAGCATTGGTAGAAAAATACACCATAATTAATGAAGACCTGCTTACAAGTGGAGAATTGGGTTTCGAAAACGTCAAAAATTATGGCTCTTATGCCCCTAAAATTTCTGAATTAAAAGTAGGCGAGATATCAGAAGTGATTAATTATCAAACAGGGCAATACACTATTTATAAGATGAATGGAAAGATCGAAGGTCGCCCTTTAACATTTAATGAAGCCAAAGAATCAGTGGATGCATTTTTGTTGAATAAGAAATTAGAAGCCATAAAGGACAAGACGATTAAGGATGTTAAAGAAAAGCATAATGCTCTTATTGATATCGAAAAATTAAATGAAATTACTATTCAAATCTGAAGCAGTGTATGAACATTAAAAAGCTACTACCGGTATTATTTCTATTTGTTAGTGTTGGGGTACAGGCGCAGTCAGGGAAAATTACGGGTAAAATTCTGGATGCCGAAACCGGTGAGGCTCTGATAGGAGCAACAGTTGGGATAAAAGGATCTACAAAAGGTGCTGTAGCAGATATTGATGGTAATTATCTGATGTTAAATGTAGGTCCGGGTACTTATACTTTGGAAGCAAGATACATTGGTTATGCTACTTTGGCTGTTCAGGAAGTAATCGTAAGAACTGATTTGACCACGGAGCAGGATTTTAGACTAGAACTGGAAGCGTTTGAAGGCGAAGAAATTGTTGTAGTGGCAACTCGTCAACCTGTTTTAAAAGATGTGACCAGTTCTGAATCCAGAGTAAGCAGTGAAGAAATTAAAAAGCTGCCTGTTCAGGAAGTTTCCGATGTAATCGGACTTCAAGCCGGAGTAAACGTAGATAATGGAGGGGGAATTCATATCAGAGGTGGCCGAACTTCAGAGGTTTCCTATGTTGTGGATGGAATCAGGGTTACAGATGATTATGACAGGTCTAACGGGGTAAGAATCGAAAATGAATCTGTACAGGAGCTACAGGTAATATCCGGTTCTTTTAATGCAGAACATGGACAAGCGCTTTCAGGAATCGTAAATGTAGTTACCAAGTCGGGAGGTAATCAGTTTGATGCTTCTGTAAATGCATGGACGGGTAGCTATATGGCTACAGCTCAGAGTGATCTATATGATGGTATCGGAACGGGTTTTAATAATTTAAATCCGAACAGAATGTATAATCTGTCTGCGTCTGTTTCAGGGCCAATTATAAAAGACAGACTTACATTTTTTGTAACGGCCAGACGGTTTGAGAATGAAGGACATTTAACCGGAAGAAATGCTTTTTCACCTCACGGGCAATTCAGGGATACATTGGCATTGGGTACTGATTTTGATTCGTACAGAACTATCTATAATGAAAGGGTAGACTTCAGTAAATCATGGTATTCTGTTGATACTGTTAATTTCCAGGGGACCGATAGATTGGTGTTAACAGATGACGGCACCAGAGACAGTTCAATAGTAAATATGAATAATTTTCAAAGCACGAGTGTTCAGGGAAATCTCGAGTATAGGTTTTCAAAGTTTTTGAAATTCAATTTAATAGGTTCATATGGTCTTGAAGAAGGTCAGGGGTATGATCATCAGAATAAGTTAGTACCTTTGGGAAGAGGTACTGGTTTTAGAAATAATTATGCACTTAATTTTAAAACAACTATAACACCTTCCTCCAAAACTTTTCTTGTTGTAAATCTGGCCAACAGGTATAATGAACAAAAAAATCATTTGTATGATGATCCTTGGGATCCACGCTATTTTAATTTTGACAGAGTAGTTGAGTTTTACTCACCCGCTGAGCAAAGTATACCCGGCGCGGCTCAGTTCAGTTTTTATGGGACAGACAATAACCGTTTTTTCAGATCGACAGATACATTTATCGGGAAGGCTGAAATTTCCAGTCAGGTTAATGAAAACCATTATATAAAAGCGGGTATTAATCTTCAACTTGATGAAGTAAGTTTTGAAAGTGTTTCCTTAGTTCCTTTTACTGATCCATCCATAAGTTTTCCTCCCGGAACTCCTCAAGAGCTCAAACCATTCGTAAAGTTGGGTTTCCCTGAATTAAATACACCGGGTTATCAGAAATATTCTGAATCTCCGCGAAATTTAGGTGCTTATATTCAGGATAAGATCGAATTTGATAATCTGATCATTAATGTTGGATTGAGATTCGATTATTTTGATCCTAACTCCAGAGTTGTTGCCGATTTAGAAGATCCTGATATCACTTCCCCTACAAAACAAGAAAATCAGTACAGAGATCTTAACAATAATGGCCAGCAAGATGACAATGAGCCCGATGTAACTTTAGAAGAACGTCAGCAATATTGGTATAAAGATACCAGTATCAAAACACAGCTTAGTCCCAGAGTAGGTGTGTCATATCCTATAAATGATCGTGGTGTGCTGTATTTTTCATATGGTTATTTCTTTCAGGTTCCTTCTTATAACTTCATGTACACAAACAGCAGAGTTTTTGTAGGAGAGCGAAGCGGGAATTTGGGTTTATTCGGTAATCCTGATCTGAAACCGGAAAGATCTACACAGTATGAGTTGGGTTTAAAACAGGAAATTTTTGATGGAACTGCAATTGAGCTCACAGGTTATTATAAAGATACCAGAGACTATGTGTCCTCCAGACCACAAGTAACCGGGGCAGCATCTACAAATTATGGTATTTATTTCAACAGGGATTTCTCTAAGTCAATTGGATTTACTTTCGCCTTCAACCAATATGTAAGTCAGCGCTTTAATTTTGGGTTAGACTATACTTTTAGCTCTGTGGAAGGAAGTAATTCAGATCCAAATTCAGAATACTTTGATATCGTAAATGCAGGAACTCAGATTGATTCAACCAATCAGACTACATCTACAACAAAATTAATACAGCCATTAAATTGGGACAGAACACATATTGTAAATGGTTCTATGTTTTATTCAGGCAATAGTTGGGGTGCTAATTTGGTAACCAAATTCAGTACTGGAACTCCGTATACACCTCAAACTGATATTCCCGGTGTGGAAATCGGGGTAGGAGCAAGTACCAGAGATCTGAGAAACACATCACGACTTCCAACAAGATTAACCGTGGATCTTAATACATACAAAAATATCAATTTACCAAACGGTTCCAGTATGGAGCTTTTTCTGAATATTTATAACCTGCTTGATAGTAAGGTTATAAACAATGTATATGGAGACTCAGGTGAAGCAACTGCACCGTTACCGATCAATACTGTAGGTACTGCAGACCCGGGATTTTATTCAAATCCTTCTTTTTATGCAGAACCAAGACGAATTCAATTAGGACTTTCAATCTCTTTTTAAACAATGAATAAAAATACATTCAATATTAAAGGCTTATTCATTCTTCTTTTCGTTGCACTCTTTCCGGTGTTTTCAGGAGCTCAGGACTATGTGCCAAGTGAGGAAAGGTCATCTTTTGAAGACAGAAAGAAATCCACAATGGATGCGAACAGATTAAGGGCATCTTACTTTAATACAGGGCACGCAGGACGTAGAAATAACACTAGTCTGGACGAGCTGATTTTTGAGTTTCCAAGAAATACGAATCGTGAGTACATGTACTTTATGAGCGTTCACTTTGGAACTGAAGTACAGGCACAAAATAGTTCTGATGTTGTACATATAGTCAATGTTGCATCTTTTAAGACAAACAGAGACGGAAGTCAGAATTGGTCACTAAACCCGATTGAAGGATATTCACGGGATGATTCCAAAGAAATTGCAAGAAGTGACCGGGGACCGGCTTCACCTCTCGGAAATACATGGCCGGATTCTTGGCCGGATAAATTTGAAGATGGAGGGGACGGTTGGGCTGGCTCCTGGAATGGATTCTTTGGAAGAGATCAATTCAATGCTGATTTAGAGTTCTACTATAAAGCAGGAGATGACAGATACACCCGATATAGTACAGGAACTTTCAGACCGGATAATACAGATCCAACCAGAGGTGGGTTGGCAATAGTAATGGATACAAGAATTCTTGCCTGGTCTCAAATCCTTATCAATTCTGTTCATTTTAACTTATTTGAAATTACTAATGATGGAAGCTACGATTATCCGAGAATGTCATTCGGTTTATGGATAGCGGATTTTGTTGCAGGAGGTGGTCCTACGGATCAACCGGTATTTGATAACCTTAGAGCGATTGCTTATTTGACTGATACAGACCGAAATAATGCACCATCATCTTTTGATGGATTACCGATTGGTGAAATGGGACTAAGCTTTTTGGAAACTCCGGGAAATGCAGGTGATGGAATTGATAATGATGGAGACAGCGACACTTATGATCCTGAAAACGCAGATTTTTATGATCCGGAGAACGTCGATTTATTCCGCTTGCTTTTGGAGGAAAATGGAGGTTTTTATGCAAGTGCTACATTAAAAGATACAGTTGTTAGAGAATTTGAAGCTGCTGACTTTGATTCAAGAACCATCAATGTTGGAGACAAAATTGTATTGATCGACGAAGATGGGACAAGAATCATTCGTGAATACGATGGAAATAGTTTTCAATCACAAGGAATTACGTACAATTTAGGAGCTTCTTTTACTGTACAGGAAGAACTATTGCCTCTGTCAGACCCGAATTTCGGAGTTCATATCGATGGCTTAGACAATGATTTTGATGGCTTGATTGATGAGAATACTCCGAACCATTTAGAGAAGACTACATTCGTAAACGGAAACTCAATTACAAAACCGGTTCGGTTTATTAATTACTTGTATTTCAATGATGGAGACAGTCTTCAGCAAGGATTGATTGTTTCGAATCAGGAGATAAGAGCAAGAATATCATCTGATCAGGATTTCGCAGATCTGGTTAATGATACTTACGACGGAAGATTTCAAAATCATTCCACAAGTGCTCCGATGATCGATGAAGGTCGTGGTGATTCATTTGATAACGACAATGATTGGAACGAAAGCTTTGATGATGTGGGAATCCAGGGAGATCCGGATACACCAAGTGAAGGACAGGGAGATGGAAAAGCCACATCCGGAGCAGGTACCACTTTTCCTGGAGAGCCTAATATTGATAAAACTGATGTTAGTGAAACAGATCTTATAGGTGTTTCACGAGCTATAATCTTTTCAGCCGGAGCATTGCAGGTAAGTCTGGATTCTGATATTTGGTTTAATTACCTGATTCCGGGCGAGTTTGATGTAGTTGGTAATCCCGGTACGGATCAGGATATATACGTGTCTTCAGGATTGTTCCCACTAAGAGTGGGAGAATCACAAAGTTTTGCGGTTGCTATTTCAGCAGCGGCTTCCTCTTCACCAACAGGAACTGCGGCACAAGACCGAACTCAATTAAATAATAATTTGGACCAGGCAAGAGTTGCTTATGAAGCAGATTACCAATTTGCAGTTGCACCTGATCCTCCTATTGTATCAGCAGTTCCTGGAGATGGTAAAGTTACCTTGTATTGGGAAACCAATTCTGAATTTTCATTTGATCGTTATCTGAATAACATTTCCGGTAATGGTTTTGATTTTGAAGGTTATAAAATTTATCGGTCAACTGATCCGTCTTTTGAAGATATCTTTAATGTCACTGATGCATATGGAAATGCTACCTATTATAGTGATATCGCAATTTTTGATAAGAATAACGGTATTCAGGGACTACATCCTGTTGATGTAAATGGTGTGAAATTTGATATGGGTAATGATTCAGGGCTGCAACGTAGCTTTGTTGATACTGATGTTGTGAATGGTAAAACCTATTATTATGCGGTCACAGGTTTTGATTACGGGTATGTTCCTGCAGGCATTTCTCCTTCTGAATCTCCAATTCAAATTAGTCAGGGACCGGATGGTTCGATCAGCTTTGGCGTAAATGTAGTGCAAGTGCGTCCGTCAAGATCCCAGGCGGGGTACATTAATCCGGATAAACCACAAGCTACTATTGTACAAGGTTCACCGGGTGGAACAGTGAGTGTGGATATAATTGATCCTTTTGAATTAAAAGCAGATAACTTATATGAAGTTACTTTTGAAGATACTTTAATCGATGGGGGTGCTGAGCCAGACACACTCAAAACTCAGAATTTTACGCTCAGAAACATAACTGATGGTGCAAATGATACACTAATTGCTCGTTCTCCTAATGTAAACGGAGGAAATAATCCGATCACAGAAGGTTTTACTATTTCGATGACAAATGTAGAGACTTTTGGTGTAAATGAGTCTAGGTCTGGATGGAATGAGACAGGAAACCCAGAACCTCATCAGTACTTTTTTGCTACACAAAGTGTTTCTAAGGTCTCTGATTATGAATTAGTAGTAGGAGCGAATGTCGGATTCGGACAGTCTACAGAGAGAGAAATTGAAGTAGCCCCGGGATCCTTCTTTACTGCTCCATCAGAACCGACCAATTTCAAAATATTTAATACATATACAGAAGAAGAAGTTGATTATGCATATTTAGATTTAAACAGAGAAAATACTCCTTTTTCTCCGGGCAGGTGTGATCCTACCACTAATGCTCCGAATAATTATGTATCACCTGATCCGGGAATATTTTCTGCAGTAGCAGGGTTAAATGGTCAATGTTCAGACATTGTTTATGTAATTGAAGATGCCCGAGAATTTCAAGACACTCTTACATATCGGTTTGAGTTGAGAGCTCAAATTTCGAATAACAGTTTAACAACAAGAAATCCTGATGCTGGGGATACTTTAGAGGTTTTTACTACCAAGCCGTTTTCCAGAAATGATCGTTTTCAATTCAGAATGGATCCGGAGAATTTACCAAGTGTAGACTCTGATTCGGCAAAAAGTGCACTGGATGATATTTTAGTTATTCCGAACCCATATAAGGTTTCCAGTATTTATGAACAGGAAGCCGCAGGAGGAAGCAGACAGCAAAACAGAGAAATTCATTTCAATGGTTTGCCGGTGCCTTCTACGCTGAGAATATTTACATCATCAGGGGTGCTTGTAAGAGAAATTGAGGTGACCTCTTCCAATGTTCAAGGTGAAAACGGAGGAACTTATATATGGGATATGCTCACCAAAGATAATTTAGAGATAGCTTATGGAATCTACATTTATCATGTAGAAGCTAAGGGTGTAGGAAACAAGACAGGTAAATTTGCGGTGATTAAATAATGAGTTCAATGAAAAAGATATTCTGCATTTGTTTGTTTCTTGTTTTATCAGGAACAGGAAGTTCTGTTTTTGCACAACTTTCAAAAATAGGTACTACAGCCGGTGATTTTTTAAGATTTCCTGTAGGTGCAAGAGCTTCATCTATGTCCGCCTTTGCGGCAACTGTGAACGATCCGTCAGCAATGGTTTTAAACCCTGCAGGTTTGGCCGAGTTGAATGACGAAGAAGTACTTATAGAGTTTACAGATTATTATCTGGATTTTACACACAGCTATGTTGGTATCGGCATACCTACAAAAAAAGGTGTGGCCGGAATTCATGTACTAGCCATGAATTATGGAGAATTTGAAGAAACCACTGAACAAGCTCAGGGTAAAACAGGGCGAACATTTGGTGCCTATTCTGTCACGGTTGGAGGTAGTTATTCACAATATCTGACAGAAAAATTATCTGTTGGGGGAACCCTGAAATTTGTTCATGAGCAAATTGAGGATGTTTCTGCATCTGGATTGGCTTTTGATGTTGGTACGGTATTTATTACTCCATTCGATGATATCAGGTTTGGAGTAAGTGTAACCAATATAGGTTCAAAAATGCAGCTGACAGGAAACGGTCTTATTACAGAATGTGATCTGGATGATAGTAGTTCCGGAAATAATGAAACTGACTGCTATCTGGCTACACAAGAATATGATTTACCATTAATGCTCAGAGTTGGTTTTGCATGGGATGCTTATACAAGCGACGATATCAGAGCAACATTAACTTTAGATGGTAACAATCCATCAAATAATGTTCAGAACATTAGTGTGGGAGGAGAAATTTCGCTGTTAAATGATACGGTATTTCTTAGAGGAGGAGTTCCTTATATCGGTCAAAATAACAGCAGGGAGACATTCAATGCCGGAGTGGGAATTAAGTATCAGGTAGACAGTTCTTTAAAACTTGGATTTAATTACGCTTATCACGGATATGAATACTTAGGTGATGTTAACAAACTAAGCCTTCAGGTTTATTTTTAATACTACTAAACAATAACAACAAAACAAGGTACATGATGAATAAAGCTACTAAACTTGTGCTAACATGTTTGCTGATGATCTTCGGGATTTCTGCAACATCTATGGCTCAGGTAACAAAAATACGTGACGCACGTGGCATGGATGGCCAGGAAGTTACGATCGTAGGTATCATGAATACGCCAGACTACGGTTTTAATGACGGACAATTTTTTGTTCAGGATACAACCGGAGGTATAAACGTATTTTATGATGACGTTGGAGGAGCGAACAATCAGGATAGTTCAGCATTTTTAGGCTGGACAAAAGGCGACACTCTTCAAATTATAGGAACAATAGGTTCTTTTGGACAGCAAGTACAAATTGCCCCAAGTTCCGTAACCATTTTAGGTACAGGAGAAGCTTCGAGTGTTCCTGTAACCTCAATAACACAAGCAGATCTTAGTGTGGATTCCAAACATCAAGGTATGTTAGTGAAAATAGAATCAGTTGGTTTGGCTGATGGTGAAACATGGCCGGCTGATGCTCAAACATCTTCAGGAGTAAGTTTAGATGTTGCTACAGCTGACAGTGCATTTATATTAAGGATCGATAGAGATGAATCCTATTATGACGGCGCACCAGCTCCTACTGAAGCATTTAATTTGACTGGTGTACTTGCCAGATTTAATTCTGATGTACAGGTTATGCCATTTGACTCTACCGATGTACAGAATATCGTTAAAGTTACTTTCATGGTTAATACTGCTACAGCCCCTGATACCGTAATGGGAGACCATTATGTAGGTGTGTTTGGTGCAATTTCAGGACCAAACGGCGCAGGAAACCCATACTTAGGTCAAACTGTTGATTGGAATAACTCTACTGATATTGTTGCTGACAATCAAGGCGGTGACTATTGGTCAGTTACTTTTGATATGGCTGCTGGTGATACTTATACCTACAAGTATTGGTTGGGGTCAGATAAAGATACAGAACTTGCCGGAGGAGGTTGGGAAAGCGGAGATAACAGAGAATTCACTTTAGATTTTGATCAAGCTTCCGACTCAGTTGCTCCATTGAATTGGTATGAAACAAGAATGGCTCCATTTACTTCAGAAGAAGATAGTGTTTCTCTTTACTTCAGAGTTAATGTTGGAGCACAAGCTCAGGACGGATCATTCGATCCTGAAACATTTAAAGTTGGTGTTCGTGGTAACGGCGCTTTCTTTACCAATGACTGGGGAACCGGAGACTTCCTTGAAAAAGGTGGCCAAACGGGAGATAATTTATTCTATGAAGGTGTTGTAAGAGCACAGAAAGATTCTGCAGCAGCAATTGATGGTTCAATTGAATATAAGTTTGTTCTTGAAGCAGCTGATGGAACAGTAACTTGGGAATCCACAGATAACAGGCCGATAAACATTCCTGCTCAGGATTCTACTGTTCAATGGGTCTTTTTCAATAACACTCCTCCAACAGATGCAGTTATTGTAAACACAACACTTAGCTTTGAAGTTAATGTTGGAATTCTGGAAGGTTTAGATCTTTTCAATTCAAGTATTGATACAGTATCAGTAAGAGGTACATTCAATAGTTGGGGTGAAGCCAGAATGAACTTTAATCAAGTGCTCGGTACATACGAAGCAAACAACTTACCGTACACAAAAGCTGAAGGAACTGAAGAAAAATACAAGTATTACATTAAGTGGGATGCTCGAAGAGATTCGGCTGAAAGCGAATTTTTCTTAGAAGGAATTCAATCAGCAAATACCGGATGGGAAGAGCCGGGAGTAACAGGTGGTGCTGACAGATCATTCACAATTGAGAATAAAGCCAATCAGGATAAACTTTCTGAATTCTATAACGGTGTAGAACCGGAAGCTTTATTAACTGCGAATAATGTTGAAACAGGTGCTACAAGTGTAACATTCAGTATTGATATGTCACCGGCACTTCAACATACTACTCCATTTTTACCTGCATCAGATTCTGTATTCCTTTTTGTGGATACTCCTTTCTTTGCACTTACAAATGGAATAACAGTTCCTGGTGATAACGGTGAAAACTTTATTACAACTTCAGAATCTGAAAGAGAAAGACTTCGATTTACTGATGATGATGGAGATATGGTTTATGAACTAACTTTAGATCTTATGCTGCCAACTCTAAACCACATTGGTTTCAGAATAGCATACGGTGAGCCAACTTCAGCGGATGGTTCTCTTGTGGCAAATGGTGGTGGATTTGATGCAGGTCGTAGACATTACCAATACATTGCGCCTCAAGTAGATTCTGAGCTTAATGTTACATGGGCTTCATCATATTCTTTCCCGCAATTAACCTGGAAAGCTTCAGATCTTCCATTTGAGCAACCACCAAGTTATACAACTGTAGGAAATGAAGATGAATTAGCAAATGTGGAAACCTTTAGATTAAATCAAAACTATCCGAATCCATTCAACCCAAGCACTACCATTAGTTTCAATCTGCCAAATGCTGCAGATGTAACATTATCGGTATACAATGTTCTTGGACAAAGAGTGGCTACGTTGTTAAACAACAGAAAATATACTTCTGGTAGCCATACTTTGAGTTTTGATGCAAGCAACCTTGCTTCCGGTATTTATATTTACCGAATTCAAGCAGGTTCGTACACAAGTCAAAAGAGAATGACTTTAATTAAATAATTTTCTCTAATAAGTCTTCGCAGATGCTTTGACCGGCATCTGCGTATTTAATCAGATAGAAAAATTGGCATCTACTATATACGATATTGCAGAAGAAGCAGGAGTAAGTATTGCTACCGTTTCACGAGTGTTCAATCAAAGAGATAATGTCTCCGAAAGAACACGTGAAAAGGTTTTGGCAATAGCTGAAAGGGTTGGTTATCACCCACAGGCAAATGCACAAGGTCTTGCGAGCAGAAAAACCAATACCATTACTGTTCTTGTTCCTGTAATCTCCAATTATTTCTTTATGGAGGTTTTGGGTGGTATTCAGGATAAACTGAATAGTTATGATTACGAATTAACTATTTTCAATATAAGTCCAAGCAAAAATACCTTTACACAGGTTGAGCATGTACTTAAAAGAAGAGCTTCTGAAGGATGTCTATTTATTTCAACACATTTGGAACAGGAAGAATGGCGTCAACTAAAGAGATATAATGTTCCAATTACTTTAATTGATGAATATTATGACGGTTTTGATTCGGTAAGTGTTGATAACCTGGAGGGAGCTTACAGAGCCACAAAATATCTTTTAGACAGAGGCTTGGATAAAGTTGCCATGCTTTCTGCTTTAATAACCTCAAAACCTATTCAAAGCCGGATAAAGGGGTTTAAAAAAGCCTATGATGTAACAGGTAAAGAATTTTCAAACTCTTTTATAGTAGCAGGAGATTCCACTTATCGCGATGGTTTCACGGAACGAGGAGGGTATGAGGCAATGATAAAAATTCTTGCCATGAATCCCGAGATCCAGGCTTGTTTCTGTGCTTCTGATATTCAGGCTGTTGGCGCTTTAAAAGCTATGCAGGATATGAATAAAAGTATTCCACTAATAGGTTATGATGATATTGAACTTGCAGAATATATGGGGCTTTCTACTATTCGTCAGCCAATGAGAGATATGGGATTTTTCGCTACTCAAAATCTGATCGAAAGATTGGAAAACCCCAAAAAAGCTGTTTCACAAACAGTTTACACACCAGAATTAATTTTAAGAGACTCCACTGAGTAACTATATTTATGAAGAATCTTCTAGTATCAGGATCAGTATTTCTAACCTTTCTATTTTTACCTGTAATTGCATTATCCCAGGTTGTAACTTTTGAACCTTCTTTTGCAACTCAGAACGATACATTAACTCTTACTTTTGATGCAACTCAGGGAAATGGAGAGTTGGTTGGTTTTTCAGGAGATGTGTATTTGCATACAGGAGTGATTACAGATAAAAGCTCAAGCCCATCCGACTGGAAATATGTACAATCCGGATGGGAGTCCTATCCCGAAAAATTGAAGGCTACACCTCTTGGAAATGATAAATGGGAATTCAAATATCCATCTTCAGTTAGGGAGTTTTATAATGTTTCGGCTGCGGATCAAGCTGAAGAAATAACGTTGCTATTCAGAGGTACGCTTGACGGAGCCGGAGCACCTGACAAGGTTGGAAGGGCTTCGGGAGGCGAAGATATTTTCCTTGAGTTATTTGAGAATGAAGTTTCAGTACAATTTTTGAATCCGGGAGAAAGGTCTAAGGTTATCAAAACAAATGAAATAATTGAGATCGAAGGGATTGGAAATTCTCCGGCCGGAAACCTTAATTTGAGTTTGAAGCAGAATGGTACTGAAGTTGCTCAAACTTCTGTCTCTGATACAGTGAGTTACTCATTTTCGTCAGCAACAGAAGGGAATTATAAATTTGATCTTATAGGTGATGATGGGGCAGGTGAAGAGGATTCAACTTCTGTTACTATAATTGTTACAGACGGAGCAGTTATGGAAACCAGACCATCCGGACTTGAAGATGGGATCACTTATGGAGAAAACGGGACGTCGGTTACTTTATCACTTTTTGCTCCCGGTAAAAAGGAAGTGTTTGTAGTTGGAGATTTTTCGGATTGGGAATTGGATTTCAACTACCAAATGAAGAAAGACTCACTGAAAGCAGACAGTGTTTGGTTCTGGACTGAGATTACCGGGTTAACCCCGGGAGAAGAGTATGGCTTCCAATATGAAATTGATGGAAGTTTAAGAATCGCTGATCCTTATTCAGAATTAGTACTTCATCCAAATGATGACAATTTTATATCGTCTTCAGTTTATCCTGATCTCAAAGAATATCCTGTTGGTAAAACATCAGAGTATGTCGGTGTGTTACTTCCCGGAAAAGAAGACTTTCAATGGGAAGCAACAAATTACCAAAGGCCAGATCAAGAAAACCTTGTTATATACGAATTGTTAATACGGGATTTTATCGAAGATCATAGCTATGCGACATTAATAGATACGCTAGATTATTTAGACCGTTTAGGGATAAATACTATTGAATTGATGCCTGTAAATGAGTTTGAAGGAAATGAAAGTTGGGGATATAATCCAAGTTTTCACTTAGCATTAGACAAATACTACGGAGATCCTCAAACCTTTAAGAAATTTGTGGATGAAGCACATAAACGCGGAATAGCGGTTATTTTAGACATTGTCTTAAATCATGCTTTTGGTCAATCTCCATTAGTAAGACTTTGGAATGAAGGAAATTATGGAAAACCAACACCTGATAATCCTTACTTAAATGTTAATGCCACACATCCTTTCAATGTAGGCTATGATTTTAATCATGAAAGTGCTGCAACTGGATATTTTCGAAACAGAGTAGTAAAATATTGGATTGAAGAATATAAAATTGACGGTTTCAGATTCGATCTCTCAAAAGGGTTCACTCAAAGAGATAATCCAAACGACGTTGGAGCATGGAGTAATTATGATCAGTCCCGAATTGATATTTGGAAAGAATACTCAAACTATATCTGGTCAATTGATCCAAATACTTATGTAACCCTAGAGCATTTAAGTGTCAACTCCGAAGAAAAAGTATTAGCTGATCATGGGATGTTATTATGGGGAAATATGAATAGTGCGTACAATGAAGCCACCATGGGCTATATTTCAGGGTCAAATATTTATGGGGTATTATCTGAGTCACGAGATTTTCAGAGTAAAAATCTAATTGGGTACATGGAAAGCCATGACGAACAATGGTTGATGTTCAAAAATATCAGTTTTGGAAATTCATCCGGGGAATACAACATAAGAAATCTGAACACAGCTCTTGGAAGACAAAAATTAGCAGGAGCTTTCTTTTTTACACTTCCGGGACCAAAAATGATATGGCAGTTTGGTGAAGTTGGATATGGATACGGAGACAATGGAGAACAATGTTTGAATGATTCGGAAGATTGTCCGGCAAGCGCTCCGGGTAGAGTAGCTAACAAGCCGATTCGTTGGGACTATTGGAATACCAAAGGAACGGAAAGAGTTAAACTGTATAAAACATGGGCTGCTTTGATAAATCTTCGTAACAGCAGTCCTGCTTTCACAGAGCCTGAAAGTACTACCTACGCTTTATCAAATCGTATAAAAAGAATAATTCTCGAGCATTCAGACACTGATGTGGTTGTAGTTGGAAACTTTGATGTTACTGCAATCACAACAACAGGAGATTTCCCACAAACAGGAACGTGGTACGATTATTTTGATGGAACAGAGTACGAAGTAACTGATGCAGAGCAAGCTATTTCATTAGAACCGGGTGAATTCAAAGTATATACGACCAAACAATTTGAAACTCCGGAAACAGGTATAGCAACTTCAAATGAAGAATTGCCAAACGAAGGTCCAGAAACGTTTAAGTTGTATAGCAACTATCCAAATCCCTTCAATCCTACTACAAATATCAAATTTGATATTGCAAAAGCCGGAGTCGTTAAACTGGAAGTGTTCGATATTCTTGGAAGAAAAGTCGCCACACTTTTTGATGGTAGAAAATCCGTTGGTACACATACTGTAACATTCGATGCTTCTTCACTTTCAAGTGGGGTTTATTTTACCCGATTTACAGTCGGGAATACAGTGCAGGTTCAGAAAATGACATTACTAAAATAATTTAGAAAGCATAGTATGAGGAAATTAACCGGGTTATTAGTACTGTTTTTGATTTGGGTATGCTCCTCAGAAAGTAATATCAATTACGGAGATCAGATCGTTGGGTTGGGATCTCCTATTACTTTAGGATATGATTCCACAGTTGTGATCATGGAAGACTATTTCATGGATCCATCAACAATCGATGATGTTTCTACACCTTCTTCAATCACTTACTATTTAACTGAGGACAATTCAGAATTAGTTCTGAAGGGAGATATTTCCGGAAAGCTTGATATTATTTCTTTTCATGATGGAGATGTATCCTATGATATACTACTCAAGAAAACTTCAAAACAGGAAGTTACTTTCAGTATAGAGGACAAAGGCTATGATCTGGTTCAGGTAAAAGGGGAAATGAATGCATGGAATCCTAATGCTTCGGATTTCAAAAAGGAAAATGGCACGTGGATTTTCAGTATGTTGGTGAACGAAGGTTTGTATCAGTATCTGTATGTGGTTGATGGAGAAGAAATGAAAGATCCATCTAACACAGAAACCGTTTCAAATGGGATGGGCGGATTTAATAACCTGCTTACAGTTGGAAATATGGATGCTGAAAAACCGAAATTAGATACGTATGATTTTTCAGACGAACGAGTTTATCTGCAATCCGATGAAGCAGAAAATGTTATAGCACTTTGGGAAAATCATCAGCTGAAAACCGAATTCAAAGACGATATCATCAGAGTGTATTTACCCGAGAATTCTGATCTTGATGGACGAACACATATTCGGGCGTGGACTTTCAACGAAAACGGGATCTCAAACGATGTTCTTATTCCTTTGGAAAATGGTAAAGTGCTGAATAGTTCAGAAAGTCTTTCCCGAAAGGACGTAAGAGCATGGAATATGTATTTTGTTCTTATTGATCGATTTAAAGATGGAAATCCTTCAAACACCAGAAAAGTTGACGATCCTGATATTCATCCAAAAGCCAATTATTATGGTGGAGATCTTGCCGGAATTACTCAAAAGATCAAAGATGGATATTTTGAAAAGATCAATGTAAATGCACTTTGGCTTTCACCCATTTCCCAAAACCCGGAAGATGCCTGGGGATTATGGGACAAAGGCGGTGTAAAAACTAAATTTTCGGGCTATCACGGATACTGGCCAATCTCATCTTCTAAGATCGACGATCGATTCGGAACTTCTGACGAGTTTAAAGAGCTGCTCAGTGTTGCACATGAAAATGGAATGGCTGTGATTCTCGATTATGTTGCAAATCACGTTCATAAAAATCATCCGGTTTATCAAAGAAATCCTGAATGGGCAACAGATCTGTATCTGCCGGATGGAAGAATGAATACGGAGTTATGGGATGAGCAGCGTCTAACAACTTGGTTTGATACATTCATGCCTTCGCTGGACTTTTCAAACCCTGAAGTGATTGAGACCATGACGGATTCAGCCCTTTTCTGGGTTGAAGAATATGAATTGGATGGTTTTCGTCATGACGCCACAAAGCACATTCAGTTAGAGTTCTGGAGAACATTGACCAGAAAAGTAAAAGAAGAAATTGTAGTTCCTGAAAACAGACAAGTATTTCAGGTGGGAGAGACTTATGGTAGTCGTGAGTTGGTGGCTAGTTATATCAATTCCGGAATGCTTGAAAGTCAGTTCGATTTCAGCATGTACGATGCAGGCTTGAATGCATTTGGTCAGGATCTTTCTTTTGAAGGATTACAAAGCCAGCTTCAGGAAAGCTTCAATTACTTTGGTTATCACAATATGATGGGAGTCATTTCAGGAAATCATGACAAGCCCCGATTCATTACGCTAACCAGTGGCGAAGTAAAATGGAATGAAGATTCTAAACTAGCAGGATGGACTAGAGAGATCGGTTCACCTCAGGCTTTTGCTTATGATCGACTAAGTTTACTTCTGGCTTTTAATCTGACTATTCCCGGAATTCCGGTTACTTATATGGGAGACGAATTTGGAATGCCCGGCGCCAACGATCCTGACAACAGAAGATGGATGCGATTTGAGGATTCTGAATTAAGCCCGCTTGAGCTGAGGAACAGAAGTATCTATTCAAAGTTGTCGGAGCTGAGAACTTCAGAAATGTCCATTCTTTTTGGTGACTTCCAATTCCATAACGTTGAAGATGATGTTATGGCTTATTCCAGAGCATATTTTGCTCAACAAGCTATAGTCGTTTTCAATAAAAGCAAAACACAGCAACAAGTTTCAGTTGACCTGAGACCGGGTTTTGATTATTCAAGCTTGGTAAATCATTTTGGCAATTCTTTTTCAGTTGAGGGGAATACTTTGACTGTGACTTTACCTTCAAATTCATTTGAAATTTTAACGCTTTAAAAAATATACATGCTTAAGCGAACTTTACTTTTATCCATTTTTGCAGCCTCGGTATTTGCGTCTTGCAATCCAACAGAAAAGCCGGTTGAGAAAAAACCAAGTCAGGTAGTACATCCTGAGTGGAGTAAAAATGCAAATATCTATGAAGTGAATATCCGTCAGTATTCTGAAGAAGGAACATTCAAAGCTTTTCAGGAAGATCTTCCTCGATTAAAAGAAATGGGTGTTAAGATCTTGTGGCTGATGCCCATACATCCAATTGGTAAGATCAACAGAAAGGAAACTGAAGAAAGCAGAGGAAGTTACTATTCTGTATCTGACTACAAAAAAGTAAATCCTAATTTTGGAACCGAAGAAGATTTTAAAAATTTGGTTGATGCAGCTCACGAACAAGGTTTTAAGCTGATCATTGACTGGGTTGCTAATCATTCAGCATGGGATAATCCATGGACTGAAAACAAAGATTGGTATGAGTTGACAGAAGACGGAAACTTCATGCCTCCAAGAGGAACGGATTGGTCGGATGTTATTCAGTTGAATTATGAAAGCGAAGAGATGCGTGCGGCAATGTTAGATGCTCTCGAATTCTGGGTTAGAGAATTTGATATTGACGGGTATCGCTGTGACGTTGCAGGAATGGTACCAACAGATTTCTGGGAAAACGCCCGAGTAGAATTAGACAAGATAAAGCCGGTATTCATGCTAGCTGAAGATGGAGAGCCTGAATTACTTCACAAAGCTTTTGATATGAATTATGCATGGGAATATGCTCATGTAATTCGTGAGATCGCTAAAGGAGAACAAACTTTTGAAGATCTGGACTCACTTTTTGAAAGAGACAGTAAACGCTTTCCTGACAATGCATACCGAATGTATTTCACTTCCAATCATGATGAGAATTCATGGAATGGAACCGATCCTGAAATGTATGGAGATAATTTTGAGAATTTTGCAGTGTTGTCTGCTACCGTGAAAGGAATGCCATTGATCTATAACGGACAGGAAAGTGATTTGGATAAACGATTGGAGTTCTTCGAAAAAGACGAAATTGAGTGGAAAGAGTATAAATATGCTGACTTCTATAAGATGTTGCTGACTTTGAATACAGAAAACGAATCACTTTGGAACGGGGATTTTGGTGGAGAAACGATCAGAGTTGAATCACCTGAAGGCACTTATGCTTTTAAAAGAAAGAAAGGAGATCATGAGATTTGGGTAGCTATCAATAATAATACGGAAGCTACAATGATCAGCTTTCCTGATTGGAGTCACGAAACATATTCCGTATACGGAGTTGTTGAAGGAGTAACTGATTTTTCAACGATAGAATTACCGGCAAACGAGTGGTTCATCATTTCAACAAATTAAAAACTAATAAAAGGGATACTTAAATGTCTGAACAGCAACAAGATACTAAGCCACGTCTGAGTTTTTGGCAAATATGGAATATGAGTTTTGGGTTTTTGGGAATCCAATTCGGATTTGCACTTCAAGGTGGATTCATGTCCCGGATTTTCCAAACATTGGGTGCTGCTAAAGATGATATTCCATTGCTTTGGATAGCAGCTCCTCTCATGGGATTGTTAGTACAACCAATAATCGGATATTTAAGTGACCGGACTTGGAGTATACGTTTTGGAAGGCGAAGACCTTATTTCCTGATCGGTGCATTATTAAGCTCTATCACATTATTTTTTGTTCCTCATTCGCCATATTTATGGATAGCGGTTGGTTGTTTGTTCATCCTTGATGCTTCCATCAATATTAGTATGGAACCATTCAGAGCATTAGTAGCAGATAAATTGCCCGAATCACAGAGATCTTATGGATTCGTTGTTCAAACGTTTATTATCGGTATCGGTACCTGGATTGCCAGTAACTTGCCTTGGATGGTAAGTCAGCTTGGTGTTGCAAATGACGCTGCTCCCGGAGTAGTTCCCATGTCAGTAAAAGTTGCATTCGGAATAGGAGCTTTTGTTTTTATCGCAAGTATACTTTGGACTGTATTTACCACAGATGAATACCCACCTGAGGACATGGAAGCATTTGAAAAAGAGAAAAAAGATAGTGCAGGATTTTTTACCGGCGTTAAAGAGATCTTTTCAAACATCGGTAGTATGCCGGTTGTAATGAGAAAATTGGGAGTGGTTCAATTTTTTAGTTGGTTCGCTTTCTTTACAATGTGGAGCTTTGCGGTTCCGGCACTGACAGAACACGCTTTTTTGGCACCTGTTCCAATGCCCGATGCAGTAGATTTTGATACAGCCAATGTTGCATATAATAACGCTGCAAATCTTGTTGGTTCTTATATGGGTACATATGGATTATCTTCTATGTTTTTTGCGCTGCTTTTGACTTTTGTTACCAGCAAGATCAGAATCAACAGAAAGTTGGTTCATTTTGGATCGCTTTTAGTCGGTGGACTTGGATTTATAAGTATGTACTTCGTTTCTCCGGAAAATACCGGAATGCTGAATTTGAGTTTTGTTTGTGTGGGAATCGCTTGGGGAAGTATTCTCTCCATGCCATACGCAATGCTTTCGAGTAGTATAGATCCAAAGAAAATGGGTTTGTATATGGGGCTCTTTAACATGTTTATAGTAATTCCACAGATCATTGCAGCTTTGGGAGGGATCAACTTTCTCTATAAAACGATCTTTGGAGAAGCGACCATAGGAACAATGCTTCTGGCAGGAGTTTGTTTAGCAATTGCAGCCTTCAGTAACTTCCTTATTACAGAAGAGGAAGCCATTAAGTAGCAGTAACCTTGATTTGAAAAGTTGCAACTTTTAATTAAATTAGTTGCAACTATTATTTTAAGATATCATTATGGCAAAGAAAGACAAAGATATTGTTTGGTTTGGGATGAAATTAACTCCCGAAGAAAAACAGAAGATCGAATTACTTGCTGAAAGAAAGGGTGTTTCTAAAAAAGAAGCCGTAATGAATGCTGTAAATGAACAGGTTACAGAATACGAGATCGTAGCCAAACCGGGATCAACATTAGAAAAATTGCAACACATCGTTGGTATAGCTGATGGTCCGGGAGATCTTTCAACGAATCCTAAATACATGGAAGATTTTGGCAAAGACAGCCTTTCTTGATACCGGTCCGTTAGTCTCTTTCATCGACAAGAGGGAATACCATCATACTTGGATTAAGTCTGTTTTTTCTGAAATTAATGTTTCATTAAAAACTAATACGGCAGTAATTACAGAAGCTTTCTTTCTTTTGAAGCGATCGAATCGAGGAGAGGAGGGGCTTATGAAAATGATAAATAGTGGCTTTTTAGAAATTCAAGATTCATTTTTTTCAAATCAGAGATTCGTTTTGGATGTAATGAATAAATACAATGATGTGCCATGCGCATTTGCAGATGCAAATCTGCTTGCAATGTTTGAAAATGATAAAAAGTCTGTAATTATTTCTACAGATTCCGATTTTCTGATCTATCGAGATTCTCAAGGAAAAAAACTCAACCTGATTTCACCTTATTTAAAATGAAAGTATTCTATTCCATTCTTATAACATTAGTTTTCTCGGGTAACTTATATAGTCAGGAGAATGATGAGATCATTTCTGCTTTTATAACAAGCGAGAAAATCATAGAAGTAAAACTTGATGACCACTTCGATGTAAATAAGATTGTGATAGTATCAACAGAAGAGTCTGTTCCCGTTTCCGATATTCAGGAAATCAAATCTAATGAATATCGTCTTATTGTGAATCAGGCTTTGGACTTCACTAAAAAATATGTAGTTAAAGTCGGTGATTCAGAAAAGCAGGCCCAACCTCACTGGAAGGCTATTGACAAGCTTTATACGTACGATGGTGAATTAGGCTCATTCTATAATTGGAACAAAACTGACTTTAAATTATGGGCTCCGCTTGCTTCAAAGGTTGTTCTGAATTTGTATGAAAAGGGATTGGATGAAGAACCCTATGAAACAATTGAATTAGGCAGAAAAGAAAAAGGAGTCTGGCATACTTCTATTCCCGGAAACCTAAAGGGAAAGTATTACACCTATTCTGTAACTAATTACAGAGTAACTAAAGAAGTAATGGATCCATATGCTAAATCAATGGCAGAAACAGTACGAGAAACATTTTTTACTCCCAGAGGCGCAATTGTAGATCAATTTTCCACCGGACCAAGTTTAGATTTTGCACAAATTGAAGGATATGAAAAAAGAGAAGACGCCATTATTTGGGAAGCTCATGTTTGGGATTTTACCGTAGATCCGGATATCCAAACAGGAGCTCCATACGGAACTTATTCTGCATTTTCAGAGCGACTTGATTACATCAAAGATCTTGGAATAACCCATATTCAATTGCTTCCTGTGCTCAGTTACACATATTCAGATGAAATAGATCGGGATAGAAATTTGAATTATGAATTGGGAGCAAATTATAATTGGGGCTACGGTCCTGATAACTATTTCTCTCCGGAAGGAATGTATTCCGTCGACCCTACTGATCCGGAATTAAGGATCAAAGAACTGAAAGAGCTCATTAATAACATCCATGCAAAAGGAATGGGTGTTACTTTGGATGTAGTTTACAATCATACCGCCAGACTGGAATTTCTGGAAGATATCGTTCCCGGCTATTATCACTTCATGGATGCAAAAGGTATTGCTAAACAAAGTTATGGGGGAGGGAGACCGGGCTCTACTCACGCAATGGCGAGAAAACTGATTGTCGATTCAATTCTCTACTGGACAAAAGAATATAAAGTGGATGGTTTTAGATATGACCTTATGGGAGATCTGGATGCTGAAACTATACAGACTGCATACGATGAAGCCAAAAAGATCAATCCGGATATACTAATGGTTGGTGAGTGCTGGAGAACTTTTGCCGGTGACGATGGAGAATCTGTTATCCCTGCCGATCAGGATTGGATGGATCAAACCAATAGTGTTGTATGTTTTTCGGATGAGATCAGAAATGAATTGAAATCCGGCCATGGTATTGAAGGCGAACCTAGGTTTGTTACAGGAGGTGCAAGGTCGATCCAAACCATTTTCAATAATGTAATCGCCAAACCTGATAACATGACTGAAGATGACCCCGGAGATGTTCTGCAGTATGTATCTGTGCACGATGGACTTACCCTTCATGACATGATTGCTTATTCGATCAAAAAAGATCCGAAAGATCACCAAGAAGAAATTCATAAAAGGATCAGATTAGCCAATACAATTGTGTTAACCAGTCAAGGGGCAGCTTTTTTACATGCCGGTCAGGAATACGGTAGAACAAAGCAATGGTTTTCTTCAACCTCACCGGAAAGAGAATTCATGAAAGTAGATGAATTCGAAAATCCTTACTTGATTCGAAACTCCTACGACGCTTCAGCCGCAGTGAATATGTTTGACTGGGATAAAGTGACTGAGGAAGGAATACACAAACAAACCATGAAATACACAAGCGGTCTCGTGGCTTTGCGGAGATCCACAGATGCATTTCGATTAGGAAATGAAAAACTTGTTTCCGAAAATGTTTATTTGCTCGAAAGTAAAGATATCAAAGAAGAAGACCTTGTATTGATGTTCAGGGCTGAATCTACAATGGGAGAGGGCTATTACGTTATTGTAAATGCGGATTCAGAACAAAGAATGATCTCTTTAAATATCGATCTTTCTTCAGGAACTGTATTGGTAGACTCTGATGAAGCCGGAACTGAAGCTGTATCTGAAGTATCAGGAATTCAGATCAATTCGGATTCAATTATAGTCGATCCACTTACATCTGTAGTAATAAAAGCCAAGTAATTTCAGAAATATTCTTTTTGAAATAGCTTAATCATTGAAGCCAGATTTCCTTAATTTCAGGTCATGAGATTAGATACCAAATATTTCCCGGCTTTTATGGCGGTAGTAGCTGTGCTCACTGCCTTAGCTATCGTTTTTTCTTCATTGAGATACAAAGAAACTCAAAAAGAGCGATTTATTGAAGCCATTCAGGAAAGTGATTCATTACTTAGTAAACCGTTGCTGGTTATTAATGAAAGTGATTCGGTTTCTATCGATCAGTACAAAGGAAATGACATTGTTGTGGTTTTCTGGTCAAGTTGGTCCGAAAAATCTGACCTGTTGCTTCAGGAGATATATACACTTCAGGATCAAATGGATTCGCTGGTAGTGATCTCAGCTTTGGTTCTGGATGCAACCGATGATATCTCAAACACTAAGTTTCTAGATGGTTTTGTACACGTAGACGGAGCTTCCTTATATAATGAACTCAAGGTTCCCGGAATCCCGTCTTATGTACTATTAGATAAAAAAGGATCCTTGAAATATGCTCACGTAGGATATCAGGAGAATGCAGGTTTTAGTTTATTGAGAAGTAAACTATCTGAATGAGTCGTTTTGTAAACATAAATGGAACCTTAATTCCTGAAGAAGAAGCTTCAATTTCTGCTACTTCAAGAGCAGTTTCTTATGGTGATGGCTGTTTTGAAACGTTTGTAAGCTACAAAGGTAAATTCCTGCATTTTGAAAATCATTTTGCCCGACTCCAATCCGGATTAAAGTATCTCGAAATGAATCTTGATCTGACAAAAGATCAACTAAAGTCAGAGATTCAAAAGTTATTGGAAGAGAATGAAATTGAAGTCGAAGATTCTGTAATTCGAATTCAATGTTTTAGAGAAGGAGGTCCGGGTTACATTAATATTTCTAACCGTTCAGGGTTCATTATTTCAAATCGTCCAATTCCGGAACGACCGGAATCGCTCAAGCTGAAAACAGTTTCGATTCCGACTATTCCTTCTGCATCACTAGAAAGAAAAGTTAAACTCAGCAATTCCATCAATTATATCAAAGCTGTTCAGGAAGCCAAAAAGAAGGGCGGGGATGATGCTTTGATGTTAACTATTGATAAAAATATCAGCGAGACAACCATTTCAAATATTTTCTGGATTAAAGGAAGTCAGGTTTTTACTCCATCTGTAAATTGTGATCTTTTACCCGGTGTAACAAGATCAATTATAATTGAATTAATAAATCAGGATTTGGAGTTAATCGAAGGAGTTTTCGGGTTGGAAGATATTTATAACGCCGAAGCTGTATTCTGCACTAATTCAGTAATGGAAATGAAGTCTGTATCTAGTGTAGATGATTATTCTTATCAAGCTGATCATTCCATATTTGAGAAGCTAAAAGATGATTTTAAAGTGTATAAAGAGAAATGGATTTGTTGAACGACCTTTAGAATTATTTTCACCAACTCCGTTATCCCGATTTCAGCGAAATGATGGATAGCTATTTCTCGGTCTGTCGGGCTTTGCACGGCTGACGGATCTTGGTTTTTTAGGAAGGAATAAGACCTGCCTGGCTAAGAAGCAGTTTCTTGTGGCTATGTACTTTTGTACCGACAAAAGTACCAAAAGCTCCCGACAAGAATTATTGGC